>Ga0272441_10000385_pt1 | contig 101326 bp, 99 predicted proteins | sample SSMProp6N_FD_193582 | JGI IMG/M metagenome (GOLD analysis project Ga0272441, IMG submission 193582) | Marine sediment archaeal communities from Little Sippewissett salt marsh, Falmouth, MA, United States - SSM-Prop-6N | ecosystem: Environmental > Aquatic > Marine > Wetlands > Sediment ...
GGGGATCCCGTCCTCCCCAGGATCCTGCACCCCGTCACGGTCCGCGTCGTACCAGATCCGGTCGCCGATCGACCCGGTCCCCACGTAGCCGAAGTCCTGCCCGCGCTCGTCCTCTCCGGCGCCCAGCGCGTAGTCGCTCGTGTTCGGCGTGCCCAACCCGTCGAAATCGTAGGTCTCCTCGACCCCCGCGGGAAGCGTCCCCGGATCCACCGTCACCGTGTAGTCCCCCGCCGGTAGCCCCTCAAACAGGTACTCCCCGTCAGCGTCGGTCTCCGTCGTCAGCGTCTCCAGGACGCCGTCGCCGTCCACGTCGCCGGTGAGCGTCACCGTCACCCCGGGGATCCCGTCCTCCCCAGGATCCTGCACCCCGTCACGGTCCGCGTCGTACCAGATCCGGTCGCCGATCGACCCGGTCCCCACGTAGCCGAAGTCCTGCCCGCGCTCGTCCTCTCCGGCGCCCAGCACGTAGTCGCTCGTGTTCGGCGTGCCCAACCCATCGAAATCGTAGGTCTCCTCGACCCCCGCGGGAAGCGTCCCCGGATCCACCGTCACCGTGTAGTCCCCCGCCGGTAGCCCCTCAAACAGGTACTCCCCGTCAGCGTCGGTCTCCGTCGTCAGCGTCTCCAGGACGCCGTCGCCGTCCACGTCGCCGGTGAGCGTCACCGTCACCCCGGGGATCCCGTCCTCCCCAGGATCCTGCACCCCGTCACGGTCCGCGTCGTACCAGATCCGGTCGCCGATCGCGCCGAGTCCCGGATACGGACCGAACGCCAAGCTGTTGACGCCGGAACACTCGCAGACGGTCCCCACATCATCCGCAGTCGCAGTGTAGGCGCAGTTCCACGTGCTGCAGATCGGGGAGTAGGTGAACTCCACCACTCGAGACGTGCCCCGCGGCACCGCAATCGGATCGCTTCCCAGCACGAGCCCGCACGCCACGCTTCGAAGCTCGATGACGACGCCTTCCGCATCGCCGCAGCCTGTGTTCTCCACCGTCACATCCACACGCGCTGTTTCGGAGACACAGTCCACAAAGGGGTCGATCGCCGTAATCACAAGGTCGGGAGTCGAGGAGGCAATCGCGGACAGACAGAACGCGTTGTCGCTCCCATTGCATTCGCAGATCTCCTCGCCGACGTCGAGCTCGAAGCGAGCCGAGTAGACACAGCCTCCAGCGCAGAGCGACGCGGAGATGCTCCGCGCGGTGACAAAGACGATGCGGCTGCCCCCTGCAGAGAGGGGAGACGCATCGATCGTCTCGATCCAGCTGTCGACAACGCTGCCGGCGCAGTCCGGCCCCTCGTAGAGCGTGACACGGAGGTCGAACGGAGCGGACACCTCACCGCAGCCGGTGTTGGCCACCGTCACCTCCGCCGTGATCTCGACCAGGCCATCCTCCACGCAGTCGATCGCCGCGATCGCGCCCGAGATCTCGAGATCCGGAATGCTCGATCCGTAGGAGATCGTACGGGCGTTGTTCCCGTTACTACACTCGCACACGGCCCGTTGTGGGTCCACGGTCGCAGTGAACTCGCAACCGCACGCACCACAGTCCGCCCAGTCCCCGATGACCGGGAAGCTGACCGTCGTCGATGCCCCGGCCGCAAGCCCGGGGACCGTCGCGTCGGCGAAGCCTAGACAGCCGTCCGTTTCCAGCCGGACAGCGAAGGCCCCCGCGGGACCACAGCCGCTGTTGACGACCGTGACCTGCACCGAGCCCGCGATGCCGTCCTCGATGCAGGTGATCCCGCTGGGGTCGACATCTGTTGGAGCAAGATCCGGGAACGCGATGCGAAGCGGCCCCATGCAGAGGTTGTTGTTCGTCCCGCTGCACTCGCAGATCCTGTTGTCGTCATCGACCTCGATGCGGATGGACACCTCACACAGTGCGCAAGGATCTATCGAGCGTACGATGTTGAGCGAGCGGGTGACGGTGCCCCCGTTCGCTGGAATCGACAGGTTGTCGAACCTTCGGGTGAACGTGTCCAGCTGCTCGCCGCTGCAGTCCGCACCTTCGAACACACGGAGACGCAACCGCACGTTCCCGGTGAGGGGCTCACCACAGCCGTCGTTTCGTAAAGTGATCGTTCCCTGCAGCCGCATACGCCCGTCGCTTTCGCAGCCCGCGTCGAGCTCCGCGGAGTCCACGACCAGATCGGGAAGCGTCACCGTTGTCGCAACCCGCGCGACGTTGTCCGATTCGTCGCACTCGCAGAGCGTGTCAAGCGGATCCACGGACACGCGCACGTCGTAGTCACACTCGGCGCACGTCACAGGCCATCCCGTGATCACCAGGGACTGCCGCTCGCCGGAGCCAAGCGGCAGATCCCCGCCCAAGGTGACGAACGTGGTGTTCACGGCGAACCCAGTGGTCGCCTCGGTCACGGAAATGGGAACATCCTGGGTGACAGGCCCGTCGCCGCTGTTGCGGAGCGTGACGCGGATCCCGCCCGATCCCGGGCTGATCGCGTCATCGACGCAGTTGAACACCAGGTCGATGTCGGCCGGCGCGATGGCGAGGTTGGGTACCAAGACACGGGACGCAGCCTCGATCACCGTGCCCGGACCGCAAAGCGTCTCGTCCGTCGTGTTGGGATCCCCGTCAAACGGACCGCAGCCCCACCATGCTTGCACCGTGTTCGTGCGCCGCTCCGCGGTGCAGTCGTCTCCCGGCGACACCAGATGAGCCGTCACCGTGGCCGTGAACTGCTGATCTGGCCCAAGAGGACCCAGCTCCCAGCCGATGGCGTTTGAGCCGATCGGCACGCCGGGTCCAGACGACGGGCTGTCGGACGCATCGAGCACGAGCGCGGTACCCAGAGCGTCGGACACACGGATCCAGTCGGCCGTCCCCTCCCCAGTGTTGGTGACGGTGACCGTCCAGGTCACCGTGTCGCCCGGCGCAGCACAGTCCAAGAGAATCTCCGACGGCTCCTTGGTAATCCGCAGAACCGGCAGCTTGGAGGCGATGGAGACCGAGCCGGTGCGGCCGCGCTGGGTGGTTCCGCAGCAGTCGTAGTACCGAACCTCGATGCTCGCCGCCCGAGTTTCGAAGTAGCAGGACGAAGATGCCTCGAAGCGGACCCGCAACTCGCCACCCGGGGGAAGGACCTCACACGCATCGTTCGGTGCGCCGGTTGCGTCGGCATCGTACCACGTGAGCGTCTGCCCCTGCACCGTCGGGTCTGGAGCGGGCGAGCCGGGGTAGCCCCCGCCGCAGTCGATGTAGGTCGTTCCCGGCACATAGCTCATCCCATCGGGGAGCGTGACGCTCGCATCCAGGGAAGTTGCCTGCGCGGTGGCGCTCTCGTTGCGTACGACCAGCTCGAAGAGCGTTGCGTCGGCGCACGCCTCCACCGCCTCGGGGAGTAGCGATGCCTGCAGCTCAACGGCGGGGGTTCGCGTCGCGAGAAGAAAGGCGCTGTCCGCAGCGAAGCGCAGGCAGTCGGCATCGGTCGCGTCGCACGCCCAGCTCACCTCAACCACATGTCCCAACGCCTCGCAGTCCACTCCACCGAGCGCCGAGTCGGCGGTCAACGTCAGAAGAACGCTGCCTCCCGGTTCGAGAGCGATGACATCCCAGGAGGTGATCTGACCTACGTTGCTTCCAGCCGGCGCGGAGATCCGATAGCGCCAGCCGACGTCCAGTGTGCTCTTCACACGCACGAACGGTGCCGCAACCGGACCGTCGTTTCGCACGCGGATCTCCCACGTGGCGCTCCCACCACAGGCGACGGCGTCATCGGGGACCTGGCGCATCGACACCGAGACATCGGGCACCCGCGCCGACAGATGGAACCGCCCTACGTTCGACGCCAACCTGTCACCGCACGGGGTCTCGTAGCCCACTTGGAACGCCATCTGCTCGCCGCGAAAGCCGCACTCGATCCCGAGATCGAAGCGAACCTCAAGCCGGCGTTTCGCCGCGAGCGAACTGATGGCGGGGATCTCCGCGTCCGTCCACCGCAGGTCGGGCCCGGGTACCCCGAGCGGCTCCCCCGCCGGAAGCCAGGCCCCGCCGTCGATCCGGTACTCGGGGTTCCCAGCGTACAGGGTGCCTTCGGGCAGCGTCACCAGAGCGTCAAGAGCATAGGCGGTGGTCACCCCGGCGTTGCGCGCGGTAACCACCGCTCTGGACGGTTGGCAGACGTCGACAGGCACCGGCACGAAGGCGGTCGCCACAAGGGCGCTTCCCGGAACCACCACAAGGTTGGAATCCACGAGGGAGGGCTGGCACGCTTGGCCACCGCAGCCCCAGCCCGCGACAAGCGTATTCGTCAGATCGTCGCAGCCGATGAGCGACGCAGTCACCTCAACGGTGACACGCTCTCCGGGAGCGAGCTCGGCAATCGTCCACGTGGCACCATTGACGATCGCCCCGGTGTGGTCCCGGTCGGGGGTCACGGTGACGCCCGCCGTGGGGTTCGAAGTCGACGAAACGTAGCGAAGGCCGCTGCCGAGCAGCCCATCGACATAGATGTCCCGTACCGTACTGTTGAACGTGTTCTTCACGCAGAACTGCCAGCCAGTCTCCCGCTCCGTCGCGTAGACGGTTTCCGGCCGGAGCATGAGTGCCAGGTTCCCCTCGAGAAGCAACGAGCCCGATGCGCGGCTCGTCTGGGAGCAGGTGTCGTCGTAGGTGTCATCGTCTGTACAGGCGTCGTCGTAGAACACATCGGCGCGCAGAGCGATCGGGGGACCGTCGCACGGCACGGTCACCGGCACGATGATCTGTGCCTCATCACCGGTCGCGAAGCCGTCGGCGAACCGCCACACCAGGCGCCCCTCGTCAATCTCCGGAGCGGCACAGGCCGTGCCGTCGCTCGGCGAAACGCCGGCGCAGGAAACCCCTGACACGTCGAACACTGCCCCGCCGCCCTCATCCGTGAGGACAACGCGGACATCGTGGGGCGTCGCGGCGTCCGATGTCCGACGCACGGTGATCGTCACCGGGTAGACGCCGCATTCCTCCTGGATCCGCGGGATCCCGCCGAGTGCCACCGACATCGCCGCCGGCTCGATGGTGACGGTCGGCGGGGCGGCTTCGTTGCCGTACATCGTCGTGCAGAACCCGGCGTTCGTCGCCCCCGGCAGAAGCTCGATCCCCGCGTAGGCCGGCAGGCTCGCCGCTTGGCACCCAGAGGCGTCAAGCCCTGCCACCTGCAGCGAGTAGCTGTAGATGATGGTGCGGCCGCGCACCGACACCGCATCGGCAAGCGCGATCTCCAGCCGTCCCGACGGGGTCGCGTCATCGATTTGACCGATGGTTGCGCCGCTGACCATCGCGGTTCCCGGAACGTAGCTGAACACAGCGCCGCCTTCGAAGAAGTACAGCACATCAGCGAGTTCCAGATCGTCAAGCGCCGCGTCATCCTCAAAGCGGTAGGTGTGCGTGACCGCGATCTCCGTGGTCGGACCGCAACGCACCAAGGTGTTCGGGGCGACGACCATCTCCGAGGAGAACACCTCGACAAGGTCGAACCCCTCGCAGAGGATCGGTGTCGAAGAAGACGCCTCGGCACGCAGATCACACCCGCAGCAGTCGCTCCCCACGACCGTGACAACGTTGGGCTCCGTCCCTCCGCCGGGACCGGCGCAGTACTCGCAGGCGGTCGGCGCACGAAGCTCGATCCGGGCGTCGAAATCGAGAGAGCTCATGGGATCGAACGGCCAGCTCACGGTTCGCGCGGCAACGTCGTGGGTCCCGCCACCCGCGTCCACCAGCACGAATCCCTCGGGGTAGCTGTCGACAACGACCGCCTGCGGCGGCGTGCTGCCATCTCCACAGGCGAGCAGACCATCGTAGCGGGCGGAGATGTCGTAGGCGGCGGTCTGCCCAGGGCGAAGGCTCTCCGGGCCGCTCTTCGTCACTGAGATCCGCGGACGCCCCGTGGCCGACACGGTCCCGAACTGCGGCGCAGCGCGGTGTGGAAGCCCACAGACATCGTCGTAGTCGAGTTCGAGAAGCACTTCCCCTGCGGGTCCGCTGCCGCACCAGTCACCCGTGTAGGAGACATCGAACGCGAGCTCGTAGGTCGTCTGCGCCGCCACTTCGGGGATCCTGAAGCAGGACCCGTCGTAGCTGACGCCCGGCGGCAAGCCACCGACGTCGAGCCCCGGCAGCTCCCCGCAGAGCCGCAGGTTCCGCGCCGCGCCGTCACCGGAGTTGGTGATGGGGATCGTGATCCGGACGTCCTGGCCGCAGTAGTCAATCGCAAGGTCGGGAATACTAAACTCGAGGTACGGAACCCGTGCCAGAAGGCTCACCGCCGCCGTTGCCGATGTCGTTCCCCCAGGCTGTGGCGCGGACGTGTCGCCGCAGACCACGCCCCCACCGCATCCCCACCGGGCATCCGCTGTGTTGACGAGGTCCTCGCACCCTACCACCTCGACGATGACCTCCACCGACACAGCGTCGCCCGGCGCGAGGTAGGAGAGGGACGGCAGCTCGAAGGGGTTCCAGGTAACCGTCTGTCCCGTCCCCTGCCCCCCGCTGCTGGCCGACACGACCGCCAGCCCGTCACCGAGGACGTCCTCGATCTCGACGTTCCGCACCGGTCCGAAACCAGTACTCTCCACGGTGAGCGTCCAGGTCACCTGGTCGCCAACGCCGGCTTCCAGTACCGACGGCAGCTTGGTGATGGTCAGTGCTCCAGGAAGGATCGCGATCGAGATCGCCTCCGTGTTCTCGAGAGTCGTGCCGGGTTGATCACAGTCCTCGTACTGGATCGTGACCCGATCCGTCCCCGAGACCGCACGGCAGTCGGTGGACAGGTCAAACGACACGTGAAGCTCGCTTGCCGGAGGCAGCTCGTAGTCGTCGCCAACCAAAGCGTCGAGGTCCCACGTGAAGCCGTTGTCAGGCTCCACGCTGTACGTGGAGCCGTCGTGCAACGTGAGAACCGAGCTGCCGGGCACGTAGCGGTAGCCCTCCCCCGGAACCGTGTTCGTGATGACGATGCGGCACGCACTCCGGGTCGAGCTTCCGTTGGCTACGGTGATGGTATAGCGGCCCTGATCGCATTGGCCCAGCTCTTCGGGACCGGCGACCTGCGGACGTGCGCTGAAGCCGACCCCGAGAAGAAGCAACCCCACCCACAACAGCCGTCGTCCCATCTCAAGCACCCCTATTCCCCGTCCTCCGCTACGCCCACAGGTTCGCGCTGCACCTCCAGCTTCAGGAAGCCGTCCTCCGCGTCCCCTTCGCAGGCAACTTGGATGACCGTATCCACACCCCCGAGCACGACAAGGTCGAGCGTCTTGGAGCACCCGTCGCGGCTGAGAACCAGCCGGTGTTCCCCGACATGGACGTGGAGGAACAGGAACAAACCGTCCTCGGCTGTCGTCCGCACCGTCTCCCCGTCCAGGACAACGGTGACCTCGGCGATGCCCGGCTCGGTCTCCTCCCGGTTGCCCGATCCGTCCAGGTCGACGAACGCCGTGCCGCGAATGCTTCCGACGATGCGTTGGGTCGCGAACGTCACCACCGTCGGCTCCCCGGGAGCAACCATCGCGGTCACGGCGAACTCCTCAACCCCGTAGCCACGGCCCGCGAGAAGCTCCAACCCGGCCTCTGGGATCTCCAAGCGGTGCTCTCCCGGCGCGAGATCGGGAAACCTCACCTGTCCTTGCTCGTCGGTGTAGATCAGGGTCTCGCCGTCCAGGAGCAGGGGGATCTCCGGGAGTCCCACATCCGACTCATCGCGGATCCCGTTTCCGTCCAGATCCAGGAACAGGACGCTCTGAATCTCAGGCGGTCGCGGCAGGACCACGACCATCGCCCGGGCAGTGGAGCGCGCTCCGGTGGGCACGAAACGGTAAAGATCCCGCACCTCAAGAACGGCATAGCCCAGGAACGCCGAGTCGTACACGACACGCGACATCGGCTCGTCTTGCCATTCGGTGTCGAACGCGCCATCACCGTCGACATCCCACCGGTACTGCAGGCGGTCCTCGATATTCCCGTCTCGACTGAACCTGCCGCTAAGCTCGATCTCCTCCCCCACGACACCGTAGTAGACGCCTCCGGCGTCGGCCACGGGGATGCGATTGACATGCAGTACATCGATCTCGACCGTCGCTGATGCAACGTCCCCATCGAGGTCGGTGATCTCATAGACGAAGCGATCGGCTCCGCTGTACCGAGGGTTCGGTTCGTAGAGAAGCCCCCCACTGGCGTCGAGCCTCACCTCGCCGTGGTTCGGGGCCAGGACAACGAGAACGGTCGCGACGCCGTCCCCTAGGGTGTCGTTCATTAGTACACCCGGGGCGGAGACCGCCAGCGGCGTCTCCTCTGGGGTCTCGTACCGGTCGTCGAGCGCAAGCAGCGGGTCGTCGACCGGCGTGACCTCGATGTCCATCGCGTAGTCGCTGGAGCTGTAGTCGGTCCCATCGAAAACCCGGAAGCGGAACCCGTCGTACGGCGAGCCGCTCTCGTCGGGGCGCGGCAGGTAGGTCAGCCTCCCGGCATCCAGCTGCGACGCGGTGACCACCTGCGACACCGACACCGGGACTCCGTCGAGTTCCAGGTCTCCCACGGTCTCAAGCTCGACGATCCGAACTCCGACCAGCGGGTCGCCATCCACGTCGCTGTAAGCGAAGTCGGTCAGGGCGAAAGCGTAGCCTGCGTCCTCGTCGGTCGAGATGCTGCTGTCCGCGCCGTCCGGCGGAGTGTTCACGTGGTGGGTCCACTCGGCCGTAGCCACGGCCTGCTGGACCCCGGTCTCGCGGTTGAACAGATTCACCTCGAGGGTGAACGTCTCAGTCGCCGGCGGCTCCGTGGGGACTGCCAGAAGACTGCTGCGCGTGGTGCTCGTCCCCCCAGTAAGCGGAAAGACGTCGCTTGCGATGTCCTTGTTGCTCCCCAGGCTATCCAGCAGGTTGATCTCCAACTCGTAGGTGGCAGTGTTGGTGGCATGGACCAGCGTGTCCACCTGGATCGCGTCCCAGGTGCCCGAGGCGCTCACCGAGACGATGTCCGCGTCCTCCATGCTGCCGCCGTCCACGAGGATCTGCCCCCAGTCGATCTCGGCGACCCACGTCGTTGACTCTCCGCCGAGCGGATCGATGCAGATCTCGACCGTGTTGTCTCCTCCGTAGACCACGACGCCGGACACGTCAAACGCGGTCACGCTCCATACGTCGTTGTCGCCGGTTAGATACCCTAGGTCCACCCCGTTGAGCGAGACCTCGTCGAGTTCGCCTGCCTCCTCGTCCACATCGAAGACCCGAAGCGTAAGGATGGCCGTGGCGCCCGACGCCTGCGCTACGTTGATGTCGAATGAATAGCAGTCCGGCTCCTCGACCTCAGGGTTCGGAGACAGATCTGTGACGTAGGTGTTCCCCGCGTGCGCCGCAACGGCCCAGACGAGAAGAACCCCCAGGACAACGAGGAGCCTACCGCGTCGACGTCGCCCCCTGTTGGACATAGTTCGTGTCACACTCCCGCCCTCCTTCAGGCAGTTCCCCAGTGTCGCCAGTATAGGGCATTTCGCTCGGCAAGGTCCGTCGCAAACCGCGTTCGGCCAAAGCTTTCAGCACGGTTCGACGGTAGGGACGGTAGACGGCGGGTCCTCCGGCCGCGCACATCTTCTGCCGCAGTCAACAGGATGTCGAGTGAGCAGCTCGTGGGGTTCTTGCGCAAGAGCGGTGTGTATCGTCTGACCGATCGCCACAACGCCGCCCGCAAGGGCCCTGCAACCGATTGGCCCCATCCCGGAGCACCTCCGTGCGCTCCTCGTCAACGGTCGGCCGCATGCCCGGTGCCTGGCGGAGACAAGAGATCTCGCGCGGGCTGCAACGGGCAAGCCGATCCCGCGTCACGCTAGTGCAGCTTGCCCCAGCCGGTCTCCATGTCCCATCCGGCGTCTCCGACGTCCAATGACTCGGCCTTCAGGAGCTGCTCCAACGCCGCGCCCGTCAACCCCGGCGTCTGCGCCAGATGCAGCACCGCCAGTCCTGCCACTCTCGGCGCAGCAAACGACGTGCCGGAAGCGACATGAAGCACACCCCCCGGAATGAGCGACAGCACACCGACTCCAAGGGCGGCAAGATCCACTTGGGAGCCCACGTTGGAGAACAGTGCCGGCTCGTTCTCCGCAGTGAGCGCGGCGACGGTCAGCACCTCCTCCCAGTTGGCGATCGGACCGAGTTCGTCCGCAGAGTTGCCGGCGACGCCCACGACGAGCACTCCCGCTGCCACCGCGCGAAGAAACGCGTCCCGCACGAACCCCGGCGGCTCCTGCGTGGCGTAGAGAGACACGTTCACTACCTGAGCGCCGTTGGCCACTGCGTAATCGATCGCTCGCGCAAGGTCCTCCCAGTCGGAGGTGTAGTACAGGCCCTGTCGATCCAGCACCCGCAGATCCATCAGGCGAAGCGCTGTCGGCGTTGGATCTTCCGGGGTAAGACGGATCGCCGCCTCGCCCACGACATCGGCGATCACCCCGGCGACGAACGTGCCGTGCCAGTGCAACGGCGACCCGCTCAGGCTGTCTGCGTCCTCGTCCTCGAAGTCCCAGCCGTACACGTCGTCTACGTAGCCGTTGCCCTCATCGTCGACGCCGTTTCCCGGGATCTCTCCGGGGTTGATCCACATGTGGCACGAAAGACCCGGGATCGTTCGGTCGATCCCGGAGTCGACCACCGCGACGACCACGGGCGTCGACTCCTCCAACTCGCCCGGCTCCACACCTCGCGCGTAGGCAACGGAGCAGGTCACCAGCACGTCGATCTCCTCCGAAGCCCCCGCCGCGGTGCGCCAAGGATCGGTAGATCCCGTGTTCAGACACGCGTTGGAGCAGGCGAACGACAGTCTGCGGTAGTGCTCGGTGAGGACAAGCGCCCCCTCCTCGTTGCAGACGACGTTGCAGAACCGCACCTCCACACTGTCGGCCGGTCGGCTCGCGGTTCCACCGACCCAGATCCCCGGCCCCGGGCCGGTGATCGTCAGCCACTCGATGGCGATGCGCTCCGAGGCGTCAATGATCACGCTCCCGGAAATCACGACCTGTCCGAGCACATCAGAAGCCAGCCGCCAACAGGGCACCTTGTCGAGGATCGGCAGGGTGTTCACGCCTCGAAGGGTGAGCTCCGACCGCTGCCGAATGGTCACCGTCTCCTCGTGTACCCCGGGGCCAACGAGGATCACGTCCCCCGCGTTGGCCGCGTTCACCGCCGCCTGGATCGTCGGGAACTCGTCCGGGACGCGCAACGTCGCAGCGCCAACCGTCATGCCCGACAGCAACACGGCGATCGTCGCCACCCCAACTGCTCGGCGCACGGAAACCACCTCCCCGTGCCCCGCCCCACGCGGGACGCGCCGTACCGTGCGAGCCGCGGTCCGCGCATCGGGAGCGGCCCGTCACGGCGCCGCCCGTTGTCAGTTTGGCGGCTCCACCGGCACGAACCAGACCTCTCCTCCCGTCAGTCGCAGCCACACATGGGACGAGGTATCGCTGTAGAGCTCGCGGCCGAGCCAGGCCACGAGCGGCACAGGACGCACGTCCGTGTCTCCGGGACGTGTGATGACGGTGTGACGCGGCATCCGGCTCACCAACTCCGGGATCACCGTGCTTGGCGTGTCGGCGCACGTCGAGGGTCGCGCCACCCACGACACGGTGACGATGCGAAGTTCCACGTCCTCACCGCACGTCCACGAGAGGCTCGTCAGTGCGGCCGTGCTCTGTCCTGGAGGCATCGTGCTCAAGGCACACACCTCGAGTGATTCCTCGAGACGTCCGTCCACATAGAGGCCTCCGATGAGCCGCACCGCGTAGCGGTTGGCGTTCGTCCCGTTGTCGAACGTGGCGTAGAGAGTGCCGGACACGGCCGTGCCCGGCATGCAGGTCGCCGGCGCATCGACAAACGCCTCGACAGCTTGGACGTCTCTTGACGTACATTTCCAGTTACAGTCGGGGTACTGACCGACACCAGCAACCCCCGCCAGAAGCAGCGCGATCGACGTAACGACCCCAGCCGCCACAAGGCGGTGCAGACGTGTCCTCATCCGAGAGCGGATGGCGTGCATAGAACCTCACAGGCTGCGTTTCTCTTTCGCCGTCAGCTTACTACGGCACGTCGCTCTGAAGAAGGGGGCGTCAGCGCGGCGTCTTCGTGGCCCTCTCCCCGGCGTCCGCTAAACAAGGGACGGTTCGCGACGAGCGATCTCATCGGCCGCAGCCGCGAGGATCCGCCGCGTCTCCGCGAAGCCGAGCGTCTTCATCGCTTCGTCGAGCGATGCCCACCGCGATTCCGAGTGCTCCCGCGACGTCACGGCGTCCCCGGACACGACGCGAGCGATGTAGTAGGAGACAGTCTTTGAGACGGTCCTTCCGTCGCGGACGAACCGGTATCTCGATGTGAGCCGTGCCTCGGCAAGCGGCTCCAGGTCGGTGAGCCCCGTCTCCTCGTACGCTTCACGTACCGCGGCTTCGTACTCGGTCTCGCGGGGTTCGATCCGCCCCTTGGGAAAGCCCCAGTGCCCCCCGTCGCGGTGGCGCAGCAACAGGACCTCGAGGCTCCCTTGCCGCAGCCGAAAAAGGACGAAGCCCGCGGCGCGCTCGACCGCGGGCTTCTCTCCGTAGACCCTAGGTGATGTCAATCTCGTGGTCGTTCTTGTCGAACAGCCGCGGCTGCAAGCCAAGGCTGCGCAGCTCGCGAACGAGCACGCGGAACGATTCGGGAAGCCCGGGCTTGGGGAACTCCTCCCCCTTCAATATGGACTTGTACAGCTGGATGCGGCCACGCGTGTCGTCAGACTTCACGGTGAGCATCTCCTGGAGCAGCGCCGACGCGCCGTACGCTTCGAGCGCCCATACCTCCATCTCGCCGAGCCGCTGACCACCGAACTGCGCCTTTCCCCCGAGCGGCTGCTGGGTGATCAGCGCATAGGGACCGGTCGAGCGCGCGTGGATCTTCTCGTCGGCTATGTGTTCGAGCTTGAGGATGTACATGTACCCCACGGTGATCGGCCGGGAGAACGGCTTCCCCGTCTTCCCGTCGCGCAGCACCACCTTGCCGTCGGTGTTGTCGCCGGCATCGAGCCCCGCCTTCGCACGCTCCTCATGAAGCGCCTCGAGGATCTCCGTCTCCTGGGCTCCGTCGAAGATCGGCGACGCCACGTACTCCCCCCGGAGATGGGCCAGCCATCCGAGGTTCGCCTCGAAGATCTGCCCGAGGTTCATCCGTGAAGGCACCCCCATGGGGTTGAGGAGCACGTCGAGCGGCGTGCCGTCCGGAAGGTATGGCATGTCCTCCACGGGCAGGATCTTGGCGATGACGCCCTTGTTGCCGTGGCGTCCGGCCAGCTTGTCTCCCACCGAGATCTTCTTCCGTTGGGCGACGAACACCTTCACCAGCTCGTTGACGCCGGCATCGAGCTCGTCCCCCTGATCGCGAAGGAACCGCTTCACCTTGATGACCTTCGCGGTCCCCGACACCGGGCGCATGCGAAGCGAGGTGTTCCGCACGTTTCGCGCCCTTTCTCCGAAGATCGAGCGGAAGATCTTCTCTTCGGGCGTCGGCTCCGACTCCCCGCGCGGGGTGATCTTGCCAACGAGGATGTCTCCGGTGCGAACAACGGTACCAACCCTGATGATACCGTTCTCATCGAGGTTCTTCAGGTCCTCCTTGGAGATGTTGGGAATGTCCGAAGTGATCTCCTCGGGACCGAGCTTCGTTTCCTCCGCCTTGACCTCGAACTCCTCGATGTGGATCGAGTCAAGCGCGTCTTCGCGCACCAGTTTCTCGCTGATGACGATCGCGTCTTCGTAGTTGAACCCCTCGTATGGCATGATTCCAACGAGAAGGTTGCGTCCCAGCGCCACCTCTCCGAGGTCGCTCGACGGCCCGTCGGCGAGCAGGCCGCCCACGCGGACATCGTCACCCTCACTCACGACGGGCCGCTGATGGAGGATCGTATCCTGGTTGGATCGATCGAAGTTCACGAGCGGGTACGTCGCCTTCTTGCGGCCGCTCTTCACGGTGATGTGCCGCGCGTCGACTTCGGTGACCATGCCTTCGGTCTCCGCCACGAGGAGCATTCCGGAGTCCATCGCTGCCTGTCGCTCCATACCGGTGCCGACCAGCGGAGCGTCGGGCCGAAGCAGCGGCACCGCCTGCCGCTGCATGTTGGCGCCCATGAGCGCGCGGTTGGAGTCGTCGTGCTCGAGGAACGGAATCAGCGTCGAGGAAACCCCGACGAGCGCCTTGGGCGACACGCCGATGTAGTCGACCTCCTCTGGAGGCTCGAGCCGCAGATCCTCGCGCCCGGTGCGGACCTCCACCATCTCCCCCTGGATCCTCCCGCGCTTGTCAACGGGCGTGGTCGCCGGGGTGATACGATACCGCTCCTCCTCGTCGGCCATCAGCCACACGATCTCGTCGGTGACCCTTCCCTTCACCACCTTGCGGTAGGGGGCGACGAGGAAGCCGAACTCGTTAACGCGGGCGTAGGTCGCAAGCGACGTGATGAGCCCGATGTTCTGCCCTTCCGGGGTCTCAATCGGACAGATCCTCGCGTAGTGGGAGCTGTGGACGTCTCGGACTTCGATCTTCGCACGTCGCTTCGTGAGGCCCCCGCCCAGCGCGCTCAGCCGGCGCTTGTGCGTGAGCTCCGTGAGCGGGTTCGTCTGCTCGAGGAACTGTGAGAAGCGACCGGTGTAGAAGACCTGGTTGATCGCGCCCTGCACGGTGCGCGTTGAGATGAGCCGCCGGATGGTGTCCTTCTCGTCGAGCGCGTACTTGGACAGCTTGTCCCGCGCAATCCGAGCCATGCGCACGAGTCCGGTGCGCAACGCATTCTCCGCCAGCTCGCCGGGGAGCCGCACCCGCTTGTTGGCCAGATGATCCTTCTCGTCGAGCAGGTGCGGGTTGTCCGGGAGCTGGAGCAGTAGCCTGACCGTACGCACGATGTCCGCCAAGTAGAGGACCGGCCGCTTCAACTCGACGCCGAGCTTGCGGTTCACCTTGAAGCGTCCCACCTCCGAGAGATGGTAGCTCTGCGGGTGGAAATAGAGGTTCTCGATGTACTCCGCCATCTGCGCCGGGGACGATCGGTCCGAGGGACGCAGGCGGTGGTAGACGGCACGAAGCGCGTCCTCCTGCGTTGTGATCGGATCCTCCGACAGGCACTTCTGGACGTAGCGATCAACGAAGCGCACGGACGCGAGACCCGCCTCCTGCAGGATCGCCAGATGGTCCTTCTGCAGAGGCTCTCCGGCAGCGAGCAGCGTCTCGTCGTCCTTTCTGACGTCAACGGCGGAGCGGCAGCCAATGTACGGATCGAGCGATTCGATCGTCACCGGCTCCACGGCGAAGCTGTAGTAGGAAAGGATGCGCCGCTCGTCGAACCCCAGCGCCTTCAGCAGCAGGGTGGCCGGGATCCGCGCCTTGCGATCGAGGTTTGCGCGAAGCGCCTGGCGCCGCGTGTCGAGTGTGATCTCGAGCCACGCGCCAAGCTCGGGAAGGATGTGGCCCTTGTACTGATCTTGGTCCTCCCGGGTGAAGTAGGCGCCCGGGGATCGGGTCAGCTCGTTGACCAGCGCGTTCTCCGACCCATTGATGATGAACGTCCCGCGGCTGGTCATCATCGGGAAGTCCCCAACGTAGAGCTCCGTCTCCTGGAGTACCTTGTCGTTCTCCAGAAGCCTTGCTGTCACCCGAAGCGGTCGGGAGTAGGTCAGATCCTTGTCTTTGCACTCGAGTTCGCTGTTCCTCGCCTCCCCCAGATAGGGGTCCTGGAACTCGAGAGAGAGCCCGTCCTTGCCGTGCCCGTGGATAGGAGACACGTCGGCGAACGCCCGCCCGATCCCTGCGTTGACGAACTTGGCGAACGACTCCCTCACGTCCTGCAGCAGGTACGGTGGAGGGAGGACCTCTGGAATGTTCCCGTAGGATCGCCGCTCTCGTTGTCTCATCATCCTCCCGCTTCCAACGGAAGCGCCTGCCTCCGGGCGGCAATCCACCCGGAGGCAGTCATCGGTTCAACAGGTCGTCGAACGCTCGCCGCCACACCACGTCGCCCGCGAGCCCGGACTACTTGAACTCGACTTCGGCGCCCGCGGCTTCCAGCTTCTCCTTGACGCTTTGCGCCTCGTCTATGCCTACGCCCTCTTTGATCGACGCCGGCAGACTGTCGACGAGTTCCTTGCACTCCTTCAGGCCCTTGCCGGTGATCTCCTTGATCTCCTTGATGACCTGGATCTTCTTCTGGCCCACGTTCGTGAGAACGACATCGACCGTGTCCGCGGCGCCTCCCGCGCCATCGTCTCCGCCCTCGGGCGCAGCGACGGCCACGGCCACGGGCGCCGCCATGGCCGCAGAGACGTTGAACCGCTCCTCGATCATCTCAACGAGATCCGCCAGGTCCTTGACGGACATGTTCTCGATCTCCTGAAGGATTTCTTCCTTACCCATCCCTACTCCTCCTCTTTGCTCTGCTCGAACTGCTTCCGCACTTCACCCAAGACGATCGCCAGCTCCCTGAGCTTGGCCTGCAACACCACCGCGAGCGCGCGAGCAGGGCTCGCTAGAAGACCCGCGAACTTCGCGTAGAGATCGCTACGGGACGGGAGCGTCGCGTAGCGACGGAACTCCTCCTCGAGGACGACCGCCCCTTCGAACAACCCCCCGCGCGGCTCGTAGTGAGGCTGAAACCGCTTGCGACAGTCTTCGGAGATCTTGAACGCTGCCGCCGGATCGTCGTAGCCCAACGCGACGGCGATCGGCCCGGCGAACAGCCCCGCAAGATCCTCCAGCCCCGCTTCCCGTGCGGCGATCTTCGCCAGGGTGTCCTTGACGACGCGGTACTCTATCCCCGCCCCGCTGAACGTCTGGCGAAGCGTCACCATGTCGTTGGCCGACAGCCCGCGATAGTCGGCCAGCACGATCGACACCGCGCTCGCGAACTTCTCCTTGAGCCGGGCTACCTCATCGATCTTCGCTTGCGTTGGCATCCATGTCTCCTACGGCTACTCGCCTTCCGCGACAGCGGCCACGTCCCCGAGATCGAGCGTCACTCCCGGTCCCATCGTCGAGGAGACGGAGACCTTCGTGATGTAACGCCCCTTCACACCCTCTTCCGGACGCGCCTCCTGGATACTCCGAATCATTGCCACGAGGTTCTCCGCGAGGGCCGACGCGTCAAACGACGCCTTCCCAAAGACCGTGTGGATCACCCCGTGTCGATCGGTGCGGAACTCCACAAGGCCGCGCTTCAGTTCGGCGACCATGCGCCCCACGTCCTTGGTGACTGTCCCCGTCTTCGGGCTGGGCATCAGGCCGCGCGGCCCGAGTAGCTTCCCGAGCTTCCCCACGACCGGCATCATGTCGGGGGCGGCGACCACCTTGTCGAACTCCAGCCAGCCCTCCTGGATCTTGCTCGCGAGATCCTCTCCGCCGACGTAGTCCGCTCCCGCGGCCTCGGCCTCGGACTGGCTCTCACCCTTGGCGAACGCCAGCACGCGAACCGTCTTCCCGGTCCCGTGAGGGAGGCTGCATGTTCCGCGGACCACCGTCTGCGACGGCTTGATCCCCAGGCAGAAGCCCACCTCGAGGGTCTCATCGAAGCCCGCCGTCGCCGCCTTCTTCACGAGGGCGACGGCCTCCTCGATGCCGTAGGTCCGCTCATCGACGAGCGCGGACGCACCTTGATAGCGCTTGCTGTGCTTCACGCCTGGACCACCTCGACTCCCATGTTCTTCGCCGTTCCCTTGATGATGTTCATCGCCGCCTCAAGGTCCACGGTGTTCAGATCCGGCAGCTTGCGTTCGGCGATTCTGCGGACCTGCTCCTCGCTGATCCGTGCCACCTTCTGTCGGTTCGGCTCGGGAGAGCCGGACTCCACGCCCGCGGCCATCTTGATCAGCTCGGCTGCCGGAGGCTGCTTGAGGACGAAATCGTAGGTCCCGTTCATGTAAACGGAGATCACGACCGGAATGAGGATGCCCGGCGTCTCCTCCCTCGTGGCGCTGTTGAACTTGGTACAGAACTCCATGATGTTGATCTTGTGCTCACCGAGCACGGGACCCACCGGAGGCGCAGGGGTTGCCTGCCCTGCTGGGATGTGCAACTTGATGTTGGCTACTACGCTACGCGCCATGCTTCCTCCTGCCCGTCGTCTAAGAGGGCCCCTATAGCTTCTCGATGCCGTCGAACGCAAGACGCACCGGAGTCTCACGGCCGAAGATCTTCACCATGACCGTGACCTCCTCCGCGTCCTTGTCGATCTCCTTGACCTCGCCTGTGAAGTCCGCGAACGGCCCCTCGATGATCTCCACGACTTCGCCGACGGAGAAATCGATCTCCACGCGCGGCTCGGCAGCGCCGGCAGCGCCGACCTCGGCAACGGGGATCTCGAGCAACCCCGCCTTGCGCTTGATCAGCTTCATCTCCGGCCCCTCGATCGGCGCCGGCTTGAACCGCGACCCCACGTACCGCACGGCTCCCTTGACGCCGTCGATCAGCGCCATCATCTCGTCTTCCTCGAGGCCGATCCGCCCGAAGACATAGCCTGGAAACAGGCGGCGCTTCTCGATGCGCTGGATCGAGACCACGCGCTTGTCCTTGTACTCCTTGACCTTGAGCAGCCCGGACGCGCGACTGGCGATGTGATCCTCCGTCTCGATCAACTCGCCCGCCTCGAACGTCGCCCCCTTCTTGATCTTCGCGGCGCACTTCTCGCTCACCAACCGCGCCTGCTCCTTGCCGTGCGCGTCCTCGTAGAGGATGCGTCGCACCTTCTCGCGGGCGACGATGGTGCCCCGGTTGGCGACGACGTAGTGCTCATCGCCGTCCGAGGTCAACGGCACGCCGTTCCGGATCTTCTCCCCCACGCGGATGTCGCGACGTATCCGCTTGTCGCCGGGGATCAAGTACTCCTCCTCGTTGCGGTTCGTCAGCTCGACCACCACGCGCTGGTACGCCTCGATCTCCAGCACCTTGCCGCTTCCCTCCATATGTCGGGGCGGTTTGCGGGCGATGACCTCTCCGCGCATGATCCGCTCGTTGGGCCGGGCGACGAGATCGAACTCGTAGGGGATGCGGTATTCCGTTCCCGCCGTCCTGCGGCTCCGCGAAGTGATGACCTCCTCGACGGGGACAAGGAAATACGTCGGCTCCCCGTCGACGGTGAACCGCTCCAAACACCTCTCCCATCCGCGCTTGCTGACTCTCTCGTTGAGGTCGTCCTTGACCTTCAGCTCGGAGCCAGCGTAAGTCTGGATGGCGTACCACTTCTTCATTCGCATGAGAACACGCCTAGAGGAGGGCGAAGAACCGTAGGATCGCCTGGAGGATGGTGTCGACTCCCCAGATGTAGAGCGTCATCAGCACGGCGAGCACGATGATGAGGGCGGTCATCGTGATGACCTCGTTGCGCGTCGGCCAGGTCACCCGACGGACCTCCGCACGTACGCTCTTCAAGTAACCGATCACGCGTTCCATGTCCTATCTCCCCTTTTGGTCCGGCTTTGGCAGGCCCGGGAGGACTTGAACCCCCAGCCTTCCGATTTGGAGTCGGACGCTCTGCCAGTTGAGCTACGGGCCTATCCTCGAACGCTCGGTCCCCTGGAAGCTACACCTCTTTGTGCTGGGTGTGCTTCCGGCACCACCTGCAATACTTGTTCAGGTTCAGCTTGTCGCGCACGTTGTTGCGGTTCCGCTTGGTCTGGTAGTTGCGGCGACCGCACTCCGCACACGCAAGGCTCACATTGAGAACCGTCTCTGCCTTCTTCGCCATGGGAGGTTCGCTACTCCAGGATCTTTGTGACGACGCCGGAGGCGATCGTCTTTCCGCCCTCGCGGATGGCGAACCGCAGCCCCTCGTCCATCGCGATGTGGTGGATCAGCTCGCCGTTGACCTTCACGTGATCGCCGGGCATCACCATCTCGACGCCTTCGGGCAGCGTGACTTCGCCGGTGATGTCGGTTGTCCTGAAGTAGAACTGCGGACGATACCCGGTGAAGAAAGGATTGTGGCGCCCGCCCTCGTCGCGCGTGAGTACGTAGACCTCTCCCTCGAACTTGGTGTGCGGAGTGATCGACTTCGGCGCGGCAACGACCTGCCCTCGCTCGACCTCGTCCTTCTCCACACCGCGAAGGAGAATCCCCACGTTGTCGCCGGCGATCGCGTAATCGAGCGTCTTGTTGAACATCTCCAGGCTCGTGGCGACCGTCTTCTCCGGCTCTTCGTGAATCCCCACGATCTCCACTTCCATCCCCGGTGTGATCTTGCCGCGTTCGACACGCCCGGTGACGACCGTCCCGCGCCCCTTGATCGAGAAGATGTCCTCGATCGGCATCAAGAACGGCTTCTCCTCGTCACGCTCAGGAAGCGGGATGTAGCTGTCGACGGCATCCATGAGGTCGAGGATGGGCTTGCATGCCTCGTCGTCCGGGTCGTCGCCCTTCTCCATGGCGCCGAACGCATTGCCGCGAACGATCGGTATCTCATCGCCGGGGAACTCGTACTCCGAGAGCAGCTCGCGGATTTCCATCTCCACAAGATCGATCAACTCGGGATCGTCGACGAGGTCGATCTTGTTGAGGAACACCACCATCGCCGGCACGTTCACCTGTTTGGCCAGAAGGACGTGCTCTCGCGTCTGCGGCATCGGTCCGTCGTTTGCCGCCACCACCAGGATCGCCCCGTCCATCTGCGCTGCTCCGGTGATCATGTTCTTGATGTAGTCAGCGTGTCCCGGGCAGTCGATGTGCGCGTAGTGGCGCGTCTCCGTCTGGTACTCGACGTGACGAACGTTGATCGTAATCCCGCGTGCCTTCTCCTCGGGCGCGTTGTCGATGTCCTCGAAGGCCATCGCCTTGGCGTTGCCTTTGGCGGCGAGGATCTTCGTGATCGCCGAGGTGAGGGTGGTCTTCCCGTGATCGATGTGACCGATCGTGCCGACGTTCAAATGGGGCTTCGTCCGTTGGAACGCTTCCTTCGCCATCTTCCTCCAAACCTCCTTACCTACCTGCTCTACGCGGTATGGGGGACGGGTAACGAGATCTCACTCCCGTCGCTCAGGCGTAGCCCGCGATCGGAATCGAACCGATGACCTCCCCCTTACCAAGGGGGTGCTCTACCGCCTGAGCTACACGGGCAATGATGTCCGCGCCGCAGTGTATCCAACGCCCCCACGGATTGCCAATTGGAGGGGGAGGGATTCGAACCCCCGTAGGCGTCCGCCAACGGATTTACAGTCCGCCCCGTTTGGCCACTTCGGTACCCCTCCAAACACGAAACCACAGCTGAGCCAGCGGCCAGAATCGAACTGGCAACCTACTGATTACAAGTCAGTTGCTCTACCGATTGAGCTACGCTGGCACACGTCGTCTCGGCTTGAAGGCAAATTGTAGTCCTCCGTCAGAGAAGATGCAACCGGGGACGCCCAGGCGGTTGTCGTCCCCGGACCGGCGCAGGGCGCTCGGCCGGACGAGGCTGCGCCGGCAACGGATCAAGCGCCTAGCTGCAGTAGGATGCGTCGCTCCCTCGGTCCGTCGAACTCGGCGAGGAAGACCGCTTGCCATCGTCCGAGGAGGAGGCGGCCGTCGACAATGGGCACCCACACGGACGCGCCGACGATCGTGGCCTTGATGTGCGCCGGCGTGTTTCCCTCGGCGTGCTTCCAGCTAACCCCTTCAGGCACGCACTGCGCCAGGAACCGCCCCAGATCGTCGGCAACCGACGGGTCGCAGCCTTCGTTGATCAGCAGCCCGGCCGTCGTGTGCGGACAGAAGACGAGAAGCGACGACGCGCCTGCAGCATCCGCCTCCCGGAGCGCGTCACGGATGGCATCGGTGATGTCGAGGAGCTCCTCCGTCCGGCTCGTTTGAACCCGGATCTCATGCATCCTCGTCGACGGTGAGCGCCGCCTCCAGTTCCCGACACAGCCGCTCGCGGTCGGCAACGCCCTGCACACGCAGAATCATCAGATGGCGCTCCCCGGAGCTTCGTCCGGACACTACACTCAGAAGCTTCGCTTCGTGTGCTCCCAGAATCCTCAAAGCTCGATATACGTCGTCGCTTCCCGGCCGCACCTGGATCGTCAGCCGCGTCCCTTCGACGCCGATCCCGAGGCCCGTGGCGATCGCGCGCAGCACCTCAGTCTGGGTGATGACGCCCACAAGGTGTCCCTCGTCGACGACCGGAAGCACCACCAGCTGGTGAGCGAGGAGGACGAGTGCCGCCCGCTCGACGGTGTCCGTAGGCGACACGGCGAACCGTACCGGCGTTCGGATCCGCGAGACGGGAAGCGACAGATCGGCAACGGATTTCAACGCCCCCCGCGTAAGGAAGCCATCGAGCACACCGGCTTCGTCGGCAACGAGAAGAAGACCGAAGCCGTGCTCGTCCATCAGCCGCTTGGCGTCTGCAAGGCTCGCCGACGGGAGGACCGTGATGGGATCCGTCCTCATGAACCGCGCAACGTTCATTCTGCGTCCTGGCGCGCCTCCGCGATGACTTTCTCCTGGATGTTCCCAGGAACCGGCTGGTACTTCAGTGGATGCATCTGGAAGCTCCCGCGGGCCTGCGTGAGGGACTTCAGATCGAGGGCGTAGCTCTGTACTTCGGCGAGCGGGACCTCGGCGCGCACCGTCGTCGTTCGGCCTTCGGGATCCATTCCCAAGATCCGGCCCCGGCGACCGTTGAGATCGCTCACGACCTCGCCGGTGAACTCCTCCGGGATGCGCACGTCGATCGCCATGATCGGCTCGAGGAGGACGGGGCCTGCCTTATCGTAGGCCTCGCGGAACGCGTTCCTCGCCGCGAGCTTGAACGCAAGTTCCGAGGAGTCTACGGGGTGGTAGCTCCCGTCGAAGACCGCGGCCGTCACGTTGGTCACCGGGAACCGCGCAAGATTCCCGGCCTCCATCGCTTCGACGACGCCCTTCTCCACTCCGGGGATGTACTGCCCGGGGATCGAGGCACCCTTGATCTCGTCGACGAAGCGGAACTCACCGTCCTTGAGCGGCTCAATGCGAAGCTCCACCTCGCCGAACTGGCCACGCCCACCCGTCTGCTTCTTGTGGCGGTACTTGGCCGTCGCCGTCTTCCGGATCGTCTCCTTGTAAGGAATCCTGGGACGCTGCGTGTCGAGCGAGACGTTGTACCGGTTCTTCATCCTCTCGATGAACACCCCGAGATGCACATCTCCCATGCCCCAGAGGATGAGCTCCTTTGTCACCGGGTCCCGCGCAACTTCCACGGTCGCCTTCGCCGACCCAAGCTCCTTTAGCGCGGCGCTCATCTTCTCGACGTCCGACTGGCTCTTGGGAACGATGGTCCGCGAGAACACCGGGCGTGGGAACGGGATCATCTCGTAGGGCGCGGCGCCCGCCGACGAGGCGATCGTTGTGCCGAGCACCAGCTCCTCGGCTTTGCCAATCGCCACCACGTCTCCAAGAGCAGCCTCGGGGACGCGTACCTGCCGGGTCCCTTGGAACTCGTAGATGTCGCGCACCTCGACCTTGCGCTCGGATCCGAGGTCGATGAACGACTTCCCCTCGTGAAGGGTCCCCTCGACAACGCGAAGGTAGCAGAGCCTCCCGAGGTACGGATCGTTGTCCAGGTTGAACACCACGGCGCGGGTTCCCGCGTCTCCACCCGTGGGGCCCGGGAGCCAGGCCTCGAGGGAGGATTGAAGCAGGGCGATCCCGGAAGCGTCCGTGGCAGCACCGCAGAGCACCGGGAACAGCTTGCCCGAAGCCACACCGGTGCGAAGCGCCGCCTGCAGTTCGTCGGCGGAGATCTCCTCGTCCTCGAGGAACTTCATCATCAGGTCGTCGTCCACCCCGGAGATCTCCTCCAGCAGACGACCTCGCCACTGCTCGACGGTGGCTTCGAGCTCTGCCGGGACGTCCCGTTTCCCCTTGTCAGCGAAGTGAACCGCCCGCTTCGTCAGCAGCTCGACCACCCCGACGAACCGCCCGCCGTCACGGATCGGAAGCTGCAGCGGGAGGAACGTTCCCGTCAGGCGCTCGCCCAGCTCCTCGATCACTCGCAGCACATCCGCCGTCTCGCCGTCCATGTGGTTGACGAACACCGCCGCCGGTCGACCCGCGGCGCCGGAGAGCTCCCATCCGCGTTCGGTGGCGACTTCAACACCCTTCTCGCCGTTCACCACAAGAAGCGACAGATCGGCAACCGCAATGCCCTTGACCATCTCCTCGACGAACTCGTCGCCGCCGGGCGTGTCGATCAGCGTGAACCGCGATCCGCCCGATTCAAACCCGCCACACCTCAAATCGATCGTGTGGCCGCGTTCCTTCTCTTCCCGTGTCGCATCGAGCGCAAGCTCGTCGCGGACCCCTGCCTGCTTCAGCAGGGCCGCGAGGATCGCCGTCTTGCCCGACCCTGTATGCCCTACGAGGCAGACCGTCTTCCCTTGGCCCATTTGGGATCCTCCATGGTTGTGGGTGGATGGACGGCAGTATAACGATCGCCGCGCGGGCGCACAAGCATTCCTGTTCCCCAGCGGCCGGAGCCTGTCCCGGCGCCCCACTTCGACGGGTTGCGTTTGCCCTTCGCGCACCGTATCCTCATCAACTGGGTTCCCCAGGTGCTTCTCGGAAGGGGAACCTTTGTCGTTGACCCCCGAGTGCATGACAGGAGGACCAATGGAGAAGCGGTTCCTGCTAGGAAACGAGGCCGTTGCCCTCGGAGCGCTCGACGCGGGTGTCGGCGCGTCCTACGCCTATCCGGGCACCCCTTCGACAGAGATCACAGAGTTCATCCTTGGAAGCCGAGCGTCACAAAGCGGCAAGGTTCACTGCCGCTGGACGGCCAACGAGAAGACAGCACTCGAAGCGGCGCTCGGGGCCAGCTACGCGGGCCGCCGGGCGATGGCGACGATGAAGCACGTAGGCCTGAACGTGGCCTCCGACGCGTTTGTGAACGCCGCCGTTGCGGGCCCCAACGCGGGACTCGTGGTCGTTGTCGCCGACGACCCGTCGATGCACTCCTCGCAGAACGAGCAGGACTCACGACTCTACACCGATCTGGCGTTGGTGCCGTGTCTTGAGCCCTCCGATCAACAGGAGGCGTACGACATGCCCCGCGCCGCCTTCGACCTCTCGGAGCGGCACGGCGTTCCTGTCCTCGTTCGCTTGACAACGCGGCTGGCGCACTCGCGCGCCGACATCACACCACGCCCTGCAACGGACCCCGCTTGCCGCGAGGCCGCTTCGGACCGCCGCCGCTACGTGCTGCTTCCGGTCAATGCACGCGGGAACTACGAGCGGCTGGTATCCGCTCAGGCAGCGCTCGAGGCCGCGAGTGAGACGAGCCCGTTCAACCGCCTCATCGACGGTGCCGACCGGCGCCTCGGAATCGTCGCCTGCGGCCTTGCGGTGAACTACGTGCTCGAGGCGTTCGACGGGTCCTGTCCCCATCCGCTGCTGAAGATCTCCCAGTATCCGATCCCTTCCGCGCAGGTGGAACGGCTTCTGACAAGCTGCGATCGCGTGCTCGTCGTGGAGGAGGGCTACCCCTACGTGGAGGGCAAGCTCCGCGGCGTGCCGCCAAGAGCGACTCCGCGGATCCTCGGACGCCAGAGCGGAGAGATCCCCCGCACCGGGGAGCTGACGCCGCAAGCGGTTCGCGCCGCGGTCGGGATGCCCCAGCGCGAGGCGGTCCACGTTCCTTCAACGATCCCGGTACCGCGCCCCCCGGCACTCTGCTCCGGGTGTCCCCACGCCGACGGCTTCCGCGCGCTCTCCGAGGCGATGGCTGCACACGGTGGCGCCGGGCGAGTGTTCTCCGACATCGGCTGCTACACCCTGGGCGCGTTGCCTCCCTACGACGCCATCGACACCTGCATTGACATGGGCGCTTCGATTACCATGGCGCGCGGCGCCGCCGATGCCGGGCTCACGCCGGCGGTGGCGGTCATCGGCGACTCCACCTTCGTGCACTCCGGAATGACCGGCCTCCTCGACTGCGTCGCGGATGCCACCCCCGTGACTGTGGTACTCCTCGACAACTCCACTGTCGCGATGACAGGGGGGCAGCCGTCGCTCGCAACCGACCGCCTCGTCTCGATCTGCCGCGGGCTCGGCGTCGATACCGACCATCTTCGCACACTCGATCTCCATCCGACGCACCATGCGGAGAACGTCCGTGCCATCGCCGAGGAGCTATCTCACCCCGGGCCGTCGGTGATCATCGGCCGGAGGGAGTGCATCCAGACCGCAAGACGTCGGGCCGCACACGCGTCCGACAAGGAGGCATCGTGAGACGAAACCTCATCCTCTGCGGGGTCGGCGGGCAAGGGCTGCTGTCCCTTGCCGCAGTGATCGGGGACGCCGCCATCCGCTCCGGTCTTCGCGTGAAACAGGCTGAAGTCCACGGGATGGCACAGCGCGGCGGGGCGGTGCAGAGCCATCTGCGCCTGTCAGACAAGGGGCTGCATGCCGACCTCGTCGAGCGCGGCACCGCCGACCTGGTCGTATCTCTCGAGCCGATGGAGGCGCTTCGCTACGTGGAGTACCTCTCTCCCCGTGGGGTGGTGCTCACCGCCCGCACGACGGTCGAGAACGTGTCACGGTACCCGGACGCAGCAGCGCTTGACGGTGAACTGGCAGCGGTCTCCGCGGTCGTGATCGACGCCGTGGCGCTCGCCAAGGAAGCGGGCACCGCGCGCTGCGCCAATATGGTGATGGCGGGGGTCGCCTCCCCGTGGATCGGCCTTGAGGAAGCCGCCCTCGAAGCCGCGATCGAGCGGCTGTTCGCGTCCAAGGGCCGATCCGTCGTCGATGTCAACCTGAGTGGGTTCCGCCGCGGTGCAGAGGAAGGGAAGCGCCTCCATGCCGCGACAGCGGAGGCCGTGTAGCCAAACAAGAGACGCTCGGCGTGTCCGTCCCTGAACGGTAGGTCGAGAGAAGGAGCAACGATGCCTGAGGAGACGATGCTGTTCTTCCTGAAGCCCGACGCGGTGGTTCGCCGGTATGTTGGGGCGCGCGCCCTTGCGCGGCTGTTGGAAAACGACCTACGGGTGACCCAGTTTGGGACGCTCGCCCCCTCGAAGCAGTTCCTCGCCGAGAAACACTACGGAATCCACCGAGGCAGATTCTTCTACGACTGGCTGGTGGACTACGTCAGCTGCGCACCGGTTGTCGCGCTGGAGCTCGCGGGGCAGGACGCGGTGACGCGGGTGCGACGCCTGCTCGGCGACACCATTCCAGCGCAGGCCGACCCCGACTCGATCCGCGGCCGCTACGGCATCGACGGCGGGCTGAACGTGGCCCACGCGTCGGACAGCCCCGAGAACGGCCGGCGCGAGCTCGAGTGGTGGGGCCCGCTGTTCGACGAGGCGTCCGGAGGCAACGAGGAACCGGCAGCCGCAGCACGCGCGTACGTCCGTCGCTACCTGGATGGACCGATGATCGACCCACTGCGCTATCGCGAGCTGCTCGCCAGCCTCGACGGGGCCCATCCGGCGGCGGGAGTCGAGCGTGCGCTGTGCGACCTCATGCGACACGAGTCGGACGCCGAGGAGCCGCGGCTCGCCGCGTTGGCGAAGATCATGGCTCGAAGCGCCACCCTGCGAAAGCCCGACTAGGCAGAGCTCGCGGCAGCACCCGGCGAGGAAGCGATCCAGCACCGCAGCTCCGTCTCGAGCCGCGCCAGCGCGTCGTCCTCGCCACGGAACGCGATCGCCGCCCGGACCGCCGGGCAGCCGCGGATGAGGCGGCTCACCGTACGATCCGCTTCGTAGAGGAGAACGACATCGGCCCCGTTCGCTGCCGCACGCTCGATCTCCGCCCCGACACCGAGCGACCGCTCGCCGACGTACGCGACGACAACGTCCGCTGCGTCCACATGGCGCATGTCGCGCTCGTAGACCTCGCGGGGCGCGACCTCGGGGTTGGTCGCGGGATCCGTGCCGCCGAGGTGTGGAACGTAGGCGTCGATCCCCACTTGTCCGCAGATCTTGGCCATGCGCTCGTAGAGGCGTTTTCTCGCCTCAAGGTCGTCCACGCCGCTGAGCGCTCCGGAGATGTAGGCCTTCATCGTTCGATCGTCCGCCACCGTTCCTCCCTCATCCCGCTTGGGTCCAGGACAAGCCTACCCGCAACGCCGGCCGGGGCAAGGGCCCCGGGTCATTGCCCGCTGCGGCGCACGCCGCTACCCTCTGGCCGAAACGCTCGTTCCTCAAGGAGGCTTCGATGCATCACCGACGCTCGTCCCGCCGCGCCGCGACCCTCGCGGCAACGCTTTTTGTTCTCTCGTTCCTGCCGGGCGCCGTCTGGTCGGCACCTTTGCAGCTCGGCCTGTTCGCGGATCTCCACGCCCACGAGGTCGACTCGCCGGGCGAGGGCAAGGTCATGGCCAACTACGCCGAGCGGCTACAGGCGTTCGTCGACGACATGAGCGCCTGGCAGGCGGACCTTGTGATCCAGCTGGGAGACTTCGTCAACGGCGTCTACGTGCAGCTCGCCCCCTACGTGGACGTCGAGAGGATCCCGCTCGTCCTCGAAGACGCCCTTGCCCTCCTCGCGGGCTACGCCGGCCCCGTCTACCATGTAATCGGTAACCACGATGTCTACTCTCTCTCCAAGCAGGAGTTCCTCGACCGGACGGGCGACGCGGAGACCTACTTCAGCTTCGACGCTGGCGCGTTCCACTTCGTGGTGCTGGACGCGCAGTACGACAGAGACGGCAACGACCTCGCCCACATGTTCTGGGGCGTGCAGGGCAACATCCCGGAGGCGGAACTCGACTGGCTGCGCGACGATCTCGCGGCAACCGACCGGCCCACTGTCGTCTGCATCCATCAGCCGCTCGACGTTGAATCCAGCACGCTGACCGGCGAGAACCCTATCGTGATCAACAACCACGACGTGATGAACGTCTTGGTCGCCTCGGGGGTCGTTGTCGCCGTCTTCCAGGGGCACGATCACGAGAACCGTCACAGCATCATCGACGGGATCCACTACGTGACGTTCCAGGCGATGGTCGACCACGCCGAGCCAACGGAGCCAAGCTGGGCGCGCATCACCCTGGACAACGACGCCCGTACCATCGTGATCGCGGGGCACGGCGACCAGGCTGACCTTACCATCGCGTACTAGAGGAGGCAGAACATGCTTCGCACCCTCCGAAGGCAGATGTGGCTGCTTCCCGTGGCGGTGCTCCTTGTCGCCCTGCCGGCGTCGGCGTCCGACGGCGCCGTACTGCGCATCGGCATCGTCGCCGACATCCACGCGCACGATACCGACTCGCCGCTCGAGGGCAAGTACATGAGCCACACTGCGGAACGTCTCACGGCGTTCACCGACGCAATGAACACGTGGCCCGCCGACCTGATCATCGAACTCGGCGATTTCGTCAACGGCTGGGTGATACTCGGCGCCGATCCCGGAGATCCGGGCCGGATCCCCGACCTCCTGGAGTGGGCGGATAGCCTGTTGGCGCAGTTCCATGGGCCGCGCTATCACGTGATCGGGAACCACGACGTGTACAACCTCGACAAGACACAGTACCGCGAGCGACTGGGATTGGACGCAACGTTCTATAGCTTCGATGCCGGAGCGTTCCACTTCGTGGTGCTCGATGTGCAGTTCGATGTCGGCGGCCGCGATCTCGCCCACACCTACACCGGCGTGGCCGGTGCGGTGCCCACCGAGGAGCTGGAATGGCTGCGCGACGATCTCGCAGCGACTGACCGCCCCACCATCGTGTGCGTCCATCAACCGCTCGACAGCGACGTGCCGGAGTGGGGCCGACCTCTCGTCTCCAATGCGCCCGAGGTCCGTCGAGTGCTCGCTGAGAGCGGCGTGGTCATCGCCGTCTTCCAGGGACACGAGCACGCCAACCGAGCGGCGCAGATCGACGGCATCCACTACGTCACCTTCGAAGCACTGGTCGATCAGGGCACGGCTCCGTCGTGGGCCCACGTCACGCTCGACGCCTCGCAACGGACCATCGAGATCGTCGGTGTCGGCGAGCAAGTCGATCGGCTCCTCGGCTTCTAGTCCATCAGCGAAAAGGAAGGCCAACATGCCGGCGGGCCTGCGCCCGCGCGCAGGCATCGGCAGCCAGCCTCGAGGCCGGCTCGGTGACGCCATGCCGCTCGCCAAGCGGCGCCGCCCCATCGCGGTCAGTGGGAGCATCGACGAACGATTCGCCACCAATCGGTCCCTGGAGACAAAGGTCGCAAGCGTGCGCTGGAAGCTCTAGCGCAGGTCGCTTGGGCGCGCCTGCGGCTGCTCGTCGCCCGTAGGATGGTTGCTTTCGCGGCCGGTTTGGGCGAGCATCTGTGGTCTCAAAATGCACGAAACGTACGATTGGGTAAGGGCACTGCCCAAGATCGATCTTCACACGCATCTCGATGGGTCGATGCGGCTGGCAACGGTGGTCGAACTGGCCAACGCCTTGCCCGCTGAGCAGCGGACCTGGGACAACGTCGACCTCGAGTCGGCACTCACTCCCCCGGCGCGCTGCCCGCTCGAAACCTACCTCGGCTCGTTCGAGTACACCCTGGCGGTACTCCAGACAGCGGCCGCCCTCGAGCGAGCCGCCGTAGAGCTCTGCGAAGATGCTGCCCGTGAGAACGTCATCTACATGGAGATTCGCTTCGCCCCGCTCCTCCACCTGCACGGCGGCCTGTCGCCGCGTGAGGTCGTCGAGGCCGTGCTTCGCGGGATGTCGAGCGCGGCGTCGCGGCTTCCGATCCACACCGGGCTGATCCTCGTGGCGCTCAGGAACGAGTCGAGCGAGCGGTCACTCGAGGTGGCGCAGCTCGCGGCTCAATTCCGCACCAAGGGCGTCGTGGGCTTTGATCTCGCCGGGCCCGAGCGCGATCATCCACCGTTCCTCCACCGCTCGGCCATCGAGTTCGCGCGAGACGCGGGGGTGCACATCACCCTGCATGCCGGCGAGGGCTGCTGCCCGGAGCAGATCCGCGAGGCGGTGGATCTCGGGACCGAGCGTCTTGGGCACGGCGTCTACTTGTTCCGCGACCCGACAACCGAGGCCCGCGTCGCCCAGTCAGGAATCCCTCTGGAGTGCTGCCCCACCAGCAACCTCCAGATCTCAGGGCTCATGAACGACTACGCGGACCACCCGATGAAGCGCTACCTCGACCTCGGGATCCGCGTAACGGTCAACACCGACAACCGGCTGTTCTCGCACATCACGTGCACCGACGAGCTGCAGCGCATCGCAACGGCGTTCCAGCTCACCCGAGACGAGATCCGTCGGCTCCTTGTGAACAGCGCTCAGGCGGCGTTCGCTGAAGGTTCCGTGCGCTCGCGGATCGAACGCGCCGTCAACGAGGCGTTCTCCCCGGACGGCGAAACCGCGTCACTCTCCTGCTGAAGCGAAGCCACTCCGTACACGCCGTCGTATCCCGGACGCACGTGCAGCCGCCCGGTGCGCACGGAGCGCACCGCGTCGGCGAGGCCGGGAAGCCGGTCGTTCGCCAGCTCCTCGAGCGGCACCTCCGAGAGGACACGAAGCTCCGTACCGTAGCGTTCGACCAAGCGGTTCAGCTCTCGCTCGACAACGCGGCTCTGCGGGCGTCGCTTCGCGACCAGCGCGACCAGCTCCGGGAGGGGAAGAAGCGTGCGGTGGGGAACCCTCTTCGCTCGCGGCAACCCCGCGGGCCGATCGGCAAGATCGGTCACCCGATGGAGGACGCCCAGCGTCAACGGCTTCCGGCACACAGGGCAGATCCCGCCGAGCGCGCGAGCCTCGTCCGGTGAGACGGCGACGCCACAGGCGCGATGCCCATCGTAGTGGTACTTCCCGTGCTCCGGATGCACCTCGATCGTCTCGCAGACCCGCGCGCCTCGCTCGCCGCGGAGAGCATTCCGGATCCACGCAAAGCCCGGCTCCGGCAGCTCGAACACGGTCGCCTCTCGGCCGATCTTGGACGGCGAGTGCGCGTCCGAGAACGACACCAGTGTCATCGCGTCGAGTCGACCGACCCGTTCGTTCATCGGCGGATCGCTCGACAGACCGGTCTCCACGGCAGCGATCCTGTCCACGTGGGGGCCGAAGCAGTCGTCAATCCCATCAAACCCGGAGCGTGAGCCGAGCAACGAGTACCACGGCGTCCAGATGTGGGCGGGGATCACCTCGACGTCCGGGGCAGCGTTCCAAATCGCGTCAAGGAACGAGATGCAGTCCATCCCCAGCATCGGACGGCCGTTTCCGTCGAGCGATCCGAACCGGGTCAGGGCGTGCCGCACCCGGGCGGCGTCCGCAAGCGTCGGCACGAGCAGCAGCAGATGCACGCGGCGACAGCGCCCCTCGTAGCGCCACACCAGCGCCACCTCCGAGGTCAGCGCGAACAGCACGCCGTTGCTCGCGGCCAGCAGTCCGCCGCCCGTGGGCCGGAGCTCTCGCGCGATGGCCTCCAGCCACTCGCCGTGGGTGAAATCACCGGTTCCGAGAAGCTCGATCCCCTTTCTCGCGGCCCATCCGGCAAGCTGTGGCAGGTCCATGGCGCCACTCGTTGCGATGCTGTGCTTGGAGTGGATGTGCAGATCCGCGACCAGCCTCATCGAGAAGACTCGGGCGTCAGTCGGCAGGTTCGTCGCATAAGTCTCCGTCCCATCCGTACTTCTCGAGGTCCACGCGTCCGCCCTTGTCGATGCATACGCCCTCCAGCGCCAGCCGCTCCAGTTGGGCGCTTCCTACGCTGGAGGCCCCTCTGCTGTTCAGCACCCGGTGCCACGGCACCGGCGGTGATACCACGGTGTTGCGCAGCGCCGCCATCGCCCAACCGACTTCGCGCGCGCTGCACGGGGGATCGAGAAGCAGCGCGATCTGTCCGTAAGTGGCGACACGCCCAGGAGGAATGGCACGGGTCACCGCGTAGATGCGCTCATACAGGGGCGCCATCGCCGGAACGTCTCGCCTCCTTGCCGTTTGCCGCCGCGCCGCTTAGAGTACGCACGATCATCGTGATCGACAATGCCACCGCGTTTCGTAACGAGTTCGATGCCGTGTTGCAGTCGCTCTACTTCGGCTCCGCCGGCGTCGGCCCTCTCCCGCGTCAAGCGATCCGTGCGATGGGGCAGACAGCCGACCGGCTGCGTGGCCGGCCCGTTCAAGACGCATGGGACGAGGACCGCGCCGGTCACGCCCGGCGCCTCGCGGCACGGCTCATCGGCGCCGTGCCGGAGAACATCGTACTCACGAGCAGCACCTCCGAGGGACTGAACCTTCTCGCTGCGGGGCTGCCGTGGCGCGCGGGCGACAACATCGTGACAAGCGACCTGGAGTACCCGGCGAACATTGTTCCCTGGCTCTATCAAGCGGAGCACCACACTCTGGAGGTGCGGATCGTCCCCTCGGTCGACGGGGCGGCACCGCCCTCGTCCCTCCGCCACGCCATCGACCGTCACACCCGAGTGCTGGCCGTGAGTCACGTGGAGTTCGGCACCGGCTTTCGGCATCACCTGCCAGAGCTTGCCGACGCGGTGCACGATGTCGGAGGACTGCTTTGCGTCGATGCGATCCAGTCCGTGGGGGTGCTTCCCATCGACGTGGAGGCCATGGGGATCGACCTTCTGGCAACCGGCGGGTACAAGTGGCTCTGCGGCCCACTCGGTACAGGATTCGCCTACGTCCACCCCGATCTGGCGCCCGCTCTTCGCCCTCCATCGATCGCGTTTGCCTCGCTTGACGAGGAAGCTTCGGCCGCCATGTCGCGATTCATCATCGGCGGGGAGCCGTGTGTGTATCAGCCGCCGCCTCTGCCCGCGGGATGGCGACGGTTCGAGCGCTCAGGGGGCGCATCGCCTGTCCTGCTGGCCGGCTTCAACGCCTCGATGCAGCTCCTGCTCGAGTTCGGCGTCGACAGGATCGCCGCACGGATCGCCGAGCTGACGGCCTACGCCCTTGAGCAGTGCTCCGCGCTCGGAATCCGGGTAGTGACGCCAATCGATCCCGAGAGGCGCGCAGGGATTCTCACCCTCGGCGTCGCGGCTGACGTGCGTGACCTCGAGGCGCGACAGGAGCTCGAGCAAGCGCTCGTGCGCGCCCGCATCGTCGCGTTTGCCCGCGCCGGTGGGCTGCGGCTTGCGATCCACGCGTTCAACACCGTGGAGGAGATCGATCGAGTGCTGTCCTTCGCTGTGTCGCTGTTGCCCAAATAGCCTCCCATTGCCCTCTTCAAGCCTCGCCCGTATAATCTGCTAGGTGATCGACCCGATGTGTCTGGCAGCGCCCGCAAGGATTCTTTCTGTCGAGGGGAACGACGCCACCGTGGACTACGGCGGCGTCCGCACCGTCGCACGCCTCGATGCCCTGTCCGAGCCTGTGGCTGTCGGAGACTACGTCCTTGTGCACACCGGCTTCGCCATCCGCAAGCTCGCCCTGGAGGACGCCGAAGAGACCCTCCGACTGTTCGAGGAGCTGGCGGCGGCGCTCGAGGAGACCGCCGACGACGCGGCGGTTCGTCCGCATCGAGAGGATGGTGGCCGTCCGTGAATGGGCGGCCGTTCGCGTTCGCCGACCCAAGCACCGCGGCGCGCTTCGCGGCAGCGATACGCCGGCTTGCCCCAGCCGACCGGCGGCTGCGGCTCGTCCATGTCTGCGGGACCCACGAGGCAGCGATCACAGAGCATGGGCTGCGGCGGCTTCTTCCAGAGAACGTGGAGGTCCTTGAGGGCCCCGGGTGTCCGGTGTGCGTCACCCCGACGCACGACATCGACGCCGCAGTACAGATGGCCGAATCGGGCGCCGTTGTCTGCGCCTTCGGCGACATGATGCGCGTGCCGGGCACTCGCCGCACGTTGGCGGAGGCGCGCGCCGGTGGTGCTGACGTTCGAACCGTCCTGTCGGCCGCCGAGTCCGCAACGATCGCTAGGCAGACCCGCCGCGACGTGGTGTTCTTCGCCGTCGGCTTCGAGACCACCGCACCGATGACCGCCGCCGTGCTGTTGGACAAGCCTCCTGAGAACCTGTCTGTCCTCGTGTCCCACAAGCTGATCCCGGAGGCGATGGCCTGTCTTCTGGAGCTCCCCGGGGCGTCGATCGACGGGTTTGTTGCGCCGGGCCACGTGTCGACGATCATCGGCGCCACCGCCTACGAGGGGATCGCCTCGCGCTTCGCTGTTCCGGTGGTCGTCGCCGGGTTCGAGCCGCTGGACGTGCTCTACGCCACCGCCCTTCTCCTCCGTCAGTTCCACCGCGGCACAGCAGAGGTGGAGAACGCGTTTCCGCGGGCCGTGTCGTGGGCGGGCAACCACACCGCGCTGGAACTGATTCGGCGCGTCTTCATCCCCTGCGACACCCACTGGCGCGGCATCGGCGTGATACCGAACTCGGGCCTCACGCTCCGCGACGCGTGGGCGGCATACGACGCGCGGACCCGCTTCGACATCGCCGGTCGCACCGGCGACGACGTGGTTCCCGGCTGCCGTTGCGCCGACATGTTGACCGCGCGCGCCGTCCCCACCGACTGTCCCCTCTTCGGCACCGCGTGCACACCACAAACCCCCGTTGGGCCTTGCATGGTCGGCGCCGAGGGCGCGTGCAGCATCTGGCATCGATACGGCGGGCGGCCGACGCTATGAGCCGCGAGGAGCAGCACGTTCTTTCGGTCCACGGCGCCGGCGGAGAGCTTGCCGGACAGCTCCTCGCGCGGCACGTGCTGACGCGGTTCGCCGGACACCGCGCCGGGCGGATCGGACTCGAGGCGCTGGACGATGGGGCGACCGTTGCGCTGCCTCCCACTGGAGAGATCGTTCTCACGACCGACAGCCACGTGGTCAAGCCGATCGTCTTCCCCGGCGGCGACATCGGACGCCTCGCTGCGGCGGGAACGATCAACGATCTGGCCGTCATGGGCGCGCGCCCGCTGGCGCTCACCCTCTCGCTCATCCTCGAGGAAGGCTTCCCGTTCGCTACGTTGGACAAGCTGCTCGATTCGTTTGCGACCGTCCTTGAGGAGGTCGGCGCCGCGCTCATCACCGGCGACACCAAGGTCATGGGCCCCGGCGAGATCGACGGAATCGCGATCAACACCGCGGGGATCGGGGTTGCAGCCCACGCCGTGTCCGACGCCGACCTGCGTCCGGGAGATCGGATCCTCGCGACAGGCACTCTCGGCGACCACGGGATGGCGCTCATTGTCGCGCGCGAGGGGTTCCGCCTGGAGAGCGACCTGCGGAGCGATGTGGCACCGATCTGGGGGCTCGTCGAGCGGGCGCTCGCCGTCGGAGGCATCCGCGCGATGAAGGACCCGACGCGCGGCGGAGCCGCCGCCGCGCTGAACGAGATGGCTCGCAAGTCGAGAAAGACCATCGAAATCGACGGCCCCTCTCTTCCCATCCGCCCCGAGGTGCGAAGCCTCTCGGAGATCGTCGGGATCTCGCCGCTCGAGGTGGCGAGCGAGGGCAGGGCGTTGCTCGTCGTCGATCCCGCCGCCGCAGCCGAGGTGCTCGGCGCGCTGCGGTCTCATCCGCTGGGAGAGGACGCATGCGAGATCGGGCGCGTGTCCACGTCTCACCCGTCGAAGGTGATCATCGCAACCGAGGTTGGCGGACGGCGCTTTCTGGAGATGCCTCTGGGTGACCCCGTGCCGCGGATCTGCTGATCCCGCCGCGGCACCTAGCGAGCGAGCCAGGAGCGGCGGTCGGGAAGATGCCGTCCTCCCGCCTGACAGCTCGGGCAGTAGTAGGTTCGCGTCTGCGCGTAGCGGATCTCAGCGATCGGCGTGGCGCACCTTGTGCACGGTTCTCCGGTCCGCTGATACACGTTGGCGTGGGGGTGCAGATCGCGAAGGTTCGGCCGGTTGCTTGCCTCGCGTCGCAGCTCCTCCGTGGCGCGCCGGAGCACCACGCCTACTGCACGGTGGAGAGCCGTTACCTCGTCGAGCGACAGGCGGTTCACGTAGCGCAGCGGGGAGAGCTTCGCCTCGAAGAGAATCTCGTCGGCGTAGGCGGAGCCGATCCCGGCGATCTCGCGCTGATCCGTCAGCAGCTTCTTCGCCTGGCGGCGCCGTCCGGCGGCCAGCGCCGCGAGTGCCGCGACGGTGAACGCAGGGGAGAGCGGCTCGATCCCGGCGCTTGCCACCCGCTCGACGTCGAGCGGATCGGCCACCACGTGGACTCCTGCGCGCTTGGTCGTCCCCCCCTCGATCAGCCTCAGCTCGCCCCCGTCCTCGAACTCGAGAACGAACCCCGTCGCCTTGGTGGCTCTCGAGCCGGAAGAGGAGAAGACCAGGCGGCCGGTGAGCATCAGGTGCATCACCAGGTGCAACTCATCGCCGAACGAGAGGATGAGGTGCTTCCCGCGCCGGCCCGTTCCGGTGACGCTTCGCCCGACCAGCGCATCGAGCGGCGGAGCGACCGTCTTCAAGATCCCGGGTCGCAGCGCACGCGCGCCGCGCACGGGCCGCCCGCGGAGCCGTTCCGCAAGCGTATCCTTCAGAACCTCGAGCAGCGGGAGTTCAGGCATCGTCGTCGATGCTATGGGGTGACACGGCCCAGGTCAACGCCGTCGGCGTGTCGGCGCACGGCCACCGGACCGCTCTGGCGTTGCTTCTCCTCGTACATCCGGCGGTCCGCCAGGCGGAGGACGTCCTCCCACGTACCTTGCTGCGTGGGATCGTAGCACGCCCGCCCGATGGCTACGGTGACGGCGAACTCCACCGCCTCTTCGGTCGCCGCCCACCGCGCCACGGAGCGCTGCAGCCGTTCGGCAATCCGGTCGATCTCGGATACCGGCTCAGGGATGAGAATGAGGAACTCGTCGCCGCCGTACCGGATGACGGAGTCTTCGCCTCGAACGGCCTGTTGCAGCGCGCGAGCGACACCTACCAGCACATTGTCGCCGACCTGATGGCCGAAGCGATCGTTGATCTCCTTGAACCGGTTGATATCCACCATGAGCAGCCCAAGGGCGCGCTTCGAGTGGCGCCCCCGCGACAGCTCGCTCTCGATCGCCTCTTGCGCGTAGCGGCGGTTGAACACCCCCGTCAGTGCATCGTGGATTGCCTGCGACCGCAGCTCCTCCTGCAGGCGGATGCGAACGAGTGCGGAAGCGGTGTGACGCGCGAGGATCTCCACCACGCGGACGTCGTCCTCGTCGAACGCTCCGCGCTCGGTGGAGGCGGCCTGGAGAACCCCTACGGAGCCGATCGGCACACTGACCCCCGACTCGAAGCCGGGTCGCGTCGGGCGGGCCTCGGGAACGTCGGAGAGCGTGCCGAAGACGTAGCTGCGCCCGGTGCGCAGCGTCTTCGCCGCCAGTCCGCCGTCGTCGATCGGCCGGCTCTCGCTCGCGTCCTGCGGTGCCCCGGTGGACAACGCCTTTACCACCAGGCGGTCGCCTTCCACCAGATCGAGCGTGCAGATGGAAAGCGACAGGATCTGCTCAGCGGCGCCGATCGCCACCTTCAGGACCTCCTCCTCCGACGCGCACGCGGAGAGCTCGGCCGCTGTCTCGTGCAGCCGACGGATGCGCTGCTCCACCATCCTCGTGTGTCGTTCGGCGTTTCGTCGCTCGGTGATGTCGCGAAAGACCGCAAGGTCCGCGGGGCGCCTCCGGTGCGTGATCCGCCCGGCGTTGATCTCTACCTGGGTTGTGTGGCCGTCCTTGTGCAGCAGGCCTGCCTCGTACGTGGACGGCACGACCTCACCGCGCATCCTTCGGCGGTAGCGCTCCGCCAACCGTTCCCTGTCTCGGGGATCGACGAACAGCTCGAACGGCTGCCCTGCCATCTCCTCGAACGAGCGACCGACGACATCGCACGCACGATCGTTGGCGAACACGACCACGCCGTCCTGGATGATCGAGATCCCGTCAGCGGCCCGCTCGATCAGCGCGCGGTAGAGCTCACCGGTCTCGTCCCGGAGGCCCTCACCGGCTTCGGCAAGCCGCTTCTCCAGCTCGGCGATGCGGCTCTGTAGCCGCTCCAGCTGGTTGTCTGTCGTGCGGTGGTTCTTCTCGGGCATGGTCTTCCGCCGCCTTCCGCAAGACACTGTAGCGTCACCCGACATCCTTTCAACCCGGGCTCCACCGGCGGTACACTGCCCCTCCGCGGCTTGTCGCCGGCATCCTTGCCTGGCGCCGCTGTTCGCGTCACAATCCCTTTCCATGGGTGCCAAGAAGAAGCAGACGCACGTCGGGCTTTGCGGATGGCTTCTTGTGCTCGCTTCGCTCGCCGCGGGGTGCACGGCGTTTGCGCCACCGCTTGAGGTCGCCGGTACCTGGGGCGGAGAGCTCACGTGGGCGGCAGGGGATCCGTTCGCCGGGTTCGAAAGCCCGCTTGGCCTTCGTATCGAGCAATCCGGGACGTCGCTCACCGGCGAGATCATCATCAACGGTCCGGGATCGCAGACGATCTCCCTGGCGATCGTGGCCGGGACAGCGGCGAGCGCCGCGTTCTCGGTCGACGCAGCGGCAACCGTCGACATTGCGGGCACGCCGGTCTTCCTGACCATCACGGTCGATGGCACACGCACGGCAGACACACTCTCCGGCACCGGATCGCAGAGCATCGACGGTGTGATCCACCCGTTCGAGTGGAGCGCACGCCTGAGCGCGCCGGAAACGCCCTAGGAAGAAGACCCGGCGCCCGCCCCGTCTTCAGGGGTCGGCTTCTCCGTAGCCTCCGCCGCCCGGGGTGCGGATGCTGATGATCTCGTCTGGACCCACAGAGACCACGCCCTTGCAGGGAAGCGGGCGCTCGCCGGCCTGGCCGATGAGCACGTCGCACCCCGACGCCCCGGGCTCCCCTCCGCAGAGCCCGTAGGGTCGACTGACCCGCCGATCGGCAAGAAGCGAGACGCGCGCCGTGTGTCCCAGCACGCGGATGTCGCGGCGCACCCCGCGCCCTCCCCGATGAGCGCCCCGGCCACCGCTGCCGTCGATCAGCTCGTAACGCTCCACCCTCAGCGGATAGGCAATCTCAAGGGCCTCGACCGGGGTGTTCAGCGTGTTGGTCATGTGGGAGTGGATCCCGTCCACGCCGTCCGTGGTGGCGCTCGCTCCGGTGCCGCCGCCGATCGTCTCGTACAGCGTGTAGGCGCGGCCGCTGCGCGGGTCGATCCCGCCGATCGCGAGGTTGTTCATCGTGCCTTGCGACGCAGCGACCGCTTGGGCTTCCACCAGCTGGAACAGCGCGCCGAGCACGCAATCGGCCACCCGTTGAGCCGTTTCCAGGTTGCCGCCGGCAACCGCCGCGGGAGGAACCGCGTGGACCACGGTGCCGCGAGGCGCGTGGATCTCCACGGGCCGGTAGCAGCCGGCGTTCGGAGGGATCGTGGGATCGGTTACCGCCCGCACGGCGTAGTAGCACGCGGACGCAGTGACTGCCTCGACCGCGTTGATCGGTCCGATCACCTGGGGCGCGCTGCCCGTGAAATCGATTCGGATCCGCTCGCCTTGGATCCGAAGGCGAACGGCCACCGCAACCGCGCCACTCCCCGTCCCGTCTCCGTCCAGGCAGTCCTCGAACCGCGCCTCACCGTCTGGGAGGCGCGCGATCATCGAGCGCATCCTCCGTTCGGAGTAGTCGAGGATCGCCTCCATGCCACGGGAGAGCGTCGTGACCCCGAACCTCTCGGACACCGCTTGCATACGGCGAATCCCTGTGACGCACGCAGCGTACTGCGCGCCCAGATCTCCCAGGCGCTCTTCGGGCGTGCGCACGTTGGCGAGGAACACCCGCAGCAGATCGTCGTCCAGTACGCCCTCGCGCCACATCCGAATCGGAGGGATCCGTAGGCCCTCTTGGTAGATCTCGCGGGCATCCCCGGCAAGGGACCCTGGCTCCTTGCCGCCGATGTCGGCGTGGTGCGCCCGGCAGGCGACGAACGAGGCAACGCGCCCCTCGAGGAACACGGGGGCAACGAACGTCACATCAGGAAGATGCGCGCCCCCGGCGTACGGATCGTTCAGGACAACGATGTCGCCGGGATGCGGCTCGGTGACCTCCCGGACCGCCTGGCGTACAGCAAACGGCATTGCCCCGAGATGAACCGGGATCGACTCGGCCTGGGCCACCATCTCTCCGTTGGCGTCGAACAGCGCGCAGGAGCAGTCGCGCCGCTCCTTGATGTTGGGGCCAAACGCCGAGCGAACCAGGTTGGCGTTCATCTCCTCGGCCACCGCCTGCAGGGCATGGCGGAGAACCTCAAGGGTCACCGGATCGAAGCCCGCCCCAGCGCGGCAGCGACCGCGCGGGCCGCCGTTCATCCGACCTCCAACAGCAGGTGCCCGCTTCCGTCGGTCCGCCCGTGACAACCCGGAGGGATGACAACGGTCGCATCGCGTCCCACGACGATCAGCGGCCCGTCAAACCCGTCACCCATCTCGAGTTCGCGGCGACGCACGACCCGAGTGCCAAGCGGTCCCTTGGTGTCGAACCACACGTCGCAAACACCTCCCGACCACGTGGGAAGACCACCGTCCTCGAGGTCCATCGGCCGGGGTCGACCGAGGATCTCCGCCGGAAGCCCGGTGCCCGGGATGACAACGCGCAGCCTCACGGCAACGAGCTCCGTCGCTCGCTCAGGCTCGGCGTGACCGTATCGGCGATCGTGCAGCGCATGGAACGCGGCGACGATCCGCTGACGATCGCCCTCGCAGCCGAGGGCCGAGCCGAGCGAGGACACAGGGCCGTCCTGCACCAGCACGGACAGCTCGTGCGACTGCCCCACGTACCGCAGATCGAACGTCAGTCGCGCCTCGAGTTGGCCGGTCCCGGCCGCCCGCTCCCCCAAGGCATCCCGTCCGCGCACGAACAGCTCATCGACTGTTGCCGCAACCGCCGCCAACGGAAGGTCGGACAGCAGCCGTACGACGCCCTGGCTTACATCCACGGCGGTGTCCGCGGTGAGCAGGCCGACCGCCGAGAGGACACCGGCGTACGCGGGGACGATGACGCGAGGAATCTCGAGACGGCGAGCCAGCTCGACTGCATGCAGCGGACCCGCTCCGCCGAACGCGAGAAGCGCAAGCTGTCGCGGGTCGTGGCCACGCTCCACGGTCACCCGGCGGATGGCCCGCTCCATCGCGGCGTCGGCCACGTCCAGCACGCCGAGCGCCGCGCCCTCGATCGTCCGCCCGGTGGCCGCTGCGATGCGCGACAAGCCGCGGCGCGCCGCGGCGACATCGAGACGACCCAGGCCGCCGATCGGCGCGCCCACGGGGATTCGTCCGAGGGCAACGTGGGCATCGGTCACGGTGGCCTCGGCGCCGCCTCGCCCGTAGCAGCAGGGTCCGGGTTCGGCCCCGGCGCTCCGCGGTCCCACCACCAGCGCCCCGCCGGCGTCGATCGTGGCGATGCTGCCGCCCCCGGCCCCGATGGTGTGGATGTCGATCTTCGGGAGGGCCACCGGGTAGCCGGCGACTTCGCCGGTCCTCGTCCACACCGTGTCGCCGTCGAGTACGAGCGACACGTCGCAGCTGGTGCCTCCCATGTCGAGCGTGATCAGATCGTCGAACCCAAGAAGGCGTCCCACCGCCCGCGCTCCCTCGACTCCCGCAGCCGGTCCAGAGAGCAGAAGCCGTGCCGGCTCTCGCCCCGCCATCTCCGCCGGGACCATCGAGCCCCCCGACTGCATGACCTCCCATCCCCGCGAGGCCCCCAGCCGTGCCGCCCCGTCGGCGAGCCGAGCGAACCGCTCGCCGACCACGGGGAGCAGGCACGCGTTGACTACCGTTGTGGAGGCCCTTTCGTACTCGCGGAACTCCGGGACAAGATCCGAGGACAGCGTCACCGGCAGGCCCAGGCACTCCCCGATGCGACGGCCCACGCGACGCTCATGCTCCGGTCGCAGGTACGAGAACAGGAAGCATACGGCGACAGCTTCCACATCCGCCTCGGCCAGACCGGCCACAACGTCGTCGATCGCCGCGTCGGAGAGCGGGACATGAACCGTTCCGTCTGCATCTACACGCTCCGCTGCTTCGAAGTGCAGCCCGTGCGGCACGATGCTTTCCGGGCGCTTCACGCGAAGGTCGTAGAGCGCGCGGCGGTTCTGGCGGCCGATCGTCAGGAGATCGCCGAAGCCCCGCGTGGTGACCAGGGCCGTCCGCGCCCAGCTTCGCTCAAGCAGGGCATTGGTGGCCACGGTCGTGCCGTGGGCTATCCGCTCCACGCCCGCCCCGTCACCGCCGGCCGTGCCAATGACTCTCTCCATCGCGGTGAGAACGACGCCCGATGGGTCTTCGGGGTCCGACTCAAGCTTGGCGACCAGAAGCCTTGCCCCGTCCCAAACCACAACATCAACGAACGTCCCGCCGACGTCGATGCCGATGCTTCTCGTCATGTCGCGGAGTATAGTGAGCCGCTACCCGGTGTCCAGAACGGCGCCTCACCCGTCGTGGCGGCTGCTCGCCTCCCCCCGTACAATCGGCCCTCGACGAAAGGGGGCGGGAAGATGGCCCGGGCAAACCGCATTCTGGTCACCGGGGCGGTGGGACAGATCGGTTCCGAGCTCACCCTCGCCCTACGTGAGCTGCACGGAGCCGACAACGTCGTCGCCGCAGGACACCGCACGCCGCCGAAGCCGGCACTCGCTGACTCGGGGCCGTTCGTGCGAATCGACGTGACGAGCCGCGAGCAGATCGTGGAGGCGGTCAAGCAGCATCGCATCACCACCGTCTACCACCTGGCGGCCATCCTCTCCGCCGTGGGAGAGGCAAAACCCGAGCTGGCGTGGCGAGTGAACATCGAGGGACTGAGAAACGTCCTCGATGTCGCCCGCGACGGCAACCTCGAGAGGGTGTTCGTCCCCAGCTCGATCGCTGTGTTCGGACCCGACACGCCGCGTGACCCGGCGCCACAGGACACCGTACTGCGACCTCAGACCATGTATGGCGTCACCAAGGTCGCCGGGGAGCTGCTCGCAGGCTACTACGCCCGCCGCTACGGCGTTGATGTGCGCGGCTTGCGCTACCCCGGGATCATCTCGAGCGAAACGCCCCCCGGCGGCGGCACCACCGACTACGCCGTCGCCATCTTCTACGAGGCGATCCTCACCGGACGCTACACCTGTTTCGTTCGTGAGGACACAGTGCTCCCGATGATGTACATGCCGGACTGCATCAAGGCGACGATCGACCTGATGGGCGCCGATCGGGCGCGCTTGCGCCACGCGACGGAGTTCAACGTTGGGGCAATGAGCTTCTCGGCTGGGGAGCTTTCGGCGGAGATCCGTCGTCACATCCCGGAGTTCGAGTGCACGTTCATGCCCGACGCACGCCAGCAGATCGCCGATTCCTGGCCTCAGACCGTCGACGACCGCGCGGCACGCGAAGAGTGGGGCTGGAAGCCGGCGTTCGACCTGGCGGCGATGACTGAAGACATGCTCTCTCGGCTTCGCGACCGCCGCGACCGCGGCGAGCTGTCGAAGTAAGCCCGCGTTCCTGTCGAGCCTCCGCTGCGAGCCACGGGAGGACGCAGTCCGGCTCTACTCCACGAGCATCAGCCGCGCGACCTCGGCGCCATCCCCGCGCCGGGGACCGAGCCGGACAACGCGCGTGTAGCCGCCGAGGCGGCCCTCGAACCGGGGAGCAAGCTCTCCGAACAGCCGGTCGACCGCTTGCTTGTCTTGGAGCTTGGCGAACGCCAACCGGCGAGCGTGGACGTCGCCGCGTCGCGCCCGTGTGATCAGTCGCTCGGCGTAGCGCTGCCCCGCCTTGGCACGCGTGTAGGTCGTGTCAACGCGATCGTTGAGGAAGAGCGCCTTGGCAAGGCTGGCCAGGACCCTGTCCCGATGCTTCCGGCCCATCCCCAACTTCACCGTGCTACGCCGATGACGCATCTCGCAACTCCTCTTCGCCCTTGAGCGAGAACCCGAGTTCCCGCAGTCGACCCTCCACCTTGGTGAGGGTTTTGGATCCGAATCCGTGGATGTCCAGCAGCTCCTCGCGAGGGCACGACAGAAGATCGCCCAGCGTGAAGATCTCCGCTTCCTTCAGCAGGTTACACGCCCGCGGATCGAAGCTAAGCTCCGACAGCGCCTCGGCCATGAGCGAGTCTTCCACCTCATCGCCTTCCTCAACGGCGAGGCCGAACGGGTGAGCGTCGAACCCCTCGAAGAGGTCGAGGTGCCGCTGGAGGATCTTCGCGGCCTCGGACACGGCCTCCTCGGGCCTGATCCCCCCGTTGGTCTCAAGCTCCAGGGTGAGCCGCTCGTAGCCGGTGCGGCCGCCGACCCGCGTCTCCTCGACCGTGAAGTCCACCTTGCGGACAGGAGAGAAGTCAGAGTCGATAGGAATAACCGCAAGCGGCGCGTTCTCCAGTTTGTTCATCTCCGCGGTGCGGTAGCCGTAGCCTGCTGCGACCTCGAGTTCGACGTTCAACGTCCCCTTGCCGTTCAGCGTCGCGATGTGCATGTCGGGGTTGATGATCTCCACACCGACGTCAAGCTCGATGTCCGCAGCCGTCACCACGCACGGGCCGCGCTTCTCGATGGTAAGACGCTTTGGCTCGTCCCCGTGCACCCGCAGCGCCAGCCCTTTCAGGTTGAGGATGATCTCGAGAACGTCTTCCTTGACGCCCTCCATCGTGTCGTACTCGTGGTACTTGCCGGAGAAGTTGACGCGCACCACGGCGGCACCGGGGATCGACGACAGGAGGATCCGTCGCAAGCCGTTGCCGAGTGTCGTGGCAAACCCCCGCTCCAGCGGGGCGATCACGATCCGCGCGGTGGTATCCGTCAGCTCCGCCACATCCACGCGCTCGGGGAAGACCAAGCCGTCCACGTACGCCTCCTAGCGCGAGTAGAACTCGACGATGAGGTTGGCCGCGATGTTGTGAACGACCTCCTCGGGTTTCGGCATCGCCATCATCTGGAACTTCAGCGCGTCGGCGCTGCGTTCCAGCCAGCTGGGAATCTCGCGATCGTTGTTCGCTTCCACGATCGGCTGGATGACGCGGCGACGGGCCTCTTTCGCCGTCACTGTGTCGCCCTCGCGCAGCAGTACCGCCGGCTTGTCGGTCGAGCGCCCGTTCAGCTCGAAGTGGCCGTGGACGATCAGCTGACGCGCCTGATCTCGCGAAGAGGCGAACCCGGCGCGATACACCAGGTTGTCCATGCGCCGCTCGAGCAACGTCAGCAGCGCCTCGCCGGTGACACCTTTGCGTCGCTTCGCCGCCTCTACGTACTGGCGGAACTGCCGCTCGCGTACGCGATAGATGCGCCGCGCCTTCTGCTTTTCGCGAAGGTGGATGTAGTACTGACTCCGCCGAGGCCTGCGGCGGCGCGTCCGTTCTCCCGGCGGGTTGCTGCGCCGGCTGAGTGGGCAGCTCCGGCTGTAGCAGCGATCGCCCTTGATGTAGAGCTTCTCGCCCTCACGACGACACTGTCTGCACTTCGGTCCCGTGTCTCGACCCATCATCGTCTCCTGTTGCTGCTGTGGGACACCGGCGTGACGTTTCGGATCTCCTCGACACGGATCCCGGACCCTTTGATGGTCTGCACCACGGACTGCCGCCCCGATCCGGTCCCCTTGACCGTGACCAGAACCGATCGGATGCCGTAGTCCTTCATCTCGCGAACCAGCGACTCCGCGGCGATCTGCGCCGCGTAGGGCGTCCCCTTTCGCGATCCCTTGTAGCCGACCACGCCGGGGCTCTTCCAGGTCACCGGATTGCCGCCGATCTCTGTCAACGTGATGATCGTGTTGTTGAACGTCGCGTGAATGTGCACTCGCGCCCGCTCCAGCTTGATGTTCTTCGCCATGGCTACCTCTTCTTGCCCGCCTTCGCCGGGCGGGGTCCTTTCCATGTGCGCGCATTGGAGCGCGTCCGCTGTCCCCGGACGGGCAAGCGGCGCTTGTGCCGGATGCCGCGATAGGCGTTGATGTCCTTGAGTCGCTGAATGCTGCTGAAAACCCGCCGGCGGAGGTCTCCCTCCACCTCGATCTGCTCGATCTCACGACGCAGTGCGGCGACTTCCTTCTCCGTCAAATCCTTCACCCGAACATCCGGAGAAATGCCGGCGCGTTCGATGATCTCCGTCGCCCGCGTTCGCCCGATCCCATGGATGTAGGTCAGGCCAATCTCGATCCGCTTCTCGTTGGGCAGGTTGACACCAGCTATCCGCGCCATCCATCGACCTCCTAGCCTTGACGCTGTTTATGCCGTGGGTTACGGCAGATGATCATCACGCGTCCCCCGCGCCGGATCACCTTGCACTTCGCACACATTCGCTTCACGGAGCTTCTGACTTTCATCTTGACCTTCCTGCCGTGGCGCTACCTCAGGTCTCTCGATACACAATCCGCCCTTTGGTCAGATCGTAGGGCGAGAACTCGACCACCACGCGGTCGCCCGTCAGGATCCGGATGTAGTGCTTGCGGATCCTTCCAGAGATGTGGCAAAGCACGATATGCCCGTTGTTCAGTCGCACACGGAACATCGAGCTAGGGAGGCACTCTGCGACCTCGCCGCGGACTCGGATCACGTCCGACTTCTTCTGATTGCGGTTGCCTGGTTTGGCCACTGCGGTGCTAGGCACCTCCTTGGGTCAACACCTCTACTCCATCCTCGTTCATGACCACCGTGTGCTCGAAATGTGCTGACAACCCGCCCGTCCCCGTCACCCACGTCCAGTGGTCCTCGAGAAGACGCGCCGGCTCATCGTCGAGCTTCACCATCGGCTCGATGGCTAGGGCCATCCCAACCTTGAGCTTCTGCCCAAAACCAGGCTGACCGTAGTTCGGGATCTGCGGCTCTTCGTGAAGCGCTCTCCCAATCCCGTGCCCCACAAGCTCGCGCACGACGAACAGCCCCTCGCTTTCCACGTAGGAGCCGATCGCATGAGAGATATCGGACACGCAGTGGTCGATTGTAGCGGCTCCAATCGCCCGCCACAAGCTCTCCTTCGCCGTTCGAAGCAGGCGGAGCGCCGTGTCGCTCACCTCGCCCACCGGGATCGTGACCGCTGCGTCAACGTACATCCCGTTTCGCACCAACCCGCAGTCGAGTGACACGATGTCACCCTCCTTGAGGCGACGCGACGCCTGCGGAATGCCGTGGACGATCTCCTCGTTGATCGACGTGCAAAGCGTCGCCGGGAACCCCTCGTACCCCTTGAACGCCGGACGAGCATCGGCCTCGAGGATGAGCCGCTCTGCCAGCGCATCGAGCTCCGCGGTAGAGCGGCCGGGCGTCGCCGCTGCCGAGACCTCCGCAAGCACGTGGGCGAGGATCCGCCCGTTTTCCCGCATCACCGAGCGTTCCTGCGGGCTCTTCAGCGAGATCATCGGCCGATGAGTCCACGGATATCAGAGAACACCTCATCACTGCTCCGCGCTCCATCAACGTCTCTGAGAAGCCCCCGCTCGCGGTAGAACGCGATCAGCGGGGCGGTCTGCTCGGCGTACACATCGTAGCGCCGCTCGATGACCTCCTGACGGTCGTCATCGCGCTGCATCAGCGTCCCGCCGCATGCCGGACACGCGGCGCCCTCCTCAAGGCCCGCGAACGCGAGATTGTGGATCGCGCCGCACGCAGCGCACACCCGCCGCGCAGTGAGGCGACGGATGACTTCGGCCCGTTGAAGGTCGATGTTGATCACCACGTCGAGTTCGGTCACCGTCTCCAGCGCTTCGGCCTGGGCGACGGTCCTCGGGAAGCCGTCGAGGATGAACCCGTCCTCTCCGGCGATCCGTGAGCGGATCATCTCGATGATCAGGCCGTCGGGAACCAGATCGCCTCGATCCATGTACGCCTGCGCCTGGCGCCCCAGGGCCGTCCCGCGGGACACCTCACCCCGAAGGATGTCTCCCGACGAGAGGTGAATGCGCCCCGTCGCCGCCGCGATTCTCTTCGCCTGGGTGCCCTTGCCCGCGCCCGGCGGCCCGAGCAGCACCATCCGCTCGATGGACGTCATGTCAGCCCCGCCGTCCCAGAAGCCCGCCTGATTTCGTCAGGCTCTCGTAGTGCCGCATCACAAGATGGGCCTCAACCTGCATCAGCGTGTCCATGCCGACACCGACCACGATCAGAAGCGACGTTCCGCCGATGATGAACGCGCCGCTCAGGCCGCTCAGTGCCGAGAACACGTACGGCAACGCAGCGACCGACGCGAGGAACGTGGCTCCGATCAGAAGGATGCGGTTCAAGACCGTGCTGATGTGCTCCGATGTCGGCCGTCCCGGCCGCACGCCGGGGATGAAGCCACCGGACTCGCGAATGTTCTTCGCCACATCGTTGGGATCAAACACGATGGAGCTGTAGAAGTAGGTGAAGAAGAAGATCAGCAGCACGTACAGGATCACGTACACCAGCCGCCCGGGCGCAAGGTACGCCTGCAGAAACGCCAGCGAGTCGACCCATTGCGTGAGCGTGAGAGGCAGCGTGAGAAGCGCCGAAGCGAAGATGATCGGGATGACACCGCCCTGATTCACGCGAATCGGCAGGTGGGTCGTGTGCCCGCCGTAGACCCGCCGCCCGGACGTGCGCTTCGCATACTGAATCACGATCTTCCGCTGGCCCTGCTGGATCATGACAACAGCCGCGACCACCACGACGAACAGGGCAATCATGGCAATGCCCCAGAACGGGCTCCCGCTTCCGCTTGTGATCTGCAGGACCGTCTCCTGAATCTGCGCCGGGAAGCGAGACAAGATACCGACCATGATCAGCATGCTGATTCCGTTGCCGATACCGTTCTCGGTCATCCTCTCGCCCAACCACATCAAGAAGATCGTGCCCGTTGTGAGGGTGACGATCGTGGTGATGAAGAACCACGGCCCGGCGCTGTACGCCGCCTGGCGGATGAGCAGGCTCATCGTCGCCGCCTGGACGATCGCCAGGCCCACGGTCGCCCAGCGAGTGTAGGCAGTGATCTTCCTCCGCCCCTCTCTCCCCTGCTGCTGGAGCTCCTTGAGCTTCGGCACGACAGCGGTCAGCAGGCTGAACACGATGGACGCGTTGATGTACGGCGTCACCCCCAGGGCGAACAGCGAGAAGCGGAACAGCGCCCCTCCGGTGAACATGTTGATGAACCCGAAAACACCCCCACCCTGGTCACGGAAGACCGACGCGAGCGCGTCCGGATCCACTCCCGGCACCGGGATCAGCGCGCCCAGTCGGGCGACGACCACAGCGCCCAGTGTGAACAGGATGCGCTTCCTAAGCTCCGGGATCCTCCACAGATGCGCGACCCGCTCCCACATCAGCGCACCGCCTCGGCGGTCCCGCCGGCTTGCTCGATCTTGCGCCTGGCCTCTTTGGTGAAGTGATGGGCTTGCACGGTGAGAGCCTTGGTGAGCTCTCCCCTCCCCAGAACCTTGAGGCGATCAACGCGCCCCTTCACCAGTCCAAGGTCCTTCAGCCGCTGAAGATCGACCTCGGCGCTCTCGTCGAAGCGGGCGTCGAGGATGTCCACGTTGACGCAGGCGTACTCGACGCGCGTTGGGTTGTGGAAACCGCGCTTCGGAAACCTCATCCACACGGGCGTTTGCCCGCCTTCGAACGCCAGCCGGACGCCGCCGCCGCTGCGCGAGTTCTGCCCCTTGGTGCCGCGGCCGCTCTCGTGGCCGCCGTGCCCCGAGCCGTACCCGCGCCCGACGCGCTTGCGCCCGCGGACGCTACCCTTCGCCGGCCGGAGATCCTCAACCCTCATCGCAGGCTTCCTCCTCCCCGGCCTTTGCGGCGGAAGACCGCTCGCCGCCGAACCGCATCAGCTCCACGTCCTTCCTACTGCGCAGAAGCGAAAGACCTTGAATCGCGGCGCGCGACAGCGTGAGCGGGTTCGTTGTCCCGATCGACTTGCTCAGAACGTCGCCGATCCCCGCGAGTCGACAGATCGCGCCAACCGTCGTGCCCGCGATGACGCCGGTTCCCGGGTACGCGGGCTTCAGCAGCACGCGTCCCGCCTTGAACCTGCCGAGCGCCTCATGCGGTATGGTGGCCCCATCCCTCTCGACGCGAACGACATGCTTCTTGGCGTCGCGCATCGCCTGTTGGATGGCACGCGGGATCTCGTTGGTCGTTCCCACGCCGACCCCGACTCTGCCGTTGCGGTCGCCGATGACCATGGTCACACGGAACCGAAGGTTGCGTCCGCCTTTGGTCACCTTGCTGACGCGTCTGATGTCGATGATCTCATTCTCGAACTCGTCAACTGCGGTCAAAAGCGCAACCCTCCCTTGCGGCATGCGTCAGCCAGCGCGGCAACGACACCGTGATACGGATAGCCACCGCGATCGAACACGACCTCGTTGATCCCCTTCTCTCCCGCTCGCTCGGCAAGAAGCTCCCCCACCTTCTGCGCCGAGGCGATGTTGCAGCCCTTGGCCACGTCGCGCACTGCGGGGTCGAGCGTCGACGAAAACGCGAGGGAGTGCCCTGTCCGATCGTCGATCAGCTGCGCGTACACATGCCGCAGGCTCTTCCGGACGCACAGGCGTGGACGCTCTGCGGTTCCCGACAGCTTCCGACGGATGCGGACGTGTCGCTTCTCACGTTGTGTCTGTCGATTCACACGACCCATAGTTGTGGCTCCCTCTAGGCGGCCGCCGCCCCGCCGAGCTTCCCGGCCTTCTGGATGACCTGCTCATTCCTGTATCGTATGCCCTTCCCGCTGTAGACAATCGGCTTGCGGAACGCCCTGATCTTCGCTGCCGCGTGTCCGACAAGCTGCTTGTCGATGCCGCGGACGATGATCTCGTTGGGATTCGGAAGCTCGATCTCGATCCCTTCGGGGATCTTGTACTCCATCGGCAGCGAGTACCCGAGGTCGAGGATAAGGACGTCTCCCTGAAGCCTCGCGCGGTATCCGAGCCCGCGGATGATGAGATCCTTCTGCCACTTCTCAGTGACCCCCCGAACCATGTTCGAGAGCAGGCTGCGATAGAGGCCGTGGAACGCGCGATGCTGCTTCCCGTCTCCTCGACGGGCGACAACGGCTTCGCCGTCCTCCACTCGGATCTCCACGAGATCGGGGCGATAGGCCTGAGACAGCCGCCCGTGAGCCCCCACGACAACGAACTCGCCGCGGCCCACTTCGACCGTCACCCCGTCTGGAATCGGAACCGGTACCTTCCCCACTTTGGACATCTTCGCGTCTCCCTACAGCACCTCGCAGAGCACCTCGCCGCCAACGCCGCGCTCGCGCGCCTCGTGGCCGGCAAGGACCCCCTGCGATGTCGACAGTATGCAGATCCCCATCCCGCCCAGCGGCCTGGGAATGCTCTCTTTCCCGGCGTACACCCGGCGGCTGGGCTTGCTGACAAGACGGATCTCGGTGATGGCCCGCTGGCGCTTGGTGCGCTCGCCGCGGTACTTCAACCGCAGCGTGAGCGTCGCGCCAGGCTCACCCGGGATTGCCTCGTAGCCTAGGATGTAGCCCTCCTGCTGCAGAACGCGGGCGACCGCCTCCTTGAGGCCCGAGTGCGGCATCGACACCTCGGCGTGCAGCTTCGCGTTTGCGTTGCGAATCCTCGTCAGCATGTCGGCGATGGGGTTCGAAATCATCTTCTCGACTCTCCTACCAGCTGGCTTTCTTCATTCCGGGGATCTGCCCCGCGTGGGCAAGCTTGCGGAAGCATAGCCGGCAGATGCCGAAATCGCGAATGACCGCATGCGGTCGCCCGCACAGCCCACATCTCCTCTGCCTGCGAACGGAGAACTTCGGCTCCTTCTGGCTCTTGACGACCTGTCCCTTCTTCGCCATCTTCCTCCCCTAGTCCTTGAACGGCACACCGATCGCCTTGAGCAGGGCGTACGCGTGTTGGTCCGTCTTCGCGGTCGTGACGATCGTGATGTCCATCCCCTGGGAGGAAGCCACGGCGTCGTAAGAGATCTCCGGAAAGGCGAGCTGCTCGCTCAGCCCGAGCGAGTAGTTGCCTCGCCCGTCAAACCCAGACGCCGACAACCCCCGGAAGTCCCGGATGCCCGGCAGCGTCACGTTGATGAGCTTGAACAGGAACTCGTGCGCACGGTCGCGCCGCAGCGTCACCTTGCAGCCGATCGGCTCGCCTTGGGTCAGATGGAAGTCCGAGATGGACTTCCTCGCCTTGGTCACGATCGGTCGCTGACCGGTGATCGCAGCAAGGTTGGCTGCCGCCCCCTCGAGGATCTTCGGATTGTCCTTCTCCTTGATCCCCATGTTGACGACGACCTTGACGATGCGCGGCACCTGCATCACGTTGTCGAGCCCGAGCTCCTTCATCAGCGCGGGCACCTTCTCTTTCTCGAACGTCTCACGTTGCATGGCTACCTGAAGATCTCCCCGCACTGTTTGCAGCGCCGCATTTTGACGCCGTCCACGATGGCGAACCCCACACGGGTGGGAACGTCGCACTCAGGGCAGATCGGCAACACGTTGGAGGCGTGGATCGTCCCCTCCCGCTTGATGATCCCCGGCTCCCGAAGGTTCTGCGTCGCCCGCTGATGCTTGGTGATCATGTTGATGTTCTCCACGATCAGCCGATCCCTGTCGGGGTAGACGACCATCACCTTTCCCGTCTTGCCTCGATCGTTGCCCGCGATGATCTTCACGCGGTCGCCCTTTCGTACCTTCTTCATGTTCGTCCCACCTCGCCTCGGATCGTCCTAGAGCACCTCGGGGGCAAGCGAGATGATGCGCATCATCTTCTTGTCGCGCAGCTCCCGCGCCACCGGACCGAAAACGCGCGTACCCACTGGTTCCCCCTGCGCGTTCACCAGGACGATCGCGTTGTCGTCGAAGCGGATGAACGCGCCGTCCTTGCGACGGTAGGCGCTCCGCGTGCGAACGATCACCCCACGCACGATCTGTCCCTTCTCGATGTCGCTCGTCGGCAACCGCTTGCGCACCGAGCCAACAACGATGTCACCGATCTCCCCAACGCGGCGGTTCGAAGGCCCGAGGACGTTGATGCAGCGCACTAGCTTCGCGCCCGAGTTGTCGGCCACACGCAACATCGTCTGCATCTGAATCATAGATCAGCCCTCTGCCTTCTCGATGACCTCGAGCAGCCGCCACCGCTTCATGCGACTGATCGGACGGCACTCCTGGATGCGCACCAGATCGCCGATCCCCGCCTGCTCCGCCGGATCGTGCGCGTGGAACTTGAAGTGTCGGCGGATGTACTTCCGATACAGGGGATGGAGGCGCCGCTCCTCGACGCGGACGACGATGGTCTTCGCCATCTTGTCGCTCACCACGCGCCCCACTTTTTCCTTCTTCATCTCTCAGACCCCTGTTGCTTCTCGCGCGCCACCGTCGCGGCCCGCGCGATGTCCCTTCGCGTTTTGACCAGCTCGGCCGTGTTGTCCAGCTCTCCCGTAGCCTTCTGGAAGCGGAGGTTGAACAGCTTGCGCTTCAACTCGCGCTCCTGTTGCCCCAACTCCTCCAGGGGCAGCTCCCTCAGATCCTCCGCCTTCATGCCTCTCCTCCAAGGATGGTCTTGCGCTTCAGCCGCGTGGGAAACGGAAGCTTGTGGCCCACCAGTTCGTGGACACGCTTCGCCTCCCGCTCGCCGATCCCGGCGATCTCGAACAGGATCCGCCCTGGGCGCACGACGGCCACCCAGTGATCGACGGGCCCCTTCCCCTTGCCCATGCGGGCCTCGGCCGGATGCTTGGTGATCGGCTTGTCGGGGAACACGCGGATCCAGATCTTCGAGTCGCGGTGGGTCTGGCGAGAGATCGTCGTGCGGCAGGCCTCGATCTGCTGCCCTGTCACCCACGCGGGCGCCAGCGCCTGGATCCCGTACTCGCCGAAGGTGACCTCATTCCCACGGGTCGCCTTGCCGGTCATCCGGCCCCTGTGGGACTTCCTGTACTTGGTGCGCTTGGGGAACAGGAGCGCCATGCCTAGGTCACCTCGTCTCTGCGCGCCAGCCGACGGCTGCGCTCGCCGCGGAACACCCACGCCTTGACGCCGATGTTCCCGTACTTGGTCCGTGCCTCGGTGAACCCGTAGTCGATGTCCGCACGGATCGTCTGCAACGGAACACGACCCTCCATCATGGTGATCGAGCGGGCGATCTCCGATCCGCCCAGCCGTCCGCTGACCTTGACCTTCACGCCTTCCGCACCCGCGCCCATCACGCGGCGGATGACCTCTTTCATCGCACGCGCCGGCGCGAAGCGGTTCTCGATCTGCCTCGCCACATCCTGCGACACGAGCGTGGCTTCAAGGTCCGGCCGCTCGACCTCTTGGATGGAGACCTTCACCGCACGCCCGCTCATCGACTCGAGAGCCGCCTGCAGCCGCTCGATCTCACTGCCACCGCGCCCGATGATGATCCCCGGACGCGCCGACCGGATGACGATCGAAACGCGATCCTCCTTGGAGCGCTCGATGTTCACCTCTGCCACCGCCGCACCACGGTACCTCTCGGCGATCAGATCGCGGATTCGCTTGTCCTCCACGATATAGACCGGCGCTAGCTTCGGGTTAAACCAGTTGGAGACCCACTTGCGGGTCACCCCCACACGGAAGCCGACCGGATTGATCTTCTGACCCATCGTGTTAGTCCCTTTCGCTGACCACGATCGTGATGTGGCTCGACGGCCTGCGGATGATGTCCGCCCGGCCCATCGCGCGCGGCTTCAGCCGCCGATACGCCCGTCCCATGTCGACGGTGGCGCGAGCCACGTACAGCCGGTCGACGTCCACGTTGAAGTTGCTCTCGGCGTTCGCGATCGCCGATTCCAAGGTCTTCCGAATCGGCCGCGCCGCCTTCCGGTTCGAAAGCGCGACAAGGCGCAACGCTTCGCTGACGCCCTTGCCGCGAATGGCGTCGATCACCAGCCGCGCTCTGCGCGGCGAGACGCGTACGTATCGAGCGATCGCTCTCGCTTCCACGCCAACTCCCTACGTTAGGCTTGGCGCCCGCTTCCGCTTCATTCCGCCGTGAGAGCGGAATGTTCGGGTAGGCGCGAACTCACCCAGTTTGTGTCCGACCATGTTCTCGACGATGTAGACCGGAACATGGACCTTCCCGTTGTGGACCTTGATCGTCAACCCCACCATCTCCGGGGTGATCATCGACGATCGCGACCACGTCTTGATCTCTTTCAAGTCGCCACGCTTCGCCTTGGCGACTTTGTTCATCAGGCTCTCCTTGACATAGGGGCCCTTGGTCGTTGATCTCGGCATCTCGCGCTCCTTAGCGTCTCCCCTTGCCCGCGCGGCGCACGATCAGGGCGCTGCTCCGCTTCCGCTTGTTCCTCGTGCGCCCGCCCTTGGCGAGCTTGCCTGTGGGAGACACCTGAGGACGACCAACGCGGGCACGCCCTTCACCGCCCCCGTGCGGGTGATCCACCGGGTTCATCGCCACGCCGCGAACCCGCGGCTTGCGCCCTAGATGACGCAGCCTCCCCGCCTTGCCGTGCTTGATGTTCTTGTGATCGGGGTTCGACACCTCGCCGATCGTCGCCGTGCACTGGGTACTGAAGATGCGCACCTCACCCGACGGGAGCCGGATGTGCGCACGGTCTTCTTCCTTGCCGATCAGCTTCGCAGAGGTCCCGGCGGAGCGGGCGACCTTGCCGCCGCTGCCAGGGGAAAGCTCTAGGTTGTGGACAACCGCGCCAACGGGGATCCGTCGAAGCGACATGGCATTACCCACCCTGATCTCAGCGCTGTCCCCGGACTCGACCGTCGTCCCTACATCGAGGGCGAGCGGGGCGAGGATGTATCGCTTCTCGCCGTCCTGGTAGTTGAGCAACGTGATCCACGCAGATCGGTTGGGGTCGTACTCCCGGGTGACCACCGTTGCCGGGATGCCGATCTTGTCGCGCGCGAAGTCGATCACGCGATAGCGGCGTTTGTGCCCGCCGCCTCGCCATCGCGAGGTCGTCCGGCCTTGCGAGTTCCTGCCTCCCGTCTTCTTGATCGGTCGCAGCAGGCTTCGCTCCGGCGCCGTGCGCGTCAGCTCCGAGAAATCGGGGAGGTCCGCATGGCGACGTCCCGGGGACGTGGCCTTGTATCTCTTGGTCGCCATACCGTGCCTACCCTCCTACGATGTTGATGCGCTCACCCTCGGCGAGGCGCACGATGGCTTTTCGCCATCTGGATGTCTTCCCGTGGAGCTGGTTCAGCCGATCGCGTCGCGGCTTCCCCTTGCGGTTCGCGGTCCACACCTTCACCACATGAACGTTGAACAGCTCCTCGACGGCCTTGCGGATCTGGACCTTGTTGGCGCCGAGGGCCACGCGGAAGGCGTAGCGTCCCTGTTCCATCTTCGCCCACGTCGCCTCGGTCAGGATCGGCTCCAGAATGACGTCTTCAGCGTGCATCAGTTTCGCCATGTGCTACGCCCTCTCCTCGATCTCTCGTACCGCCGCCTCTGTGAGGACGAGCGTTGCGTGCCGGATGACGTCGTAGACGTTCAGCCCGCCGCTGGCGATGCACTTCACGTTCTCCAGGTTCGAGAAGGACTTCTTCGCCGCTCGCGCCATCTCGTCCCGCCCCACGACGATCAATGCGCTGCCCTCGATCCCGAGCCGTCCAAGGAGCTCCACGGCGGCCTTCGTCTTCGGCGCGTCGAACCCCACACGATCGAGGACGATCACGCGCCCCTCGTTGGCGCGGTCGCTGAGGGCGGCCGTGAGCGCTCTCCAACGCATCTTCTTGGTCAGTCGGACGTCGTAGCTTCTGGGTTTCGGGCCGAAGACGGTCCCGCCACCGACCCACACAGGCGACCGGCGCGATCCGGCGCGTGCGCGCCCCGTACCCTTCTGCCTCCACGGTTTCCGTCCGCCACCGCTGACCTCACCTCGCGTCTTGGTCGAACTCGTCCCTTGCCTGCGGGAAAGGAGCTGCGATCGCACGGCGCGGTGCATCAGGTCGACGTTGACCTTTGCGCCGAACACGCGCGGGTCGAGCCCGACCGTCGTTTCGGCGCCTCCCTCAAACGAACACCGCTTCGCGTCAACCATCTCGTCTCCTCACCTGCAAAAGGGCGCCCTTGGCGCCCGGCGTCGAGCCTTTCAGGACCAGCAGGCTGCGCTCCTCATCGACCTTGAGCACGCGAAGCTTACGAACGGTCACCCGCACGTCGCCGGTGTGACCGGGAAGCTTCTTCCCCTTGGTCACCCGACCGGGCTTGACGCACTGGCCCACAGACCCCGGGCGGCGATGGAAGTGCGAGCCGTGGGACTTCGGCCCCCCGGCGAAGTTCCAGCGCTTGACTACGCCCTGGAATCCGAGTCCGCGCGTCCTCCCACAGACGTCGACGCAGTCCCCTTCCGAGAAGATGTCCACGCCGATGGCGTCGCCCACGCTGTACCCGTCCGTGGAGTCGACGCGCACTTCGAACAGCCGCCGATGGGTCTCGACCCCGGCCTTGGCGTAGTGGCCCTGCAGCGGCTTGGAGAGCTTCCGCGCCTCGATCGGCTCGGCGGCCAGCTGAAGCGCGTTGTAGCCGTGCGTCTCCTCGGTCTTCACCGTCACGACGCGGCTCGGCGCCACCTGCACGACCGTCGCCCCGACGGCGGCCGCGTCAACGAAGACTTGCGTCATCCCAACTTTCCGTGCAAGGATCCCCAAGGCCATCCCACGTCTCCTTCGTGTCGGTGCTAGAGCTTGATCTCGATGTCGATTCCCGTCGGCAGTTCAATGTCCATCAAGGCGTTGATCGTCTCCGACGTCGGCTCCTTGATGTCCAGCAGCCGAGAATGAATGCGGCGCTCGAAGTGCTCCATCGAGCGCTTGTCGATGTGGGGCGACCGCAGCACCGTGTACACACGCCGTTCGGTTGGAAGCGGGATCGGCCCGGCGATCTTCGCCCGGGTCTCCTTGGCGGAATCGACGATCTTCCTGGTCGAGCTGTCGACCAGTTCATGATCGTAGCCTCTGAGCTTGATGCGTATCTTTTCCCTTGCCATAGCGGTCCTTCAGTAGCCTCTCTGCCTGACGATCTCCTCCCGCAGCCCGCTGGGCACGACTTCGTAGCCGGCCACGAGAAGCGAGTATGTCGCCCTCCCTTGGGTCAGCGACCGCAGCTTGGTGGCATACCCAAACGTCTCTGCAAGCGGGACGGCCACACGTATCGTCTGAACCGTCTCACGTGTCTGCAGCTCGTGGATCTCCCCGCGCCGCCGCGCCAGATCCTCCAGCACTTCCCCCAGGTACTCCGCCGGTGTGATGACCTCTCCCTCCATCATCGGCTCAAGAAGGTCGAAACACCCCTTCTCGTATGCCTTATGGACAGCGGAGGAAGCCGCCGCCTTGAAGGCGAGCTCGGATGAGTCCACTGGGTGAAAGGAACCACCGGTCAAGGTGGTTCCGATATCGGCCAGAGGATACCCGGCCACCGGACCGTTTGTCAACGTCTGCAAGACACCTTCCTCCACTGCGGCGCGGTAGGCCTTCGGCACCGCGTCAACGGGGGCGTCAATCGTGAACTGCACGCCACTTCCGCGCGGAAGCGGCTCCAGACGAAGGATAACGTGAGCGAACTGCCCGCGTCCGCCGAGCTGGGTCTCGAACCGCTCGTCAATCGCGATGCCCTCCCTCAACGTTTCTCGATAGGCAACGTGCGGGCGACCGACCGCTGCCGCGATGCCGAACTCGTCGCGGAGCCTTCGCATGAGGACCTCGAGATGCAGCTCCCCCATCCCCGAGACGATCAGCTGGTTGACGGCGTCGTCGAAGCGCACACGGAACGTCGGATCCTCCTGGGCGAGCTTCTCCAGCGCCTCGGTCAGCGTCCCGAGCTCCGCCTCCGTCCGCGGCTCCACGGCCACGAATACGACCGGCTCGGGAAAACGGATCTCCTCCAGAAGAACGGGAGACTCCTTGTCGCACAGCGTGTCCCCCGTAGACACGGGCTGCGAACCCACCAGCGCCGCGATGTCACCGGCCGCGATCCTCGTGACCGCAGAGCGCTCGTTGGCGTGCATGCGGAACAGCTTGGTCACGCGAAGCCCCCGCCCGGACGTGGCGTTCAACGCGTGCCCTCCGACCTCGAGCGCTCCGGAGTACACGCGGACGAACACCAGTCGCCCCGCGTAGCGGTCGGAGACCACCTTGAACGCAAGAGCGGCAAACGGCGCATCGGGATCCGCGGCGCGCTCGCCTCGCCCTTCGACGTCCTGCACCGGCGGCACGTCGAGCGGCGAGGGAAGGTAACGCACGATCGCGTCGAGGAGCGGTTGGATTCCCTGGTTCTGGAACGCCGAGCCCCCAAGAACCGGGATGACGCCGTGGCCGATGCACGCAACGCGCAAGGCGCGATCGAAGTCGGCTCGATCGATTTCCCCGCCCGCCAGATACTGCTCCGTCAAGCGGTCATCGAACTCCGCCACCTGCGCGACGAGGCTGTCGCGCGCCTCCTCGACACGCTCCCGCAGGCTCTCGGGAACCGCACGCTCGTCGAACGTCTGCCCCTTGCTCGTCGGGTCCCACACCATGAGGGTCCTGGAGAGAAGATCCACGAGCCCGACGAGACGCCGCTCCTCGTCCCGGTATGGGAGCTGGAGCGGGGCGACCGCCACGCCCAGCCGCCCCTCGATCGTCTTCACCGTCTCGTCGAAGCTGGCCTCGACGCGGTCCAGCTTGTTGACGAACGCGATGCGCGGAACGCGATACCGATCGGCCTGTCGCCACACCGCCTCGGACTGCGACTCAACCATCTCCACCCCGGAGAAGATGGCAACCGCGCCGTCCAGGACGCGCAGCGATCGCTCCACTTCAGCGGTGAAGTCGACGTGGCCCGGCGTGTCAATGAGGTTGATCCGATGGAGACCCCACTCGCATGTCGTGGCCGCCGACGTGATGGTGATCCCCCGCTCGCGCTCCTGGGCCATCCAGTCCATCTCGGTATCCCCGTCGTGGACTTCGCCCATCCGATGAGTGCGTCCGGTGTAGAAAAGGATCCGCTCCGTGGCCGTTGTCTTCCCGGCGTCGATGTGCGCCATGATGCCGATGTTGCGCAGTCGACCAATGGGCAACGGCTGCTCGGGCGGCATGGGCGTCTCTCCCTTCCGGGTTCTTGAAAGAGGCGAAGAGTCGTGGGGAGCGACTACCAGCGGTAGTGAGCGAACGCCCGGTTGGCCTCCGCCATGCGGTGCGAGTCCAGCCGCTTGTTGTACGCGCGGCCCTCTTTGCGCGCCGCCTCCAGGATCTCTGCGGCCAGCCGGTGGGACATCGTGTGCTCGGCACGATCACGCGCCGCGGCCACGATCCAGCGAAGCGCCAACGCCAGCTGGCGATCCGACGGAACCTCGTAGGGAACCTGGTAGTTGGCGCCGCCAACCCGGCGGGTGCGGACCTCAAGACGCGGGGAGCAGTTCGAGATGGCGGTGTTGAACACCTCAAGAGCTGTGGCGTCGCTTCGTTGATCGATCTCTTGGAGCGACGCATACACGACGCGCTCGGCGGTCGCTTTCTTCCCGTCCTGCATGACGTAGTTGATCAGCTTGCTGACGAGCTGGCTATTGTGCTTGATGTCGGGACCTACGTCCCTTCCTGGCAGATCCATTGCGATGCTAGCTCCCCTTCTTCGCGCCGTACTTCGAGCGGCCCTGACAGCGACCGTCGACGCCCTCAGAGTCCATCGTCCCGCGCACGATGTGATAGCGAACGCCAGGAAGATCCTTCACGCGCCCGCCTCGCACAAGCACCATGGAGTGCTCCTGCAGATTGTGGCCCTCGCCGCCGATGTACGCCGTCACTTCCTTGCCGTTGCTCAGGCGCACACGAGCGACCTTGCGCAACGCGGAGTTCGGCTTCTTCGGCGTGCGCGTGTACACCCGCGTGCACACTCCCCGACGTTGCGGGCAGGCCCCGAGATGCGGCGCCTTGTGCTTCTTCGCCTTCGCCTTCCGACCCTTCCTTACCAGCTGGTTGATTGTTGGCATGTTCCTCTCCCAAACGTCGGCAGATTATAGGTCGCTCGGAGACCCTGTCAACTGACCTTCAGACTGGGCTTCCGACGGTTCCTCCGTTTCCTGCTCGCTTGTCGCCGGCCGGTTAGGGAAGCCCGTACCCGCAGGGATTCTCTTGCCGACGATGATGTTCGGCTTCAGTCCATCGAGTTCGTCCACCTCTCCGCGAAGCGCGGCTTCGGCGAGCACCTTGGTGGTCCGCTGGAACGAGGCCGCGGACAACCACCCCTTGGTCTGCAGCGCCGCCTTGGAGATCCGCAGAAGCTCGCGTTCGCCAACGGGAAGCTTTCTGTCCTGCAGCCTGATCTCGCCCTGGTCGTCGGCTCGTCGGATCCAGAGCGACGGCACCCCGGCGCGCGTCGCGGCAGCGAGGATGTCTTCGGTGAGCGCGTCACCAGCGCGCGCGATCTGCAGCGCGCCGGCAACGACATCCTCTGCGATCGTCATCCCGAGTGCATCGCGTCGCTCTCGCGCGACCTCCTCGTTCCATCGCGCAAGCTCGTGGGTCTCGTGTTGGAACTCCTCGAGCATCACCAGGTCACCAATGAGGAATCGCGAGTCGCCTCGATCAACGATGCGGACGTTGTTCAGGATCTGTCGGATGATGACCTCGAGGTGCTTGTCGTTGATGTCCACGCCCTGGGCCTTGTAGACCTTGTGGATCTCTGTGAGAAGGTATTCGCGGGTCTTCCTCACCCCCGCGGTCTCCAACAGCGCGTGCGGCGCGACCACGCCCTTGGTGAGAAGGTCTCCCTCCTTGACCTTGTCCCCTTGGCGCACCATGGCCATCTGATCGATCTCAACGGTGGAGCGCGGACGCAACTCGACGAGGGTCACGCCGTCCTCAGCCTTCACCGACTCGACGAAGAAGGAGTCTCCCGCGGGAAGCTCGAGGCCAAGCAGCCGCTCGCCTTCGCGCACTCTCTCCCCGGAACCCTTGTTCGCCACGGTGTCGGTCGTCAGCGGGAAGCGCGCGAACCGTCCCTGGGGGTTGTAGACAATCACGCGATCATCGAGCCGCAGCACTGTCCCTTCTGCCTCAGCAGCAATGAAGATGGGCTTCGATCGTGACGTCAGCTGATCGCCCACGCTGACCTTCGTCCCCGGATCCACCATCATCCGAGCTCCGTACGGGATCTCATACTCCCGATGCTCGCCGTCGGTGCCCACGAGAAGGAAGGTGCGGTCCTTGTCTTCGGGAACCACGATCTTGCCGGCACGGTCCGCGATGCGGGGCTCGATGTTGAACCGCCCTGTCAGCGCCTGGTCCGTCTCGACCGTGTCACCATCGGACACCGCGGCGACGGCCCCGGGCGGCAGCTCGTACGCGCGATCCCCGGCCGAAGTGTCGAGCACCAGCATCTCCCTATGCCCATCGCGCTCCAGCTGGTAGACCTCGCCGGCGCAGGGGCTGCGCGCGTCCATCAGATCCTCGGCGGCCGCGTCGACACCCTTTTCGGCACGAACCAGAAGCGTCGGGATCCGGACCTGGCGCGCCTCGCCGAGGATCGCCACACGATCCGTCCCGTCGGCCTGCGCAGTCACCGACTCCACGTGTCCGTCCAGCGGGGACATCCCGGCTTCGGCGCTCTTCATCGTCTTTCTCGCCTCGAACAGCTCCTCGGCCCGGGGGAGCCCCTGCGTGATGTCCTCACCCGCGACCCCGCCTGTGTGGAACGTCCGCATCGTGAGCTGCGTCCCCGGCTCCCCGACAGACTGGGCGGCGATCACGCCGACGGCCGTTCCGAGTTCTACGGGCCGGTGTGTGCTCATGTCGAACCCATAGCAGAGCTGACATACGCCGTTGATCGACTCACAGACCAACGGCGATCGGATCACGATCTGCGGGCGAACGGTGATCTTCTTGACCTTCGCATGACGTATCGCGTCGACCAATCGCGGCGTCAACGTCTCGTCCACCTGCACCAACACCTGGCCGGTGGACGGGTCGACGATCTCACCGACGCTCTTCGTCCCCACGAGAAGCTCGGAGGTCTTACCTCGCTTCGGCGTAACGGTCGCCTCAAGGCTTCCCAAGCGCTCAGCGAGCTCCTTCCCGATCCACTGGTCGGCCTCCACCACGACCTCGCCTGAAGCGGGATCGATCACCGGCTGGCTGGTCACGCGGCCGTAGATCCGCTCGGCGATCGTCTCCATGATGTCGTCCTTGCTGTAGCGAAGCGGGTCGACAGCCACGCCCTGGGACGTGCCGCAGTCCATCTCCTTGACGATGGTGTCCGACGCCGCGTCCACCAGCCGGCGCGTGAGGTACCCGGAGTCGGCCGTCTTCAAGGCGGTGTCGGCCGCGCCCTTACGCCCTCCGTGCGTCGAGATGAAATACTCCATCATGTCCAACCCCTCGCGGAAGTTGGAGATGACCGGCATCTCGAGGATCTCTCCCGACGGCCCTGCCATGGGGCCCCGCATCCCGCAGAGCTGCTTCACCTGGTCCGGGCCGCCACGAGCCCCGGAGGTGACCATGCCGTAGACGGGGTTGAAGCGATGGCGACGGAGGTTGGACATCGTCGCCTCTTCCATGTCGTCCACAGTGCGACGCCAGATGCGGATGACTGCGTGGCGGCGCTCATCGTCGGTGGCCAGTCCCATTTCGTGCATCCGGTTGATGCGACGCACCGCGGAGTACGACTGCTTGATGATCTCTTCCTTCTCCTCGGGGATGAGGCAGTCAGGAAGGGAGATCGTCAGACCGGCCCGTGTCGCGTAGCGAAATCCGAGATCCTTCAGGTTGTCGAGCAACGCGGACGCGCGCGCCCAGCCGAAGCGGTGATAGCACTCCATCACCAGACTGCGGATCGCCCGGCGATCCATGACCCTGCCGTAGTCCTGAATCTCCGGCGGCAGCACGGCGTTGAGCTCTGCGCGTCCGAGCGTCGTCTCGACCCGCTCGCCGTCGAGCCGGATCTTCACCGGGCTGTGGAGATCGAGATGCCCCTCTTCGTGGGCGCGCCGCGCCTCGTCCAGGTCGCGGAACGCTTTGCCGCTGCCCTTTCCTTCCTCGTCGAGCAGCGTCAGATAGTAATAAGCAAACACGGGATCCTGCGTCGGAAGGCTGAGCGGCTCGCCGCTCGCCGGCGAGAGGATGTTGCGGGGCGCCGCCATCAGCGTCCGCGCCTCCTCGATCGCCTCCTCAGAAAGCGGAAGGTGGACCGCCATCTGGTCGCCGTCGAAGTCGGCGTTGTACGGGGGGCAGACCAGCGGATGGATGTGGATCGCCTCACCGTCTACGAGCACCGGTTCGAACGCCTGCATGGACAGGCGGTGCAGCGTTGGCGCGCGGTTGAGCAGCACGGGGTGCTTCCCGATGAGCTTCTCCAGGATATCCCACACTTCCGGCATCTCGCCGCGTAGTGCACGGTTCTTGATCTCGTCGAAATCGGAGAACGTTGTCGTCTCCAAGTAGTGAAGGATGAACGGCTTGAACAGCTCGAGCGCCATCTTCTTGGGCAGCCCGCACTGGTCCAGCTTGAGGCTGGGATCCACAACGATGACCGCGCGTCCGGAGTAGTCCACGCGCCGCCCAAGCAGGTTCCGCCGCAGGCGGCCGTGCTTCCCATGGATCCGCTCCGAGAGCGACTTCAGCGGCCGGTTGTCCCGCCCACGGATCGGGTTCTCCTTCTTCTCGTTGTGGATCAGGGCGTCCACGGCCTCCTGGAGCATCCGGCGCTCGTTGCGCAGGATGACCTCGGGGGCTCCCATGTCGATGAGCTTCTTCAAGCGGTTGTTGCGGTTGATGATGCGGCGGTAGAGATCGTTGAGGTCGGTGGTCGCGAACTTGCCGCCCTCCAGCTGGATCATCGGACGTAGCGACGGCGGCAGCACCGGGATCACATCCAGCACCATGTCTGGAGGGTTATTGCCCGAGCCTCGCAGCTGGTCGACCACCTCCAGCCGGCGGATGAGCCGTCGCTGGTTGCCCACGGCCGTCTCGCGCCGCAGCTCGTCGGTCAGATCCTCGTGCAACTCGTCGAGATCGAGGGATTCCAGCAGCCCTTTGACGCCCGCGGCGCCTGTCAGTGCCACCAGGCCGTTCGGATACACACGCTCGTACGCCCGCTTCTCGAGGTAGTTGAGCCGGTCGCCGAGCTTGAGGCCTGTTGCCTTGTCGCGCACTCTGGTCACAAGGAACACGAGCGAGTCAAGGATCTCACGGTCGAGAGGCTCGCCCGACACGTCGTCCCCGTAGCGGTCGACGAGCATCTCGAAGGTCGTCTTCGCGCAGACATCCCCCACGGGGCGCTCGGCGATCAGCGTCCCGGCCTCGATCTCGTCTCCATCTTCCACAAGAAGCTCGACGTCGCCGGCAATCGGGTACTCCTGCGTGCCGACAACAACCGCGCGAACCTTCTCTCCGCTCGTCAGCCGCCGCTCCTCGATGGTGACACGCCCCGCCTCCCCCGCGGACACGCTCGGCGCATCGGCAACGAAGTAAGCAAGCTCGACGGCGAACGAGAACGCCCCGCTCAGGATGTCGACTTCCTGCACGTACAGCGTCTCCCCCGGCCGCACCTCCTTGCAGTCCGAGGTCGTGACCATCCACAGCGACGCTTCGATCGGCTCGGTCTCGTAGTAGGCGATCCGCTGCAGCTCTTTTTTCTTCATGCCGAGCAGCCGGCTCAGCAGGCTGGAGACGCCCTTCAGGAACCAGAAGTGAATGACGGGGCTCGCCAGAGAGATGTGGCCCATGTTCACGCGCCGGACCGACGAGTCGGTCACCAGGACGTGGCACTTCTCGCAGGTGATGCCCTCGTACTTCTTCCCCTTGTACTTCCCGCACCCGCACTCGTAGTCGTTCTCCGGCCCGAAGATCTCCTCGGCGTAGAGCCCCCCACGCTCAGCGCGATGCGTTCTGTAGTTGATCGTCTCCGATTCCGTGATCTCCCCGTGGGACCAGCCCACCATGACGGACGGCGAGGCGAGCTGCAGCTTCACCCGCTTGATGTCATCCCCTGAGATCAATGGCTTCCTCCCTTGCGAGCGCCGGCTTGGGCGCGTTCCGTCACGACAGGCGTCCGGTCAACGGCTCGGACGCAGAAACCTCACTACACCCACGGCTAGTCGTCCGACGAGGACGCCGTGGATGACGCAGCCGACGCGTCGGCCTTCGCGTTCTTGCTGCGGTAGTCGGTCGAGTAGTAGCCCTTGCCGCGGTAGATGACACCGATCCTCGGCAGCAGGCGTTCAGCGTTCTCGGCACCGCACTCCGGACATACGGCGGGGGGGCGCTCCCCGTTTCGGTGAAGCACCTTGAAGACAGCGTTGCACTTGGAACACTGATAGCGATAAATGGGCATACGCTCCCCTTTGCCTCACATTGGGGGCTTTTCGATTCTTCCCTTTAGCATCCAGGCCGAGCTTCGGATTCGGACCTGCTCATTCTCGTCGTCGCTATCGCACGAGCGGGCGCAACCGCGCCGCACCGGCGTGGGAAAGTATACAAGCCACGCCAAGGGGCGCAAGGCGCCGTCGGAGCCTCGGGCGGCGGCAGGAGCCGCCGGGATCACACAAGGCGCGAGTAGGTGTCGGAAACGAAGCAGTGCCGCGCGATCTCCTCGACCGAGGCGAACGGCGTCACCGAGGTCTGGGAGGTCTCGTCGTCGTTCTCGAACCGATGGCGGAGGACCACCGCCGAGAGGTGGGAGGCCTCGCTGTGAGTGGCGGTCACTCGGCACGCGAGCTCTATGATCTCGCGGACATCGGCGTCCGACTTCGTCGCCCAGTTCGTCCTCACCAGGGTCATCGGCCCGCGATGGGTCGGGAGATACACCCTCAGATCCTGTGGGAGGAGGAGGTTCTGCAACGCGCGCTTCTCCTCGTCGTCGATCGCCAGAACGATCTTCACGTCGGGGGCGCGCTTGTAGTACAGCCGGAAGTCCAGAAGGCGCAACGCGTTCAACGTGAACCTCTCCTCGCTCAGAAGGTTCTCCAGACGCACCCCGTAGCCGGGCGCAGTGAGTCGGCACCTTCGATAGCAGCTCACCGTGCCCTCCGCGTCGATGCCGAGCCTCCGCGCCAGGTCCGCCAAGCCGTCCTCGTCACCAGCGACAAGTGCCCCCAGCTCGCTGCGGGGAACGATCCCCTCGGCTTCCGCTCGCGTGGGAGGAAGAAGCCGCGCCGACAGCGGGCGCAGCACCTCGCCGGTGGCCCCTGCATCGCGGAGGATGCGGATCATGTCATCCTCGTCGACGCCGTTTCTCCCAACAACCTCGCCGGTGACGATGAAGTCGGCCTGGATGCGCTCCATGTAGCGCAACGCCCGGGAGATGAAAAGGGATCGGCAGCTGATGCAGCTTCTGCGCAGCGAGAAGTGGCGCCGCTCGGGGATGTTCGCCAAGCGACGATACTCCTTCTTGAGCGACTGGGTGCGGAACAGCGCCCCCGGCCAAAGGCACCGCGACGCCTCGCGCGCACAGTCCGGTTCGGCGAAGAACGGGGAGCGGAAGTAGAGCAGATGGAGCTGCTCGACGGAAGGCATCCGCGCCACCAAAGCAATGGCGGCCGAACTCGCCAGACTACCGGAGTGGAGCGCTAGAGCCCTGACCACGCCTCCCCTTGCCCCCTGCCCTGCTAGCGCCGCGGCTCAATCAGCCCGTAGTTCCCGTCCTTCCTGTGGTAGATGATACTCACGCGATCGGTCTCGGAGTTGATGAACACGAGGAACCCCTTTTCGATAGCGTCGAGCTGCAGCGCCGCTTCTTCGGGCATCATCGGCTTGTGAAAGAAGGCGTCGCTTCGCAGGATACGCGGATCCTCATCCTCCCCCGGTGCGTCCGAACCGCTCGGTACGGACGCACGCATTCGCGCGTCGGTCCGCTGATCCTTGTATTTCACCAGCTGGCGACGGAGCTTGTCGATCGCGGCATCGATCGACGCGTACATGTCCGTCGAATCATCGTGCGCGTGGACCACCTTGCGGTTGGTGAGATGTGCATGGAAGTCCGCAATCTGCCGTTCCTTCTCCACCGAGAGAACGACATCGACAGAGATGATGCGATCGAAGTACCGACTGAGCGACTCCGTGCGGTCGACAACGTACTTGCGTAGCGTCTCGCTCGGCGCAGTATGCCGCGCCGCGATCTTCACCTTCACGTCGACTGCCTCCTTGCCCTAGCGTTGCAAGGGAATTCCGACATTCTAGTCCCGGGCGCACAGGCCGTCAACGGAGACTGGGCAAAAGGAGCGTGACCTAGGGTTTTATGAGAATGATAGCGCTAAAGGCTGCCGGCTTCTAGCAGGCGCGCGCGAAGGCGTAGCCCGATGCGGTGCATCTCGGCAGACCCGATGTCCGGGCAGAAGACGCCGAACTCCCGGGCAACGAACGCCTTCAGGTTGCTCCGGTAGTGGAGCCTGCCGCGCCTTCGCTCCACTGACACCATGCCGCTGTCGAGGTAGCCTCGCGGGGCTTCGGTCTCCAGCAACTCGGGAGGGAACCGGGTCCAAGCAGAGATCTGATCCACCGAGTAGGTGTGCGGAGCGTGGGCAAGGAGGAACGCGAGGAGGCGACGATGCAGCAGCGGATCCTTCGAGACTCGCGTGCTGATTCGCTCCAGGTGGTGCATCACCGCCGCGGGCAACGGAAGGTCCGCTGCGCCGTCAACATCGATGACCTGGGGGCACACGTCGTCCCGAGGGACCATGGCGCGCCCCGTGGCGGGACGTTCGATCGCACCCTCGACCCTGCGCTCCGTCTCGCCATCGTCTGTCTCGATCTCCCGCGGCGCCAGGGATCGTCGGTCCGTTGGAGCGGGAGACGGCACCTCCACGCGGATGTAGCCCAGCGTGCGTGCCACGTCCTCCAGTCCGCGGATCGCCGCATCACGGTCCGCCAACGCTTCTTCGAGTTCAGCGATCCGGTCCTCCAGCCGCTCTGTCTTCGAGCGGTGCTCGCGATGATCCTTGGTGCGCTCGATCGCTTCGATGATCGACTGACTCACCTGGCGGAGGGCGGGGGTGGCGACCGTCTCAAGAGAGGGGGTGAACCCCGCGTGGAACGTGTCCCGTTCTCGAACATGCAGGGGGACGATCGTCTCACCGTTGAGGAAGATGCAGTCCCCGGTCTCCAGGGCGGCGACAATCTCCTTGACCTCGCCCTTCTTCCACGGAAGGAGCTCCCCGTACACGCGCATGTCGGCCTCGTGGACCACGCGGTGGAGGAACAGAAGGCTCGCCTGACTGAGAACGTCCTTGTCCACCTTGGCGCTGCGCTGGGAAACGATGAACGCACCGAGTCCCCGCTTCCGTCCGCGCAGGGCGATCCGTGAGATAAGCTCCTTGAGATCGCTTCGGATACCCTGGGGGATGAACTCGTGCGCCTCTTCGATCCCAATGATGTACGGCCGGCGTAGCGATCCAGCAAGCTCCCACAGCGCCCCGAGGTACTCGTGAAGGAGCTCGCCCCGCTCCTCGGCGAGCAGGCCGCTCAGGTCAAGAACCACCGGGACGTTGCGCTCCATGCTGATGCGCGCCACCTCGCGCGCACAGCCGACGTCGATCTCGATCTCGGCACCCTCGCCGGTCCCCACCACCAGGACCTCGTACCGCTCCTTCAGGCCGAAGTACTCGCCGTCGATGTCGACGATCGATAGCGGGTAGTCGTGCTTCAGCAGCTCCTCGAACAGCACCCCGGCGGTGTTCGACTTCCCGGAGCCGCGGATGCCGAGGATCGCCACGCACTGGCCGATGATCTCCTCGAGGTCGAGTTCGAGATCGGGGCTCACAAGAAGCGGCGTCTTCATCTTCGTCACCATGGCCTCCCCGCCCGGTACCTCCGCCCCATGGAATCGCCCGACGTCGACAACGACGAGGCGATCGAACGGGTCCGCGTCCCTTGCCGGACCGTAGGTCGAAGACGGCGCGGCTTCCAGGCCGCCTGTCCCGTGTACGCGAGGACTAGGTCCGCTCGCGCGAGGCGTCGATCATCCGCCTCGCCGCCTCGCGCGCCGCCTCCGCGGTGGCGATCTCGCCGGAGAGGATACGATCGTGGAGCGACCTGAGGATCCTTCCCAGACCGGGTCCGGGCTCGACGCCCATTCCGATGAGGACGTCGCCGTCGATGAGCGACCGCGCCTTGGCGAGGCTTCCGACCTCGTCCATGTGCTCAACCACACGTAGCGCCTCGTGCAGTACGGGCGCCCAGCCGCTCGCCTTATGGGCGCTCGCCTCGCAATCGGCCACAAGGAGCTGCAGCAGCGCGGCGAACTGGGGGAACCGCGCCGCCAGGCCGACACCGTCCGGCACCTCCCCTTCGCTCATGAACCGGACCTGCTTGCCGCGCCCCATGCGGGGAAAATCGGCGATGCGCATGTGATTCTTGATGAGGAAGCCCAGGCGATGGGTCTGCTCGCGGCTGAGCCGCAGCCTGCGGGCAACAGCGGCCGCACGCCGCGCCCCCATCGCGCAGTGACCTCCCATGTTCGCGCCGCCGCTTCTCAGAAGCGCCTGGGGCTTGCCGATGTCATGCAGCAGCACCGCCAGCTTCACCAGCGGATCGGAAACGAACCGGTCGGCAACACGCACCGCGGCCACCGTGTGGACGTACACATCTCCCTCAGGGTGGTACTCCTCCGGCTGCGGGACGCCCTGAAGCGCGGCGACCTCCGGCAGTACCACCTCCAGAAGGCCGAGGTCGTTCAGAAGCTCCACACCCTCCGCGGAGCGCGGGGTCTCGAGGAGCCGGAACAGCTCCGCAGAGATCCGCTCCCTCGAGATGAGAGCCAGCCCCCCCGCCTCATCGCGAATGGCATCCGCCGTGTCGGGATGAATCGTCCCACCCAGCTGGCAGGCAAAACGGACGGCGCGGAGCATGCGAAGTCGGTCCTCGGCGAACCGAACGGCAGGATCACCGATCGCTCGGATGCACCGCGCCCGCAGGTCCTTGATGCCCCCCACAAGGTCGATGAGCTCGCCGTCCGCACGGGCCGCCAGCCCGTTGACCGTCAGGTCACGACGTCTCACATCCTGGGCCAGTTCGTCCGTGGCTGCCACGCGTTGCGGGCGACGGCCGTCGTAGTCCCCCTCGGTTCTAAACGTCGCCACTTCAACCGGCGCACCGGTCTCCGGAACGATGCGCAGCACCCCGAACCGCTCTCCCACCCGCACGATCGGGCGCTCTTTGAACAGTGCAAGGACCGACGCGGTCTGCGCCGAGGTCGCGATGTCCACTTCTCGGGGTGCGCTGGGATGGCCCTCCAGTCGGGCGACGACGGCGTCGCGTACGACCCCCCCGATCAGGAAGGCGTCGTGGCCCGCCGCCGCGAGGCGGTCGAGCACGACGCGCGCGTACGGGTGACGCGCGTAGATCGGCTCGACGTCAATACGGGAGATCACCATGACCCGCCGACTATACGAAGCACGGCCCTCGAGCCACAACCGGGAACGGCAACCACAAGGAGACTGCCGAAGGCGGATGCGCGGGTTGAGCAGCGAGTAGACCGGGTGTGCGACAAGCGTGTTGCGGCGGGGCCCGCACACCCGCAGTGCCGGATGACACATCAGTTGTCGTCTGGGTCCTCTTGGCCGAGCAGATCACGCCAACGCATCGCGCGCTCCACCGTTTCGTCGAACACGAACCGCAGGTCCGGCGTGTAGCGTACCGACAGCCTTTCGGCAAGGGCGCTGCGGAAGAACCCTCTATCGCGGTTGAACGCCTCGAGGATCGCCTCAGTGTCGTCGACCTCGCCACCAAGGGCGATATACACCTTGGCGTAGTGACCGTCCGGTGAGAGCCTCACGTCCATGACCGTGGGGAACGCGTTGCGCAGCACAGGATCTCGCGCCTCGAACTCAACGATCTCGGACAGGTGCCGGAGGATCTCCTCCTGAATCCGCTTGCGAAACCGCTGCTCACTCACAGGATCTCCAGATCGGACGACAGCACGCCAACATCTCTGTGCTGACCGAGGCCCTCGAGGGCCTTGGACAGCACGGACTCAGTACGGCGCACATCGTTCGACAGATGCGCGATGCGAAGCGTCGCCCGCTGGATCTCGTCGAGTTCGTCGATCTCCGCCACGGCGACCGCCGTCCCGCGTCGCGCAACCGAAGCGACAAGGTGTCTCACAATCGCGCGCTTCTCCTTCAGAGAGGAGACTCCGGGCAGACGAAGCGTCACGGTGAGAAGCCCGACGCGCATCCTAATCTAGGCCCGCACCTCTTCGAGCGTGAAGAACTGCAATCGGTCGCCGACCTCGATCTCGTCGAACCCTGCGAGCCGGACGCCGCACTCGCGGCCGGACGCGACCTCGCGGACATCGTCCTCGAAGCGTCTAAGCGACGCGACGTCTCCCGCGAAAATCTCCTCCCCGTCGCCTCGCAACACGCGGGCCTTGGCGCTTCGAAGCGCTCTCCCTTCGGTGATGTAGCAGCCGGCCACCACACCCACAGGGAGCTTGAACACGTTTCGAACCTCGGCGATGCCCACCTGCGTCTCGCGGAACTCCGGGGCCACCATGCGCTTCAACGTGCCCTCGATCTCCTCAACGAGGTCGTAGATGATCTCGTAGGAGAGAACGATGATCCCCTCCCGCTCCGCGAGCTTCGCTGTCTTGCTGTCGGCGGACACACCGAACCCGACGATGAGGCACGGCCCGGACACACTCGATGCGAGAAGGACGTCGCTCTCGGAGATGCTGCCGACGCCGCTGTGCAAGTACTCCTTCTGGATGTTCCCGACTTCAAGGGCGTCGAGCTCCCGCCGAACCGCCTCGAGCGCTCCTGTCGAGCCGGCCTTCAAGATCAGCCGTAGCTTCTCCTGCTCCTCGGCCTCTCGGAACAGGTCCTCCACACTCAGCTGCGCCCGTGACCTCCGCGGGACCCGAGACTCCTCACGTCGTCGCTCGGCGATCCGCTTCGCCTCACCGATCTTGGAGACGACTTCGATCTGCGCCCCCACGGCGGGGACCTCCTGCAGCCCGAGCACCTCGACCGACGCGCCGGGACCCGCGGCTTCGAGGCGCCTGCCGCGCTCGTCGATCAGCGCCTTCACACGTCCCCAGGCCTGCTCAGCTACGATCACGTCCTTGGCGCGCAGCGTCCCGTTGCGCACCACGACCGATGCAACCGGGCCACGGCCCTGCGACAGATGGCTCTCAATGATCACCGCTTCGAGTTCCCCCTCGGGGTCACCCCGGAGATCCTGCATCTCCGCCACGAGCAGGATCATCTCTTTAAGCTCATCGAGGTTCTCCCCGTTCAGCGCCGAGATCTGAACCGCCACCGTGTCTCCGCCCCACGCCTCGGGGGTCAGGCCGTGCTTCGCCAGGTCCCCCAACACTCGATCCACGTCGGCGTTCGGCTTGTCGATCTTGTTGATCGCCACGACCATCGGGATGCCCGCCGCGCGAATGTGATCGATGGCTTCAACGGTTTGGGCCATCACGCCATCGTCCGCAGCCACCACAAGGACAGCGATGTCGGTGGCCTGAGCTCCTCTGGCCCTCATCCCGGTGAAAGCCTTGTGCCCCGGCGTGTCGATGACCGTCATCTTCTGCCCGTTGAGCTCAACGGCGTACGCGGCAACGCCCTGCGTGATGCCTCCGGCTTCACCGTCGACGACGCGCGATTGCCTCAGCGCATCGAGCAGCGTCGTCTTCCCGTGGTCGATGTGGCCGAGGACCGACACCACCGGCGGCCGACTCGGTCCGGTGGCCGCGGCTCTTGGCGCAGCACCCACGGCCTCCGCCTCGTGTTGTGCGCGATCCGTATCGACCTCGGCCTCTGCCGCAGGCGCCTCCGCTGCTCCGTCCGGCGCCTTCACATCTTCGTGGTAGAGGTTGACAATCAGGCGGTACTCCTCGTCATCGACGGAGTTCGCCGCCTTCAGATCGGGCATCCCGAGCTCACCGAGCTTCAACACCAGCTCCTTGCTCGTGACCCCCAACTCGCGGGCAATCTCGTAGATTCGTCGTTTTGTCAAGCGACCTTCCTCTTTCGCCTCGTTCCGGGTGGCACGACTATATCCGAACGGCGCCGTACGGTCAAACGGTAACCCCGATGCCTACGGCACTACGCCCTACCGCCGCAGTACGAGAACGAGCACAACGGCGGCGACGACAACGATCGCAACGATCCCGAACAGGCGCAGCGCATCCCGCCGCAGTGTGCCTTTCATCCCCGGAGCCAGCTCGCTTCGCCTGGGATGACGAATCGCCAGCCGTTGAGAAGCCTTGTAGGTGCGGACGTAGAGGTCGATCTTCTTCTGGCGCTTGTAGACGATGGCCAGATTGTGCATTGCGTTCGCGAACTTGGGATCGACCTCGAGGGCCCGTTTGTATGCGTACTCGGCACGTCCGAAGTCTCCCGCATCGTAGTAGATGTTGCCCAAGCGGTAGTAGAGGGCGGCTCGCTCGATCCCGAACGCCAACGCGTCCAGCAGGAGGTCGATTCCCTCCTTGAACTCCTTCCGCTTCCGATGCTCGTCGGCCTTGACAATGGCCTCGCGAACGAACTTCAGCTGGTCGTCCGGCGTCTCAGGCTTTGGGGTTTGCATCGAGCCAGTCCCTCACTCTCTTCACGTCCTGCCAGGCCAGATACTTGGGCGACCCTTTTGCGCGCGAAGGATTCCTCAGCAGGTAGCTTGGATGGAACATCGGGAACACGCGGACGTCCCCCCGCCACGGAAGGAACGATCCGCGGATCCGAGTGATCCCTTCGGCCTCGGGAACCAGCCACTGCGTCGGCGTGTTGCCTAATGTGACCACCAACGCCGGCTGGATAAGCGCGATCTGCGCCTCCAGATACGGAAAGCAGGCCGTCATCTCCTCCTTCGACGGCACGCGGTTCCCCGGCGGGCGGCACTTCACGACGTTGGTGATGTAGAGCGCCTCGCGCGTCAGACCCACCGCAGCGAGAACCTCGTCCAGCTTTTGCCCCGCAGGCCCGACAAACGGGCGCCCCGTTTCGTCCTCGACCTCGCCCGGCCCCTCGCCGACAAGCATGACCTGTGCGGAAGCGTCTCCCTCTCCGAACACCGCGTGCTTCCGGGTCGCGCCGAGTGGGCACTTGCCGCACTGAAGGACTCGTTCTCGGAGAAGTTCAAGTGTCACACGCATGCGGGAGCCCCCGCGCGGCTCCAAACAAGGATCGATGCAACCGACTCGCCACCGCGACAGTCCTGAAGATCATGAGCGGGCAACGGGATTCGAACCCGCGACCCCCAGCTTGGGAAGCTGATGCTCTACCAACTGAGCTATGCCCGCAGCTTGTCGCGCATTGTAGTGTCCGCCCTGCCGAGCGGCAACTCACGCCACCAGAGCCTCGAGCGCCGGCAACCGCCTGCCGCGAAGAAGCGCGAGACACGCCCCGCCACCGGTAGACACGTGCGACATCTTCTCCGCCAGGCCGAACCGCGCGACGGCGTCACCCGTCTCGCCACCGCCGACCACAACGTAGGCGTCCGACGCCGCCGCGGCTTCCGCCACCGCCCGTGTTCCCGCGGAGAACGGCTCGACCTCGTAGACTCCCATAGGGCCTGTCCACAGGACGGATCCGGCCCCGCGGATCCGTTCGGCGAAGGTCCGTGCGGTCTCCGGACCGATGTCGAAGCCGGACTGCCCTTCGGCAAGCGCGTCAAGCGCCACCGCGCCGAGGGCCCCATCGGCGGTCGGCGCGGTGCCGGCCACCACGTCGGCCGGGAGAACGATCTCGACGCCGCGTGCGTCGGCGTGCGCGAGGATCTCCTGCACATCTCCAAGGAGGGACGTGTCCACGTTGGCGGCGCCCACGGGCAGCCCTCGCGCCAGGAGCAGCGCGAACGCCACGCCGCCGCCCACAAGGACGCAGTCCACCGACTCCACAAGGTCACGAAGCGGCCCGAGCTTGCTCTTCGCCTTCTTCCCGCCGACAACGGCAACGTAGGGCCGCGCCGGATCGTTCATGAGGTGGCCCAACGCCTCGAGTTCCGCCTGCACCAGCAGCCCTGCGTAGGCCGGCAGATGATCCGCCACCCCCACGGTCGAGGCGTGGGCACGGTGCAGCGTGGCGAACGCGTCGTTCACGAATACGTCTCCCAACCCGGAGAGCCAACGAGCGAACGGCGCCTCGTTGGCGGTCTCCTCCGAGTGGAAGCGGACGTTCTCCATCAGGTGAACCGTCCCCGGAGGCGAAGCGTCGATCTGCGCGCGTGCCGCGTCCCCGTCCGCTGTCACGAGCACCACAGGGCGGTCGAGCATCTCCGACAACCGCTCGGCCACGGGCCGAAGGGACAGCTCGGGACAGGGATGGCCCTCGGGGCGCCCGAGATGGCTCACAAGAACGAGCCTGGCGTCCTGTGCCAGGAGATGCTGCAGCGTCGCCAGCGACCCACGAATGCGCGCATCGTCTCCGATCACGCCTTCGCGAAGCGGCACGTTGTAGTCCACACGCACCAAGACAACGCGGCCCGCGACCTCTGCATCCTGTACCCGACGCACCCCCGCCGATCGAGTGCTCATCGCCGCCTCCTTGCTCCGTTGATCTCCGCTTGAATGCCCATCTCCAGGGCATTATAATGCGCTTCGATGAACAGTCAAAATCTGATTCTCCTTGTCATCGGGTTGTTCGTCTCGGTGATCGTGGCGGCGCTCTCCTACTACGAGTTTCAGGAACGCGAGCACGACCCGACCGAGCCGCGCGGCTTGATCTGGCATGTCAACACCGCGTTCGACCGGCTTCGCGGCTTCGAAGCACTGGTCGAAGTGGAGGCGCGCTCGGCGACCAGCGAGGCGGGCATCGCCTACACAACCGCGCTTCTCGAAGCGCGGCGGGAGCTGCCTGAGGGAGGTGACGCCGTCGTCTCCTCGCCGTTCAAGGTGCTCGTACGCTACGTCAACGACGCCCAGCCGGCGCTGGCGTTGACCTACCCCGAGGGCGACGACGACACGTCGAACGACCGGCTGTTGGTCGTGGACGGCGCCGAGCTGTCAAGTTTCTCCCCCATCGGCAACACGACCGTGTCGCGTCACTGGCCGGCACGGCTGCAGCTCATCGAGATGGCGTTGGGCGCGTTCCATCTCAAGCGCGTGGAAGCGGACCGCGAGGCGAACCGCGTGAAGTTGCGTGTGGCGCAGGACGTCGCCGGGCTTCCACCGGGCCTGTTCCGCTCATCGATCGTGTGTCAGACCACACTCACCGGTTGCACCACCACCACGGGAACGCTCTGCTTCAACGACGGGCTGTGCTCTCCGAGCCGCAACTGGAGCTTCGTCAGCGTGCAGGACCCAACGTCGGAAGGCTCCATCCAAGGGGCGTACATCCTCGAGGTCCGCAGCGCGGAGACCGGCCTTCTGGAAGCCATGGTGTGGGTAGACGGCGGCGACTACTTCATCCGCAAGGTCGTGCACTTCGTCGACGGGAAGAGGGCCTCGAGCCTCCGCGTGCAACGGATGACGCCGAAGCCCGATCTGAGCCGCGACGACCTCGTCGCGCTGCCGCGCGGCGCGGAGGTAATCGAAGGCTAGACCGCGGGCGTCCGCGCCTGTGCAGCTCCCTTCGACGACACGAACCGCCTCTCGCCCGCTGCCGTCCTGCGGATCACGCGCCCGTTTCTGGCGCTCCGCTCACCTTTCGCAGAGCACTCAACGGGAGAGCGCCCTTCAGCTGAAACGCTGTGCCCACGACATTGGGACAACAGGCGTCGGCATTGACGCCACGCCCCTGCAACGGCGACGCTTGGCCGGTCGCATAGTGAAGCAGCGGGGTCCGCAAGGAATCTTCCGAGGTGAGATCGCTTGGTAGCGTCCCCCGAGGCACGAGGTCTCAAGCTCCAAGGAAAGACTGGATCGGTCTACGACTCGCCCGGCTCCGGCTCGGTCGGCGCCCCGCGGCGGAACTCCGCGAGGTCCATCTCGAACTCCACGAACTCCTGGAACGCGTCCTCCTCGGCGAACGGGGACTCGATCGAGGACTTCTCGAACACCTCGTCGGAGATGTAGATGGGGCTTCCCGCGCGCAGCGCGAGCGCCAGCGAGTCGGACGGCCTGGCGTCGATCTCCACCGGATCGCCGGAGGCCTGGGCAAGGACGATGGTCGCGTAGTAGGTCCCGTCTTTGACCCCAGAGATGACGATGCGCTCCACGGAGCCCTTGAGGTCCTGGATGATCTCCTTCATCAGATCGTGCGTCAGCGGTCGGGGGAACTCGCCGCTCTGCAGCCCGAAGGCGATGGCAATCGCCTCGGATTCGCCGATCCATATCGGCATCGCCTTGTTGGAATTCCTGTCCTTGAGAAGGATCACCGGTGAGTTGCTCAACGGATCTACAAGGAGCGCTTTGATTTCGGCCTCGCGCATTGCTCGTCTCCTTTGGTGAGCTAAGGACGACGTTGGCGCGCCATTATAGCAACACGCAGGAGCCAAGACAACGGAACCAGTGCGGTCGATCCCCGCGCCGCAGCGCGCGTCGATCAGACACCTCGCGGAAGATCCGGCAGCAGCTCGCCGCACGCGGGATCGCGGAAGGCAACGCAACCGTCGACGATCGTGACCGCCGCTCCCGCCACCTCCGATGCTGCGTCCTCCGCGAACGGATCGTGGTCAAAGATGATCAGATCCGCAAGCTCGCCCTCGGCAATGCGGCCCCGAGGCGGCTCGTTCACGGCGATCCTTCCACCCGCCTCGGTGTAGCCAGCGATAGCCTCTGCAAGCGGCAGCCGCTGGTCCGGATAGGGCGCCTCCAGCAGACACCGGATCCCGTAGAGCGGCCCCATCGGCATGCTGTCGGAGCCGAACGCGAGCGGGATCCCCCGCTCGAGGGCCAACCGGTGGGGGTTGCTGCGCCGATCACGTCCGGCGCCCAGCTTTCGCTCGTACATGCTGTTCGGCCCCGACCACCGCCCGGTGAAGTTCGGCTGCATCGAAAGGCAAAGGCCAAGCTTGGCAACGCGGTCGAGATGATCCTCTCGGGGCAGCTCGAAGTGCTCGATCCGGTGGCGCAAAAGCGGGGAGGTGCCGACGCGCTCGTGTGCCGAGAGTACCTGCTCGATGGCGCGATCCCCGATCGCATGGATCGCGGTTTGGAGCCCCGCCGACTCCGCGCGCTCAAGGAAGCGCACCAGCTCCTCGTCACGGTAGTTCGTCCGACCGGCACCGCTCCCGTCAAGAAACGGCTCACCGACGGCGGCGTTCCCGGCACCGATCGACCCGTCGGCGAACAGCTTGACGCCGCCGAACCGCAGCCAGCTGTCGCCAAATCCGCTGCGAATCCCAAGCGACTCCAGCTCCTTGAGCAGGGCGACCTCCGCGTAGACGGTGATGCGCAGTCGGCCGGCGAGGCGCGCCGCAAAATACGCAGGGACCTCTTCCCGTGACGCCATCGCATGGGTGGAGGTCACACCCAGGGCGAGAGCTCCATCGATCCCCGCCTCCAGCGCTTCGGCGGCAACGGGTCTGGGAGGCAGCGTGGCACGTGAAAGGTCGAACGCCGCGCGCTCCAGCAGCACGCCCTGCTCGTGCTGTACCGCGGGCGTGGAGACGGAGGCAGGCAGCCGTTCGAGCCCGACGCGGTTGACCACCACTTTGTGGCCGTCGACGCGGAACGCGGCGAGCGCCATGCCGGGAGCGATCCGATCGAGGTCGCCCCGCGACAACGGAGTCGGCGGATCCCACGCACTCTCGTCCCACCCCACCCCAACGACCCACAGCCCCCGTGGCGCCGCCGCCGCCACGGCCTCGAGCCGGAAGAGCGTCTCGTCGCGCCCCAGCCCGGCGAGCTCCGTCCGCAGCCCCAGAGCGCATAACCCCTGGTGAAGGAAGTGCGTATGGCAGTCGGTGAACCCCGGCAGAAGCGTCCGTCCCGCGAGGTCGACCTCGCGGATCCGCGCGATCCAGGAGGGCCGCTCGCTGCCTCTCCCGACCCAGCGAATGTGGCGTCCGTTGACAAGGACGGCGTCAGCGTTGCCGACGGTCGGGATGTGCGCGTTGGTCAACAGATAGCCCCGCTCATGTCCCCCCATAGCGGAGCGATTCTAGGCCCGCTTCCCGGGCCGGTCAACGGGCTCGCGCTCGGCTTCCATGTTTCTTCCATGCGACGTTCTGCTGTTGTGAATGGACATCCGGCCGCAGTTCCGTAGGCTCAATAATGGAGGGGTTATTTCACAACCAATCAGCTCCTTGCTGAAGTGGCTTCGCGGAGAAGGGGGTGACTCACATGGCGAAGAAGGAGATCCTCGACAAGTTGTCTATCTACATTCCCCAGAAGAAGATGGAAGAGAGACCGGTAGAGCGGTTGATCAAGCTCAGCGACAAGCGCGACCGGTCGATCAACTACCTGGTGGTCGATGCCATCCTCCAGTACTTGAACCGGGAGGAGAAGAAGCCTGCCTGATCGCCGCGTCGTCCGGCCGCCGCGAAGCGGCCAGCGGAGCAGCGCTTCGGAGTGGATAGTGTTGGCGCCGCGCCCAACGGGACTCGCCTTGGCCGAACCCGTTGGGCGCGGCGGTTGTCTGCGTGCACGCGCTGCGTTTTGCGGTAAGGTTTCTCGTTCGTGAACGGAGGACATGTGAGAAGGGGATTGCTGGTCGCTTCACTGCTGATCGGGTTCTGCGGAATCGCCGTTTCCTCGTGGGGGCAGGAGCCGGTCTGGCTCACCGCCGAAGGCGAAGGCGCCGGCAGGGCGGCGGCGCGCTTCTACGGGTCCGAGGTGATGATCGACTTCGCCGCCGAGCTGGTCGTTCGTGGCACGCTGTGGCTCGAAGGCGAGCCGCTGGCCTTCGAGGCAATGGGGACGGTCCAAGGCGGCGGTCACGGCAGCTCGGCGACCCTGGATGCCACGATCTGGTCAACGGTGGTCGCCGAGGGCACCCTGGAGACGGGCGAGCCGGTTACCCTACGTGGTGGGATATCGATTGAGATCCGCGACGCCGACCTCTCGTCCGCGGCCGCCGGTGCCGGAAGCGGCGACTTCTACCTTGTTGTGGACGCCCGGGGAACCGCCCTGCACGTTGCGGGGACGGTGCACGGAGACGCCAGCGGCGGCCTGGTGCCTCCGCCCGCTGACGATCCGTACGCGACGGTGTTCTCTGGGACCTACTCCTTCCGCTTCGACGACGCGGCGGTCGTGGATCCTGCTGCCTCCGACCCGGAGGCGGCGCCTTGGGGACACCTTCCTTGGAAGATCTCGGACTGGCCGGAGGATCTCTCGGAGCAGCTGCTGCAGCTTCTCGAGCCGCCTCCCGCCCCCGAGGAAGCCGAGACCGGGATCGAACTCTAGAGCCGTCAAGCCTACAGGACATGCAGAGGAGGCGGAAGCCGTGAACGTTCGTATTCTTGTCGTTGGCGCGGGCATGATGGGGACGGCCATCGCACACGATCTCACCCGTCGTGACGACATCGACGAGGTGATCGTCGGCGACCGCGAGCTCGGCCGCGCGCGTGCGCTGGTAGAGCGGCTCGCGTCAACACGGGCGACCGCGGTGCAGCTCGATGCGACCGCGCCGCGGGCCGTCCGCGAAGCGATGGACGGATGCACCGCGGTCATCAGCGCCGTGCCCTACTTCCTAAACGCCGCACTTGCCCGCGCCGCCATCGACGCCAGCGCCCACTTCTGTGACCTCGGCGGGAACCCGGAGGTCGTCGACGCCGAGTTCGCACTCGACGGCGACGCCGCGGCGGCCGGGGTCACCATCGTCCCCGATTGCGGCCTGGCACCGGGCTTGGCGAACATCCTTGCCGCCGGGGCGGTGCGGCAGCTCGACCACGCCAAGCGCGTCCGTCTGCGCGTAGGAGGCCTGCCCCAGCAACCGCGTCCACCGCTCGACTACCAGATCGTCTTCTCCCCCTACGGGCTGATCAACGAGTACGCCGAGCCGTGCTCTGTCGTCCGGGGCGGCGTACGCCAGGAGGTCCCCCCGCTCACTGAGATCGAGCCGATGGCATTCGACGCGCCGTTCGACGCACTCGAGGCGTTCCACACCTCCGGTGGCAGCTCCACGTTGCCGAGGACGCTCGCGAACCAGGTGGAAGATCTCGACTACAAGACGATCCGCTATCCCGGCCATGCACGGATTGTCAAGGCGCTTCTCGATCTTGGCTTGTTCGACAGCGCGCCGCGTGAGGTCGGGGACGTCGAGGCGTCTCCCCGCGAGATGGTGGCCGGGCTGTTCGCCGAGCGGATGTCGTTCGGCGAGCCCGACGTAGTGCTCCTCCGGGTTGAGGCAACCGGGACGCTCTCGGGGCGCCCGACGACGGTGCGCTACGAGCTCGTCGATCGCTTCGACCCCGAGACCGGGCTCTCGGCGATGATGCGGTGCACGGGCTTCCCCGCGGCCGCTGTGGCACACCTGCTCGCCTGCGGCCGGATCGACCGCCCCGGGGCGCACCCCCAAGAGCTCGTCGTCCCCGTTGACGCCTACGTCGGCTCACTGCGCGAACGCGGCCTGGCGATCGAGCACACCGTAGGCCCTGCCACGTCGTAGCCGGCGCGCCGCACCGCGCCGGCCTACGGACAACACCGCGTGCGCCGTATAATCTGCGGCTCATGCACGCAAACGACACCGAGAAGGCACCACAGCCCGCCGACCTCCACGGGCTCCCAACAGAGGAGACGTTGCTTCCCGACTACGACGGGCTGTCGATCGCCGCGGTTCCCCGGCTCATCGCCTACGCGTTCGGCGACGCCCCGCAGCTCCCTGTGGCACTGCAGAGCTTGTGGGACCGCACGTGGCGTTCGCCGCCATCGCGGGTCGTGCTTCTGGTCCTCGACGGACTGGGCTATCTGCACCTGCAAGAGCTGCTCGCGGAGCTTCCCGATCTGTTCCTTGCGGAGTGCGTCGACCGCGGCGGCATGCTCCCACTGACCTCGGTGTTCCCGCCGACAACGGCCAGCGCGATGTCGACCCTCGCAACGGGTGCCACCCCCCAGGTTCACGGAATGCTCGGCTACCGGCTGCACCTCCGTGAGACCAAGGCGATCACCAACATGGTTCGGTTGACGGTCCATCGCGACGGCAGGGAGGACTCAGCGCTTGCCGCCGGTCTGGATGTCGACACGTTCCTCGGTGCGGACACCGTGTACACCCGGCTGCGGCAACTCGGCGTGTCGAGCCACGTGTCGCTCGCCCGCCAGATCGCAGGAAGCGGCCTCTCGCAGCTGCTCTACGGCCAGGCGGACGGCGTCCACCCCGTGGGCAGCTTCACCGATCTGCTGGTGACCGCGCGCGAGCTGCTGCAACAGGACGGCCCCCGCTTTGTCACCCTCTACTGGGGATCCCTCGACATGACGGCCCACGGCTACGGCCCGAGCAACGAGCGCTACGCGGCGGAGCTTCGCGCGCTGGACGCCTGTCTGCGGCAGCAGCTCGACGCCCCGGGCGTGGACGCGGCGCTGGTTGTCACCGCGGACCACGGGATGGTCGACATGTCTGCCGAGGACTACGTCCCCCTCGAGAGGATCCCCGGTCTCCAAGCGGCGCTGCGGCTGCCGCTCGTCGGAGAGCCGCGCGCGACCTATGCGCATGTGGCCGAGGGGGAGATCGAACGCGCCATGGAAAGCATCGCACCGCTCGCCGAGCTCGGCCTCGCCTGCGTCAAGACCGAAGACGCGCTACAGGGAGGGCTTTTCGGCGGGGGCCCTATCGCGCCGGAGGTAAGGCATCGCATCGGCGATCTGGTGATTGTCTCCACGGGACGGGCCGGGCTGTTTCACGCCTACCCCGACGCCGTTCGACTGCGCGGGATGCACGGCGGGCTCACCCCGCGAGAGATGATGGTCCCGCTGATCTTCGCGCCGCTCGGAGGGTAGCGGCCGGGGAATCCCTATCGGCCAAGCGAGAAGGAGGCACCGTGATCCGCGTTCACCATCGAGACGAGCTCTCGGCCGTTGACCTCGACAACGGAAGCGACATCCGTCATGTGGTCAAGCGCGTCCTCGTCGGCCCCGACCACGGGGCGGAGGGCTTCGTGATGCGGCTGTTCACCCTCGGCACCGGCGGCTCGACCCCCAGCCACACCCACCCGTGGGAGCACGAAGTGTACGTCCTGCGCGGCACTGGTGCGCTTCTCACCGACGAAGGGGAGCAGCCACTCTGCCCCGGGCACGCGGCGTTCGTGCCCGCCGGCGCACGCCACCGGTTCGCCACTCGTGGCGAGGGCCCGTTCGAGTTCATCTGCGTGGTGCCCCGCGAGGGCGAGGGCTGAATCTTGGCCTCTCGGGCGCTCGTGTGCATGAGCGGCGGCGTTGACAGCACCGTCGCCGCCCACCTGCTGCAGGCGCAGGGCCACGAGGTCGAGGGCGTCACATTCTGGCTGTGGGCGTTCCCCGAGGCACCCGATCTCGGTCGCCGAAACCAGTGTTGCTCGCTCGATGACGCGGCGATCGCCGCGGCGCAGCTTGGGGTTTCCCATCGTGTGGTCAACGGGAGTGACGCGTTCCACGACAACGTGGTGCACGACTACGTCACTCGCTACCGCCGCGGCGAGACGCCCAACCCCTGTGGGCGCTGTAACCGGATGGTGCGCTTCGGTCTCGCCCTGGACATCGCCGCGGAGGAGGGGTTCGACCTCGTGGCCACCGGGCACCACGCGCGGGTCCTCCGCGACGAGAACGGGCGACCGCAGCTGCATCGAGGCGTCGATCCGCGGAAGGATCAAAGCTACTTCCTCTACGGGCTCGCGGAGCCACACCTGGAGCAGCTGGCCTTCCCCGTGGGGGAGATGACCAAGAAGGAGGTGCTCGCCCACGCGCGAGCGCACGCGCTCCACGCGGCGAGCCTCCCGGAGAGCCAGGACCTGTGCTTTGCCCCCGGCGGTCTGCCCGACGCGCTGTTCGATCCTTGCGATCTCGCTCCGGGACCGATCCTCGATGCCGACGGGAAACGCCTTGGAACCCACAACGGCCTGCCGCGTTACACCATCGGCCAGCGGCGCGGCCTGGGCGTCGCCTCCGAGCGTCCGCTCTACGTGGTCGCCATCGACCGGGAGCGAAACGCGCTTCGGGTCGGGGGAGAGGAGGAGCTCGCGTCGGACGGCCTTGTGGCCGCGGAGGCGAGCTTCGTCGACGGCCGCGGGCCCGAGGACAACGCGCGGGTCGAGGTGAAGCTTCGCTACCGCAGCCCTGCGGTGGACGCCACTGTCCGCCGCCTCACCAACGACCGGTTCGCCCTTTCCTTCGACGCGCCGCAGCGCGCCGTCACCCCCGGGCAGCTCGCCGTCCTCTACGATGGCGATCGTCTGCTCGGCGGCGGGACGATCGTTGAGGCGACCCGAGACGCTTGATGGAGCCGTATAATCCCGCGCGGAGGGGTGGGCGAGCGGACGAAACCACCGGTCTTGAAAACCGGCGAGCCGCAAGGCTCCGCGGGTTCGAATCCCGCCCCCTCCGCCAGATCCCGCGACGTGCGTTGCGTCCGCCGTTCCATTGACGACGTTTGCCGCACTCGGGTAGAATCGCGCCGCCGGAGGGGTAGTCAAGAGGTCCAAGACAACGGTTTGCTAAACCGTCGAGGGGTCCATAGCTCCTCCGCGGGTTCGAATCCCGCCCCCTCCGCCAGAACTCAACGCGCCCGTAGCTCAGTGGATTAGAGCGTCGCACTCCGGATGCGAAGGTCGGAGGTTCGAATCCTCTCGGGCGTACCAGACGTCACCGTACGGAGAACTTCACGCCGCAGAGTTCAAAACCCGTCCAGCAAGGTGTGCTACCCGGTACTGAGCCGTGAATTCCGCCCCCGTGAGGTCGAAAGCAGTCTACCAGGGCGTACCAGTTCGAGAGCTACATCTGGGCACCGTAGTGGACGGCTCTCGAACTCCCTAGTCTGGAGAGAGGCATTCGCCGTACCAGTCGGGAACCGGCATCTGGATACCCGAAGCAGACGCTTCCCGAACCGCACGACTGAGGAAATCATTGGGGGGCGAGGGTGCGGGAACGAGACGGGGCGGAGCTGTCGAGTGGACGGCCCCGCCCGTTGTGATGTCTTCTAGATAGGTTCCTATTCCGCTGGTGGCACGACCTCCACGCGGATCCACTCGCAGCACTCGCCGGGGATGCCGAGGCGGATGTCGTAGTAGCCGGGCGACCAGCCTTCTGTGTCGATCTCGAAGCAGAAGGCGCCGTCATCCTCGTGGACGATCTTGCTGTCGATCGGGTCGCGCACGTCGAAGTCGGTACCGATCGTCACCGCGTACCACGTCAGGGTCACATACGAGACGTCCCCGGTCACGGAACAGCAGCCGGTGACGAGCTCTCCGACCTCATAGGTCGCTGACACAACCAGCTCGCCGACCACCGGTGGCTCCTCACCTTCGGGGAAGCCGCGGTCGAGGAAGCCGGCAGCCCCGGCAGGGGCCAGCTCCACACCGCCGTAGGCCTTCGGGTCGCTGCACACCTCCCCACCCGAGACAGACAACGTGCCAATGTACGGGTCTTCCGCGCTGAACGGCGGCGGGGTTTCGCACGTCTCACCGCCAAGATCCGCCCAAATCTCGATCTGCCCGCCACCCGAATCGCACTCGAGCGACAGTTCCCAGGAAGAGACGTACTCGACGGTCGCCACATAGGAGAAGGGATCCGACCCGAGCACGAAGACACCGCTGCCGGAGTAGACGGGGTAGCCACCGCAGAGCTGTCCCGTGAACGCAATGGCAATGACGATCGTGGTGGTGTCAGGAAGGTCCCAGTTCACTACGACGTCCTCGTAACAGCAGTCCCCACAGTACACGCAGTCACTTGCAGCGAGAGGCGCTGCGGTGACAGCAATAAGCGCCGCTCCCGTCAACGCAACACACCAGCTCCTCCACGCCCCACCAGTCCTCGCCATGTCCACCTCCGATGTTGTCTGCTCGGATGTTGTAGGGGCAGCGCAGGGCTTGTGCGAAACGCGCCATCCCTCCGGCGGTAGCTCCTCGCAGGTTGTCAGTATACCCCAGGAGATGCAGTAGCGGCGACCACGGACTCATGCTGCCATCTTGTAAGGGACGCTACCCATTCAGTGGATCGTTTCACCGCGCCTGCGGACACAACCCCCCCTGTGACTCATGACTGCCCCGACGACATCGAAGTGGACGCTGCTCCCGGAGCCCGGGACGCGCAGGTGTGGTGGATCGAGCCTACGGCGACCGACGCGGAAAGCGGCATCGCCTCGTTCACCTCGACGCATCTTCCGGGCGAGCGCTTTCCGCTGGGCATCGTCCTGGTAAGCTACGTGGCGACCGATGTTGTCGGCAACGCAACGACCTGCTCGTTCCTCATCATCGTCCACGAGACCGTTGAACTCGTCGCGCCTTTGGAAACAGGAGAGTACCTCGATCATGTCTGGGATGCAGAGGAAGGACCGTCGGCCGTCGGCGAGCTTCCGGTGGTTGAGGTCTACGTGGTCGGCGAGCCGATAGAGGGCTCTTGCATGGTGGTCAACTGGAGAGATCGGCCTTTCTGCTATGACACGATCAGCTTCCTCGTGGGTGGGGGAGAACACCGGTTCGGGGATCCGGAGGGCGTCTGCGCGGTCGCACTGGTGGTGGACGATGCCGTCGTCCATTGGGCGACAGGAAGGAACAGCGAGACGATGCGGCGGGTGAGCTGGGACGTCTCGCCCTACCGCGGCGAGGTCGCACGAATCCGCATCATCGACGAGCACACCGGTCATTGGGGCCACATCAACTGCGACGACTTCCAGATGACCGACCGAGGTGTCAGAGTCCCGTTTGCCGGGGGATGAACCCGCGGGGGGGCTGGACCTGCGGCTGTGCGGGCGCGGCCGGGGCGATCAACGCCGCCCGTGGGAGGAGGTGTCGGCACAAGCGGCCGAAGCCCTCTTGACCGTCAAGGGGAACCCAAGTAGCGTAGCGCGTGTGCTATGAAAGGGTGGGAGCTGAAGACATGCCGCCGGCGGCGTGCCGCCTGGAAGGGACGGCTCTGGCTCCACTCAAGCTCTCTCGGGACGCGTCTGCCATCTGGACCTTTTGCTCACCTACCCGTCTCCCCCACCGCCGCATCACCGAGAGGCCGGAGCGTCATCGTGCACGTGCTCGCCACGTTGCGTCAAGGAGGGTTCCGATGTCTATCAAAGAGAGTGGGAGGCTACCCAACGCTCGAAGCCCCCGCGCGGGCTACCGTGCACGGCTCGTAGGGTCGCTGTGCCTGACCGTGGCGACAGTGATTCTTCTTGTGGTGTCCGGCGTTACCGCAGCGGCTTCGTGCTACGAGGACGTGATCGTCAGCGGAGCAGGACGGTCGGAAGTCAACGGGACGTACGGTTACGCAGGAGAGGTCGCCGACAGACCGATGTTCGAGAAGGCCGACGGCTGCGTCGTCGTCTACTTCACAGCGTCCAGCGCCTGGTACATCCTCTGGAACAACCCGCCCGATCTCGCCACCGCCTACATGAACAACGCCGACAGCTTGACACCCCCACTCAGCGGTTGGTATGTGGCCTTCTACGGCCTGGCGCCGGCACCGACGCTCTCCGGCGGTGCCTCTACTGACACGGCCCCGCCGGATCTCAGTCTTCCGCCGGACGTAACCATCGCCTGCGATGCATCGAGCCACCCTGACGACACGGGATGGGCCACCGCGACCGACGGCTGCGATCCGGATCCCGAGGTGACCTACAGCGATGCGAACGGTTTCGGGGCGGCGGGTGTCATCCTTCGCACCTGGCGTGCCGAAGATGCCTCCGGCAACGCGAGTCAAGCGGTGCAGCGGATCAGCATCACGTGTCCCGACATCACCGTGACGGGCATTTTCCCCGAGTGGGTCTCAGAGGCTGTCACGGCGGTGACGCTGTCGTTTACGGCGGCCAAGTGTGCGGACGAGGCGTCGCTCTACGTGCCGGGCGTCGGATGGAGCGACTGGATGGCGATCGTCTCGGACGGGTCAACCGAGAACGCTGTCTCGCTTGGCATTCCAGCAGGCCAGCCGGACGGAAGCTACAACGTGACGATCCTCCTGCTTCGGAACGCGGCGAGCGGGCGCTACATGGTGCACAACCCCGTTGGCTGGTCATTTGCCGTCGACAGGACACCGCCGACGTTCGCGGGGTGCCCTGGAAACCTCTCCGTCGATGCTTGGCCGGGCGAAGCCTCGGCGGTCGTCACGTGGACGGAACCGATGGCGACCGACGCCCTCTCGGGCCTCGCGTCGCTTTCGGCAAGCCACCTGCCGGGGACCGGATTTCCGGTAGGCACAACGACCGTGAGCTACACGGCAGCTGATGTCGCGGGGAACGTTGCACAATGCTCGTTCGATGTGTCGGTGAACGCGACCCGCGCTGTAGTTACTCCGAGCGGTGCTTCCGGGCTTCTCCATCGCGGCTGGCCCGAAGGGGTCGAGCCTCCGCTGGTGGGCGAGCTCTACGTGGCGGCGGTCTACGAAATCGGTGAGCCGATCGACGGCTGCTTCACGCTTCGCACCCCTACGGGCGAACCCATCGAGGAGAGGGCGGTCTTGACCCTCTATGCCGTCCTTGAGATTGGCGAGTTCTTCGACCTTCGCGCGCCGCTCGATGCCCGGTTTGTCGCCTACAGCCGCGAAACGTGCATGCACTGCTTCGCCATCGACTCTCGGGATCTTACGCCCGGCTACTACGATCTCCGCCTTGGATTCCCCGACAACACGGTCGAATGGCTGCGTGTTGAGCTCGTCCCGCCGAGCGGACCGGAGTAGGCCAAGGCGCCAAGGCTTGCGGCGGGGGAGTCGCGCTCTCCTCGCGTCGGTGAGCCTCTCCGACGCGCGGGACGGGGCCTCGCCCGCATGGGAAGGCGTACATGATCGACGGCGGCTCGAGGACGGGGGCGGCCGTGTGTCGGAGATCCGCATCGACGGTTTCTCGGGTCCTCCATCGATCGGATCCGTCAACACAAAAGCGTTGTGGCAAGCGACGATCCTGGTCAGTGACCGCGCGCTGATCCGGGACCGCCTGCTCCCGAATCCACAGGGCCGATCCGCGCAAGACAGTCGCCTGTATCCAGAGGTTCGTGATGTCCCCATGAGCCTTCCTACTCCCCGACTCTGGGTTGGCGTTCTGTGTCAAGCACTACCCGCTCTCCGCGGATGCGTCTGCTCCTCGTTGATCCCCCTGACCGACTCGATGGCATGGGCGGGGGCACGGCCCTTGTGAGACCGCGCTGCGGCTTGGATTCCTGGAGCCGATCCAGAGCCGGATGACGGCTCCGTTGAGGAGTTCACCATCGCCAACAGCTTCTGGGAGGTCGCCGACGAGGAGGATGACCCGGAACAGGAGTGCCTCATCATCTGGGGAGAGGTGCGAAACGATGGCGCCGTGGCCGCCGGCTGCGAGTTGACCGCCGTTGCGTACGATGCCCAAGGCAATCCCGTAGGCACCGCCAAGGACTGGCCCGTCACCGGCACGAATCTCGTTGCCGGCGCAACGCGACCGTTCTCTTTCCTGCTCTGCAGTCTGACGGTCCCCCCGAGTGACGTAGAACGTGTCGAGGTCACCGTGACCGGCACGGTAGTGTGGTAGCCGCCGGCTGCACGCTTATGCCCGCGCCTTGCCCGTGCGAGCGACGCGGCGCTAGATCGTGGAGCCGCCGATGCGTGCCCAGTCGAGCTCGTACTCGATGTGATGGCGCTCTCCGAGAAGCTCAAGGAGCTCGATGTCGCCTGTGATCTCGGGCGGAGCAGGGACAGGCAGGCCGAGGACCTCGGATACCATCTTGACCAACCCGATGCCCTCGCAATACCACGCGTAGGACGTCTCGGCGAAGCCCGCAGAAGCCGCGTAGGCCGTCTGCTTCACGAGCCAGCAGTCCGGGTAGTGCTTTCGTGTCCCCGACGTGGAGTCGATGTCCAGATCCTCCCTTCCCACAACTTCTGCATCGTAGGTCGCCTCGCCCAGCCGATATGACCACGTGGTGCCGACCTCGAGGGGGATCTTGAGCAGTACCGGCGTGCCCGTCGCGTGGGAGAACGACAGTGAGTTCACGCGTTCGAGATCCACGATGCTGCAGGCGGGATCCTTGTCGAGGAGCACTTCGAAACCGACCTGCTCGAGGGAGCGACGGGTCTCCTCGATGAAGGAGCTTCGCTCCACCTCGTAACATGCGGGCGTCCCACCGGTCCACTCGACCAGAAGATCGACGTTCTCCACAAGGTGGTGGACTCGCTCCCCCCCGTAGGTTCTCGGGGTTGCCACATACCGGAGCACCGAGCCAAACGAGACCCCAGACGCGGAGAGACTCGGCGCGGTGACTCTGTAGGACCACGTGTTGCCCTCCTGCAGCGGCAGGTACGTTTGATACGCGGTCGGCTCGTTCGTCGATTGGCCGGGGACAACGGAGCCCTCATCCCGCACGATGACAAGGGTCCTTTCCACCGGCGAGTTACCGAAGAACACGTTGCAGAGCGCTTGACCACCGTTCCCAACATGTGAGAGGACCGATCCCGCCTTTCCGACCACCGTGAACCCCTCGACGAGGTTGTCCAGCAAGCTCGCGGTTCCCGCAGCGGCGCCCCTGCCGGCCCACTCGAGGGCGAGCTCGACGGCGAGGCCCATCATCTCAAACGGCAGCTCCCTCAACTCGCGCAGATCCTCGGACGCTGCGACGCGGAGAAGCGCCTGGTACATCTGCGATGCGATGTCCCAACTGACTCCTACTACAAGGTCTTCTGCGTGTCGGAGATCCACGATCACATCGACGACCTGGAACGCGAAGTAGACGGTGTTCAGGATCAACGCGCGCGTCCACTCGAGCTGCCCTCGTGTAAGTGCCGCGTGATCCGCGTCGAATCGTAGTAGCGGAAGAAGCTCCTCGAACTCCTCCGTGTCGGCGAACCCTCCGCACGTGGCGCGGACCTCGTAGGCTGCAGACCCCTCTACGGGGATGGCGAACTCCTCCTCTGGAAACGGTGAGGGGAGATCGAACAGGCGCGACGCCTCCTCGGTCACTTCCCTCATGGCGGTCTCAACGCCCTCCTCGATCGCGAAGCTCACGATGTCTGGAAGGTCAAACGCCGACCGCTCCCTTTGGATAAGGGCTGCTTCGTAGCCTCCGTCCTTCCAGAGGACAGGCTCGTCGTTCAACGTCTGCTCGAGGTCGCTCCACGAGGCGTACGCCGCGGTGTCGATCTCGGTGACGTTGAACAGCCAGTACACCGACTGGGTCCACGGCTCGATCGTGGGTCGGATGACGAGCGTGCCCTCCTCCCACAGCCTGCTCTTCTCGATATCCACGCCCGTACGCGCGTTGTCCAATCCGATGTCCATGACGAGCGTGGTCTGCTCCCCGCCGGCTCCCATGGTGCCCAACACCGTCTCGATGGAGTCGTTGGCACCATATGGACGCGGCGGGCTCGTGCCGCCGGACACGCGGTTTGCCACGTTGACGACCGCGATTAGATAGCGGCGCTCGACCGTCGGCTGCGACATGGGGGATTCCGTCCCCGCGGTTGCCGCCAACGCGTCGGCAAGCGCAACGACCTCCGGCGATCTCCCGATCGCGGTCATCAGCTGCTCGGCGCGCTGCGGCTCGGGGCAGAACAGGTACGGGTTTAGGAACACCAGCGTCTCTGCGGTGGAGCGATCCGAGAGCGACGCGAACGCCGTGCCCTCGCCTGCTCCGGGACTCCTCCTGCTCGGGGCGAGCGGCGCGCCGTCGAGCAGCACGTCCATCTGGAAGTAGCCGTTGGGGTAGACGACCGAGACCACCTCAAGACGCTCGCCGACGATCTCTATCGAGAAGGCGCCATGGGGGCCAACGTACGAAGACGATGCCTTGCCGACGGCCACGCCCTCCTCGGCGACAAACGGCAGATCCTCCGGGAGATCCACCGCTCCACGAACCACCGGAGGAGAAGGAGGAACGATGTCCGGCCCGACGCACGCTGCCAGCAGCAGGCACAACGCGAGAAACGCCGCCGCAAGGCTCTGCCTCCATGCCTGTTGGAACCCTAGCATCTTCATGTTGACCTCCTCGACATGAAGAGGCTAGCGGGGTACGCCTTGCGCGGTCAAGCCTACTAGCGGATGCGAGGCTCAGGGGACACTGGTGTCTGCGTCGAACGCCGGGTCGGATCGGCCTTGGCTACGACAAGGAGCTGACACATGGGGGACCGCCTTGTGCTCGAATAGGCGCCTAGGTCAAACGCTGCGAACGACGCTCTGTGTTGTGTCCTTTCCGGGCGGAGCCCACGATGCGGCGGCGTGTGCCTGTGGCTGGTCCTGACACGCAGCATGATGTATGGTTGCCTTGGTAACTGAGTAGATTCGCTCGCAAACGCGGCAAGCTCATGGAGGTATGTGTGAAGCCTAGTTTCCCTCTTGTTCGCTCATGGACGAACCATCCTCTGCCATCCCACGCCGATGACTGCTTGGAAGGTCCGCGATGCGCTGTGTAATCGTTGCCGCAGCGTTGGCGGTGGCCTTCTCTGGTGGTTGCTGCGCGGGGACGTGGGTGGATGACCTGGTGTGGTACAACGGCGAGCGCCACGTCGACGTGTCGCCGGGGGAGTACTTGAGGCCAACGATCACGGTCACGCTCGACTCCGACGAGCCGAATGACTGGTGCACGACCAAGTTCTACTGGCTGGATGAGTCCGGCACGAAGATACCGGGTGGGGCATCATGCCTCAGCCACGGGACCGACTACTACGGCCCCCAAACCGTGACAGATACGACGGTCGGATCGCTTCAGTGCCCGGAGGAGGCGGGGGTCTACGGCATCCAGGTGATCGCGTGTGACCGAGCCAACTGTGACGACTGTGGCCTGTACGGGCGCGATGAGTTCGCCACGGTGTTTGAGGCGGTGATCACAGTAGAGGAGTGGCACCCCACGGTCACCATCGACCCGGTCGGCGGGCAGACGCTCACGTGCGAGCAGCCGACGATCCTATTGGATGCGACGGTCACCGGTCCTCCTCCTCCATTCAGCTACCTTTGGGATCCAACGGGCGAGACCACTGAAGACATCACCGTCTCGGAGCCCGGGACCTACACCATCACTGTGAGGACGGTGAAAGGCTTCACTGATACGGCGTCGGTCGCGATCGGGGGCTGCGCCTATGGGGACCCTCCCGAGATCACATGTCCCGATGACATCACGTTGGAGTGTCCTGTCGACACGTCGCCAGCCGCCACCGGTGAAGCCACCGCGACCGATGCCTGCGGCGCGGTGACGATCCGCTACGACGACGACGTCACGCCCGGCTGCGGGGCCACGCTGATCATCTCGCGAACGTGGACGGCGGAGGACGAGTGTGGCAATACGTCGAGCTGTGTGCAGACGATCACCGTCCAAGACACGACGCCGCCCGCGATTGCGTGTCCCGATGACCTTACCCTGGAGTGTCCGGCCGACACATTCCCATCGACTACTGGGGAGGCGACGGCGACCGATGCCTGCGGCGCGGTGACGATCCGCTACGACGACGACGTCACGCCCGGCTGCGGGGGCACGCTGATCATCTCGCGAACGTGGACGGCGGAGGACGAGTGTGGCAATACGTCGAGCTGTGTGCAGACGATCACTGTCCAGGACACCACACCGCCTGAGATCACCTGTCCTGACGATGTCATCCTCGAGTGCCCTGCAGACACCTCACCTGCATCGACCGGAGAGGCGATGGCAACGGATGCCTGTGGAGACGTGACGATCACTCACGAGGACGACGTCACGGAAGGCTGTGGTAGTGCGCTGATGATCGTACGGACATGGACCGCAACCGATGAGTGTGGTCTCAGCTCCACCTGTGACCAGACGATCACCGTCGTGGATACCACACCGCCTGAGATCACCTCTCCTGACGATGCCATCCTCGAGTGCCCTGCAGACACCTCACCTGCATCGACCGGAGAGGCGATGGCAACGGATGCCTGTGGCGAGGTGACGCTCAGCTACGAGGACGATGTCACGCCGGGCTGCGGGGCGACGTTGGTCATTGGGCGGACGTGGATCGCGGAGGATGAGTGCGGCAACGCGTCGAGCTGCCTGCAGACGATCACTGTCGAGGACACCACGCCGCCCGTGCTCACGTGCCCCGACGATGTGACGCTGGCCTATGGGAGACCGACGGGTCCCGCGGCCACCGGCGAAGCCACGGCAACGGATGCCTGTGGCGAGGTGACGATCCGCTACGAGGACGCGGTCGGGAGGGGACCCCGCGGCATAGAGACGATCACCCGCACCTGGATCGCCGAGGATGCGTGCAGCAACACGTCGAGCTGCACCCAGATCATCACAATCCAGGAACGCGATGATCGGGACGGCGACGGCGTGCCGGACGAGGACGATCCCTGCCCGGACGACCCGGACTGTGACGGCGACGGGGTCTCGGACCTGGATGATCGCTGTCCGGTGACGCCGGGCTCCCCGGCGGAGAGAGGCTGTCCCCCTGCATCCTGGCGATCCGACGCGATTCTTCTCGGCGAGGTGTGGGATCCGACGTGCGACTGGATGACACCGGGCCCTCAGCCGCCGTATCTGGACATCGTGGTGGCGCGGATCTACCTGATGCCCGGCGGGGCGCTGCTGTTCGAGATGGTGGTTGCCGGGGCGGTCCCCGTGACGCCGTCGCAGCAGCTGTTCTACGGCTGGTTCCTCGACACGGATCGCGATCTAGACACGGGCCAGTCCTACAACGACATCGGAAGCGACCTCAACGTGCAGGTCTCGTTCCTCCCCGGATCAGGGTGGACGGGGCAGCTGTTCGGCACGGCAAGCGCCGAGGGCCTGGATCTCGACAGCTTCGAACTCAGCGAGGGGCTGGTCACGATGTGGCTGCCTCTTGACGCGGTCGGCTCTCCGCTCGCGTTCGACTGGATCGCGATCAACCTGATCGGCACCCAGTACGTCGACATCGCGCCCAACGACGGACACGTTGAAAGCGAAGTTCCGTAGAGGCCTTCAGGATCGGGCGGACTCGTTCGGTCACCCCACCTCAAGGCGAGCGGGAGGATTCGGTCGCCCGCTCGCCCCGGAAGGCGCAGCTTGCTTACGGATTCCCGTAGAGCAGCATCATGTACCGTGCCGTCGTCCCCGTAGGGATGAACGGGATCGTCACTTCGAGTGTCGCCAGGTCGATGACCGCCACACCTCCGGCCTCCTGCAGTGACACGTAGGCGTTGCGGGCCCCGATCGCGATGCTGTGCGGTGCGCCGGTGACATCGAGCGTCTTGATGACGGTGTCGAGCGCGGTGTCGATGATCGATACGGAGTCGCTGTGCACGTTGGGGACGAACACCAGGCCGGCTCCTGCGTACGCCGTACCGGGGTAGTCGCCCATGGGGAGAACGGCGGTGACGGTGTCGGTCGACGTGTCGATGATCGACAGCGCGTCGTCGTAGGACGTTGCCGTGTAGAGCTTGCCGTCGGCAAGCGCACCCTGGTGCGGGTAGTTGCCGACCGGAATCGTGGTCTGGATGGTGTCGGTCAGCGAGTCTACTACGGCCACGCTGTCGCTGCCGTTGTTGAACACGTAGACCTTCTCCCCTACCGCAACGATTCCCTTGGGGTTCGAGCCCACGGAGATCGAGGTGATCGGGGTGTGGGTCAGGGTGTCGAACACGAGAACGGAGTTGCTGTACTCACTCGTGACATACCCCTTGTCACCAACGAAGGCGAACCCGCGAGACGTGCTCACCCCGGGGATCTGTGCCACCACGCTGTCAACTGCCGGGTCGATGACGGTGACGCTGGAGGAGGTCCCGACGAACACGTACCCGTTGTGGTAGCCGATCTGCCACGAACCTCCCCCCGTGGTGAGGGTGGTGATCACCGTGTCGGTCGTGGTGTCGATGACCGACACCGTCCCGCTGTTTCGGTTGGCGACGTAGAGCTTGCCGTCGACGATCACCATCTTTACGGGAGAGCTACCGACCGGGATCGTGGCGATCGGGAGCATCGTGGCGAGGTCGATGACCGTGGACGTGCCATCGCCTACGTTGTTCACGTACAGCTTGATGGGCGTCGGCTCGTGCGGGAGGCGCGGCGGCGCGACATCGAGGGTGCGCGTCTGCGAGGCGGACCTACCTTCCGCGTCCCAGACCGTGAGGGTGACCGTGACCTCGCGCGGGTTGCTGTAGTCCCGGGTCACGGCATAGCCGTCGAGCACGACCCCATCGTCGAACGTCCAGACATATCGCGTAAGCGGCAGCCCATCGGGATCGACCGAACCGAGCGCGAAGAAGATCACTTCGAGATCGCCCGCGCCTCGTCGGGCGGCGAGGCGCGCCGTGGGCGCGTTGACATCGATCTCTTGAACGACGTCGCCGTCCAGAAGCCACGCCGCGCTCTCCAGGGGATAGCCGTCGGCGCACCAGTCCACCTCGCAGGTGCCGCCGGCCGCAAGAGCACCCGATAGGAGAAGCTCGCTGCCGTCCGTGGAAGAGACGGTCATGTCTCCGCCCACGGCGATCGTGTAGATCTCGGGAGCGGGCCTTGCGAACCGGAGGAGCAGCCCATCGACCTCATGACCCGTGAGGTTGTGGAAGAACGCCACGGAGCACCGCCCGGCTTCGGAGAACTCGAAGCCGCCCGCGACTCCTTGGACACACATCGATAGAGCAAGGATTGCGATGAATGGACCGATCCGCCGCACACCGACCTCCTGGTTGCCGGGCGGCCCGGCGGTCCGCGTGGGATCCGTGGCTTTGCGTCCCCACCTTGCAGCAGGTTTGCCCCTGGCCGGCGTCTGTGATGTTTGTCACACTGTAGCTGCTGCTGATTCCCGGGGCAACCCCACCCGAATCCCGCGAATCTGTGTTAAGACTACCTCGCGCCCCGGCCTGCGCGGTCCGCAGTGCACCGCTCACCACTCACCACTCACCACTCACCACTCACCACCAGGGTGGATCATCCGGCGATGATCTGACTGACGGGATGCGGCCCTGGCATGGGCCCATTCCTCTGGTTTGGATCCCGGCCGGGCAGCTGCATTGGTCTCAGGGTGCACGTCAGATGCCTTGCGACTTGTCGGTGCAGCATGGTCCGCTCGATGCTGTGCGGGCGTTGGCAGAACGTTGGACGTCTTATGGTGCGAGGCTGGATGTTGCCTGAGACAGCTTTGTGTGACGGGCCTGCTCTCTTCGTGCGCTTGGTAGATCGGTTCCTCTCCTCGGCGTAAGCGGTCGCGATGAGGAGGCTGCATCCGCGACCACGCGTTCGGTGTTCAAGAGGATCGAACCTCTGCTGTGCGGGCGTATTGGCTGCTGCCGTGTCTGCGTCTCGGCCGGCAACAGCTGCGAAGCCTTGCACCAGCGCCCATCTGAGGTTGCCTCCGATGCGAATCCAGCGTGTTTCGGAGGCTCCGAGCATGGCGTCCCGCCTCCCGAGCCCGCATCCCCAGCTACAACGGCGGACCGCTGCAGTACGCCATCTTGGTATCAGGGTGAGCTCGGTGCCATGACCTGCACACGGATCCACTGTTCGTCCATGAACGGGACGCCCAAGCGGATGTCGTAGTAGCCGGGCTCGAAGCCGTCGGTGGGAACGGTGAAGCAGAACCTCCCGTCGGCCTCGTACAGCAGTCGGGCATCCAGCGGCTCGCGCGCATCGAAGAACCCCTCACCGATCGTCACCGCGTACCAGGTGATTGTGACGTAGGCGACTTCGACGAGGTGCTCGTTCTCATCGACCACGGCGCAGCAGCCCATGGCCAGCTCGCCCGCTTCGTAGGCGGCGGAGACCACCAGCTCGCCGGCGACGGGAGGGACCGCGCCCTCCGGCCAGCCTCGATCCAGGAACCCCGCAAGCCCTGCCGGGACGAGGGTCCCCTCACTGACGCACGGCCCTCCTCCTGAAAGCGTCGGTGCAGGCAGGAACTCGCAGCCGCCTCCGCCGTAGCCGAACGAGGCCAGCAGGTACCATCCTGTCGGCGGCGGGGTGACCGCTGGACTGTCATTCCCGTAGAGAGCCCAGCATCGGCTGTACGGGCACTCGAGGTCCGCCGCCAGGAGCCATCGCCCATCGAAGGCTACGGTGAGCTCAAGGAGGCACTCTCCGGGGAAGTTCCCGCTGCTGGTGAAGCTTCTGAACACAGGTCGCCCGTCGTCCATCTCCGAGAACTCCACGCATCCGTTCGCCCACCACGCTCCCGAGCCATGGATGATGACATCGTTGTAGCACAGCTCATCACCGATGCCGGCAAGCGTCACCACAACACACGAGAGCCCCACCAGCAGAAGACCCCCAACCCGGTTGCATCCCATCATCTACCTCCTGACGTCCCTGCCCTGACACCGTCTACCGGATGCGCGCCGCCTCCGACAGGCTTCTCGCGATTTCCTTTCAGTCCGTGCACCTGCGGACTCCGATCGGCGCGACGCACGTCCTGTCCGCGTCTCGTCTTTGACTTGAGTGGCTTGTGCGAGGATAGCCGATGTCCTCGCGTCGAACCATAGCATAGGAGGGCACACCCGCATCTCGGGATGTTTCCACCGCAGCAGGCGGGAATGCGCGGCGGCATCCGCGCTACATGATCCCTTTCAGCAGCCGGGGACGCGGCATCGAGCAGTGGATCTGCACCGCCGGGTCGACGCTCCGAGGCGAGCCGGCAACCGGCCTCCCAAGAAAGCGCCCTTCGGGCGTTGCTCCGCCCATCAACGGGTGCGGCACAACCGATGCATGGCGTCCGCGGCTTGCCGTGTGTGGGGAAGATCTACCGGGCTTGACACGTGGCCTGTGACCGGGTAACATCGTGTCATCATATGACACGACGTCACACGAGGAGGTACATGTCAGAACCTCTTGCGGGAGATCAACCGATCCAGCGACAGACCCTTGCCGACCAGGTGGCAGCAAGGGTCACGGACCGCATCCTCTCCGGCGAGCTTGCTCCGGGCGAGGCGCTTCCAACAGAGCCTGAACTCGCTTTGGAGTATGGCGTCAGCCGCTCGGCGGTTCGCGACGCCACACGTCTTCTTCTGGCGCGTGGACTGGTCCAGGTTCGCCATGGGAAGGGCGTGTTCGTCACGACCTCGCAGAAGGGACCGTTCGCCGACGCATTGCTGCTGGCGCTCCGGCGCGATGGCGCCACCGCGTGGGACGTGGACGAGTTCCTCAACCGCTTGGTCGTCATCGCCGTCTCTCTTGCGACGACCAACGCCTCCGATGAGGAGATCGAGCAGATCGCGGCGCACAGCGACGCGTTCCTCGAGGCGCTCGCAGCATCCAATGATGTGGAAGACGAGGAGGCGTTTGCGCAAGCCGCGGAGGTGATCGAGCGGTTGAGCGAGAGCTTCCACACGGCGCTCGTGGAGGCGACGCACAACAAGGTGTTGCAGCACGTGATGCATCCGCTGCTGGCGTTGACGCGCCTCAAGGAGTGGGACCTGAGTCGGGTCGCCGGCGAGGTCGACCTTCCCCACCCGCAAGAGGTCGACCGACGCTTCCACGAGAAGGTCCTTGCGTGTCTTCGAAGCCGGAATCCAGCGCGGGCCGAGGCCGAACTCGCCGGGTTGGTGAAGCTGCCGCAACAGGCGATCGACGCGCTCCAGCGCACCCCCGTTGGTGAGCGGGCGCGCATCGTGATCACGTCCCTCACCGAGAACACGAACTCGAACCCGTTGCAAGAGGGGTGACGATCCGGAGCCAACCGGGGTAGGCAAGGACATGGGAAAAGGGCGACCGGTCCCCGCGACTTGGCAACCGAGGGACCGGCCGGCGGCAAGCGCCCTAGGGCGCCAACGCATCTCCATTATAC
>Ga0272441_10000386_pt1 | contig 101279 bp, 82 predicted proteins | sample SSMProp6N_FD_193582 | JGI IMG/M metagenome (GOLD analysis project Ga0272441, IMG submission 193582) | Marine sediment archaeal communities from Little Sippewissett salt marsh, Falmouth, MA, United States - SSM-Prop-6N | ecosystem: Environmental > Aquatic > Marine > Wetlands > Sediment ...
GACTGTTTCATCCATCATGAACCGACGGAGGCGGATATTGCGTGTGCGCGTCAGGGGCTGGAGGAGGTCAGCCGGGTGATTTCATCGGGCGACTATCAACTGGTGATTCTCGATGAGGCCAATATTGCGACTTATTACAAGCTGTTTGGGGTCGAGGAATTACTGGACGTGATATCGGACCGTCCGGACGATGTCGAGATTGTCATTACCGGGCGCAAGGCTGATCCCCAGGTTATTGAGGCGGCCGACCTGATAACGGAAATGCTTGAGGTGCGGCATTACTATGCCAAGGGGATCGAGGCCCGCAAGGGGATTGAGATGTAGGGCTTTTCTCAGAAAAATGGAAAGCACCTAGGTTTCCCCCAGAAAAGTAGTAAGAAGAACAATCAAGTTTATTTTCTTGTACAATGATATTGCGGCCTGATTGACCGTCGCCGTGTAGAGAGTGAAGTACTTTATTTCATGTTGGCGGAAGAAGTCTTTGGCCTTGTTGAGCAGGTTGGTGGCAATGCCCTGTCGCCGATACTCCGGTGCCACCATCAGGGCGGATATTGATCCGATCTTTTTAATTCGATAGAAATGAGGTTGTTCCCGGATGGCAACCGAGGCATACCCGACAATTACATTGTCATCAAGAGCAATAATCGTGGCGCTGTCATTTGATTTTAGCGATTCCAGGATACGGCCGGAGATGTCATCATCAGTCAAGCTGTCGGTGTCAAAGAACTCCGCGTGATGGGTTTCATATTCGGCAAAGAAGTCTTTGCAAAGTTGTAGAACGGTGGCCAGGTTGTCATCAGAACGCATTTCACGAACGGTTATCATTTGCCACTCCTTTCATCTACCTGCATTCGGTTTGGCATAATGAGTTTTTTCTCCGAAATTTTCACGATTACCACTCCGGCAATGATCAAAATCCCGCCAAGCCATTCAATAGGGGTGGGAATGGTGCTTAGCAGTATTAAGGCAAATACCGCGGTGAATAAGGGAATCGATTGGGTTATCAGCGCGGCGCGGGAGATATTGATGCGTTTCAGGGCCTCCATGTAGGTGGCGCGTCCCAAAACCGGCAACAGCAATGCCGCCAGGGCCGCCGAGGCCAGAATTTCCGGTTCGGGGAGTGCCAAATCCTGCCCGCGGATTTGCACCATGCCATAGAAAATCACGATGGCGAACAGGTTTCGGTAGAAGATAAACCGAATGGTTCCGAGCTGATTCACGTATTTTTTGACTAATACTTCCGCCGTTCCGAAGAAAAACGATGAGAGTATCATCAGAGTGGCGGCCTGTGAGATGGCAATCGTGGTCTCGAATTTCAATATCAGGACGCCCGCGACGGCAATTATGCCACCAACGATTTCAATGCACCGCAAGCGTTCCTTGAGAATCATATAAGCCAGGACAATGGTGATAATGACCTCGAAACGCGAAAGAAAAGCCACCGTGGCGGGCTCAATCAGGCGGATGGAACTTTGAAAGGTGTAAATGCCGAGGGTGAATAGAATTGACAGGAGGCCGATCAGACCGAGCATATTACCCGGAACGTGAATGATGCTGTGGCGGTGCTCCGGTTTGAGCAGGGGAAACAGGGAAATAATAAAGGCAAAGACGAAAAAATAAAAGCTGAACTGCTCGGTGGAAATGTCTTTAAGACCCACTTTGAGCACGATGTTGCCCAGTCCGCACACGAAGGCGCAGACTAGGGCATAGAGATCACCGAGGCGTTCAGGTTTCATTGACGGAATGCGGTTTGCCCATCGTTCGTTTACGCTGGATTATATATATTCCCAGTCCCAGCACGAAGAGACTTATTGAAATAATCTGATTCCAGGTCGGGTACATGCCGAGCAAATGAAAGTGCATCGCGTTTTCATAGTAACGTACATACTCGATGGCATAGCGGAACACGGCTTCAATCATGAATAACCAGGCGACGATTTCTCCGTCGAAATGTCGGCGGTGCAACCGCCAGTGTAAAAAGACGAACAGCAGTAAGCCATAGAGTGAGCTGTACAACTGGGCCGGATGGATACAGGCTCCCGGGAAGATATAGTCCGGGATGGATCCGGGCGGGAAATGTACGCACCAGGGGAGATTGCACGGGGTGCCGAAGCAACACCCGTTGAGAAAACACCCGATACGGGTGAAAAGTAATCCCAGCCCGATGGTCGGGGCGAACAGGTCAAAGGTTGCCAGGACGGATATTTTTTTTATGCGGAGAAAGACATAGCTACAGATGACGGCCAGCACTACGCCGCCGTAAAGGTTCAGTCCCGCGATACCGATGCGATCGGATTGAAAGGGATTAATCGTGTCGAGCCAGTGGCCGGAGAATTCCTCGAGGTGAAACAAAACATAGAACAGTCGTGCGCCGAGCACGCCCGCGATAATCATAACGTATGCCAGGGTTAACAGGTCGGTAAAATCGCGGTTGTCCTTGCGCGACTGCCGATATACATAGAGAATTCCCAGGATAAAAGACACGGCCAGCATCACGCCGTAGGAGCGGATGGCGATCGGTCCGATTTTAAACAGCTCCGGATACATTGTTTACCTTTCTATCGTCGCATCGGTGGTTTCAAACCGATGATAATATTTGAAGGTCAGGGCGGTCACGACTGTGCCGATGGCCGCGCCCACGACCATGTCCGATATATAATGAAACCTGCCATAAAACGTTCCCACGGCGAGGCCAATAACGACCGGCGTCATCAGGATACCGATTCGGCGGTAATATTTCAAACAAAATATGAGCATAACGACCGCCACGGCGACATGCGACGATGGCATGCAACCACCGTGGACGGCGCTGTTGGTCATGATATATTCCACGAGCGGGCGGAATACCAGGCCGGGGAGATCGCTGGTGTACAGATCGACAAAGAAATAGCGCGGCCCCTCGATGGGGTAGATGAAGAACAGTGAGTAGGAAATGAAGAATGTTATGCAGATGGCGGCCAGTGATGAGGAAATCAGCTCATAACGCTTTTTAACAAACAAAAATATCAAAAAGGCGGGAATCATCGGGTAATATGATACATAACAAAAGGTGATAATCTCGGTGAGCCAGACGTGCACCAGATTTTGATCCATCCAGAGGGTGAGGTTGACGCCAAGGATTGATTTCTCGAAGGCGGTGAGTTGATAGTCAAGAAATTCCGGAAAGAACAGGTGCATCAGTCCACCGGTCTGCCGGTAAAAATACAGGAAGAACAATGCCGGGTATGTGTACCTGATAAAACGCAGGATGATGTTGTCATATTTTTGATTCAGCCGGACGATGGCGACAATGACGCCGGCCAGCAGGGCATTTACCAGCAAATCGTCGACAAAGACAGACCAGGGTCTGCCGAATGCCAGACACAGGACCGCGATATAGGCCAGGTAGCCAAATATCAGTCTGTCGAACAGCAGATAGCGGCCGTGGTTCACGACTGCCGCTTTTTCCGCCTGGTGGCTCCGGCTATCATCAGGACGATTTCGCCCTTCAGCTTTCGTTGCCGGGTTGTATCCAGAATTTCCGATAGTGTCCCCCGAATGAACTCCTCGTGAATCTTCGAAATCTCCCGTGCGATACAGGCTTGTCGATCGCCGAAGACTTCGAGACAGTCGCGGACGGTTTTCTCGATGCGGTGCGGCGATTCATAAAAAATCAAGGTGTGTTCGAAATCAACGAGCCTGGTCAGGCGGTTTTTTCGCGAGCCGGATTTTTGCGGTGGAAAGCCTTCGAAGAAGAAGCGATCCAGTGGCAGGCCGGAACCGGTAAGAGCCGGAATCAGGGCGTTGGCCCCGGGAAGTGGGGAAACGGTGATACCGTGGTCGATGGCGGCCCGGACGATGCGATAGGCAGGGTCGGATATTCCGGGCGCGCCGGCATCGGTAATTACGGCGATGTGACCGCCGGATTCCAGGACTGCCAGCAGTTTGGGCAGACGCTGTTCCTCGTTGAAATCGTGATAGCTGATGAGTTTACTTTTCAAGCCGAAATGTGCCAGAAGTCGGCCCGAGAGCCGGGTGTCCTCGCAGGCGATCAACTCCGCGGCCTGCAGGATCTCAAGCGCCCGCGCGGTGATATCGCCGAGGTTACCAATCGGTGTTGGCACCAAATACAGCGTTCCGGCGTCGGGAAGTATGTTTTTATTCACGTTTCTCATTTTGCTATCAGTTGATAGGGAACATACATTCCTCCTTTGTGACATTCAAGTAAAAATCGATCACATTCGCATCACATTTCGGGTCAGGTGCATTGACAGGAGGATACGGGGAGATTATATTAGACATATCAAGCGGGAGACCATTAACCAAAAAAGAGGAAGTGAGTATATGGCCTCAGTCAATAAAGTTATTCTTATCGGAAATCTCGGTAAGGACCCCGAGCTCAAGTATACTCCGGGTGGTCAGGCGGTTACGAATTTCTCCATGGCGACTACGGAGCGTTGGCGCGACAAAGACGGCAATAATCAGGACAAGACCGAGTGGCACAATATCGTATTGTGGGGACGCCAGGCGGAAATCGCCAAGGAGTATCTGGCCAAGGGCCGGCAGGTTTATATTGAGGGACGCATCCAGACGCGTTCCTGGGACGACAAGGATGGCAACAAACGCTACACAACTGAAATTGTCGGCCAGCGCATGCAGTTTTTGGGGACACGCGACCAGGCGGCCGCCCCGGTGGCATCGGGCGATGCACCTCCCCAAGCGCCGCAACCGAACGATTTAAGCGGTGAGGATGACGATCTGCCGTTCTAAATTAGTCATGACATGTATCGGAATTAGACCGCTTTGACAGAGTTTTTCTTAAGTCGTTTCTGCGAGCGGTATGGTGGGACGATTTACTTTTTGCTAGATTGAAAAAAAGCCCTGATTTGGTTCAGGGCTTTTCTTTTGTTTCCAGTGCTTTTACCCTTTTAAGCAGATCAGGCAGTCTTAGTAACGAGGCCTCTATTCGTTTGGATTGTATAAGCTCTCGCGCCGGATAACCAAAATATGATTTCCCCGGGGGGATACTGTGGTTTACTCCGGATTGGGCTCCGACCATCACGCCATCGCCGAGTTCAATGTGTCCGACCAGCCCAACCTGTCCCGCCAGGATAACGCCATTGCCAAGTTTGGTTGAGCCGGAGATTCCAACCTGGGCGACGATGATGCAGTTTTTACCAATTTCAACATTGTGCGCGATTTGCACCAGGTTGTCGATCTTCGTTCCCTGACCGATTTTAGTCGGTCCCAGCGCGCCGCGATCAATGGTGACATTGGCACCGATTTCCACGTCATCATCAATTTTCACCCAGCCGACCTGCTTGATCTTTTTCAATCCGTGCTCATGTTTGGCATAACCGAAGCCATCGGATCCGATTACGGTCCCGCTGTGGATGGTGACCCGGTCGCCGATGGTAGAACCATCGAGAATTGTCACGCGGGGATAGATATGGCAGTTTTTGCCGATGGTGACATCCCGTCCGATGAAAGCCTGTGGTGCCAGTTGGGTGTGTTCGCCGATTTTGCTTCCCGGCCCGACAAAGCAGAGCGGACCGATGGTGGTTCCGTTGCCGATGATAGCCGAAATATCGATTTCGGCATTTGATGAGATACCGTCGTGATATGGCCTGACCTCGGCATAGAGAACATCGAGAATCTGTGCAAAAGCATAGTATGAATTTTGGTGCCTGATAACGGGAATGCGATCGCAGGGTATTTCCGGGGGAAGCACCACCGCCGAGGCAGTTGTCGTTTCGAGGTATTTTACATATTTGGGATTGGCGATAAATGTAATATCGCCGGTTTTGGCGATTGCGATAGGAGCGGCGGCTGAAATAAGAATGTCACCATCTCCCTGGATTTCGCCGCCGACGATTCGCGCCAGTTCTTTTAAGGTTTTGGGCACAATGCTACCTTTTATCGGTCCTGCTATTCCTCGAGCACATCCAGAACCTTGTCTGTGATATCGAAGTCCTTCTTGGCGTATGCCAGACCGGCCGAGTTGAAGATGAAGTCGTAGTTTTCTTCGGTGGCGACTCGTTCGATGGCGGCGTTAATTTTCTCCAGGAGGGGCTTCACCAGCATGTTATTGCGTCGTTCGGCTTCACCGGAGGGGCCGAAAATCTGTTTGGTGAACGCATCAAGGGCCTGACGTTTGGCTTCGATGGCGGCCTCTCGTTCTTTCTTTTTGTCGGGGGAGAGGATCAGTTTTTGCTTGTCAAATTCATCGACCATTTCATCGAGTTCGGCCTGCATACTACGGGCTTCTTCATCCCATGCCTTGTATTCGGTGTTAAATTCTTCCTGAGCCTTGACCCAGTCCTTGTAACTGGCAAAGATCTTGTCTGAGTCGACATAGCCAAATTTCCCGATTTGCGCCGAGCTCACGGAGGCCAATGCTCCGGCCAGCAGTAATGCCACACCGAAGGTTATAAATACTTTTTTCACCTGCATCATAAGTCTCCTTCTATAATGCCATTGTTCTTTTCGTGATACGTTATCGGAATACAGTCCCGATTTGGAAATGCGGATGCCAGCCCTTGTCTTCACCCTCCACATCGGTAAGCGGATAACCAAAATCAAAACCGATAGTTCCCAAGGCCGGCACCACCAAACGGAAACCGATGCCGACACCATGATACATGTCATCCAGGTTGATATCACGGCGGTTCAGCCAGGAATCGCCGACATCATAAAACAACATCGCATATAACTGATTTTTCATAATCGGAAATTGCAATTCAAAATTGCCAATCAGCATGTATTTCCCCCGAACCCGGACTTCGGAAGTGACGGTAGTGGTATCATACCGAATGACTGCCGAGGTGTCGGCATTCCAAGTTCGGTATTCAACGTCAATACGCTGGAGGGAATCTGGGGTTAGCGATCCGTCGTCGTAGCCTCGAACGATTCCGTCATACCCGGTTCCTCCCGGGGAGAATCGGTCAGATGCCAGGATACGATCATCACCGGCAGGGGCATGAATGGCTCCAAAGGTTATCTTATTGGCCAGGGCAATACCTCCGATAATGGGAATGAACTTACTCGCCGACAGGGTGTGCTTCTGGTATTCCCAGTATCCGCCCAGCAGTCCGCCGACAGCCTCCAGAGAATAGGAGACTTTGGATCCTGAAGTTGCGAACTCCGGCAGGTCGCGGCTGTCACGAGTAATGGTAAACTGCATGCTGGTCAACGATAACCAATCTTCCTTATAGCGCATAAGCGATCCCGGCAACGGTTGTCCGACCACGGCGTTAGAAGTGGTGTCGCCATTGCTTACATAACGATCGTAACTTATATATGAATTGCCGAAAATATAATCGTCTTCAAAGTCGTAAAAGCGATCATCCTCAATGCGGAAACGCGCGTAGGCCCTGAAATAATTATCCGGCCAGCGCAAGCGACGTCCGACCACGACCGATCCGCCCCGGCTTCCCTCGGTGTAATCATCATACCAGACGCGATTGGTGTAATACAGATCGGCGCCCAGCGAAGTCGGGGTGCTGAACAGCCAGGGTTCGGTGAACGATACCGAATAGGAGTTGCGATTGCTTCCAACATCAACGTTGAACGAGAGATTTTGTCCCATACCCCGGAAATTGGGGATACCCATACCGAACGTGCCGACAAACTTGTCCTGCCCCGAATACCCGGCTCCCGCAGATATCTGCCCGGTTTGTTTCTCGGTGACTTCGACCAGCACGTCGACATCGCCGCTGGGCAGGTCAACGATATCGGGGACGACGTTTTCAAAGAAATTCAGTGCCATCACGTCACGCATCGAACGCATTAAAAAGGAACGGTGGAATACCTGTCCCGGGCGGGTGGTCATCTCGCGCCGGATGACTTTTTCCTTGGTTTTGGTATTACCGGTAATTTTGACGAGATTGATTTTGGACGGCAATCCCTCGACCAGGTCGAAGTTGACATCAATCATGCTGTCACGGGTGTTGAGATCGTCGATGACGCGCAGGTGGAGATGTCCGCGTTCCTGATAAAGGAAATACAATTCGTAAATGCTCTCATCGAATTTATCGCGGTTGAAAACTTCGTTTTCTTTGTATTTAAGGGTCTTTTTGAGGATGAGCGGGTCAAAGATTTCATTGCCGCTGAAAGCCGTGGAACCGAAATAGTAGCGGGGTCCTTCGAAAATATCAAGGTATATTGTCATCCGATTGCGAGTGGTGTCGACGGTCATGGAGTCGGATTTCAGATAGGCGTCGATATAGCCTTCGCTATGCAGGTAATCAATAATCTTTTCTTTGTCTTCAGGGTATTTTTCCTTGTCGAAGTTTGACGATTTTAAAAAGCCTCGTTTGCGGTTTCGCATTTTCCCGATGATCTTGTCAGCTTCGACGCGTTTGTTGCCGGTCAGGGCAACGTGTTCGACCTTGATCTTGGAGCCTTCCTTGATCTTATAGGTGAGAATAGTCGTGGCGGAATCGTCCGCCAGGGTCGTTTCATGTTCGACCTCGGCCAGAAAAAATCCTTTCTCACCATATTTATCGAGGATGTCATTTTTCTTTTCGGCGATCATGTACGGGGAGACATACCGCCCCGGGGCAATGTTAACCAGCTCTTCAAGATCATCGGACTTGATTTCCTTGTTGCCTTTAAATTCCAGGCGATCCAGTTTTGGCAGTTCGGTGACGCGGATGAGCAGTTTCACACCGCCGGTCACTTCCTCGGCATCAATCTGAATGTCGCTGAAAAAGCCCAGGCCATAAAGTCGTTTGACGGCGTTGGGAATGATGGACGGGGTGATTTGTCCGCCGAGGTTAAAGCCCGCGACCGAAAGAATAAGATTGGCTGACGCGGTGCGATTTCCCTCGATTTCCACTTCGGCAATATTCAATTGTTGCGTCCAGGCCGTAGATGTCACAATAAACAGCAAGGCGACACACAAGAGAAAAGACCGGAATATGCTTGTTTCCGGTCTGTAGGTCATATCTATCAGGTACGTGTTTTTCAATTTTCCGGCGAGACGATTTTCTTAATCTTAAGCTCGGTGAATTGTTGTCGATGTCCCCTGGTGCGGCGGTATTTGGTGCGCCGTTTGAACTTGTAAACCGTGATTTTGTCAGCCAGACCCTCTTGCACCACTTCAGCTTCAATGCGGGCGGAATCAAGATACGGATTGCCGATATGTGAATTATCACCGTCGTTAATGAGTAAAACCTTATCCAGGGAGATGTTTTCGCCGGGTTTCGCGGTCAGATGCGGGACTTTTACCATGTTTCCTTCGGCCACGTTGAACTGCAATCCACCTGATTCAAAAACAGCATACATTATAACTACCCTCCAATTAACCGATTGGGCCTACTTGTAATTAGGTAAACTTACGTTTTTACCACCTGCTGTCAAGACAAAATTTAACCTATTATTGTATCAAAGGTTAGGACACTGTCTCCGTCACCATATTAAACGTTTTTGAATTAAGCCGGTTCCATAAATAATCGCCAAACAAGATGACTCTTTTGGCAGTCTATTATATGATTGCGCAAACAAAAAGGTCGCCTATATTAAGCGGTGGATTAGTAGATGAATACCATTCAACGTCAACATGCAGGATCTGAGATGACGTCATCGGCGCCGTTTACATTGGTTTCGACTTATTCTCCTCGGGGTGATCAGCCGGCGGCCATTGCTCAACTGCTCGAAGGTCTGCGCGGTAATCAACCGTTTCAAACCCTGCTGGGTGTGACCGGTTCCGGCAAGACTTTTACAATTGCCAATGTTATCGAGCAGTATCGGCGGCCAACGCTGGTTATTTCTCACAACAAAACGCTGGCGGCACAGTTGTACGGCGAATTAAAGGCTTTTTTCCCAAAGAATGCGGTGGAGTTTTTTATCAGCTATTATGACTATTATCAGCCGGAGGCATATCTTCCGACCACAGATACATATATTGAGAAAGATACGTCGATGAACGAGGATATCGACCGGCTTCGACTCCGGGCGACGGCATCTCTTCTGGAACGGGAAGACGTTATTATCGTGGCCTCGGTTTCCTGTATTTACGGGCTGGGCTCCCCCAAAGATTACAAGGAACAGTTGTTGTTTCTTGAAAAGGGGCAGGAGGTGGAGCGTAACGGATTGATTCGATCGCTGATCGACATTCATTATAATCGCAACGACATTGATTTTTCGCGGGGTAATTTTCGGGTGCGGGGAGACGTGATTGAACTGATTCCGGCATACCAGGAGACGGCGATACGGGTTGAGTTGTATGGTGATGAAATCGACAGAATAACCGAGCTTGATCCTCTGACCGGTGAGGTTCTGGCGGAGCGGAACAAAATCGCCATTTACCCGGCCAAGCATTTTGTCACGTCGCATCCGCAGTTGCGTCGGGCAGTCAAGGCTATTGGAGAGGAATTGACGGAGCGATTGGAGGCCTTGCGCGAGGCGGGGAAACTCCTGGAGGCGCAGAGGTTGGAATCCCGCACCCGGTATGATCTGGAAATGATGAAGGAAATCGGCTATTGCAGTGGTATCGAGAATTACTCCCGGCATTTGACCGGGCGCGCAACCGGGGAGCGACCGTATACGCTGATTGATTTTTTGCCGGAGGATTTCCTGGTTATAATTGATGAATCACATCAGACCATCCCGCAGATTCGGGGTATGTTTGCGGGGGATCGCTCACGCAAGGAAGTGCTGGTGGAGCACGGTTTTCGGCTTCCGTCGGCACTGGATAACCGGCCGCTGTATTTCGACGAATTTGAAACTCTGGTGCGTAAGATGATTTTCGTGTCAGCGACTCCGGCGGACTACGAACTGGAGAAGAGCGATGGGGTTGTGGTGGAGCAGATTATCCGGCCAACGGGTTTGTGCGATCCGAAAATAACGGTGCGGCCCCTGGCGACCCAGGTTGATGATCTCATCGATGAGATTCGCCGTCGCACTTCAAACGAAGAACGGGTGCTGGTGACGACGCTTACCAAGCGTATGGCGGAGGATCTCAGCGATTATCTGGGCAAGCTGAATATACGGGTTCGTTACCTGCACAGCGAAATCGACGCAATTGATCGAACGGAAATAATACGGGATTTACGGCTGGCGGAGTTCGATGTGCTGGTGGGTATCAACCTGCTTCGCGAGGGACTGGACCTGCCGGAGGTGTCGCTGGTTGCGATTCTGGATGCCGACAAGGAGGGTTTTCTTCGATCGGAACGATCGCTGATTCAGACCGCCGGCCGGGCGGCGCGTAACAAAAACGGCGAAGTCATATTTTACGCCGACAAGATCACCGATTCGATGCGAAAGGCCCTGGATGAAACGGAGCGCCGCCGGGTCAAGCAAATGGCGTATAACAAGGAGCATAACATCAATCCGGAGACTATTTTCAAGACTCGTGAGGAAATATTGCGGGCGACCAGGTTCGCGGATGCCAAGACCGCCGAGCAGGAGGCGTTTGAGAAACCGGATTACTTTTCGGAAATGACAGCGGAGGATCGGATTGCGTTTATGTTAAAGGCGATGAACAAGGCGGCCTCGAACCTGGAGTTTGAAACAGCCGCGGCGATACGCGATGAAATTAAAAATTTGAAGGCGGAATTAAAAAACAAACGTAGAAGATAATACCATGTATACACGACTAATGATAGCAGTATTGATCGGCGGATTGTTGCTGGTGCTGGGATGTGCCGATGAACGGGAGATTGTCAGTCCCACGTATCAAGATCAGATCCTCGGTTTTATTAATGACACCGAGGATGGCCGGCAGTTGTTTTCCAATGACCTGTTTCCCAATGTGCCATTTGCCCGTGATGACGGCGCGGATCGCTATTACTATGTAACCGATTCGGTCAACCGGTCAATACAGGTTACGATTGGCACAGTGGCGAAAGATATCCCCCCGTACCAGGATATTTACGATGCTCTGGCCAACGTGGTTGACCTGTATTATGGGCGCGTCATGAGGATTTCGGGAAGCGACACGGCGATGGCCTATAAGTTCCGGACATCGGTTCAGCGGTACGGCTATTTTTTAAAGTTGTTTGATGACAGTTTCCCGTCGATGGGCTGGCGGTTTCGCGGGTTTTACAGCCCCGGCAACGAGATCAACGCCAATCGTCGCATTATCAGTTCCAACGGCCAATTCTCGATTGAAGCCGACGGGCAGTTCAACGGACCTCCGAGTCCGCTAGGGGCACATACCGAGAATTATATCCTGTATGACACCATTCCCATTTTTACACTGGGTGATTCGCTGACTTTCTTCAGCCTGCTTGAAGACCGGTTCTCGGTGCGAACGTCGCCAACTGCGGTGAAAACCCTCTACACGAGCCTAAACAATATGACATATCGGGCCGGTTGGCGGACATCGGGGGGCGGAGAGCCATTTAATCGCCTGATACTGGTCGAGGGGGAGGAACGATTTTGGGTCGATACCGTTGATTACGGTATCCCGATCGTGGAATCGACCCTGATAAGGCAGGATGATTACGTGGTCTTCTACAAGGTTCAATAGGCATTTTTCTTTTTTTTATTGATTCCTTCCAGCTTATTGTGCTACATTCATGTCTGCAAAAGAGACCATTACTTCACATTATTCAAGGAGGAAAGATGTCACACACACAACGTAAGCTATTGCCACTTTTATTGCTGGTGGTGTTGTTGTCCGGCCTGGCGGGATGCGGTACGCAAATTCCATCCGGCCATCGGGGAGTGTTTTATTACAAGTTTGGCGACGGAACGGAAATGGGTAAGATATACTCAGAAGGTTTTAACTGGCATTTACCGTGGAACAACATGTTCGTATACAAGGTCCAGCTTGAGGAGCGCAAAGAGGATTTGACGGTGCTGTCATCGGACGGCGCTACGATCGGGTTGGAGGTGACACTCTGGTTCCGGCCGGAATTCAGCAAGCTTGACTCACTCCAAATCACTGTTGGACCCGACTATTTCAACGTCGCCGTAGCGCCAGCGATCCGAGGGGTGGCGCGAAGCGTGGTCGGTCGTTACAAGCCGGAAGAGATATACTCTTCACGAAGGGAAACCATCGCCAATGAGATTTTACTCGGAATGCAGGAATTAATGTCCGTGAAATTCATTAACATGGAAAACATTATCATCCGCAATGTTGTTCTCCCGGCCCGGATCACCGAGGCCATTAACGCCAAGCTGACGGCGGACCAGGATCAACAGAAGATGGAATTCACTCTGCTTAAGGAAAAACAGGAGGCGGAACGCAAGCGAATTGAGGCGCAAGGTATTTCGGATTTTCAGAAGATTGTGGCATCGGGTGTGACGCAATCGCTATTGACGTGGAAGGGGATCGAGGCCACAGAGAAGCTGGCAGAATCACCCAATACAAAAATCGTGATTATCGGTAACACCAAAAACGGTCTTCCGATCATTCTGGGAGATAACAAGTAACGGATTGATTCGGGCCGTTGCGAGAGAAAGCGACGGCCCGAATGCTTGCAGGTATTACTTCAACAGGACCATTTTTCTTGTCCGGGATGTTGTTCCGGAGGTGACGCGATAGAAGTAGACACCGCTGGCGACGGCACGGTCCTGATCATCGACGCCATCCCATACAACCACATGGTTTCCCGCCGGTTGACGGGTGTTGACCAGTGTCCTGGTTTTTCTTCCGAGTATATTATAGATGCTGACGGTGACATCGGCCGCTGTTGGCAGGGTATACGCGATGGTGGTGGTGGGATTGAAGGGGTTGGGGTAATTCTGGGCGACGCTGAAAGTGGTCGGGAGGGTTTGATCATCGTCGTTTGCGACATCGGTTGGGGTCTGAGTGAGAATGGCGTCCAGAAGCTGGAATCCCTCATCCCAATTCATATTCCAGGGATGAAACAGGAAGGTATAACTCCAACCTCCGTCAGTGTGAAAGCGCTGTCCACAGGGAAGGTTTTCGAACACAGAGGTCTGGGGAAAGGCGGAGTGATATATGTACAATTGTTCCGCCCCGTCACAACCATGGAGTGCGCCGGTTTGCGGGGGGGTGTTGTACAGCCAGAACTGGTACTTCCTGGTGAGACTGTTCCACCAGAAAAAGCTGGTATCGACGTGCAATTCAGGAAATCCAGTCGACGAAGGCTCGGCGTATACCAGGCCTCCGAGGGTGTCGGCGTCTTCCAGGATATGGCCGGTGTACAGCCCAAGGCCTGAAACCAGCAGAGAATCCATCCCGAGAATGTCATATTCAAATGCTCCGGGTGCAAACCGCCGGGTGAGAAACTCGAATTCATAGGTTAATGCTTCTCCCTGCTGACCGCCAAAAAACACGACATTGCCGCCGGTTATGACATAGTTGCGCAACAGCTCAGAAAATGGTGTCAAGAAATCATAGCGATCGCAAATCGGATTCAGAATGCTTTCGTCGATTATCACGAAGCGATAGGGAAGCATGGTCGCCCAGCAGAAGCAGGCTGAATCCGGACAGGGATGATAACATGTTCCATCGGGACAGATGCTATCCCGGGTGGAATCGGCCAGGATAAAGTAATCGAAATCATAATCAGCCAGAGCCTGATTATAAAAGGCAAAAACGGAATCCATGCTTTCGATGTTACCCATCCTTCCGGAATTTTCAAGGAAAACCAGGGCATCCCTTTGCGGTTCGCCGTGGGCATAGATGTGAATGGTGCGTGCGGTGTCGGACTCCTGGCCGCTGTCATCGACCGCGGTAATCAGATAAAAAACCTCCTCGTTGACAAGAAAGTCGGTGAAGGTGGTTTCGGGGGCAACCACCTGGGCATACGGCTCCATGTGATATGAGTAATATATGGTCGTGTCATCTCCATCGATCACGAGAGTGGAATCATGCACCGGGCGATCGGAGAGACGAATATCTTTTGATATCCGGGGAAGGTAGCGTTGGGAATATTCAAATCTTCCATTGAAACGGTAGACATTGTAATGGGCAATGTCGTCATCGGGAGACGGTTGCCAGTCAATCGTGATGTCATTGACTCCCGCGAAATAGCGTGGTGTGGGGTCAGTGGTCGGAGGTGCTGGCTCTCCGCAGGTAAAATAAATGGGAATAGATTTAAGTCCTTCGGAGAAAAAGGTGGTGGTTGCCACGGAGACGAAATAGGTAATTCCATCTTCAATGCCATTGATGGTGTAGGTCGTATCATTGACGGGGCTGTCTATTGTCAGCAGTTCCATGCCGCAGGTATCGCGATCACCGATAAAGACTTCATTAAACAGAATCTGTTCTTCGGGGACGGGCTTGAGATATACATTATAACCGGCCATGTCGGGGTGCTCTCGAGGCAACCATGAAATGCTGGCGGAGTTTTCATCGGATGATTGCAGTTGGACACCCTGGACGGGTCCCATTTGCAAAGCCAGGGCATAGTTGGATTCGTAGAGCATTTTCGCGGCGGCGGCGTTAGCAGTCAGATCACTAAAATCAAGCTCATCATAGTAGGGGTCGGGATTATAGATGTTGAAATTGTCAGTATAATTGGTCGGATTCTGGTGCACGTTTTCTCCGGCCACGAAGGCATAGACAACGTGGATAGAGTCGCCGGGGGGGATATCATAGGGACCGAAAGAATAAACGAAGCGCGAATCCATGCCGTACAAAAATATAAGATAATCCGAAGGCAACGGCAACCAACCCTGGTCAGCACCAATGGTTGTGGCTCGGATAAGATCATAGTCGGTTTCGTTATGGGACAGCATATAGTATTTGTCTATATCCGACCCGGGAGTTCCAAGCAGGCTGTCGGTGAAATAATGTGGGGGATTGGGCGGGTTGCCTACATATTGCGGTCCCCAATCCAGGTTCGTACCATAGCCGGCAATCCACCAGTTGAAATTGGTATCCGCGGCGGGCGGATCGGAATCGATCAGGATCAGGCCGATAGCGCCCCGAATACTGTATTGATCCCAGGCACCGGTGCTGTCCGGATCGCCGTCATTGTCGATAATATAGGGAATATCTCCATCGGTAAGATAACCGGCAAAGTCGTCACTATGGCCAAGTTGATCTGCGTTGGGATTGCTAAGAGTCCAGACATCGGCATCAACATACAGACCAACATAAGTCTGAGTTAAGGGTTCATCACCAATGTTTTGCAGATACAATTCATGAATGACGAAATCATCGTAGGGCGGATTGGCCCAGCTTCGGCTATACTCGGTAATCTGCAAGCATTGCAGATTTGATGAATCGGGAAACGGGGCTGTGAGCACCGTGTCGGTGAATACCGCCACAAACTGCTTGTCGGCCGGTCCACCGATCAGGGTTACCGACCCGTTTTGATGATAAGGTGAAAAATCACTGGATCCGAAATAATATCCATCGAATCCCAATGATGCCAGGGTATCAGGGCCTTTTATACCGCCTATCCATAAGGCGGCACCCCATAAATAACTCTGACTGCTTCCATACGGGAATTCAAAAAACGGCGCGGTATGTCCGGTTTCGGGATCGGCACGTACTGTTCCGGCTAAGTTTGTGCCATATCCTCCAATAGAAGTGACGGTCATTCCAACATTGCCGATGGCATGGACGCCGATCGGTTGCGGCCAGACAACGGGATCTTCGGTGAGGGACAAGGTGGTGGTGGTGGATGAGCGACCCGACGGCATACCCGGGGAGATACTTATTGCGAGAGGTGTGACGACGGCGATCAAAATGCCGATCAGGCCTGTGATGCGGTAGATATTCTTCATACCGTTCTCCCAGGCATGTTAGATTTGTTTTTTACTGATTTGCAGGACTCTTGTATAAATATAAACATGGTTACCAATAATCCCAAACCCTTTCGTAATATTGACGCTTCATCGGGAACTCTTGTTTAATTAGATTTGCTTCTTGTGCATATCCATGCATATAAGTCGCACCGGAAGGCTATTCCTTTCAGATGCGGGCAATCATTTGGGTATCCAGGGGCGTTTTAAGGATGAGGAGGGACAGGCTGATGCCAATTCCTATTATATTGCCAGACAATAAGATCAGCATTATCGGACAGCCGGGATGGATGATGAGATCATTAAATATATATGACCATGACGGATTTTCATACAGGGTGGGACATTTTTCAATAAAGGCAAGATAATTGCATGATAGTGAAATGCGAATTGGGCCTGAGCGAAATTGAGGGTACAGGCCCGTTGCGACTGAAATTTCCATTAGGGTGGTATCAGTGCGAAACTTGGAATCTAATTGCTTGTGCAATAAGCGATTGTAGTCAATGTTATGACCAAATATCGCTTGACATACGAGCATTACCGGGTATATTGAAATGGCTATTGATAACATATTTATACTGCACTGCTGTACTGACAAAAAGGCTTTACCGTCCCAGGAATTCTTGGGCAAAGCAATAATTAATGTATATGAAAACTATATTGCGTTGTTAAAAGGGAATCACAACACCTTGAAATGGTTGTTTTGATAACGTTAACAACGCTGTGTTACTTATATCTTTGGAGGAATAATGCGTGGGTTAAAGACAATAATAGGGACTGCCCTATCACTTACCCTCACCTTGTTTTTTGTACCGCTCACCGCCACTGCGAATAGTACTGCATACCCGCCCCAACCGTATTTATCTCCGTCAGGAGAAACCTCCACCGGGGGCGCCGGTGAATCGGGTGTAACACCTGAAGCCGATGTGTCAAATAAAGCCGAGGCTGAGGGAATTCTGATCCCTCCGGATACTCCTGTACCTGAGAATGGTTCGGATGCTCAGATACTCGCGTCCGATCCGAATTGTCCGCCAAATGAACCGCCGTATTTTGATCCCTTCGCGGACGTCGATACGTTTTCAATCTGCCTGGGCGAGACAGTCTATGATACTCTTATCGGGGTCGATCCCGACGTCGACCAGATCATCACCCTCGCGATGGTTTCCGGCCCCGGGACCTTTGCGTCGACACCATCAACGTCACCGGTATTCGGTTATTACGAGTACCTGCCGCCGGCGGAAGGATCTTTTGACGTGACATTTATGGTCTTCGACGAGGCCGGTGATACCACGCTGGCAACCAAGACCTATGTGATTTATATTAACGAACCTCCGCAGATTGTCAGTTCTGACACCACGCTGTCCATATGTTGGGTGGGGCAGACTTTATCGTATGTCGTTGCGGTCGAGGACGCGGAGAGCGATGAGATTGCGTTCGACTTGCTCTCGCCATATGGAAGTATCGATCCCCAGAGCGGGAAATTGACATTTAGCGCCGACAGTTCCGGCGTCTATTGTTTTGAAATTGAGGCCGCCGATATCTGCGGTACAGACACGGCATCGCTCTGCATTACGGTATTGATCAACACGATGCCGCTCGTAAACGGATTTGAGGATAAATATATACGGTGTCGGCCACCGGAGATGATTTGTTTCGACGTAACGTCGTTTGATTTGGAAGGTGACTCGCTGGTCATGACCATGGTTGAGGGACCCGGAACGTTCACCCAGACGGAGAACATGCTGGGGCAAACCTGTTTCATGCCGGTCGATGTCGATTCAGCCGATTATCTTTTCGTCTATGAAGTCACTGATCCCTGTCGTCGCGACGAATATGACAAGTGTACGGTATGTCCGCCAATCCCGCGGGATACCGTGATTATCACGGTTATTCTTCAGGACGGAGTGGAATTGGTCTGTCCGAACGATACGGCGCTGTTTCTGTGTGAACCGGAAACCGTGTGTGTGCCGGTTGGAGGTATTCCACAGGATGCATCAATCACGGTAACGCCCTCCTCGGCCTGGTATGACGCCCAGGCGGAAACGGTTTGCTTTGACGCCGACATGACCATGCAGGAGACCTTTACGATTGTCGTGGAAAACGAGTGCGGCCGCGACAGTTGCCAGTTCTTTGCGGATGTTACAGTCAATTCTCCGCCCGAGGTTTTTTCTCCGGACAGCACGGTCTTTCTCTGTGATCTGGCCGATATATGTTTCCCGGTTGAGGTCTCGGATGCCGATGGAAACGTTGAAAATGTTACGATAACGGGCGATGGTGTTTATGCCAACGGCTATGTTTGTTTTTCACCTGATGTAGCCGGGAATTATGAATTTATCATTACTGCCGTTGATATCTGTGGCGCCGAGGACAAGGACACGACCGTTATCACGGTCATTGAAAACCGGCCGCCATCACTGACGGTGCCGGATGATTTCGCAATGCCTCTCTGTGATCCGGAAGAGATCTGTTTCCCGATCGAGTTTGCGGATGCCGATGGCAATATTCAGATTGTGTCGGTTCATCCCGAAGGTTATTATAATTCCGACAACGGCACGGTGTGTTTCACCCCGCAGGGTGACGGCGAATATGTTTTCGAGATTACGGTTACCGATTCCTGTTACACCTCTGCGGTTGATACGGTGGCGGTTACGGTTACATTCGGCGATACCGCGGTAATCGACTGCCCCGAAGGACCAATTAATATTGATTTGTGCGGATCGGGCCAGGTATGTTATCCCCTGATTATTACCCCATCCGATGCCACTGTTGAAATTTCAAACGCCTCCATTACCGCGACTTATGAAAATGGCGAGATCTGTTTTCATGCCGACACATCGGGAACTTATGTCTTTGACGTTTTGGCTACGGCCGAGTGTGGTACGGCACAATGTCAGCTGGTGTTCGTGGTTTCGGTGGATGAAACTCTCGACATTGTTTGCCCGGGCGACACCTCGCTATTTATCTGTGAACCGGACACGTTCTGTTTCCCGATTGAAGGCATTCCCGTGACGGCCACGGTGACGGTTTCGCCACCGTCGGCCTGGTACGACGCCGAGAACGAAACGGTTTGTTTTTATACCAACTGCTCGGTTGAGAAGGATTTGAAGGTCGTTGTCGAAGGCGAATGTAGTATTGACAGTTGTATGTTTACCGCCAGCATAACAATGAATTCGCGGCCGCTGGTAATAATGGGACCGGACACGCTGGTGGAATTTTGCAATCCGGACTGGGTAGTTATCTCGGTTGCGGTCGACGATATCGATCATAATATCGACACCATTATCGTATCCGACGGTGGCACCTACAGTGCTTTTCTCGGACAATTATATTTCTATGTCGAGGAAGCCGGTGTTTACCCGGTGATGGTCCGGGCCATCGACGAATGCGGTGCGTACCATACCGATACCACCATGCTTACGGTGGTCATGAATACCCCACCGGTGGTTGATGCCGGACCGGACCAGGATATATTCCAGTGTGAACTGGCGGAAACCTGTTTCGAGGTAAATATCACCGACAACAACCTGGCGCGTGTAATTGTAACACCATCCGGTGAATACGACATGCGGACGGGTCGGGTTTGTTTCACGCCCGCTGATACGGGTAATCACGAATTTATAATATCGGCTTTTGATAAATGCAACGAGATGTCGGCTGATACAGTGAACATCCATGTGTCACTGAACAGTCCGCCGGTGGTAATTTCCGCCCCCGACAAAGCCATGACGATTTGCGAGGCGACGGAAATCTGCTTCCCGGTCACGATTGATGACAGCGATGACAACATTGAGACCATCACTGTTTCCATGAATGGCGTCTATGCCGACGGCATGGTTTGTTTCATGGCCGAAGAGGCGGGAACGTATCACCTGATTACCACCGCGACCGATATCTGCGGTGTGGTGGCGGCGGACACGACGGTTATTACCGTTATCATGAATATCCCGCCGTTCGTTCTGGCCGCCGATGATTTTGAAGTTTTCCAATGTGATTTTGAAGAGATATGTTTTCAGGATACGGTCGGCGACGTGGACGGCAATCTGCAGTCGGTGACGGTGAATTACGGGACGTATGATCCTCTGACCGGGACGATTTGTTTCACGCCCGACACGGTCGGAGTGTATGCCATCACGCTAACCGCGGTCGATAGTTGCAGTGAAACAATTGAAGGCACCACGCTGGTGACGGTGACTACGGGACCGGCGGCGGAAATCACCTGCCCGATCGATCCGTTCAACGTGTTTGCCTGTGAGCCGATTCAGTACTGTGTTCCGCTTGAGATCTATCCCCCGGAGGCACAGGTCACAACTTCATTCGGGACTTATGCCAACGGTCAATTGTGCCTGGATGTCGACACCGCGGGCTGGTACTCGGTTGAAGTTATCGCCGATGGTCCCTGCGGCAGTGACACTTGCACCGTGGAGGTTGAAGTCATCTTCGGCGCCAGTCCGGAACTGACCTGTCCGAACGACACTGCGGTCTTTATATGCGGGCCATCCGAGATATGCCGCCCACTGGCGGTTGACCCGGCGGATGCCGAGGTAACGGTGTCGCCGATCGGAACGTTCAGTGCGGGACAGGTTTGTTTCCCGGCGGATACATCGGGGCATTACGTCCTGACCGTTATCGCATCCAGCACGTGTGGCAAGGACACCTGCGACATTGTCGTCGACGTTACATTTAATAGTGCGCCGACGGTGGTTGCCGGCGCCGACACGAGTTATTTCCAGTGTGTATTTGAAGAAATCTGTCGTCCGGTCACAATCGGCGACGTTGATGATAATATTGATTCCGTGAGGGTCACACCGCTGGGAAGTTATAATGAGAATGAGTCCACGGTTTGCTTTACGCCTTCGGGAGAGGGGACGTATTGCCTGATCGTGACCGCGTATGATGCTTGCGACGAGACGGCGGTGGATACGGTTTGTATCACTGTCACGACCGGAGAATACGCGACCATCGAATGTCCGGAGCCGCAGGAACGCCACCTGTGCGTGGCCGAGACGATCTGTGTCCCGCTGACAATCGAACCATATTCAGCGGCGGTGACGGTTTCCTATGGATCATTTACCGACAATCAGCTTTGTTTCCTGGCCGATACGGCGGGAACATATGTAATCAGGGTGATAGCCACCGAGTCGTGCGGCGCCGATACCTGCGACGTAATCGTTGACGTGATCTTCGACGATGCGGCGGAGATTGTGTGTCCCGAGCTTCCGGTGAGCCTTACGCTCTGCGGTCCCAGTTCACTTTCAGTGCCCCTGGTTATTACGCCGAACACCGCCAAGGTGACGGTCTCACCGGTCGGCTCCTACGATTTCGACGACCATGTGATCAGGCTTAATGCCGATACGGCGGGGGTATATGAATTAACGATTATCGCCGATGCTCCATGCGGAGCCGACACTTGCACCGTAACGGTCGAGGTGGCGATTATTGGCGTGCCGGAGGTGAGTTGTCCGGGTGATTTTGATACCCTGGTTTGCCTCCCGGAAATATCGGAAATCTGTTTCCCGGTTACAATCACGGGCGAGCAATATACGGTCGAGGTCGAGCCGGAGGGCGAATTCGGCGGCAACATGGTGTGTCTTCCGATTGACGGGGCCGGAGTATATTCCGCCCGCATTATCGCAACATCAATTTGCGGTGCCGACACCTGCGAACTTGACGTAACGGTTATTGCAAATCAGGAGCCGGTATTAACGGTGCCGGATGAGGTGCTGATACCGTGGTGCGAGGGTGACGAAGGCGAAATTTGTATTGATGGAATCTTCGCTTCCGATCCCGAGGGCGATGCGTTGAATATCGTGCAAACCTGCGGCGTCGGGGCGTTTAACCTGATGGCGGCCGATAGTGGAGTGCTTTGTTTCGAACCGTATGCATATGATACCACGTATGAATTCTGCATCTCGGCTGACGACGGTTGCCAGATGGTGGAAGACACGTTCCAGGTCACGCTGTATCCCTCGGCCGTCTGTTCGCTGTGCGTGGTGATGTCGATTGAAACCGATTCCTGTTACAATGTCGGAATGCGAGTTCCGGTCTACCTTAAAGCCCAGACCAATGATCCGATCGCCGGTTTCGACGTCCTGATCAATTACGATGAAACGGTAATGCTGTTTTACGGCGCCAGCCAGGGCAATGCCATCGACGGCTGGGAATATTTTACTTACCGGTTGAGCAATGATGCTTGCGTGGGATGTCCAGATGGGCTGATCCGGCTGGTCGGTATTGCGGATATCAACGACGGCAACAACCATCCGCCGGAGGATCAACTGATGCCGCAGGGAACTTTGGCAATGCTTGACATGCAGATTGCCAACGATCAGACCCTGGGCGGGTTATATCTGCCAATCGGTTTCTACTGGATGGACTGCGGTGACAACACATTTTCCGATCCGGCCGGTAATAATCTGTATGTCGACCTGCGAATTTATAACAGTTTCGGCTACCTGGAATGGGATGAGTACGACGAAACCCACTTCCCTGAAAGCAATCGTATCCACGGCGTGGGTGCTCCCGACAGCTGTCTGCTTGGCGACAAAGTAACGCCGATACGTTGCGTGGAATTTTATGACGGCGGGATTTGTGTCAAGCATCCCGATTCGATTGATGCGCGCGGCGATATCAACCTGAATGGCGTTTCCTATGAAATAGCTGACGCGGTGGTGTTTACCAATTACTTCATATATGGATATAATGCTTTTGTGGTCAGTGTACCCGGCCAGATTGCGGCCAGCGATGTCAACGCTGACGGATATTCCCTGACAATCGCGGATTTGGTATATCTGCTGAGAGTCATTATCGGGGATGCCAGTCCGATACCGAAGATTGTTCCGTCAAACGCACACGTTGGGGTGGAAACGATCCATGGCGATGGTGCCGTGAATGTCCATGTCAACTCGGCGCATGATATTGGCGCTTGCTGGCTGGTGTTCGAATATGATGGGGTACACCCGATGACACCGGAGCCGGGACAATTTCCAGCCGGCATGGAAATGAAGTATGCGGTCACCGATAACGAGGTTAAAGTGCTTTTGTATGGTTTTGAACGCGACAGCAAATTCCAGCCGGGTGACCATGACCTGATCAGCATTCCTTTCAGCGGCGACGGTGATCTGCAGTTGGTGCGGACGGAGTTTGCCACTTATGCCGGTATGCCGCTGGCAAGTGTCGCGGGCAGTGCGGTGCTCCCGCATGATTTCAGCATCTCGCAGAATTATCCGAATCCCTTTAACCCGTCGACGTCGTTTGACCTGACGCTACCCCAGGCCGGTTCGTGGCAGATTAGGATTATCAACGTGGCGGGGCAGGTCGTGCGTAGTCTGAGTGGCGAAGCGGGGCCTGGCAAGGTAACCACCTCCTGGAACGGATGTGACGACGGCGGCCGCCCGGTGGCCTCGGGAGTTTACCTGTACAAGGTGGAATTCGGAGACCAGGTGCAAACCAAGAAAATGATTATGCTAAAATAACCACCTCATTATTATTCCTTCAAAGAGGTCGGTGGAACAACCCACTCCACCGGCCTTTTTTATTTGTGATATTTCCCGCCGGCGAGAATGGAAAAGGCGCGGTACAACTGTTCCAGCAGGACGGGGCGCACCAGTTGATGGGACATGGTCATGGGGGAGAGGGACAGGCAGTCATGGCATTCGTTCACCAGGGATTGATCAAGACCGTAGGCGCCACCGATGATAATATCACAGCCACCCTGTCGCTGTATCAGGCGACCAAATTCATCCGCCAGCGATTGCGAATCCATCGACCGTCCGCGCTCGGTCAGAGCAATGACGTGGGGCGCCTTGATGTGCTTTTTTAGCAAGGGAGCTTCACGTTTCATTACCTCCACATCGGTAATGCTTTTTGTCTTTTTTATTTCGGGAGTATAGGTGATTTGTAACGAGATATATTTCTTGAGCAGAATGGTATAATGAGCCACGGCGTCGGCAACCCATTGGTCCTTGTTTTTTCCGACGGCAATGACATGCACATGAAACATCAGCCGGCAATCATCTTCAGGTATAGTTTACGGGTTCGCGGACCGTCGAATTCACAGAAGTAAATACCCTGCCAGGTCCCCAGTACCAGGCGGCCGTCGGCCACGATAACCTGTAGCGACGGGCCGGTCAGGGAGGACTTGAGATGAGCGTCGGAATTGCCCTCGGCATGGCTGTACTGATCCTGCTGCGGGAATTCCCGGTGTAACTTGTCAAGGATGTCATGCACGACATCGGGGTCGGCGTTTTCATTGATGGTAACGGCGGCGGTGGTGTGAGGCACGAACAGCGTTACAACACCATCGGTCACGTCTGCGTTGGTGACGAAATCCTGCACGATCGCGGTTATGTCGATCAGTTGTTCGCGCTGTTGGGTGGTAACATTCACACGTTCAAGCATGGAATAAGGCCTCCGCATAGCCGGCGGCGTCAAATATCTGAATATCTTCCAGCCCTTCACCCAGGCCGATGAATTCGACCGGGACGGAGAGTTCCTCGGCAATGGCAACGATGACGCCGCCCTTGGCGGTGCCGTCAAGTTTGGTGATAATCAGTCCGTCACAACCCACGGCATCCATGAATACTTTTACCTGTGAGACAGCATTCTGTCCGGTGGTGCCATCGATAACCAGCTTGGCGAGAATATTTTCAGCGGGCACGACTTTCTCGGTGACACGCCGAATTTTCTCCAGTTCGGCCATCAGGTTGGTTTTGGTGTGAAGCCTGCCAGCGGTGTCGATTAACAGCAGGTCCACGCCTCGGGCTTTGGCGGCGGTGACGGCGTCAAAGGCAATGGCGGCGGGATCAGCGCCAGTCTGGGCGCGCACGATGTCGACCCCCGAACGTTCGCTCCAGATGACCAATTGCTCTACGGCGGCGGCGCGGAAAGTGTCGCAGGCGGCGATCATGACATTGCGCCCATCATTTTTAAAATAATTGGCGAGTTTGCCGACGGTGGTGGTTTTGCCGCTTCCGTTAACACCGGTTATCAGCCAGACAATCGGGCCATCGGCGCCGTTGACGCTGATATCGTGGCGGTTTTTCTGCAGGATATCGGTAATGTCATCCTGCAGTAATTTGACAACGTCATCGCCCTCGCGGACTTTCTGCCGGGCGCTTTGCTCGCGCAGATTTTCGATGATGCGTTCGGTGGCGGCCACGCCGATATCTGATTTCAAGAGGGTTTCCTCAAGTTCGTCAAGCAAATCGTCATCAATTTTACGTCCGGCAAAAAGGCTCGTGATTTTTCCGAATACGGTGTCGCGGGTCTTTGACAGCGACTCGCGAAGTCTTTTTATTTTCGAAAACATGTTGATGTCCAGTCTTAGTTGTCTTCGTTTGCCAGGGACTCTTCAATGTTGATCCTGGGTGTCATTCGTTCGCGGACAGGTTCCGGGAGTTCGACATCGGGTTCATAATCCGAGCGATCGAGCGAGGTGTCGACCACGCCTTCCTGCATGTCTTCCTGGAAACGAACCGAAACGACCTTGGTTATTCCGGGTTGTTCCATCGTGATACCGTAAAGATTGTCAGATGCTTCCATGGTGATTTTATTGTGGGTGATGATGATGAACTGGGTCTGATCGGAGAAGTTCTTGATGATTTTCAGGAAGCGGTGGATGTTGGCATCGTCCAACGGTGCGTCGATTTCATCGAGGATGCAGAAGGGGGAGGGTTTGACCAGGTAGATCGCGAATAGCAGGGAAATTGCGGTCAGAGCGCGTTCGCCGCCGGACATCTGGGTGATCGACAGCAGTTTTTTGCCGCGCGGGCGGGCAATGATCTCAATCGGGGACTCCAGGGGATCATCTTCGTTAATAAGTCTGATATCGGCCTGGCCACCGGTAAACAGCTCTTCGAATACCTGCTGGAAGTTTTTGCGGACTTCATCAAAGGTGCTCAAGAAGAGGTTTTTGGCGGTGGTGTTAATTTTAGTGATTGTCGATTGCAGGGTGCTCTTGGCTTTCTGCAAATCGTCAATCTGCCCGGTTAGAAATTCCTGACGTTCATGGGCGGCCTTGAATTCTTCCAATGCGAGCAGGTTGACCGCACCGAGGCTCTTCATTTTATCCTTCAGGTTCTGGATATGTCCCGGCCGCTCTTCAGGTGGAATGGAATCATTGGGGATGGTCGCCTGGGAGTCTTCAAGGTTAAGATCATATTCGTCACTGATTTTTGATGATATTCGCCGCGCCTCGGATTCGATTTCGGTCAGACGGATTTCAACATTGTGGAGGTCGTTGTAGGCCTCTTCTCGGAATTGCCTCAGGGACTTTATTTTTTCCTCACGGGTATTAATGCTTTCCTGAAGCTCGGCATGGACCTGGCGGAGGGAGGTTTGTTCATTGGATATTTCGGTTCGGGCATCGAAGGTCTCTTTGACCTTTCGCTCCAGTTCGACGATTTTATCTTCCGCACCTGCAATTTCTTTTTGGGCGGTTTCGATTTCACGCGCCTTCATCTCACTGTTGGTGTCAATTTCCGCGATCAGTTCTCGCAGGTGGCGAAGCCGGCTCTCCAGTTGATCCCTGATACTCCGCTGTTCCACGAGGTTGATTTGCAGACGCGAGGAGTTTTCCGCGGCCTGATCCGATTGACGTTCCAGATCGGCAATAGCCGAATTTGACTCCTGCAGGGAAGTAAGCAGTTGCTCCTTCTCTTTGGCCAGTTGATCATAATTGAGATTCAGACTGAACTGGCGGTTCTTGAGCGCTTCCAGTTTTTCTGACATGACTTTTTTGTCATGCTCGATACGGTTGAAGTCCTGGCGGAGCGACTGCATTTCATATTCGTGGCTGGTAAGTTCGTTATTGCCGACGGTATATTCTTCCTGCAATTCATTCAGACGGGAATTATGCGAGGACAGTTCGGCCTGCAGGGCGCCGATACGCGCGGTTACCTGGTGGCGAGACTCCTTGACCTGTTCCAGGTTCGCATTGAGTTGTTCGATGTTTTGTTTTTCTGCCTCGATTTTTTCCCTACGGCCGAACAGCGAAACACCTTCTTTTGATCCGCCGGTGAGGACGGTTTTATTGCGATACATTTTCCCGTCGGTGGTCACCACTGAAAAATAGGCGGGGAGTTGATCGGCAATTGCGGCGGCCTGTTCGGGTTTAACCACGGCCACCCGGGCCAGAAGCAACTGACCCAAACGCCGCATCTCATCGGGCATGGTTACCAGGTCATCGGCCCATCCGATAAACCCGTCACCGGAAACCTCGGTTCTGGTTGGTGGGGTGTCATCGGTGAAATCCATGACCAGAAACCCGGCTTTTCCCTTGTTCTCAGCCTGTAAATACTTAATTGCCTCCTCGGCAGTCTGGCGATTGCGGCTGATAACGAATCCGGCAATCTCTCCCATGGCCGCCTCGATAGCCTGTTCGTTTCCCGGTTTGGGGATAATGCTTTCGGCCACGGTGGCGATCAGGCCGGGCCAGCGTTCCTTATGTTCGAGGACGGCCACCACGCCGGAGCTGTAACCCTCGTACTGTGCGATCATGTCGGCCAAAAGCTGGAATCGGGCCTCGGCGGCTTCAAGCGCGGCCGACAGATCAAAGACCTTCGTGCCCAGTTCGTCTTCCTGTTCGTCCAGTTGCGCCAGTTCAGTTTCGATACCCTGCTTTTTGCCGGTAACTTCGGCGATGGAAGTAGTGATCGCTTCGGTACGATTGCGGGCTGTCTCAATCGTCCGCGAGAGCGTCTCCTTGCTTGCGGACAGTTCATTCAACTGGCGATCATACTCAACGATACGGGCGGACAGTTCGGTGTTTTGTTCCTTGAGATTGGTGTCATCGGTCTTTTCGGCGGACAGGCGTCCTTCCAGGGACAATAACTTGTCATTCAATGCCTCGCGGGCGCGGCGAGCCTCAAGAACATGTTCATCGGCGGACGACAACTCCTGCTCACGCACGGAGACATTTTGCTGGAGTTCGGACAATTTCGTTTCAAGATTTTCCTGTTGTTGGACGGCGTCGTCGATTTGATCAAGCAGTGATTCCTTGCGATGCTTATAGGCTTCGATGTCCTGATGGTTTTTTTCGATCAAACGTTGAGCGTTATCGCATTTTTCCCTGGTGACGGTAATGTCGGTCTCGAGGTTGTGAGCCTCCTCGGACTTTTCGTAAATGCGCGCGGTGATTTCGGTCAACTGACGATCAAGGTCGGTCAACTGCTGACGTTGTTCCTCCTGGGTTGCGGTCAATCCGCTGATCTCCGCGTCATGCTTGACGCGGGTATCCATGAAGGCATCCTTCTTGGACATCAGTTCACGTCGCTCCTGCTGCAATCCATCGAGGTTGTTCTTGCCCAGATAAATCTCCCAGTCGCGAACTTCCTCCGAAAGCTTCTGGTATCGTTCGGCCTTGGACATCTGCCGCCGCAGGGAATTGACCTGAGTATTTACCTCGGCAACGATATCCTTAAGCCGTAACAGGTCCTGCTCGGTGGCCTCCAGCTTACGGAGAGCGGCTTTCTTGCGGCTTTTGTATTTGGAGATACCGGCGGCCTCTTCAAACAGGAAACGGCGGTCGTCGGTACGATCGGACAGGATGGCGTCAACCATGTCCTGTTGGATCATGGAATATACATGCGCCCCGATGCCGGTATCCATGAGCATTTCGGTAATGTCCTTCAGGCGGCAGGGGACCTTGTTAAGCAGGTACTCGGATTCACCGGAACGAAACAGCCGGCGAGTAATCTGGACTTCGCTATACTCGGTGGGGAGGATTCCCTTGTTATTCTGAATCACCAGGGTAACTTCGGCCATGCCCAGCGGCTTTAGATCGCGGGTGCCGTTGAAGATGATCTCCTCCATCTTATTGCCGCGAAGCAAAGACACTTTTTGCTCTCCGAGCACCCAGCGCAGGGCGTCCAGTATATTGCTTTTGCCACATCCATTCGGTCCGACCACGGCGGTCACGCCGGGAGTCAGCTTAATGACGGTTTTATCGGGAAAGGACTTGAATCCCAGTAATTCCAAGCGTTTTAAGTACACGATTCCTCCGATGCCTTATTCGCGGGTTCCTTCCGCATTGACGGGCGATGGATTTTTAATCCGATCGACGGTTGCGATAATGGATTTGTAGATATTTTTCTCGTCTCGAAGATATCTGGTTTTTATCTCGAGGTTGTAAAAGGGAAGCCCCAGGTGATTGGCACGCCCAATTTTGATTGCTTCCGGGAATGACAGCAGAACCGCCTGGGAGAAGTAATGCTGACGCAAATTCAGGTCGAGAATTACGGTGAAGCCGGTTTCACGCAGGCTGGCCAGGTAGGATTTTCCGGGTAGTCCGCTCCAGGTCAAATGTTGCGAGGTCGGGGTTAAAATGCGATATCCTTTACGGGGGAAAATATTGTATACCGAACTGCCCGGGGCGGCCAGCAGGTATATTTCCGATTCTGAGAATATTCGGGATAACTCCGGTAGAAGCTGTTTTATCATGGTTAGTTCGCGTTGTCCGGGGGGCAGACAAATCAACACATTTTTACAGTTAACCATATCTTCGGGAATGGCAATTGCCGCCGGGACGTACTTGCGACGCAAGAGCGACAATCTTGACCGGGCCAGTATGTTTTTAAGTCGTGTCACCCGGTGTTTCCTCGGGAACAAGATAGAATGTATTTTTATTGAGCTGATTGATTTCCACGTTTCGGATGGGGCGTCCGGTTGGAGAGAGCGGGGCCAGGAGGGAATCATCCAGTTTGATTTCCAGTCCGGCCGGATTGCCCGCGGAAATGGAGAACCTGTAATTGGCAGTCAGATTGCGAATCCATCCAGGTTCGAGGTTGCGATTGAGGACAGTGTCACCATCGGCGGTAACCATCACCCAGCAGGCATCCTTGGCGGTGACAACCAGGCGCATGGGATGGTCCGGACTATACTGCGGGAGGTCGGGTTCGTCAAACTCCGGGGTGGTGTCTCTGACCGTCGCGGGATTTGAGTGTTCTTCGTTTTGCACCACGGCCACCGGTGATTCGGATTCCATTTCAGCTTGAGGGGGGTCATCGCGCGAGACGACAACAATCACGATGACAATAAAAATGGCGATGACAATCCCACCCATCCAGGCCCCTATTTTGGCGAGCGAGGTCCCGTTTGATTCTTTTTTGGCTTTTTTCTCAGGTTTTTCGTCGTCAATGATGTCCAAAATATCACTGTCCTCGTCGATGTCCGGTTCGGGCGATGATGTTTCGGCCAGCAATTCATCGGCATCAAGGCCAAGCTCTCTGGCGTATGACTGCACGAAGAGATTATAGTATACGTGGGATGGAAACGCCCTGACATCGCCAGTTTCAATAGCCCTGAGATAATTCTCCGACACCCTGGTTTCGGCGGCGACATCTTCAAGCTCCAGCTTGAGCTTGATTCGTGTCTCACGCAAAACCTCTCCGATTTTTTTAAGATCTTTCGCCATAATATATTACGCCAATTCAAGTTCCCCGGCCAGACGATTCAATAATGTCATGGGCAGACCAATGACATTATCAACATTTCCCATGTACCTGTCAACTAAAAAACCGCCGCGGCGCTGTATTCCATAGGCTCCGGCCTTGTCCAGCGGTTCGCCGGAAGCAATGTACTTTCTCAAATCCTCAGGCGCAATGAATTTAAAAATGACATCAGTCAATTCATATGCGCTGGAGACATTTCCGGTGGGCGAGCGCAGGGCTACCGCTGAGCACACGGTATGACGGTTTCCCACCAGTTTCGAAAGGATAGTAAAAGCGTGTTCGGGTGATTCTGGCTTTCCGAGAATTTCGCCTTTCAGAACGACAATGGTATCACATCCAAGAATAACTTCATCGGCGTCGGTCTGATCGCTCACCGCTTTTGCCTTCATTTCAGCGAGAATGACCGCCAGCCGGAAGGGATCGGGATGCAAATCTTCGCGTTCCTCAATGTCAGCGACAATCTGTCGAAAGGGAATATCGGCTTCATTAAGCAGGCGCACTCGTCGCGGTGACCTCGACGCGAGCACCAGCCTGTGTTTCGTAAGTAATTGTCGTAGTGCGCTATATTTCGTCATTGTCAAGTAATACGGTAACCGGACCATCATTAGTCAGGTGAATCGTCATTTTTGCACCGAATACGCCCCGTTCAATCTTTAAGCCGGAGCGAGCAAACAATGTCAGCGTTTGCTCGTACATCTCCCTGGCCGGTTCAGGCGGCATGCTGTTATCGAAGCTTGGTCGCCGTCCTTTGCGGCAGTTGGCGTACAGGGTGAATTGCGAAACCACCAGCAATTGACCCCTGATGTCGAGCAAAGAGCGATTCATCTTTCCCTGATCGTCCTCAAAGACCCTCAGGTTCAGGCACTTGTCGACCATTTTTGGCAATACGGCGGCGTCATCGTCCTTCTTAAAGCCGCAAAGGACCATCATCCCGCGTTCGATAACCCCAACAACGTTGCCATCAACCTCAACCGAGGCCCGTTTCACTCTTTGCAATAACAAACGCATAATAAATTCAGGAAGAATATAATGCATACGGGCACGCAGTCCAACGATTATGATTGCGCAAGTTTTTAATAATTGTTATTATCAGCGACACACCAATTTTTATCTTGATTAATGGTCGAAAAGGAGTTCGTCATGAATTCTATTGGTATTGATATCGGGTCGGTATCGGTTAAAATCGCGATTCTTGATGAGGCGCGGCAAGTGGTGCAGACTGCCTATCGCCGTTTTCATGGTCGCCCGTATCAAACGCTAAAAGACCTTCTGGATTCCGAAGTGGCGGACTATGTCAAACAACCAATCAGGCTTGGTTTTACCGGTATTGGGGCAAAGACGGGAACGCAGATTTTGGGGGGGAACTTTTTCGGTGAAATCGCCACTCTGGCGGCGGCCAACCATCAGTTGGAGCCAACGATTCAAACCGTGATTGAAATGGGTGGTGAGGATTCCAAGTTTCTGCAGATCAACCCAAAGAATCAAACCGTAGTCGATTTCAGTATGAACAATCTCTGTGCCGCCGGCACCGGGTCTTTTCTGGATCAACAGGCGGGACGATTGAAAATATCGATTGAGGGTGAATTTGGGGAGTTGGCACTCAAATCAAAGAATCCGCCGCGGATTGCGGGTCGCTGTTCGGTGTTTGCCAAGACAGATATGATTCACCTGCAACAGATTGCCACGCCTGATTATGATATTGTGGCGGGCTTGTGTTATGCGGTGGCGCGCAATTTTAAAAGCGCTATTGCCAGAGGAAAGAAGTTCATTCCCCCGGTGGCGTTTGAGGGTGGGGTGGCGGCGAATCCCGGGGTTGTTAGAGCTTTCCAGGATATTCTTGAGATTGATCAAGATGAGTTCATTATCCCGCAACATTATAATGTCATGGGTGCTATCGGCGCGGCAATTATGGTGTCTGACACCGCAGAGGCTGAGCCGATTACGATTGACACGAACAAGATAACGGCTTATTTGCGTTATCGAGGTGTTCCCGCCAAGGGTCGGGAGCGACTCACATTTGATTTTCCCGATTCCAAACATTATGCCATCACCCGCCAGGCCTATGACAAGGAAATCGACAATCTCGAGGTGTATCTTGGAATCGATGTCGGATCACTGTCGACCAACCTGGTGTTGATCGACAAGGATCGCAACGTGGTTGCCCGTCGTTATCTGATGACCGAGGGGCGGCCCATTGAGGCGGTTCGCCGAGGGCTTTCGGAAATAGGTGCGGAAGTCGGAGATAGGGTAAAGGTGATCGGAGTGGGCACGACCGGCTCCGGACGGTATTTGACGGGAGATTTTGTCGGCGCCGATATTGTCAAGAACGAAATTACGGCGCAGGCCACGGCCGCGATTCATATCGATCCGACGGTCGATACCATCTTTGAAATCGGGGGACAGGACTCCAAGTATGTTTCTTTAAATGACCGGACCGTGATTGATTTCGAGATGAATAAGGCCTGTGCGGCGGGAACGGGCTCGTTCCTGCAGGAACAGGCGGAGAAACTTGAGATCAATATCGAGCGAGAGTTTGGCGATCGCGCTCTATCGGCCGAGTGTCCGGTGGGATGCGGCGAACGGTGCACGGTTTTTATGGAATCAGATTTGGTGAGCCATCAACGGGCCGGGGCCGGCACTGATGATCTGGTCGCCGGGCTGGCGTATTCAATTGCTTCAAATTACCTGACCAAGGTGGTTGGCGACCGCAGAATCGGCGATAATATCTTTTTCCAGGGGGGAGTGGCCTGGAACAAGGGAGTGGTGGCGGCCTTTGAAAAATTAACGGGCAAGAAAGTGACGGTGCCGCCGCATCATGATATCACCGGCGCGATCGGCGCGGCCATCCTGGCGATGGAGGCGGTTCCTGCAAGTGGTTCCACGTTCAGGGGATTTGATCTGTCAAAGCGGAAATATTCGATCAGTACCTTCACATGCGAAGATTGTTCCAACATGTGCGACATTCACAAGGTGGAGGTTGAGGGTGAGGAGCCGTTGTATTATGGAAGCCGGTGCGAGAAATATGACGTTCGCAAGGCGGAAAAACGGGACATGTATCCCGACTATTTTACACTGCGGCAACGGCAATTGATGCGTCGTTATATCGACGTGGAGCACAAGGGGCCGTCACGCGGGCGGGTTGGAATTCCCCGGGTGTTGCACTTCTTTGAGTTTTATCCGTATTGGCGGGCGTTTTTTGAGACGCTGGGATTTGAGGTGGTCAACAGCGATTTGTCAAATCATGACATCGTCGAGAACTCGCTGGAGAAGTTTGCGGCGGAAACCTGCTTCCCGGTCAAGATGGCTTTCGGGCACGTTGACAACTTGATCAAGAGAAAGGTCGATTATATTTTTCTTCCGGGTGTAATCAAGTTCACAACGGGCGATCAGGACGAAGCTGGTAGTTATATCTGTCCTTACGTGCAATCAATAGCTCAAACGGTGGCGGCCAAATTCGACTTCGCATCGGAGGGGATCACATGGATTGGGTATCCGATAAGGATAGTGGAAGATCTCCAGCGCATGCAGGGGCAGGTGCGGCCATTAATGAAAGCGATGGGCTTGCATGAGCGCGAGGTTCGGAAGGCTTTGCGCAACGCGATCACGGCGTATGATATGTTCCGTCGGGGCCTGATTGCCGAGGGCGAGAGGATATTACGCGAACTTGGCGAAGATGAGAAGTGCATCGTCGTGGTCAGCCGTCCCTACAACGGTTATGACCGGCGTCTATCGCTGGAAATTCCGGGCAAAATACGCAAGATGGGCGTGCGGACGATACCGGTTGATTTTCTCCCGCTGGATATTGACAGCGCCGATCTGGAGACCATGTACTGGCTGTATGGTCGGAAAATCCTGGCGGCCGCGAATTTCATCAGGAAACACCCCAATCTTTACGCGGTGTATCTGACTTCGTTCGGTTGCGGACCGGACTCGTTTATCACGCACTTTTTCCGGCGGCAGATGTCCGGCAAACCATACCTGCAATTGGAACTCGATGAACATTCGGCCGACGCTGGCATGATCACGCGGGTGGAGGCTTTTCTCGATTCGTTGCGGTTTTATTCCTATCGGCCACCGATCACCGAATACAAACCGAATGCAAACAATCTCACTCATTCCAACCGGACGGTGTATATCCCGAATATGTGTGATCATGCCTATGCCGTCAGGGCGGCTTTTGAACGGTGTGGTGTGAAGGCCGAGGTGCTCGATGAGCCGGATGAGGAAAGTCTGATGTATGGCAAGCGGTTTACCTCGGGCAAGGAATGTTTTCCGTGTGTCGTGACGACCGGGGACATGCTTCGCAAGATCAACTCCCCGGGTTTTGAGGCGGACAAGGCGGTGTTCTTTATGCCGGGCGCGGATGGTCCGTGTCGATTCGGACAGTACAGTCAGTTTCACCGCATTATCCTGGATGAGTTGGGCCATACAGACATTCCCATCTATTCGCCAAATTCGCGAACGTCGTATACCGATTTCGGGCTGGAGGGGAGCGAGTTTCGCAAGCTTGGATGGAACGGGGTGGTTTTTATTGACTGCCTGCATAAATTACTTCTCCGGTGTCGCCCCTATGAAACCGAACCGGGACGAACCGAGCGTCTGTATTACACTTATTTGCGCAAACTTGATGAGTGTATGGTCAACGCCGGCGATATGAGCGCGCTGGCCTATGAGGCGGCGACGGCATTCAGCTTGTTGCCACGGGCCGGAGAGCAACGGCCAATAATCGGTCTGGTTGGCGAGATTTATTTGCGCAACAACCGCTTTTCCAACAATCACCTGATAACGAAAATGGAGGCGCTCGGATGCGAGGTGCATCTGGCGCTGTTTTCGGAATGGATACATTATACTTCATATACCTACCGGTTGGATTCGATCTATAAACGCCAGGTCAAGGATGTGTTTAAGGCATACCTGCAGGAGATGTTTCAGCGGCATACCGAGCACCGGCTGGAGAAGGCTTTTGCGCGGGCATTCCCGATGCCCGAGGAGACCCCGGTTACACAAGTGGTCGCCCTGGCGGAACCGTATCTTCCCGTGGAAGTGCGCGGAGAAGCCGTGTTGTCCATCGGCAAGGCCATTGATTTTAAACGCAATGGCGCCTCGGGGATTGTCAACTGCATGCCGTTTAACTGCATGCCGGGAACGATCGTAACCTCACTGTCCCGCAAAATCTCCGGTGATCTTGATGATATCCCATGGCTGAATATTAGCTATGAGGGGTTGCAGGACACCGGCGAGGAGACACGAATTGAAGCCTTTGTGGACCAGGTGAGAAGCTGGCAGGCGGGAAGGTCGAGTAAAACGCCGGTCAGGTAGCATGGTCGGGTTTCCGTAGGGAACAATTATCGACGATCTTTGTTGAACATGGCAAATAGTAATATAGCATTGAGAAGGAGAAACCAAATGAGCAAACCTTTTGCCGTAACCGATGATACGTTTGAACAGGAAGTGGTTGGATCTGATGGTCCGGTCGTGGTGGATTTCTGGGCGGAATGGTGTGGTCCGTGTAAGATGATTGCGCCAATTCTGGAGGAAATCGCAAACGAATATGACGGAAAGTTGAAGATTGCCAAGCTTGATGTGGATAAAAACTCCAAGACGGCGGCCAAATTCGGCATTATGTCGATTCCGTCACTGTTGTTCTTCAAGGATGGCAAGGTCGTCGATCAGGTGGTCGGTGCGGTTCCGAAAGCGCAGTTACTGGGGCGGCTTGAGAAGGTGATGGGATAGTCTCATGCCAACATATGACGGGGTCGGTGGTGTTTGGAGAAATCCTGACGTTGAGGATATCAAGAAACTGCTGAAACAGTCAAAGACGATTGCCGTGGTGGGATTATCCACCAACCCCGCTCGTGCCAGTTACAAGGTTGCCGCCTATTTACAGTCACAAGGGTATCGTATCATCCCCGTCAATCCGAATGCCGATGAAATACTCGGTGAAAGGGCATACTCCGACCTACAGTCGATTGCGGAACAGATAGACATTGTGGATGTGTTTCGCAGATCTGACGAGGTGTTTGAGATCACTGAAAAATCGATATCGATCGGGGTACGTGCGGTTTGGTTGCAGGAATCGGTGTTGTCATACGATGCTTTCAAGCGAGGTGAAAAAGCCGGGATGTTAATGGTGATGGATCGGTGTCTCCTGAGGGAACATCGGCGTTTGATGTCGTGAAAGGAATGGTTTGATGGATTGGTATGACCTTCTGTTCTTAGTCATATTCCTGGTTGCCTGGTTTGTGTTGCTTCGTTTTATTTTGCCCAGGATGGGTGTGAAAACGTGAGTGAGTTCCTCCTGTGAGGTTCAGTTGGACCGAAAAAGTGATATTACTGGCGATAAAGATCCCGGCGAAGCTTCTGACCGGGAAACATCCTGAGGACGTTCGATCCGCGGGGTTGACTTTACCTCATAAAGTCGTTACATATAAGCATTAAGGGTGATTTCCGATTTGCCGATAAGGGTGAGTAATGAGGTAAATGAATTCCAATTGGGGCGGTTCCGGCGGTTTTCGAATCGGTCCGGGGTCTATTAGTCCCGTCATAAAGTATTTAATCGGGATTAATGGTGTCGTTTTCCTGATTCAAATGATGACCTCGATGTCGTTTACCCGGGTTTTGGGCTTAACGCCGCTGCTGTTTTTCCAGGGTTTTCCCAATTATCTTTTTCAGCCAATTACGTATATGTTCCTTCACGGGGGCCTGTTTCATCTTTTCTTCAATATGTTCGCGCTCTGGATGTTTGGAACGGAAATCGAATATCGTTGGGGTTCGAAGAATTTTCTGAAATATTATATGTATTGTGGCCTGGGTGGGGCCCTGTTTTCGCTGATTTTCAATCCCAATCTGGCGGGGCCGATAGTGGGGGCCTCGGGCGCCATCTACGGCGTTCTGGTGGCCTATTGGTTTAATTTCCCAAACCGCTATTTGCTTATATTTTTCATGTTTCCCATGCGTGTTCGTTGGGCGATTCCGCTTTTTGCCCTGTTAAATTTTGTTGCATCAGGTCCCAATGTTGCGCATCTTGCTCATCTGGGTGGAGCGGTGATTGGTTTCGCCTATGTAAAGCTTGACTGGCGGATGTCGTTTCTTGGAGGTTGGTTTAAGTCCTTGCACTCGAAAAGGAAAGAAGACAAGCTGGAGAAGAACCGTCAAAAAGCCGAAGATATAATGAGACGGGTGGATTCCATCCTTGACAAGATCAATGAGGTGGGTTTCGAGAATATTTCCAAGGATGACCGAAAGTTTCTCGAGGACGCCAGTCAAATTCTGTCAAAGAAGGACAAATAGCGGAAAGGCCGTCATTCCATGCGAAAAAAGGTTCTTCTCGCCGAGCAATCCGATGCCATTCGGACCATTGCCGAATCACTGTTGCGTCAAAACGGTTATGACGTTATCGACGCAGTCAATGCCGACAAGGCCAAGGCTCTGATAATTACATCACAGCCGAATCTTATGATCATCGGCGCCGATATGAAGGACTCGCAGGGAATCTACCTGTATGATGCGTTGAGTGAAAACGACGCCACCGCAGGGATTCCGATTTTATTTATCGCCGATCCGGACGGTCGGCAGATTCCGTATCCCGACGAAGTGATTCTGCCGCGACCGTTTGACCCGGCGGAATTTATTGAGCGGGTGGTGCTATTTGTCGGTCAGAGCGGGGCACAACCCGAACCGGAGAAAGTCAGCGAGGCCGACCCGTTTACGGACGGCTCGGTTGATGATGAGATTCTTGATGCCGCGCTGGGAATGGACCAGATTGAAGTAGAGGATTCCGAGGAAATGAATAGCACCCAGATGACCGGCAAATTGCGAATTCCGGTTGAACCGGTTAAAGACGGTCCGTATGTGAATGGAGACTCCGATACCACCAAGGTTGAATCGTTGATGATCAGGGATGATGATCCCCAGGTCAAGAAAAAAGCACAGGATAAGGTTATAGAAGAACCACTGCCGAAGTTGGAAATAGCCGAAGACCAATATGGTTTGATAGAAGCGGAGAAACCGGAATCCGAACTTCCTGACGAGGGTAAGCCAGCCGAGCCGGATCATGATTATGACTGGTTTGTCAATGAGATGCAGAAAGATGTGGCCAAGGCGGTGGGGGGGGCGCCGGTCGAGAAGCCGGGTGACAAGCAGATAGACAAGACCGGAAACAGTGAATACCTGGAACAGGTGACCCCGTCGCAGAAAAGCCCGGAGCCCGCGCCGGCACCCAAGCCGGCTGAGATCAAACCGGGTGGGGTGGATGAATTCATTTCGGAGTTCAAAAAGGAAGTTGCTGAAATCGCCAAGGTAACTGATGAATCCAAGGCCCAGCCGGATGCCGCTGTCAGTGAACAGGAATTGAAATCGGAGTTTGAATCAGAAATAGATAGTATAACCGACGAGCAAACGGTTGAAGATGGTCCCAAACAAAGGGAGCCCATGCCCGCGGCGAAGGCCGCCACGATTGCCGAGTCGGATCCAACCGAATCTCCCGCGCCACTCAGCGTTCCGGACGAGGGAATCGATCCTGAGGAGATCAGTCACTTTTGTAATTACCTGGCGGAATTACTGGCTGAAAAACTGGCCAAAAAACTTGCGGATCGTATTGATCGTGATGAGTTGCTGGCCATGGCCCGCGAAGAACTCCCCAAACTGGTTTCCGGCAAAAAATAGTTGCATTAGACCGGAACCCTTCTTTTATTATTCGGTTATCATCTAAAAAACAAGGATAGACCGTGTTTCAAGAGAGCATCAGTTATTTTAGCGCGTTTCTGGCAGGGGGCCTTTCATTTATGTCACCGTGCGTTCTTCCACTAATCCCCGGATATATTTCCTTTATCTCCGGCGTTTCGATGGAGGAATTGACGGACAAGGAAAAAGCATCCAAACACCTGGGGCGGGTGTTTGTCAATACGCTGTTTTTTGTAGTCGGGTTTTCCCTGGTCTTTATCGCGCTGGGGGCATCGGCATCATTCATCGGACAATGGTTGTTTCAAAACCTGGCGATTTTTAACAAATTCGCAGGGGTCTTGATCTTTCTGTTCGGACTGCATGTGGCCGGGGTGTTTCGGATCAAGGCTCTCAATTATGAAAAACGGTTTCATTCCGGGCAAAAGAAGTTCGGGGTGCTTGGCTCGATCGTGATCGGGGCGGCTTTTGCGTTTGGGTGGACACCGTGCATCGGTCCGATTCTTGGTTCCATCCTGACCATGGCGGCCAACCAGGATACGATCAGTCACGGCATCATCCTGCTCAGCTTTTATTCGGCCGGTCTGGGAATACCATTTATTCTGACGGCGTTGTTATTTAATTTCCTGATAGGCTTTTTCGGATTCATCAAGCGACATTTTCGGGCGGTGGAGATTGTCTCCGGCGGCCTGTTGATGTTGATCGGTGTTCTGATATTTTTCAACCTGCTTCAGATGATCGCCAATCGACTGCTGGAATACTTCCCGAACATGAATGTCGGCTAGAAGTTTATGTGAAAAAGTTCTGCACTCTCTTGACTGCCTATGGGAGCTTGTGTATATTGGCGTCGAGCGAATATACAGGCAGTAAAGAGAACTGGTATCATGTCGGATAAAAAACATAACGATACCGCGCTGGCGATATGCATACAGGAAGTTACCGAGGACGGTTCGGAATTGAACATCGGCGAGAATTTTAGCGCCGAGGAGATATCATATCTGCATCAGGCATTTGTTGCCGACACCATTGTCAACGTGATCGGCATGAATAAAGTCGACTACCGTTTATACTACGGGGATCTTCCGCACACTCGCAAATCGGTTGAAACCATCCTGAATTACCTGTCGGACAAACTTAGAGGTCGTCATGCCTCCGCCCTGGCAAACCGGTTCACGGTCCGGGCGCTGTCGCCGAACCGGTGGGGGGTCAAGATGGATGAAATATTCCGCGATTGTTTCGACTCGGGATACAAGCATGTTGTCTTTGTCGGCAGTCGCACGCCCACATTGCAGAGCAAGATGATCAACATGGCGATTCGTCTGCTGAAAAAATCCGACGCAGTGTTCGGGCCGACGGTTGAGGGTCGTTATTACCTGATCGGCATGACCGGTGCATATCACTGCAACCTGGCGTCGTACGACTGGCGTTCCCCGAATATATACTCCGAAGTGGCCGAAGGACTGAGTGCCAAGGGACTCTCCTGGAATGAAATGGAGATGTGGTACGCCGTCGAGCACCCGGAAGACCTGGAATATCTCATCCGTGACATCAATCAATTCCGTTTCGAGGGCGATGAACTGTCGGCCAAAGAGACCGAAAAAGTCCTCGAGCGCATAATCAAACGACAGGTATAATCATGCAACGCGAAATGCAGAGAATGACCTGGAAACAGGTCCGTGACCTGGTTCCCGATGAAATTACGACCGTTATTTTCCCGGTTGGGACGATGGAGGCCCATGGGGCTACGGCGCTCGGAACCGATAATTTTATTCCCGAATCCATTGCGAATTACATGGGCGACAAAATCAATGCCCTGATTGCGCCGACCGTCAATTACGGCATCACGCGGTCGCTCTACGGCTACCCGGGGTCGATCACGGTCTCACCGGATAATTTCAAGGGATACGTGCGCGATATCCTTGACTCACTGGTGGATGTCGGTTTCGAGCAGGTGATTCTGCTCAACGGTCACGGCGGCAATAATGAGCCGTTAAAAGAGATCGCGCATGATTATTTCTATGACACCGATGTCAAGATTGCGGTGATTCACTGGTGGGAGTATTGTGACGACGTGGTGAAAGAGGTGTATGGGCAGGACGGTGGACACGCGGCACTGAATGAAACCGCCATGATGCAGGCGATTGACGAATCGTTGGTCGATGCCACGCAATACAGCCCCGACATGGTATATACCTATCGTCCGGGAGCGGATGTTTATCCCGTGCCGGGAAGCATTCTGCTTTATACGAAGGACGAAGGGCGTCCCGATTTTGACGCGGACAAAGCCAAAGAGTATCAGCGGAAAGTATTCGAGCGGGTTACGGAATTCGCGCAATTCGTACTCAATCGCTGGGACATGATTTAGGCGTTAGTTGTTCGAGTCGGTCATTATCCACGAATATTAGAATCTATAAGCCGAGGTGAGAAATATTCGGTCGTAGGTGATGTCTTCATCGATGACCAGGTAGTGATCCGTCCCGGCCAGATCATCCATGCCATAAAAGAAATCGGAATTACGCCCGTAAGCGCCATGCACATAGGCGATGTCGATGGTCACCACCTGGTCGATCAGCACTCCGATACCGAGCGTGTAGCCGTTGCGATTGTCGTTTTTGAATTGCTCCACAATGGGGAGCGGGTCATTAAACAGTCCACCGCGAAGTGACATCCCCCAGGCAGGGATGATATATTCCATACCGGCGCGATAGCGGAGCACATCGCGGTAATAGTCCTTGATATTGTTGTTTTCCGCTTCCATCGCAACGTTGTCGCCGTACGAGAGTTGGCTCCAATCGGTATAATCGAAATCGAGAACGAAGGTGGCATTGCCGATGCGACTGACCTGCATTCCCGCCGAGATGACAAAGGGATGCTTGACATCATATTCGACGGCATAGGCATCTTCATCCTCCTCAAAATACGCAGTTTCGGTATACGAGTAGTAATCGTAAACGTCCTCATCGACACTGAAAAAGACCGGCGATTGCAGGGTTAACCCGAAACCGAAATAGCGATTGACCTGCATGGCCAGACCAACTTTGGCGCCGTAACCCAAATAGCTGTCTTCGATGTATTGTTCACTGTGATAGGCAAAGATGTTTAACGAGTCCAGATCATAGTCGAAGTCGTATTCATGCTTGCCGGTATACAGGGAAATCGATCCGCCGAATGAAAGGCGGGGGGAAAGATCCATCCCAACACCAAACGACCACTGGTACAATCCGCCGGATTGAAACTCGCTTCCGGCGGCGACAATATCGCCGGGCGCGCCTAAATCAAGCGAGGTGTCGCGATGAGAAAAGGAAAAGACCCGGTCAAAGTCGGCCGTACGGGCAACACCAAAGCCGATCACCAGCGAACCGCGGTAAGTGGGGTAGGGGACAGTAATAATGGCGCTGTTGAGCCGAGTGTTGGAGCGATTATCCTCAATACCGCTGGGCAGTGACTTGTATCCCGCGAATCGTCCGCTGTATATGTTATCATCCGGAATGATCTGATTGGCGTCGATCATCTTGCGCAGGGGGCGCAGGGACGAGTTGTCTTTGTACTTCTGATTGGATAGGCCGACCATGAATTCGATCCGCGGGATGCGGGCAAGATTGGCGGGATTGTAGTACAGCGCCGCACCGTCGATGGACATCATTCCGGCACCGCCCATGGCCATTTGCCGGGCGCCAACCCCAAATACATTGCCGGAAGTTATTTCTTCAACACTTTCAATATAAGCGGCATGTGCGGTTGAGACAGCACATCCAATGATTATCAGCAGACTCACAAGTTTTGCCAGTCGCATGGTTATTTTCTCCTGCCGTCACGACGCGAGGCTTTTTTCTTTTTGTCTTTATTATCCTTGGTTTTGCTTTCAGTCTTTGAAGAGGAGTTGCTATCGGAGGAACCTGATGAAGTTCCGCCGGATGAGCCGGACATGCGGGTTGGGCTGGTGGGCGAAGTCCCATCGCGGCCGATGGTGGTCGGCATGCCGGATGAATATGGCGGGCGCAGGACGTCACGCCGTGACGCTTTCAGGGCCTCGTCGGATCGGGGCGAGTCGTCATTAATGGTGCCGTTGTCAACATAATTACCGTTATACCAGTAATTGTCCCACCACCAGGGGTAGGCATAATACCGACCCCAGCGGGGAGTGTCCCACCAGTAGTCGGGGTAGTCACCGTAAAAATAGCCGTACGGATATTCATGATAATCGGGGTGACAACTCAGGCAATCCTGCTGATAGTCGTGCTGGGTGTAGTTTTCTTCCGATACCGGGTGCATAATCACGGTGTAACATCCGGCCGTCATGATACATAGTATTCCCAGCGGTAATAAGATTTTCAGAATTGTTCGCATATCGCCACCCACTTCCGTTAAATTCCTAGAAAAATTCTATATATGTTAAACGCAGTCCCCGTCCAAAAGAGTTAACATCCCGGCGATTATTCAACAGGTTTTTGAAGATCACCTCGATTTCGAGATTTTCAGAAAAGAGCCAGCGGAGCCCGGCGTTGAGATAGCCGCGTCCCCTGCCATAGCGCTGAGATGATTTGTCGTCGTTAAGAGCAATGTCATATTCCAGCACAAAGCCGACGTTGTATTTGAACTGGGTATCGATGCCGAAAAACAGACTGGGGTCATCGTCATTGTCAACATCATGTTCCATCGAGTAATTTACGCCGGCATGTCCGCCGACAGAGGCATTGTAGAAAAACATCGAGCGGCTGAACACGGCATAAAAGCCCTTGGACTTATATGTGTAACGTTGCTGGTTGTCATCGTACGAGCTATATCCCTGGGAATTGAAGCCGATGGCCAGCGCTGGCAGGAATATGCTTTCGTCGATCAGGCGCAATTTGGCGTTGAATTCCATGCTGGGATTCCAGTTGGGTTCGGCGTCGGCGATAATGCCTTCAGCACCGTATGACACCCCGACCATAAAGCGATTGGTCAGTCCGATCGACGTGTTTCCGAGAATACCACCATTGGGATAAACACGCAAGATGACGTCAAAGCATCCTCTGGGAAGAGTCATTGAGGTGGGCGCATCGACCAGGTTCCTTGGCGGGATATCATATAACGAGCGTGAGGTTTCGGTTTGTGCCTGAATCATGTTTGTCATCATTATTACCAGACCGGTTAAGATCATACTTACCCGAAGCAGTCTACGCATCGCATCCTCCATGTTTTTATGGCAACATCCTGTATACCGGCGATAATACCCCTCAGCTACGGGCCAATCAAGTTTAAAACTACCACTGCGCCTTAATGGGTAATGCAATTTTCGTTCCAGTTTTCGGCGGATAGTTATTATGCGATACAGCAACGTGTTATGTCTCGTGTGACAGGGCGCGCGCACAATAATTGGTCGAAGCTAACTCTGGAGTGCACCATATCTATTCAGGCCAATTCGCTGACAGAGAAGCCGTTGCATGGTTTTTGAGACATGACCGGGCGAATAGCGATAAGTTTTGCGATCGGCGATGGTGGTTACCGGAATAATGAGCTTGAGTGAGGACGCTACAAATATCTCATCGGATTTAAGCAGGTTTTTCAGGCGGATGTTTTTTTCACCGACTGGTGTGCCATTGGTTTTCGCCAATTCGATAATATGCTTGCGGGTCATTCCCTCCAGGCAACCGGAGGTCAGGGGGGAGGTATACAATCCGCCCTGTTTGACCCAGAACAGGTTTGCCGAGGTGCATTCGGCGACAAAACCGGCCCGATTGAGAAGAATTGCATCGTCAAAACGGTTTTTGTAGGCGTGTTTGCGCGAGGTCATCTCGATGATGAAGGATAGCGTCTTGACGTTGCGGAAGGGCGAGTCCTGGTCGACGCGAAACGGTGCAATCATCAGACGGTACGGTTTGGTGGGCAGATTGTATTCGGTGACAATGACAGTAATCCGGGGTGGCGAGGGCTGTCCGGCCCAGAAACCGGAATCGCCGGCGGTGATGGTGAGCCGGACTTTTTTTATGGAAGCCGGGTTCCGTTGGTTGGTTTTCCTGATCCACCGTGTTATCGTTTTTCTGTCGACCGGTAAAGCGAGATTGATTAACGCGGCTCCCTTTTCCAGGCGATCCAGATGATCATCGAGAAAAACCACATTGTCATCAAGCGCCAGCATGGTTTCAAACAACCCGTCAGCATAGAACAGGGAATTGTCGAAGATTGAAATCTTCGCGCGTTCCTTGACTACGGCGCGTCCATTTATGGAACAGGTGATTTTCATCTTCGACAGGCAACATATATCGCGCAATGATAAAACACAATACTTGCGTTGACATTGACAGGGTCTTTGCAAATATTGTATATTCGTTATCTATGAACGACATTCTTAAGCTCGCTCTTGTTTTTGCCGGAATTGTCCTGGCCATTCGCCTGAAGGTCTTTGTCGGCCACGCCTTGTTACTGGCGGGCGTGGCGGTCGCGGTTTTGTTTCAACTGGATATCTCGGATGTGTTTCGGGGGTATCTCGATACGCTATTGTCCGAACGTTTCATCAGGCTCTATATTATTATCGTGTTAATTACCTTCATGGGACGGTTTCTGAGGGAAACCGGATACCTGGATCGGCTGGTGGCGGCGGCTCATGAACTGCCCGGCGGATCTCGCACGGCGGTGGCGGTTATGCCGGCGTTGGTCGGGTTGATGCCGATGCCGGGCGGAGCTTTGATGTCGGCTCCGCTGGTTGCCGAGGTGGTGCCGAAAAAGGCCCACTCAAGAGAGTTCCTGACCGCGGTAAATTACTGGTCGCGGCATGTGGTGGAGTATTTCTGGCCCGTCTACCCGGGAATAATACTCAGCGCGGCCCTGGCTGGCGTTCCGGTCGGGACGATTTCATTGTTGCAATTGCCGATGACCCTGGTGATGATCCCGATTGGGATTTTATTCTTTGTTAGAAAAATAAAGAATGATAATGGGGACGGCGGAAAGATTCTTAATCCGACCGGAAAGGTCATCATGGCGGTGTGGCCGATTTTGCTGACTATTCTGCTATATGCGATATTTCCAATCGATCTGGTCTGGGCGGTGTCGACGGCACTGATCCTGCTGGTTGTTATTGAATGGCGGCGATGGGCAATGATCCGCAGGGTGGCCGGCGAAGCGCTAACGATTAGATTGCTGGTGTTGGTATACGGTATTATCTCTTTCCAGAATATGCTGGAACTGTCCGGCGCGGTTGGAAGTATCCCAGCCCTGACGGGCCAGTTGGGCCTGCCGGTCGGGGTGGTTATTTTTGCAGTCTGCTTTTCATCGGGGCTTCTGACCGGAATGGTGGCGGCATTTGTGGGACTTTCTTACCCGATTTTGGCAGGTTTTTTATATCAACCGGATATTAATCTTGGACATATCTTTCTGGCCTATATTTCAGGATATTTGGGGATGATGCTATCGCCGGCTCATTTTTGCCTGGTGTTGTCGACAGAGTATTTTAAGGCGGATTTAGGCCGGGTTTATCGTCTTATTGGGGCACCACTGATGATTTTGTTCATAATCGGTATAATATTATATTTGACCGGTTATCCAAATTACCCTGGTATTTTCATAATTTATTGTATATTATAAAGTTAACGGCATTTTATGTCGAATAAATAATGGAACTTTTGATTGGGCTGTTGGTATACTTAATAAACAGGTGAGAGACTAAGGGTATTTGGTTGAAAGAACAGACTGAAAAACAGGCCGATTACGACCTTTTTGAACGGGTTCAGAACGGTGACATGGTGGCTTTCAATGACTTGGTTAACAAGTATAAGAAGCGTCTGATGAATGTCATTACGCGGATGGTTCAGAGCCAGGAAGAGGCGGAGGATATTGTTCAGGAGACCTTTGTGCGAGTTTATCAGCATCGGGAATCATTTGATTTTCGGCATTGCTTCTCAACCTGGTTGTATACGATTGCGTTAAATCTGGCCCGTAACGAGTTACGCAAGCGAAAACGGTTTAAGTTCTATGATATCTTTGATCTTAAGGGAAATGAGGCTGAGATTGCAGTGGAGATGCAGGTTCCGACAAATCTTCCTCAGGTATTAAAGCGGGCCATCGAGAATCTTCCGGAGAAGTACAAAACGGCCTTTGTTCTCCGGGATATTGAAGAACTACCGTATGATGAAGTTGCCAAAGTTATGAATATACCGCTCGGGACTGTAAAGTCGAGGGTAAACCGGGCGCGAGCATTGCTTCGAGAAAAGCTAAAACCGAGAATGGAGGAATACAATGCGTTGTCGAAAGGTACGCTCCTTCCTGTCAGCTTACTCTAGGGGTGAGTTGTCGGAGGCAAAGCGCCGGGCCATTTCAGCTCATCTGGAATGCTGTTCGGATTGTCGACGGGAGGAGGCCGGCTTTCGCGAAGTATATGGAGCATTGAGCAAACTGCCTGATGCCGATCTGTCAGCGGATTTCAACAGTCGCCTGCTCAATCGAATTGCCGACGAACGTTACCGGGAAACGCGGTCCAAGGCCTATTTCCCGAAACAGGCGCCGGCGATCGGGATGCGGCGAATGGTGCCGGTTGTGGCAACATTCTGTTTGATGCTGGCGTTTGTGCTGACTGGTGGGATTGAGCGTTTGCTGGTTCCGGATGATGGGTATATGGTGGCACAACATGACGGGATTCGCGGAGAGCTTGATGACAGCTATTTAACGGTTCAGCCGGCGGCGAGCCATACGTTCTCGCAACATGCCAGCAAACACTGGAATTTTGATCGCCAGGTAGCCCGTGCCAATCGTGTTCGTGGCTATATGAATCAGTTGGCCAGTTCCAACACCTTCGCAAACAATACCAATTCGTGGTCAACACAGGGAAAAATCGTTTTAGGCCGTTTGGGTTTGGGGCCTGCTACGACGTATCGGCCAAGGCCGATAATAAGGACATACATTGCACCACAGACTGACGCCGTGAAGGAGGTGCGACAGGTTTATTGATCATGAGAATGTCCTTCAGAACTGCCGCTGGGAAAATCGCACTGCTGATAATCCCGGCGGTATTTTTATGGTGCGCGTCGACGGCGCGCGGTCAGTCGATTGACCGCCTTGAACATCATCTGCAATATGTTATCGATACGGCGATTCAGTCAATAGTCACCGTGGAGGCGGGCGGACAAAGTCGACTCGACAATCATCATGAATCCAACCTGGCTCCGGCGCGTAGCCTGATATCGACCGGGGTGATTATTGACAGTGTTGGTCATATCCTCACCGCGGCGCGATCGGTTGCCGGATTCAACCGGCTGGTTGTCTGGTTTAATGCCAAGCCATTTACCGCGCGCCTGATCGGCATCGATTATCTCACGGGGCTGGCCATGATTGAGGCAAGCAAGCCTATCGGCAGACCCGCCCCGATTTCTCAGGAACAACTTTTGCGCGGCAAACTGGTAGTTGCCATCGGCAATTCATACGGATTATCATCGCCGGGGCTTGGCTTTTGTGTCGGTTATCGTCAGGACGGCACGTTGCAGTTTACGGCACCGGTCTCATCGGGATCGGTTGGTGGAGGGCTGTTCGGTATGGACGGGCACCTGGTCGGTATTGTGATTTCAGGTATCGGCGGTGAAGCCGAAACACAGACCGGGGCGGCCATCCCATCATACAAATTACCGGAAATTTACCAGCATCTCGCCCGCCATGGTGATCGCAAGGCCGGTTATCTTGGTATTCAGCCGGCAGATATAGAATATTATGAAAGCGATGCCTCAAGTCACGCCGGGGTGTATGTGGCGGGGACGGTGGAGCGTTCACCAGCGCACATTTTCGGACTTCGCACCGGCGATATTATTATGGATTTTAACTCGAGACCGGTAACTTCGGCCAACGAGTTGATGCAATATGTTCAAAAAACCAGTCCCGGAACCATGGTGACAATGCGAATACTTCGTAACAACAAGGTGCGGGGGGTGCAGGTCACGCTCGGTACGGCGACAATTGAACAACCCGATTTGTATTCGGGCGATCGGCGATATCCCGGCAACCGGGATGCGGTTATTGATTCTATCGAAAGCCGGATGGTACAACTTCGCCGTGAAATGCAACGTCTTGAATCCGAACTTCGTCGGATCAAGTAGTCTTCAGATTGCTGTTGCCAAATCCACGCCAATTCTAGTATACTACGCCCGTGATTACGCGGAGAGAATTTCAGAACCATTTGCGGAGTTTGCGATTACCTGCCGAAACCCGTCAATGCAGGCAGATTTCGCTTCTTTCGGCCGCGATTGCCGTCGGCAATAACGACTTGACGGGGGTTTCGCTTGTATACCTTAAAGAACAAGAAATTCCGAAGCAGGTTATCTATGAAACACTTCTCCAAAGCTATTTATTCCTGGGGTTTCCGCGTATGATTGAGGCGGCGCTGGTTTTCAACGAAGTGTTTGGTGATTATTCCGATGCGGACGATATTGAAGAAATTTTGCCGGAAGAGGTACGCCGTTGGTATGATGACGGCATAGCTCTGTGCCGGACGGTATATGGCAGGAATTATGACAGGCTCAAGCGGCGGTTCCTGTCGATTTCGCCTGATCTGTTTCGCTGGATGGTTCTTGAGGGGTACGGCAAGGTCCTCAGTCGTCCCGGCCTGACGCAGGTGGAGCGGGAGTTGGCGGAAGTGGCCGCGCTGATTGTTGACGGCCGGGAGAGGCAGTTGATCTCACATGTAATGGGAAGTCTGAACGTCGGTGCCCCGGTTGCTTTGTTGCGACAGGTCAATGATGACATTCACCCGCTGTCCGGAGACGACCATCATGGGGCGGCTGAAGAGATTATCGCGGATATCGAGGGGAGATATGCGCCTGATTAATAAAATCATCCTTGCGATAATCATATCGGGATTGCTTTTTGTCGTATCGTTTTACCTGGCATTGTTTCAATTCGGGTTAATGGAGAATCTTGCCAATCGCACGCTCCGGGACATGATTGGCGACAGACTTCCTTTAAAAGTGTATATAGAAGACATTGGCGGGGATTTGTTCTCCAGCCTTACATTAAAAAACGTCAATGTTTTGTATGATGACGGAACCGAGAAATATATCCTGGCATCAGTCCCCGATATATCTTTGAGTTATTCATTCATCGATCTCTGGCGGGGAAACATTGTTTTTAAAAGCATATTTATCAATTCCGCGGAATTGTCGCTAAAACAAACCGACACCGGCTGGCTGTTTCCCAAACCCATGCATGCTTCAGACACCCGGCGCTCACCGCTGGATTTTAAAATCAACAATCTCGGTTTGGACAATCTGATCCTGACCCTGTATCGCCCTGGAGACACGCTGGTTTTTGAAGAAATTGTGGTCATGGCGCACCTGATGGGGCGTGAGGGAACTTATTCCATGGATATCGATGGATTACGATATACTTCATCAGAGGGGCGGTTCAACCTGGTTACGGCCGGTGGCAAGCTAACCCTGAGCAACAAGAACCTGATGTTTCAGGACATCTTTGTCGTGACGGATTCCTCCATGTTGGCGGTGGATGGTCGGCTGTTATTGGAAAAGGAAATGCAGGGCGAATTGATGCTCAATGATTGCCGAGTTACCATGAGTGAAGTGTCGAAGTTCATTAATGCCAACCTGACCGGACGCCTGGCGGCTGATGGCACCATTAAGCTTGACGGTAGGACCGTCTCGGGGACATTATCTCTTTCGGGGGATTTCATGGACCGTCATTTTGATTCGCTGATGTCGCGTTTTCGTTTTGCCGATAATCGTTTTGACTTTGACACGCTCTCAGGAGTAATTCTTAACGGATGCACCATCGAAGCACGCGGGGATCTTGATTTCAATCCCGATCCAGATGCTTATCACATTGTCGGGAACATTTTCAATTTCAGTCTCAACAATGTCGTGCATGACACTTATGACTCACGGCTTAACGGCTCTATCGAATTGTCCGGTGAGGGCTTGCGGAGCAATAACCTGTTTATGCGAGTCGGTGTCGATTTGGAGGAATCCTGGTTTGATGAATATCATGCTCATGCCATCGGGGGGGTGATGGCGATTACCACCGACAGCATCGTGTTTTATGACGGATATGAAGTCGCCTACGGCGACAACCGATTCATGGTTTCCGGCCGGCTTAATTACAGCGAGGGGCTCTATATCGACGGAAGAGCGGAATTCGCCGACCTGTCCGCATTTACCGGACAAACCTTTATCGATCGTCCCGGCGGGCGCGGTCGAGCCAATTTTACGGTCAGTGGCAACACCAATGATCCCGACATCATGGTATTCTTTGAATCGGATTCACTCTGGTTGTATGACGTGTATTCATCCGATGCCGCGGTCGATTGCAATATCGCCAATTTCCTCACCGAGCGTCGGGGAGAAGTGATGGTCACGCTTCGGGATGGGAACGCGTATGGTGTGCCGTACGATACAATCTCTTCGCAAATGGAGGTTGATTCGCATCGGGTGGTGTTCGATGATATCTCCTGGTATAATACTTATGCCCGAGGTCAAGTTGAGGGATTTCTGGATTATACCCTGTATCCCCAGCAACTTGTTTTTTCGGATTTTGCGGGAGTGGTGTTTGATCGCCCGCTGGAAAACGACAGCACCATCATTATCGCCGTCGACTCGACCGGATACGATTTCGTCAGGTGTCGGCTGTTGCCCCAGGTCGGTTATATTGATGGTTCCGGTCGTTTCAATTACGATGAAACGCTGGATTTCAGGGCTGACATGAGACGGATTAGGATTGCCGACTGGTTGCAACTTCTGTCTGATGAATATGAAATCGATGGAGAGTTGTCGGGGCAGATTTCGGCATCGGGTGCCTTTCTCGATCCAACCATGACTTTTGCCGGGCAGATTGATTCCCTGACAAACAAGAACGTCCTGCTGGGTCATCTGTATGCCAACATTCGTTATGCTGACAAACAGGCCTATATCGATTCGGTTTTTCTGGACAGCCGCACGGGGGGGTATCGGGCGCGTGGGATATTTCCGATTGATCTCACGTTGGCAAACGTTGCCGATCGGTTCCCGAATGCCGAGCAAAACATAGATATTACCGCGCATGACGTCCGTTTCGATCTGCTGACGCTGTATATCCCCGAGGTGGAATGGCTACATGGTGATTTCGAAGCTTCGTTCAATCTTTCGGGACAGCCGCTGACGCCGAACATCTACGGGCAGGCGCGCCTCCGCAATGGTGTTTTGAAACCATTTGATCTGGAGTTGCCGCTTGACAGCCTGAATGTGGACATGATCATGAACAACAAAACCATCACCATCGAGTCGGCCACGGCCAACTGCAGGCACGGCCGTGCACTCGGGCGAGTTGATGCTTCCGGTCAGATCATCATTAATAATATTGACGAGTTTGATTATGATATCAGTACCAGGGTGAGGAATTTCCCGGTGCGGTATGAATTGGGTGATGTCTCGGCGATAGTGGATGCCGATCTGGTCATTATGGGGGCTACCCCACCGACCATATACGGGGATGTGACGATTTATTCGGGGATGTACCGTGAAAACTTCGCCAGTGACAATGCTGGCTGGGTGGAATTGTCCGCACTGGAGGGTGAAGAAAGCTGGGATTTCAATATCAATGCGGAAATCATGTCCAATCTATGGATTAAGAATGACGATATCGACGCAGAACTGTCGGGTGATATTAATTTCATTCGGGAGGGAGGCAAATACCGTTATCTGGGTTCGATGGAAATATTACGGGGAAAAGGCTATCTTGCGGATCGCTCTTTCCGGATCGAACCGGATGCGACCATTACCTATAACGATATCGAGTACCCCAATCCCGAACTGGATATCCATGCAACGACCAAGGTGCGGGGTGTCTCCAACGAGGTCGACCAGTTCGGTCAGCCCCTGAGCACAACCTATGACATGCGGGTGCATATCACCGGGACCCTCGATGAGCCGGTAATCAGTGCCGCCGAGGGATCGCAGTTCAGCACTGAGGAAATCATGCCGTTGATTTTTACCAATTACTATTCGGGCAATACCGCGTCGGGTGATGCCACCGATCGATTCGGTGACCGGTTGGCATCGGCGGCGTCGGGATACCTCAGCACCCAGTTTACGCAGATCGGCTCCCGAACGCTGGGCGTCGAGACCTTCGAGGTTGACCCGGTGTACGGTGACAAATTTGATCCGCTGGGGACTCAGTTAACGGTGGGATTTTACACTCATCCCAATCTGTATGTCTATGGCAAATCGGCAATTTCAGGGGTGTCCGGCAAGGAGGTCGGTTTTGAATACCGCCTGAAACGCAACCTTCTGATGGAGGGGCGTCTCGACGAAAACTATCTGTATAACCTGCTGTTGAACTTCTACTGGGATTACTGATATGACGCGGTTGGTTCATTATCTTTTCGTGGTGCTCGGGGTGTTGATTGTAACCGGTACGAGCGTGGCTCAGGTCGACGACCCCATGTATCAGCGCTGGATCAGGAAAAAGCCCCTTATAGATTCTATCATTATCGAAGTGAATGAGAATAGTTTTTATTCCAAAGGGAAGATACGCGCGAGTCTTTTCTCACGAACCAGTGATTTATGGCGCTCGATAAAGTCCGATCGGCGTATCCGGGTTCAGCGTGAAACGCTGATGCGCGACACGTCGGAAGTGAAGTACATTTATCTTTCGGCAGGATTTCTTGGGGTGCGGGTTCTGGAGACCTTTGAACCGATGCCGCCGGATTCGTCGGCGTTGGTCAGGGTGCTGATCGACGAGGGACGTCGGTTCGTCTATGGCGGGGTGGAGGTTAGCGGTCGTTTCGATAGTGATTTCACTCACGAGTTCAATAAAATTGCGAGGCGATTCAAGCGAAGCAAGCCGGTTGACCCATTTGCCCTGAAACAGGCAACATATGACATCAAGTCCATCCTGGCGAACAAGGGTTATCCCTATGCGATTGCGGAGTATGTCATCGACACCAATCTGTACGATAACAATGCCGAGGTCGCGTTTTTAATCACCGGCGATTCCCTGGTGCATTTCGGAAATGTCAACATCATCGGGGCAGATAAATTCCATGAGTCGGTGGCGCGGCGGGAAATCACCTTCAATCCCGGAGACATCTACCAGCGAAAGGATATTATCAATTCCCAGAAAAGACTGCTGCAAACGGGTAATTACCTGACCCTGCAGTTGTATAGTTCGGCGCGCGATTCCGCCAACGGTGCCGACCGCTTAAATCCGGATTTCATCCTCAGCCTGCGAGAGAAAAATCCGCATTACGTGTCGATCAAGACCGGTGCCGCTCAGGATTCCATAAAGGATTTGACCTGGACACTGTCCGGATCATGGGGTAAACGTAATATCCTGCGTTCCCGGCGATTGGAATTCTCGGCGGAGGTGTCGTCGGTGATTTTTACCGAGTGGCGAATTTTCAATCACAGTTATACGGTTCGCTTTGTGGAGCCGTGGTTTTTGGGATTGCGCATGCCGTTAACCCTGACCGCATCGGTTTCGCCGGAGATACAGGATCGAGTGGAATCATATCGGATCGGGTCCTGGCGGCTGGCCGCTTCGACCACGCGTGAGTTTGGCAATGAGATGAATTTGCTCACGGGCTTTGAGTATAAGTCGGTCAAGATTTCAGGGTTGTCTCTTGAGGATCAAATCCTGCTTCGGCAGGATGAAGAACTCTCGAATCGCCGCAAGCTGTACCTTACCGTTCAGCGCGACAGCCGGGATAATTTGTTAATGCCGACGACCGGATCGGTAACCAGGTTGAATTTTGAATATGTCGGCGGTTTTCTCAGCGGCGACAATTCATATACGTATGGCGAAGCAAGCTGGTCGCGTTACCGTTGGATCTGGCCGGGGTGGATTCAGGCAACGCGTCTCAAGGCGGGCTACGTCAAGGAATTCGGAACATCGGAGACGGTGCCGGTTGATGCCCGATTTTATATCGGTGGGGCCAATTCGGTGCGGGGTTTCAAGGAAAACCAGCTGGGGCCATTGCTTGAAGAAGACAAACCCGAGGGCGCAAATATCATTATTATCGCCAATCATGAGTACCGCTATCCCATCGTGGGCAAACTGTGGGGCTCGATTTTCGGCGATTTGGGTAACGGATTTCGTAATGACGGTGAAATTGCCTGGAATAACCTGGCGCTGTCATACGGTGTCGGTTTTCAATTTATCTCGCCGGCGGGGCCAATCCGGATTGACTATGCCCGCCGGGTCGAAACATCCTCATACGTGGCCGGGCACCGCTTTCATTTTACCATCCTTTACGCGTTTTAGGCGTATTATGTGGTGGACGGTGCCTTAATGGTCCGCCCCTTGACAAGTGTGAAATATTGACTACTATACCATATGTTTTTGTATAATCGGGATAAGGATTGACAATGAAACAGATATATCTTGACTACAACAGCACCACGCCGCTGGACAAACGAGTCCTGGAAGTCATGATGCCGTACCTGACCGACAAGTGCGGCAATGCCAGTTCCGTTCATCATGCCGGTCGCGAGGCCAAAACGGGGCTGGAGGGTGCGCGCGAACAGGTCGCCGATGTCCTCGGGGCGGAACCGTCGGAAATCTATTTCACCTCGGGTGGAACCGAATCGGACAATCTCGCACTCAGGGGCGCGGCATATTACCTTCGAAAAAAGCGCAACCATATCATTGTTTCATCGATCGAGCATCACGCCGTGCTAATGACCGCGAAGGCATTGGAGAAAGAGGGTTTTGCGGTTGAATATCTTGAGGTCGATCGGGATGGCCTGGTCTTGCCGGAAAAGCTTCGGGAAAAAGTAACGGATCAGACGGCGATCGTTTCGGTGATGCACGTCAACAACGAAGTCGGTTCAATTCAGAATATTTCAGAGCTGTCGGCCATTGCTCATGAAAAAGGCGCGCTGTTTCATACCGATGCAGTTCAATCGGTCGGCAAGATTAGTGTCAACGTCGAAGATCTTGGGATTGACCTGCTGGCCTTGTCAGGGCACAAGCTATGCGGGCCGAAGGGTGCCGGAGGATTGTATGTTCGCAGTGGTGTCAAGATTACACCACTCATGCAGGGCGGACATCACGAGAAAAAACGACGGCCCGGGACGGAAAATATCCCGGCCATTGTCGGCCTCGGAGAAGCCATCAGGCTGGCGGAGCAGACCCGAGAGCCGGAACATGCCCGGCTGACCAAGCTATCGGATTATTTCATCGAGGCCGTGCAGAAGCGAATCCCGAATGTGTATCTCAACGGTCCCCGGGACGAAAGGCGGATGCCGTCGACAGTCAACCTGTCGTTCGAGTATATCGAGGGTGAATCCATCATTCTTTCGCTGGATCTGAAGGGGGTTGAAGTGGCATCCGGATCGGCTTGCACCTCGGGTTCGCTGGATCCATCGCACGTCCTGCTGGCCATGGGGGTGTCGACCGAACTGGCTCAGGGCTCGATTCGCTTTTCCATGGGGCGGTTCACGACCCGCGAGGATCTGGAGTACACGGTGTCGGTTCTTCCCGAAATCATCGAACGGTTGCGGTCGATGTCGCCGCTGTATCACGGTACCGGGTAAATCCAATTCATTCGACGGTCACATAAATTACCATGAACAGGAAAGTACTGGTGGCGGTTTCCGGGGGAGTTGATTCCTCGACAACCATGGTCCTGCTAAAAGAGCAGGGTTATGATATTGTCGCGGCACACATGAAGCTGTGGGATTATAAAGATGTCGGCGGCGAAACCAGTCATGACGGGCGCTGTTGCTCGCTGGAATCGATCAACGATTTACACGCGGTCTGCAACGCGTATGATGTTCCGTTTTACGTCCTCGATTTCACTCGTCAATTCAAGGACGACGTGATCACTGACTTCATCCATGAATACCGGGCAGGGCGGACACCCAATCCCTGTGTCCGTTGCAACACCCACTTGAAATGGGCCGGCTTTCTGAAAAAAGCACTCGAACTCGGGTGCGATTATGTCGCAACCGGACATTACAGCCGGGTGGCGTACGATGCCACGTACGGACGCCAGGTGATTCGCCGGGGAGTGGACGCCACGCGTGACCAGTCGTATGCTCTGTGGGGACTCACCCAGGAGGCGCTGGAGCGGACGTTGATGCCGCTGGGTGAATATACCAAAGTGCAGGTTCGCGAACTGGCGCAGAGATTCGATCTCAAAACCGCCAACCGCAAGGAATCCCGCGAGATATGTTTTGTCGCCGACGACGACTATCATCGTTTTCTCAGGGAATGGGAAGCCCGGCAGGGTCGAGGATTTTCGGAGGGCGATATTGTTACCGCCGATGGCAAGGTGATCGGTCATCACGACGGTGTTGCGTTTTATACCGTCGGCCAGCGGCGTGGCCTGGGCATATCCAATCCAACTCCGCTTTATGTGCTACGGCTCGATCCGGAGGGCAATCGCGTGATTGTCGGCGATGATGACGATTTATATTCGCGCGAATTCACGGTTCGGCAGATTAACTGGGTGGCTCTTGAGGCACCGTCAGAAGAGTTCTCGGCGGATGTGAAAATCCGTTATTTGCACCGGGCGGCTCCGGCCACGGTAACACCGCTGGGTAACGGAACCGCACAGGTGAGGTTTGGCACACCGGAACGGGCGATAACTCCGGGTCAGTCGGCAGTTTTTTATGACGGTGATGTCGTTCTCGGTGGCGGAGTAATCGAATCAGGAAAAATTAGTTGAACTTCGGCTTCTCCCGCACTTATAATTCTAAATATAGTAAAGACTACAATGCGAGGTTTGATAAGTGTTAAAGGCGACTTTCCTGGGTCATAGTTGCGTGATGGCAACCGATGGTAACCATCATATCATCATTGATCCGTTTTTGACAAACAACCCGCAGGCAACTGTCAAGGCGGAGGATGTCAGGGTCGATCACGTGTTGGTTACGCACGGGCACAGCGATCACCTGGGCGATGCGGTCCCGATTGCGATCAGCAACGACGCGCTGATTATTGCCCCCAATGAACTTGCCGCATACGTTGCGCGACAGGGAGCGCGGGCGCATAATATGCATATCGGCGGCGCGTATGAGTTTCCTTTCGGGCGAGTGAAACTGACCATCGCGCACCACGGCTCGGCGGCGGGTGAGAATTTGGAGTACACCGGTAATCCCTGCGGTTTCCTGGTCAGCATGGGCGGCAAGACGCTGTACCATCCCGGCGATACCGGACTTTTTTACGACATGAAACTGATCGGCGACATGCATCCGATTGATTTGGCGTTTCTCCCGATCGGTGACAATTTTACAATGGGTGTTGACGATGCAGTCAAGGCGGTCGAATTCCTTCACCCCAAAAAAGTGGTGCCGATGCATTACAAGACCTGGCCGGTAATTGACACCGAGCCGATGGAGTTTGCCGAAAAGCTGGCAGACGCCCCGGTTGAGGTAGTTATCGTGGCGCCCGGTGATTCGATCGAAGCATAAAAATAACCGTTTAACAAGGGCCGGTACGGACGGCGGCTCAATGAGTGTGAGTCATGAAGAAAATATTAATCTGGCTGGTGATTATCGTGGTGGTCGTGGCGGTGCTTGGCACGGCGGCTCTGGCAATCTTTTTCCCTAAGGAAAAGGTCAAAACAATGGCCTTGCAACGGCTGTCATCGGCGTTGGGGCGTCCGGTTACGATTGCGGGAGTATCGACGTCGATCTGGGGTGGTCTTGGGCTGGACCTGGAACAAATCCACATCGCCAATCCGGATGGGTTCGTCGCTGAAGAATTCCTGACGGCCAAAAGTCTCGAAGTAAAAGTCCGGTTATGGCCGCTGTTTAAAAGGCAGGTCCGGATTGACCGGATGATCCTGGTGGAACCGGTTATTATGTTACGCAAGCTTCACGATGGCCGAATTAACTATGACTTCAGCGCGGCCGATACCCTGACGCCGGAAGAAATCCGCGAGGCACTTCCGGATGATGCCCCGATGGCCTCGGCCGCGGCGGTGACATTCGACAATCTGACAATCGAGAATGGTCACGTGGAATATGTCGATGACTCATCGAACCTGCATCTCGCCGCGCACGGGTTGTCACTATCATCGGTCCTAACCATGCCGGCGGCGATGGTATATACTCCGACGGGCAAACTTGAGATTGATGAACTTGACATCATAACGGCGGAACAGGCCTATCCGCAGTTGAAAGTTGACCTGACTTTTGACGGCAGGATTGATCTGAATAAGAGCATTGCCGTCATGAAACTGCCCAAAACAGCAATTAATGACAATCAATTTGCGGTAAATATCGGTATTCCGAATGTCAAGACGCTGAGTAGAATAAACGCTGAAATCTCGGGGGAGAAGCTCAGTTTAAGTCGCCTGCTGACCCTGGCGCCGAAGAAGATGACCGATTCCATTATGACATACAATCCCAATGGTTCGATGACAATGGATGTCAAAGTGTCGTATGATATGGAAACCGGGAATATGTCATATGACGGCACGGTTGCACTGTCCGAAGTGACCGCGTCCGTTCCCGAATTGGAAGAGGGGATTGCGATAGCGGCGATCACGGCGGATTTGGAGACGGATGCCGTCAGTGCCAAAGTAACCGGCGGGACATGGAAAAACAGCGACTTTGCCGGAACGCTGAATGTCCGGGGATTTGATAATCCGGTTGTTACGGATAGTCGGTTTACCGGTGGAGTCAATCTGGCGGATTTGAAACCATTTCTGCCTGATGCAGGTGACCCGAACTTGACCGGAACACTGAATTATGACGTCTCGGTTTACCAGGGATCGATTGACAACATAGCTTCTTTGAATTTGGGTGGGGAGATTTCGATTCAAAACGGCACCTATTCGGCAAGCACTCTTCCTGAGCCGGTGGAGTCATTTTCGATGGCGATGCAATTCCAGCCGGACAAGGTTGTGATTGATAATTTTGCCGCAACATTCACATCGTCGAATATCGTAATGAACGGCACTCTGTACGATGCACTTCCATACTTTCTTGCGGAAGACAACGCTGGTATGCCGCGTCCCAGACTGGAATTTTCGATGAGGTCGAATCGCCTTGATATGGACAGGCTTTTCCCGGAAGTGGTCCCCGGGGAGACCGGTGGGAATCCCGCCGAACTGCCGATTGATTCTCTGCCGCCGTTGATTCTTCCTGATATCGACGGCGCCGGTACGGCACATCTCGACACGCTGATTTACAGCGCGGTGGAATTTACGAATATCGATGCCAGGGTACGAATCGAGAATCGGCGGATACATGCCGAGAACGTCACCGGCAAAGTATATACCGGTGATGTCACCGGAAACGCGGTCATAGACTTGAGTGATTTCGAGAATCCGACTTATAGCGGGGATTATCAGGCCAGCCAGGTTGAGGCAAACGACTTTATCAGCCGTTTCAGCGGTTTTGGTGGTCATCTCTTTGGCAAGTTGAACATCGCCGGGACATTTTCAACATCCGGTTGGGACCCGGAACCGATACTGCAATCGCTTAGCATGGATGGTGACGCCAATGTCGTGGAGGCGCGACTGGTCGGGTTTGACATGTTGCAGAGCCTGGCTTCGAATTTCAACGTGCAACTGCCGGATGAGGAGAAGTTGCGCGATCTGATGACTGCTTTTCATGTTGAAAACGGACGGGTGGAGTTTGACGCCATGGAATTTTTCTCCACCACCGGGGACTGGCTGGTTGGCGGCTCGGTGGGATTTGACGGCACGCTCGATTATAAGGGCGAGGTTCTGCTGTCCGAGAAATTTACCAGCCAGGCCATTGCTCAGTCAGGATCAATGTCCGGGCTGGTGGGGCTGTTCAAGCAAAAAGGGACAAATCGCATAAAAGTCCCCTTCACGCTAGGTGGGACATATTCCAGGCCCAAGTTCGGGATTGATCTGAATGCCTCCGATGCGATCAAGGATAACCTGACAAATCAGGTCGGTGATGCCCTGAAAGATCTGTTTAAATAGGTAGAAGATAAACCCAAATCCCATTCCGGCCGATACGTATCTATATAGATATGATTTTTACCACTATCAAAGAAGATGTCCGTGCCATTTATCGCAATGATCCGGCGGCGAAAAACATCGAGTTTTTGCTGTATCCGGGATTTCACGCAATCCTGATTCACCGGCTGATTCATCCGCTGTACAGGTTCGGGATACCGTTTGTTCCGCGCCTGATTTCCGAGATCTGGCATTTTCTGACCGGGGTGGAAATTCATCCGGGGGCAACCATCGGCAAAGGCTTCTTTATCGATCATGGGGCGGGAATCGTGATTGGCGAGACGGCCGACATCGGCGAGAACTGCGTGATGTTTCATAATGTTACGCTTGGCGGCACCGGCAAACATACCGGCAAGCGCCATCCGACCATCGGCAATAATGTCGTGATCGGCACCGGTGCGATTCTTCTGGGACCGCTGACGATCGGCAGTAATGTCCGGGTCGGCGCGAATACGTTTTTGTATATGGTCGATATCCCCGACAACTGCACCGTGGTTGGCACGCCCGGCTACATTACCCGCAAGAACGGCGAGCAGGTACATATTAAACCGGAACCGACCCGCGTCCCGGTAAGTTGACATTTCATCAATCATCATTTCATTATAAGATCGCAACTTATCCCCGACTTTTTGGTTGACAATTGAAGGGGTCGGTATACCTTTACTTCTTGTCAGAATTAATCCAACAACTGGGTGTTATGCGCTGGAGTGAAACGTTTATACCGACGTTACGACAGGTGCCGTCGGATACCGAGCCAATCTCGCATCAATTGCTGATGCGCGCCGGGTATATCCGCAAAGCGGTTCCGGGTGAGTACATCTATCTGCCGCTTATGCGGAGGGTGTTAAATCGCTTTAAGAAATTGATTCGTGATGAACTGAATGCGGTCGGGGCGGTGGAATATGGCCTGCCGAGTCTGTTATCCGAAACGGAGAAAAAGGCTGACAGAGACGACCGGCTGGCAATGCCGGTTTCGCGCCTGAGCGGGGAGTTGCGCAGTTATCGTCAACTGCCACTGGTGTTGTATCAGATTGGCAAGCGATGCAATTCCGGGATTAAACCAAAACATGGATTGATACAGGCGCGGGAATATCAGATTTTGGAGCTTTTAGGTTTTGCCGGGGATGAATCATCACAAGCTCAAATGGCGGAGAACCTGCGGGCGGCTTTCACACAAATTTTCAAGCGGATCGGACTTGAGGTTGTTGCTGTGGAGTCAGCCGATGGTTATACACCTGACGGCAAGAGGACAGAATTGGTTGCCATTACAGACAGTCCTGTGGCTGAAGATGTAATAATGATAAGTGACGACGGGAGCTATGCGGCGCAGTTGGATATCGCCGAGTTTCAAGAAACCGGTATACCGGACAATGACGATGCTCTTTTAGAAATCAGGGAAGTCGCCACGCCGGGAGCATCGACCATTGAAGACGTATCGGCGTTTTTGCAGGTCTCGGCGCAACGCTTGGTCAAGACGTTGATTTGTATGGCCGACGGCAGACCGTTGGCGGCTTTGGTGCGGGGAGACCGGGAACTTAACCTGGCCAAGCTCAAGCGGCAGGTGGGTGCTGAAACACTCGAACTGGCCGATGCCGAGGTGGTAAGGCGAATAACCGGATGCCCGGTCGGTTTCGCCGGACCGGTAGGTCTGAAAGAGATTGATATCATTGCGGATTTGCTGGTTATGGCGATGCGAAATGGCATCACCGGGGCGAATCGTGACGAAATGCATCTTGTTAATGTTAATCCGGGGCGTGACTTCAGTCCTTTGAAATCCGCAGATATTGTCAACGCCGAGCCGGGTGATCTGGCGCCGGACGGGAGGAGCCGCCTTAACTCATATAAAGGCATATTATTAGCTTCAATTAATCAGATCGGACCGGAATACTGTGCGAATCGGGAGGCGACTTTTTATGACGCCAATGGGGAGTTGAAGCCCTTTTTCCTGATCTTGGCAAAAATGGGAATAAGCCGGGTTTTGCAGGTGGTTGCGGAGTTTCATCATGATAATAAGGGATTAATTTGGCCGAAAGAAATCGCCCCTTATAGGGTAGAGATAATCCCGATTGCAATCACGGATAAGACCATTCGTGAGGCGGCAGAGTTGGTTAATGCGGATCTGGCTGACAATGAATGCGAATGCCTGACAGATGACCGCGATGAGCGCCCGGGAGTGAAGTTCAATGATGCCGATTTGATCGGGATTCCGATCCGGGTGATTATCGGAGACCGGTCCTTGAAACAGGGCGGAGTAGAGGTGAAAACGCGTTCCAATTCGGAGAACATATTGGCGGAATTGGGTGTTGTAGGCGGTGAAATAAACATGATTTGGAATCGCATAAAGTAAGATAAATCAGTTGCTTAAACAAATTAGGTTTATTATACTTGTTGGTTATACTCGTGGCCTGGCCACGTGTTTTGGTGTTTTGAAAATTGGATGCGGACATGAAAGCGAAAATAGCGGAATTAATAACACCGGTACTCAATGCGGAGGGATTCGATTTAATTGAGCTGAAGCTGGCGCGATATAAGCAGTCCAGCCGATTGCAGGTGTATGTTGACTCCGATCATGGTGTCAGTATTGATGATTGTGCCCGCATTTCCAAAGCGATTGAGCCGGTTCTGGACGCTGAGAACTTCTTTGCGGGCAGTTATGCTCTTGAGGTGTCATCGCCGGGTATGGATCGTCCGCTTGAGACGATGCGCGATTTTCAGCGGCGGATCGGAAACAAAGTGCAGGTGTATTTTGCTGATGAAAAACGCAAACCGGTTCAAGGAGTACTGGTTGGCGTAGATGATCACTATATAGACGTTAAGATAGAAGATGACGTCACACGACTTGATCTGGTGGACATCAGAATGGGGAAAATTCTTTTTTGATGGAGAATAAGATACATGGCTTATGACATAATAGAGGCTTTGGCGTTAATCGCCCGTGAAAAAAACATAGATCTTGATACGGTGATTTCCAAAGTCGAGGAAAGTCTGCTTGCGGCGGCGAAGAAACGCTATCCGGAGGCGGAAAATCTCAATTTCAAAATCAACCGCAAATCCGGTGAAATTGTCATGATTGCTCTTAAAAAGGTTGTTGAAAGCGTTACTGACAACCTGACCGAGATTAAGCTGGAAGAGGCCAAGGAAATCGACGATACGGCGGAACTGGGCGATGAAATGGAAATCTTTCTTGAGGTTGATGAGGAATTCGGTCGCAATGCCATCCTGACGGCGAAGCAGGTTCTTATCCAGAAGGTCCGTGAGGCGGAACGAGATAAAATTTACGACGAATATATCACGCGCGTGGGTCAGTTGGTATCCGGAAGTGTTCAGCAGATTGACAAGGGCAACATCATCGTAAATCTCGGCAAGGCCGAGGCGATTTTGCCGATCAAAGAACAGATTCCCCGCGAGAAATATCGCCAGGGAGATCGCGTTCGGGCATATATTCTTGATGTCCAGAAGTCATTCAGCGGACCGCAGATTATTCTCTCTCGCGTGAGTGAAGATTTTCTTCGCTCCCTGTTTGAATTGGAAGTCCCTGAAATATTCGAGCGGGTTATCGAGATCAAGGCGATTGCGCGTGAACCCGGCGAACGGGCCAAGGTTGCGGTTTATTCCGCCGATGAACGGATTGACCCGGTCGGTGCCTGTGTGGGAATCAAAGGAGTCAGGGTGCAATCCATCGTGCGGGAGTTAAACAACGAACGAATCGACATTATTCCTTACAGTTCCAATGATGAGCTTTTTGTCACGCGTTCTCTGGCGCCCGCAAAAGTGGTACAGATCGATGTGTTTTATGACGACCAGGCGATGACGGTGGCGGTTGAGGACGACAAGCTGTCACTGGCGATAGGCAGAGCCGGACAGAACGCCCGTCTGGCTTCCAAGCTGAGTGGCTGGAAGATTAACATCATGTCCGAGACCGAATACAATGAAATGAAACACCGTGAAGCGGAGGAAATGGTTAGGGTGGGCCAGATGGAAGGAATCGGATCAAAGATGGAAGAGCGCCTGGTTGAGGCGGACATCAACACGGTTCAGCAACTGGCAAAATGCAGTTTGGAAGAATTGGTGAAAATAGACGGTATCGGCCAGAAAACCGCCGAGAATATCAAGGAGCGGGCTGAGGCATTCGTGGCTGAGCTCGCAGTGAAGCGCAAAGAGGAAGAGCAATTACAGCAGGAAGCTGAAGCGGAGGATGAATCTGAAAGCGAATCATCTGAGGCGGACGCTGAGGCCCCGGACGGTTCTGATGAAGTCTCCAACCAGGACGCGGCTGACGACAGCGATATGGTGGCCGAGAAGACTGACGAATAATACGACCGGGAGGAGGTCCGGAATAGATGGCAAAAAAACGAATATATGAAGTAGCCAAGGAATATAAAATTTCCTCCACCGCTTTATTGAAAATTCTCAAGGAGTTGAAATTTACTCCCAAGTCTCACATGTCTGTGGCGACCGACGAGATGCTTCAAGCCATCCGAAAGAAATTCGAGGCTGAAAAAGAGGCAGTCAAGAAAGACATTACCCAGAAGAGGAAAAAGAAAGTTATAGCCCCTCCATCCCGACCGAAAAAGGAAGCGGAAAAGGACAAGACGCCGGAGACGAAACAACTGGAAAACCGCATGCAAAAACTATCCGGGGCATTGAAGAAGACTGAGAAGAAAAAGAAACGCCACGATCGTCGGCGTAAGGGCAAGGATGCAAGACGGGTTGATCACAAGGCTGTGGTGAAGAGTTTCAAGGCGACGATGGCGACCCTGGGCGGTGTCAAGAAGGGCCGTAAATATAAAAAACGGCATCCTGGCGAAGAGAATATGACAGTTGACGAGAGTGTCATTGAAGTCAACGAATTCATGACGGTGGCCGAGTTGGCCCGCGCCATGGACATGAAGCCTGCGGAATTGATTGCCACCTGTTTCAAACTTGGTATGATGGCGTCCATTAACCAGCGCCTTGATATGGATACCATTGAGACTCTGGCTTTGGAATGCGGTTTTTCCACCAGCATCAAAGAGGAAATCGGTGAGGAAGTATTGCAGTCCGAAGATGAAACCCGGCTGACAAAGCGGGCGCCGGTTGTCACGGTCATGGGGCATGTCGACCATGGCAAGACTTCGCTATTGGATTATATTCGCAAAACCAATGTCGTCGGAGAAGAAGCCGGCGCAATTACCCAACACATCGGTGCCTATGAAGTCTGGAATCAGAATGGAAAAATCACTTTTATCGACACTCCCGGTCATGAGGCGTTTACGGCCATGCGAGCCCGAGGGGCACAGATAACCGACCTGGTGGTTCTGGTGGTTGCCGCCGATGACGGTGTCATGCCGCAGACAGTGGAGGCGATTGACCATGCCCGCGCCGCGGGCGTACCGATCGTGGTTGCCATTAATAAAATCGACAAACCGTCAGCTAATTCCGAACAAATAAAGCAACAGCTCACCAAGTATAATCTGGTTCCTGAAGACTGGGGTGGCAAAACGGTGATGGTTGAGGTGTCGGCCAAGACCGGGCAGGGAATCGACACCCTGCTGGAGATGATCGTTCTGCAGTCGGAACTTCTGGATCTCAAGGCGGATTCGGACATCCGCGGTCAGGGCATTGTCATTGAAGCGCGGCTGGAAAAGGGCCGCGGCCCGGTTAGCACGGTGATAATTCAACGGGGGTCGGTCAAGGTTGGTGATCCGATCGTGGCGGGACCCTATTTCGGTCACGTGCGTTTTATGTGGAGTGACCGAGAGCGCGAACTGGCAACGGCAGGTCCCTCAATGCCTGCTCGGATAACCGGTTTGAATGGCGTTCCCCAGGCCGGGGATTCCTTTATGGTAATGAGAGACGATCAGGAGGCACGGGAAATTTCCACCAAGCGCACCCAGATCAAGCGTGAGCAGGAGATTCGTCGCGGTTTCGGGCGGGCCACGCTGGAGCAAATTTACGAACAGATCAAAGACGGCCAGGTCAAGGAATTGCGATTGGTGATCAAGGCGGACGTTGATGGTTCCGCCGAGGTATTATCGGAAACGCTGAGTAAGATTGCCACGGATGAGGTCCGAACCCTGGTCATTCACAAGGGCGTCGGCGGTATCAGCGAATCCGACGTTCTTCTGGCGACCGCCTCGGATGCCATTATCATCGGATTCAATGTCCGTCCTGATGGACGCGCGCGTGAACTGGCCTCCAAGGAATCGGTGGATATTCGTCAGTATAGCGTCATCTATGATGTCGAGAACGATATTCGCAAGGCGCTTGAGGGAATGCTGTCACCGGAAGTGAAAGAGGAGTATGCCGGGGTTGCGGAAATCCGACAGGTTTTCAGAGTTCCCAAGATTGGAACAATTGCCGGGTGTTTTGTCAAGGAAGGCACCATTCATCGCTCCGATAAAGTTCATGTCGTTCGCGACGGGCGTATCGTGTACACCGGGAATATGCACTCGTTGAAACGATTCAAAGATGACGCCAGGGAGGTTGCCAGCGGGTATGAATGCGGAATCGGCATTGAGGACTTTCAAGACATCAAAGTTGGCGATACCATAGAAGTATTTAAACTGGTAGAAACGGCGCGAAAACTGGAATAAACGGCGGGGAAACCCTTGATTGTCGGGACCGTAGAGGTTGATTTAAATCTTCCGGGAGTGTCATCATTAAAAGAGAAGCGGAGAAGGGTTAAGTCACTTCTGGCACGCGTGCAGAATCGTTTTGGCGTGTCGATTGCGGAAGTCGATTATAACGATTCGTGGCGCCGGGCACAACTCGGGGCCGCGGTGGTATCAAACGAAAAAAAACATGCGGAGCAGGTTATTGCCCGACTGATGCAAATGATTGAAGCGGAACCGGAGATGGTGCTGGTTGATTATCGAGTGGAAATATTATAGGTAACATGATGCGACGGTTTAAACGATCGGATCGAATAAAAAGTCAAATGCTTCGCGACGTGCAGTCCCTGCTGGAGCAGGAATGCACCGCGAATCTTGACAGCCTGGTGACGTTCACCGACGTCAAGATAACCGATGATTTAAGGTTTGCCACCATCTATTACTCGGTTCTCGGTGATAATGCCGCCAAGGATAAGACTGCCGCCTACCTGGAGAGTATTCACAAGCGGGTGCAGACGCAATTGGGTCGGTTGCTACGCATAAAGTACATTCCGGAAATCACCTTTGCCTTTGACCCGTCGATAGAGCGTGGGATGCGAATCGAGAGAATTCTTAATGAGCTTTCAGACAAAAATGACAATCGCGAAGAACCAACGGCATAAATCCATCGACAGCTTAATTAGGGGCGCGGAATATATTCTGGTGTCGTCTCACAACGAGCCCGACGGCGATTCGCTCGGATCGCAATTGGCGATGGTCCGCTATCTTAGTTCTCTTGGAAAAAAAGCTGTCATTGTCAATGAAGGTGTTATTCCCGACAAGTACCGGTTTCTCCCGGACATCGAAACCGTCATCAATTATGAAAATTACGATGGCGAACATAGCTTTGATCTGGCGATATTTTTGGAATGTGCTAAACCTGACAGAGCCGGTCGGGTGGCCGAATTGTTGACACCCAGGATGCGCATGATCAATATCGATCATCATCCCGACAACGCCGAATACGGTGATCAGATTCTGCTCGACGACCACGCCTCATCGGTGGGTGAGATGCTGTTTGAGTTTTTTCAGGATGTCGGATTTGCCATCGACGAGGCAGTGGCAGTGCAGTTGTACACAGCGATTCTCACCGACACGGGTCGCTTCCGTTACAACTCAACCACCCGGCGTACCATGGAGATTGCTGGCCATCTGCTGGAATGGGGGGCGCACCCGCGCCAGATTTGCGATCGGGTGTATTTCTCCAAACCACCGTCGACATTGCGTCTGATCGGTCAGATCCTGTCACACATGGAGTTTTTTGAGGATGATCGCATTTGCCTGATGTATCTGGACCAGGAGATGCTGGATGTGAGTCGCGCCGGACGGGACGAGGTTGACGGCCTGGCGGAATACTCGTTGTACGGACGGGATACGCTAATCGGGGCGTTTCTCAAGGAAGTGGATGCCCATACAACACGCATCTCGCTTCGTTCCCGCACCAATATCAACGTTTCGGAACTGGCCCACAAATACGGTGGGGGAGGACACATTAAGGCCTCCGGATTCACATTAAATCTGCCATTGCGCGATGCTGGCCGCAAACTGCTCGGCGATTTAAGGGAGATGATCAATGCTGCAGTATGAAGGCATTCTCCTGTGTCGCAAGCCGTACGGCATGACCAGTCATGATATTATTTATGAATTGCGCAAGACTATCGGTCAGAAGAAGATCGGTCATACCGGCACGCTTGACCCCCGGGCCACCGGGCTATTGGTAATTTGCCTGGGGCGGGCGACCAAGATTGCGCAGTTCCTTATAGAAACCGACAAAACCTATGAAGCGGAAATACTGCTGGGACAACGGTCACCGACGATGGACAGTGAGGGCTTGGACCCCAACGAGCCGGGGCAACCCGTTCCCGATATGAATGAACTGCAGATGCAGGAAGTCCTCGACACTTTCAAGGGGCGTATAGTCCAGCAGGTCCCGGCCTATTCGGCGGTCAAGGTTGGCGGGCAACGCATGTATAAGATGGCCCGCAAAGGGGTGGCGGTTGAGGCGCCGGAACGAGAGGTGGAGATTGGCAATATCACCCTCAAAAAATTAGACCTTCCCACGGTTCGGTTTGTCGTGTCCTGTTCCAAGGGAACTTATGTCCGCGCGCTGGCGGATGCCATTGGCCAGCGGATCGGATGCGGGGCTTACTTGAAAGGACTGATTCGAACGCGGGTGGGACGGTTTGAACTGGCCGATTCACTGAGTTTAAGCGAGATTAAGCATTATCGTGACGCCGGATCGCTCAAACGACACGTGATCCCGATCGAGACGGTTCTTCCGTTTCCATCGATTCAGGTTAATAAAACATTCTCACAGGTGATCATTTCGGGACGCTCGCCGGAGTTGAAGGATATTGTGGATATCAGCGGCGATTTCAACGCCGAGGATTTAATCAGTCTTCGCGATCATACCGGGCGGGTGATGGCGGTTGGTCGGGCCGAGGTGGATTCGGCGCAATTGCATTCGGACTATAAGGGAAAACAGTTTTTTACCTATATAAGGGTTTTGAATTGAGTCTTGAAACAATATATGGCATTGAGAACCTCGCGTATACCGGCGAAAAATTCGTAGTCACGCTCGGGACGTTTGACGGTATTCATCTCGGACATCAGGCGATAATGAGACGTCTGATGGAGTGCGCGCAGGAACGGGGAGTGACACCAATGGCGGTGACGTTTGAACCACATCCCCGGGTGCTGGTAACACCGGACAGCCCCCCACCTCTGCTGACGATTTGGGAGGAGAAGGTACGGTTGTTTGCACAGTACATGGCGGGTCGTCTGCTGGTATTGCGGTTCACGCCGGAATTGATGAATACCAATGCGGAGCAGTTCGCCAAAAACATCCTGGTTGACAAACTTAATGTGCAGAAGCTGATTGTCGGTTATGATCATGCCTTCGGCAAGAATCGAACCGGCACAATCAATGACCTGATGGAACTCAGTCGGCGATTCTCGTTTGAGTTGGAGGTGGTCAACCCCGTCATTATCGAGGGTAAACCGGTTTCTTCAACCCGAATCAGGCGATTAATCGCCAACCGGCACTTTTCGCAGGCACTTGACATGCTGGGCCACGCCTATCCCATTCACGGCACGGTTCAGCGGGGAATCGCTCTCGGCAAAAAAATCGGGTATCCGACGGCCAATGTTAAATACGCTGACCGGAAACTTCTGCCGACCGACGGTGTTTATTCATGCAGTATTGATCATGGTGAAGATCACTATGACGGCATGATGTTTGTTGGGCATAATCATTTTAATCCCGAGGCCGAGCGAACGGTGGAAGTCAATATCTTTGATTTCGATGGTGATTTGTATGATCAGGAAATCGTGGTGTACCCGGAGGTGTTTATTCGGGAAAACAACGTGTATGGGAATGTTGAGGATTTGGTGGTGCAAATAGCCAAAGATAGAGAAAATGTTTTGAGAATTAAGCATAAAGGAGAAACGAAGTAATGGCGGTAAGCAAAGAGAAGAAAGCGGAAATCATTTCGACTCATCGGTTGCATGAGTCCGATACCGGTTCGCCGGAGGTTCAGATTGCCGTGCTGACCGAGGACATTAACACGCTCACTGAGCATCTCAATCAACACAAGAAGGATCATCACGGCCGTCGCGGTTTACTGCAAAAAGTTGGTAAAAGAAGACGACTGCTTGATTACCTGAAGGATCGCGACATTGAAAGCTATCGTCAATTGATTGCGAAATTGAACATCAGACGATAGCACAGGAGACAAAGATGAAACATGAGGTTGAACTGGAAATTGGCGGAAAACGCCTAATTATTGAGACGGGCAAGGTCGCCAAACAGGCCAACGGTTCCGTGACGGTCAGGCTGGGAGACACGATGATTCTCTCGGCAGTATGTGCCTCCGAACGCCCGATTGAGGGACGGGACTTTTTCCCTCTGACGGTTGATTATCGCGAGAAAACGTATGCGGCGGGCAAGATCCCCGGCGGCTTTTTCAAACGCGAGGGAAGACCTTCCGAAAAGGAAATTCTGTCATGCCGGATTATCGACCGCCCGATCCGGCCGCTATTCCCGGATGATTACAAGAATGAAGTGCAGTGTCACAATATCGTTTTGTCCGCTGACCAGGAAAACGATGCCGACATCCTCGGTATAACCGGCACCTCGGCTTCGCTGGTTATTTCTGACATCCCTTTCGCGAAGACGATTGCGGGGGTCAGGGTCGGACGTGTTGACGGGCAATTGGTTATATTCCCGACTTTTGCCGAGCTGGAAGAGTCAGATATCAACCTGACCATGGCGGGCTCAAAAGACTCGATCGCAATGGTAGAGGGAGGTGGCCGGGAAGTGTCCGAAAGTGATTTGCTGGCGGCTCTGGAGTTCGGTCATAATCATATCAAGCAGATTGTGGCAAAAATCGATGAGCTTTGCGAAAAGGCCGGCAAGAAGAAGTCGGAATATACGCCGGTGGCACCCGACGAAACTCTCAAGAATCGCGTGATTGAACTGGCACGGGAGCGTCTTCAGGATTGCAACACCACTGCCGACAAGGAAGAACGCGGATCCAAGAAGAACGCCCTCAACGACGAAGTGCAGGAAGCACTGGCGGAGGAGTTTCCGGAATCAGAAAATGCCATTCGCAACATTATTCACGATCTCGACGCGGAAGTCATGCGCGGAATGATTGTCAACGACAACCGCCGTATCGACGGCCGCGGACTCGATGAGGTGCGCCCCATTTCATGTGAAGTTGGTGTCCTGCCGCGCACTCACGGTTCGGCCCTGTTCACGCGCGGGCAGACCCAAGCGCTGGTTACGATCACACTTGGGACCAAGATGGACGAGCAACGGATCGACGATCTGGAAGGTGAGTCTACCAAGAGTTATATGCTCCACTATAATTTCCCGTCATTTTCGGTCGGTGAAGTTCGTCCGATACGCGGGGTCAGCCGTCGAGAAGTTGGTCACGGCGCGCTTGCGGAACGTGCTCTTCAGCCGGTCATTCCGGTCGAGGATCGTTTCCCTTACACGATTCGCCTGGTTTCAGACATTCTGGAATCCAACGGATCATCGTCGATGGCTTCAGTGTGCGGTGGTTCGATGGCCCTGATGGACGGTGGGGCGCCGATTAAAGAGGCGGTTGCCGGCGTGGCGATGGGGCTTATCAAGGAAGGTGACAAGGTGTTGGTGTTGACGGATATTCTCGGCGACGAGGATCATTTCGGCGACATGGACTTCAAGGTTGCCGGAACTGCCCAGGGCGTGACCGCGTTCCAGATGGACATCAAAATCTCCGGACTTGATCTCGACACCATGCGAATCGCGCTTGAGAAGGCCAACAAGGCCCGCATGCACATCCTGGAAAAGATGAATGCCGCGATTCCGAGAAGTCGTGAACAACTCTCCGCCTATGCACCGCGGATTCTTACCGTGAAGATCAAGGTCGACAAGATCGGCGAGGTGATCGGCCCCGGTGGCAAGACCATTCGCAGTATCATTGAGGCGACCGGCGCCAAAATCGACATTGACGATGATGGCACGGTGCTGATTGCATCGGTTGACGGTGCGGCCGGTGAGAAGGCGCTGCAGATGATCGAGGAAATGACCGAAGAGGCCGAAATTGGCAAGGTATACAATGGAAAGGTCCGCCGTATTACCAACTTCGGCGCCTTTTTGGAAATCCTTCCGGGGACCGACGGTCTTCTGCACATCTCTGAAATCGATAACAAGCGGGTGGAGCGTGTAGAGGATTACCTGAAGGTTGGCGATCACCTTGATGTCAAGGTGGTTAATATCGACAATGACGGCAAGATTCGCCTGTCGCGCAAGGTGCTATTGACCGCGCCCGCCAGGAAAGAATAGCAGACAGTATGCGATGACCACATTACCGGGCATCAAATACAACAAGACAGTTTTACCGAGCGGTCTGCGGATAGTTACGGAGAAAATCCCCGCCGTCCGCTCGGCGGCTTTTGGTGTTTGGGTCGACGTCGGTTCCCGCGATGAGGGAATCTCGGAAAAGGGCGCCTCGCACATGATTGAACATATGCTGTTCAAGGGGACGAGGCGGCGAACGGCCCGTGAAATCGCCACATCGGTGGAAGCGCTTGGCGGTTCGCTGAATGCCTTCACCTCGCGCGAGCAGACTTGTTATCACGCCATGGTGCTCGACGAGCATCTGGAACTGGCGGTTGATGTCATTGCGGATATTCTCACTAACTCCACCTTCACCCCGCGCAATATCGCCCGTGAAAAGCAGGTTATTGCCGAAGAAATTCGTGAAATAGACGAAACGCCATCGGACCTGATTCATGAACTTTTTGCCGAAACATTCTGGCGGGGGCAGTCGCTGGGATCACCCATCATGGGAACCGAGCAAAGTCTCAAGGCATTGACCCGAAAACAATTGAAGTCATACATGCAACGCCACTATTGTGGCGGCAAAGTCGTTATCGCGGGTACTGGTAATATCTCCCACCGCAAACTGGTACGTCTGGTCAAAGAGAAATTCGACTTTCCGTCAGGCAGTGGTGAGTGCGGGGAAAAAATGATAATGCCGGTCGATCGACGCCTGCAGTGTATCAACAACGGAACCAATCAGGCGCATGTCTGTCTCGGGTTTCCCGGTTTGGCATTCGCACACCCGGATCGGTTTGCATTGCTGGCTTTGCATACTTATCTGGGCGGCGGGATGTCGTCGGTATTGTTCCAGAAAATCCGCGAAGAACGCGGAATGGCATATACCGTATTCAGTTTCACGGACTTCTATCGCGACAGCGGCATTTTCGGAATTTATCTGGCAACCGATCGCAAGCGGGTGAGCAATGCCATAGAGATTATCCTGCGAGAACTCGGAAGAATGAAAAAAAAGAAACTGACTTCCGAAAAGCTCGACACGGTCAAGGCCCAGATCAAGGGAAACCTGACCCTCGGCATGGAGTCGACCTCGGGACGGATGAATCGTCTCGGCCGCTACGAACTTATGACCGGGAAACATGTCTCGCTTAGGGACGCGCTTAACGCCATCGACCGGATCACGGCCGAGCGGATCATGCGGGTGGCACGCGAGTTGATCAACACCGAGCAGTTGACGGTGACGTCGTTGGGACCGGTTATCGAAAAGGATATAATTTCGGTCGACTGGACGCTGGCTTGAACGGAATATCGTAGATATGGCGGTTCTCGCCTTTCATAAAATCGAACCATCGCTCACGGTGGGTATCAATAATTATAATCCCCGGCGTCTTGAAAAGCTCCTGGTGACATTAAAAGAAACCGGTTACTGCTTTCTTGATATGGAACAATACCTTGCGGCGGATGTCCATGACAGAGCAATTGCGACGGTGACTTTCGACGACGGGTATGAGTCGTTTTACACCAGAGCTTTTCCCATTCTTCAGAGTCTGGAAGTTCCGGCGACGGTGTTTGTGCCAACTGATTTTATCGGTCTCCCCGACAGTTGGGATTATGCCAGTGCCTTCAATCCCGCGCGGCATTTGAGCCGGGAGCAGATCAGAGAACTGTCTGACAAGGGGATAACCTTCGGTTCGCACGGAGTTTCCCATCGTTGCCTGGCCGGGCTTTCACCGCGGTTGTTAAAGCTGGAGTTGGAACGTTCCAAAAAGAAGCTTGAGGATATTACGGGGAGACGCATGATGTTTCTCAGTTATCCCTTTGGACGCTTTACGCCGGAGGTGGAAGCGCAAGCTTTGGAGTCGGGCTATGAGCGCGGTTTCTCACTGGCATCGTATCGCACAAGCCGATTCGGTTTCACGGTTTCCCGTCTCGGAGTGTATACGATTGACACTCCGCTGGCCGTGGCCGCGAAAATAAACGGGGGGATACTGTCGCGGATGGAGAAATTCAAGGGAGCCATTATCAACGCTTATGCTTCCGGGACCATTTTATTACATCGCCTGCGTGCGCAACAACCTCCGGAACCCCACTAATATCTTGACCCGACCAGCCGAAAACTCTTGATAAAAAGGCCGTTTTCGCATACATTCATAATTTTGCATGAATATTGAATAATAAGCAGGTGTGGTAAAGATGCAGAATGCCGAAGGAAAAACGCTGAGATACGACTTTAAGGAAATCGAACACCGCTGGCAGGAGAAATGGGAAAAGGATGGCCTTTACCGGGCGGTTGACAATCCGGGCAAAGAAAAATTCTACATGCTGGTGATGTTCGCATATCCCTCCGGCGATATTCACATGGGGCATTTCCGCAATTATATCGTCGGCGACGCCGTCGCGCGTTACAATATGATGCTCGGCAAGGATGTCCTGCATCCGTTTGGATGGGATGCCTTCGGCCTGCCGGCGGAGCGCGCCGCCATCCAGCGCAAATTGCATCCTCAGGAATGGACTTACAAAAATATCACGATTTCCCGCGAAACATTGCAGAAGGTGGGCGTTTCCTTCGACTGGTCGCGAGAGGTAATCTCCTGCAGTCCCGATTATTATAAATGGACACAATGGATGTTCGTGCAGTTGTTTAAAAAGGGACTGGCCTATCGTAAATCGGGGCTGGTTAACTGGTGTCCGGAAGACAAAACAGTTCTGGCCAACGAACAGGTAGTCGATGGTAAATGCGAACGATGTGACACCCCGGTCGAAAAACGCGAACTGACACAGTGGTATTTCAAAATTACCGATTATGCCGACCGGCTGATCGATGATCTGGACCATCTGCCGGATTGGCCGGAAAATGTCAAGACCATGCAGAAAGAGTGGATTGGCCGTTCTCATGGCGCTGAGATTGATTTTATTATTAAAGAGACCGGGGAGAAGTTGCCGGTTTTCACGACCCGACCGGATACCATCTATGGTGTAACCTTCATGGCGGTCGCCCCTGAGTCACCTCTGATTGATCGGTTGAATCTTGAGGATGAATATAAGACAAAAGTTGAAGAATATCGCAAAACGGCGCAGATGCGCTCAGAAATTGAACGGACCTCGGCTACCGGCGAGAAAGACGGAGTTTTTACCGGAAAATACGCCATTAATCCTTACAACGGAGAGGAAGTCCAGCTTTGGGTCGCCGATTATGTCCTGGCCGGATACGGCACCGGGGCGGTCATGGCGGTTCCGGCCCACGACAGCCGGGATTTTCTGTTTGCAAAAAAATATGACATCCCGATCAAGGTCGTGATTCATCCCAATCATGTGACAGCCCTTGATCCTGATACGATGGAGGATGCCTTCACTGAATACGGTGTGATGGTCAACTCCGATCAGTTCAACGGATTGGACGGGGAAGAGGCTATCGGTGAAGTTACCGAATATGCCGAACGGAAGGGATTTGGACGCCACAAGGTAAATTATAAATTGCGGGATTGGTTGATATCTCGCCAGCGATATTGGGGTGCGCCGATTCCGATTATACACTGCCCGAAATGTGGGCCGGTTGCCGTTCCCGAGAGCGAATTGCCGGTGCTTTTGCCCAAAACCGACAATTTCGAACCCAAGGGCCGTTCCCCGCTGGCGGATGTCCCTGAATTTATGCAGGTCAAATGCCCCAACTGCGGGGGAGAGGCCGAACGCGATCCGGATACCATGGATACTTTTGTTTGTTCGTCATGGTATTATCTGCGTTATATCGATCCCGGAAATGAAACCGGTCCATTCGACAAAGAGAAAGTCAAGGCCTGGATGCCGATTGATCTGTATATTGGCGGGATAACGCATGCCACCGGGCATTTGATATATTTCCGCTTTTTCCAGAAATTCCTCAAGGATATTGGCTGGGTCGATAACGATGAGCCGGCATCAGTGCTGTTCAATCATGGAATGGTGATGGATGCCGAAGGTGAGGTGATGTCAAAATCCAAAGGGAACGTCGTCTCCCCGGTCAGTTTGATGGAGCAACGCGGGATTGATATGAGCCGCCTGGGGATGTTTTTCACGGCCCCGACCGAACGTGAGGTTCTCTGGAATGATGAGGTTATTGTCGGTATCGAGAAATTCATCCTGAACCGCTTTTTCCCGTTGAGTGAACAGTATCGCAACACCAATCCGGACTTAAAGTATAACTTTAAGCAGGCCGAATTGAATGAATTCGAATGGAATATCTATATCAAGCTGAATCAGACTATTAAACGTATCACCGAGGATTCCGAGCGATTGCAGTTTAATACCGTCATTGCGGCCCTGATGGAATTCAGTCGTGAATATGACAGCGAAAAAATTAATAATGACAATCTCAATGATTCTGTGATATTAAAGTCGATTCAGTTAATCGCACCACTGGCGCCGCATCTGGCCGAGGAAATGTGGCACCAATGTGGCCAGACCGGATCTGTTTTCAAATCTCACTGGCCGGAATATGATCAAAATGCCATTCAGTTTGACATGATGAAGATTGCGATTCAGGTCAATGGAAAATTGCGTGGCGAGATCGAAATCGCACGTGATTCAGCCCAGGAAGAAGTGCTGGCGGCGGCCCGAAATAATAGTCGGATCAAGGCCCACCTAGAAAACAAGGCGATGGTAAAAGAGATATATGTTAAAAATCGCCTGGTTAATATTGTCGTAAAATAAATCAGGATATAAGAATTGCAGTGGGACCTCATTATATATAAAAATTGGCATTATACGTATGTTAACATAATATATCTTTAGGGACACGCCATTGTATTGATTCGCCTTATTTTCCTTCTGTTCCCCGCAAGCTTTTTCTGTACCCCGGTCTCTTTTCCTTTGATTTGATACCGTTCTCAATAATATTCATGGTGAACCATCATCAACCCGGTGATACCAGTCTCACATGTCGATACTTTCCCTTACTGTTAACATGTCAAATTGTTTACAATATGACGAAGTGGTCTTGGACCAAAAGCCATAAGACAAATAGCAGACAATGCAATAAGAAATTATGATACTGAGAAATATATCATCCAGCCTTTTTGAAGGCGTAGTTGGCGAGCCTGCGGGCTTCACGGAAGCGGGTTTGGGGGCCGGGAGAGCCAAGAACGACAACTGAAATCTGCTTGCCTTCCCCGTTTTCAAGGATGGTGGCCAGGCAGTAATCAGATTCAATGATATAACCGGTTTTTCCCGCCAGGACCTTATACTTCGAGAACACCATCTTGTTGGTATTTATCAACTTAATGGTCTTATTGCGATTTAACAGTTTAAATCTGTGGCTTTTCTTGCTTGTTATTTCTGATATTTCTGGATATGTATTAACGATCACATTCAGAATCCTGACAATATCGGCGGCGGTTGAGCAATTTCGCTCATCAAGACCGGTCGGCTCGAACATTACGGTATTGTTTAACCCGATTTCTATGGCCTTTTTGTTCATAAGGTTGGCGAATTTTTCATAACTTCCGGCAATATGTCGCGCCAGGGCACGAGCCGAACGATTATCGGACTGGAGAAGCGCGGAATGCAGAAAGTCCTGCACGCGCGCCCTGTCCCCCGTTCGAAACAGCGAACGGGCTGAGCGTTTGGCGTCCATTTTGGTGATGGTCAGGATTGAGTCGGGCTGATAATGGTCGATAACTACCATTGCCGTAAGCAGTTTCGATATGGACGCAACCGCTCGCAATTCGGTGGCATTGTAACAATACAGCACGTCCTTGTTACGGTTGTCGACGGCTATTGCGGCCTTAAGATTGAGATAAATATCGCGGGAGATATTGGAATCGGGCACTTCCAGATCGAACCGGACCTGGTGTTGTTCAAAGGCGTCAAGAGTCCGAGATTCGGATTCCGTAAGTCCCAGAAAGTGTGCCAGCACACACAGTGCTCCGATGCCGAGAATGGAAAATATTATAAGTGTTCTTTTGCGGTTTATGTCTGAGTCTAGTATTTTATCCATTTAATCAATTCCGGTAAGGTCGGTCGTTTCCCATACATGAGAATGCCGATTCTGAATATTTTGGCGGTGATCCATATCACTGCCAGTGTCGTCAGGGCTGTAAGAATCACTCCAATTGTTGCTTCAAAGATGATGGGGTTGCTGAAGTTAAATACATCCACCCCGATAAAATTAATTCGCAGAATCATCATGGTCGGTGTGAAAAACGGTATCAGCGATAGCACGACCGCCAGCGTTGAATCAGGTTCCTGGATGATATACATGGCAATTATGACCGGCATGATCAGCGCCATTGTAATTGGAAAGATAAAATTCTGTGCTTCCTTGTCAGAATTGACCAGTGACCCGATCAATGCAAACAGCGTCGAATACATCAGATAACCCAACACCAAAAACAGCAGAAAATATATAATAAATATGGGATTAAAAATAATCGCCGAGATATCTGTGCCGATAGCGAGACTTCCCCGGAAGGAGTAAATCCCGGCTCCAATCACAAACCATATGGCGACCTGGGTAAGACTCGCCATCCCCAATCCGATTACTTTCCCGGCCATTAGCTGGAATGGTGATATCGACGACACCAGCACTTCCATAATACGAGAGTTTTTTTCCTCGATGACCGAACGCATCAGAATCTGGCCGTAGCCGATGGCGGTCATGAAAATAATCATGACAAAGACGATCCCACCCATGTACATGGTCAGGAAATCCCGTTCCTTGCCACCTGGGGCCTGCTGTCGCAGGTCGATTCGACGGGTGACGTTGAGAATGCTGTCGACGCTCACACCAATATTCAGCTTTTCCAGTCGTAATGTTGCCAGGATATCCGAAAGGCGGCGCTCGAAACGAGATCCCATGTTAAAACTAAATGATTTTGCCACCTGTATGACTGAATCGTTTTCAAGAACATTATTACTTATGACGAGATAAGATTTCAGACGCCCGGCTACGACCAGTGAATCAAGATCCGTGCGCAACGCTTCAATGGCGGCTGAATCGGACGGGTCAGGTGTGAAAATATCGCTTACGATATATGATGGGGTTTTGCCGTCCTCAAGGGTATATCGTTCCAGTGATGCTTTAAAGGATTCCCCTATCCCCTGGTTATCCAGGTCGACAATAGAAATATACTCGGTCTTGCTTGATTTTTTATCGGCCAGAAGGGCGGGCAAAATGGTGATCGCGACCAGAAATATCGGGGTGAGAATAATACCCACCAAAAAAGATTTTTTCTTGACGACCTGAGCGTATTCCCGTTTGATGACAATCCACATCTTGCGCATGGCTATTTCATCTCCTCTTCAAGTTTTGCGGGATCGCTTTTGGTAACGTCAATAAAGATATTATACAAAGACGGCTCAACCAGTTCAAAACGACTGACCGTCACGCGTGCGGCAATCTCTTTCAGGACGGATTGACTATCGGCGTCGGGCGCCAGTTTCAGTTCGATATAGTTGTTAAATTCCGAGACCTCTTCGATCCCGGGGATATCATGCACAAAACCGCCATCTCCCTCGATGTCGACCTGGATGGTATTGGCCCCGAACCTTGCCTTCACGTCGGCAAGTTTGCCGTCGAGAACTTTCTGCCCCCTGTTAATCAGGCAGATATAATCGCAGAGTTTCTCAGCCTGCTCCATGACATGAGTTGAGAAGAGAATGGTTGTTCCCTTGCGCTTTTCCTCCAGGAGGATGTCCTTGATCAGCTCGATATTAATGGGATCCAGTCCGGAGAAGAGTTCGTCGAGAATAATCATCTCCGGTTTGTGTATCAAGGTTGTAATGAACTGCTATTTTTGTTGCATTCCCTTGGAAAGCTCTTCAACCTTGCCATCTTTATACTCCAACAGCGACATCTTTTCCAACCAGCCGTCGATCTCCGCGGCAACCTGCTTTTTTCCGAAGCCCTTGATCTCGGCAAGATAGGTAACAACCTCATTAAGAGTCATTTTCTTATACAGGCCTCGTTCCTCGGGAAGATAACCGACGCTGTTTTTAAAATCGCGAGACAGTTTTTGACCGTTGATTAAAATCGATCCTGAGTCAGGTGCGATGATATCCATGACCATGCGAATAGTGGTCGTCTTGCCGGCTCCATTCGGTCCGATGATACCATAAATGGAACCCTTGGGTACCGACAGCGACAGATGATCGACCGCCGCCTTCTCATCGTAGAATTTGCTTATATTTTCCAGTCTCAAAAATTCTTGCATTTCCACCTCAGATTTATCAATAAAAGCATTCTAACTTGTTGGTCAACAAAAAAATCACAGGTTTAACATCTGTTTCATATCCAGCGCGTTTTTTACTGCTTGACCGAGATGGCAGTTGTTGAAAAAGATGTACATGCTTTTGGCTTTATGTTCCAGTTTCAGGATTTTGTCTTTCCACTCCTGCAGTTGTTCCGGTGAGTAATCATAATCATACCGCAGGGCACCTCCCTCCCACCAATGCTCGGCATTGCGACCGTGCAGGCGGAGATAGGCAATATCGGTAGTATTAAACAGGTCGGGATTCAGTAATCCCGGCAACTGCGGCTCATCGACCGCAACATACCCGATGCCGGAATCACGAAAGGCATCGTACATGGTGCGGTTGACCCAGCTGTTATGCCTGAATTCGACAAAAAGCTCATGCGGTCGCAGTCGATCGGCACAGGTACGCACATAGTCGAGATTAACCGAAGAGAATTTAAACGAGTATGGAAACTGCGCCAGCAGTCCTTTCAATTTGCCCGCCTCGATCATCGGTTTCAGACAATCGGTGTACGGTGGGAGCATGGCGTCGAGGTCTTTGCGCCGATGGGTCATTTGCTGAGGGACCTTGATGATAAATTCATAGCCATCCGGAGATTTCTTCTCGATATTTGCCATAACGGCCGGGTGCGGAATACGATAGTACGTGGAATTGATCTCAACGGTCGGGAAATACTTGAGATAGTGATCGAACATCTTGCCTTTTTTTATATCGGGCGGATAGAACGGTCCTTTCCAGCCTTCGAAGCTGTATCCGGATGTGCCGATTTTGATTTCCATATTACCTGAATATAATGGTTATACCGGTTTTACGATAAACCGGGGCGGGCGTTGCATCACCGGGATGGTTTTTCCTTTTGGAATCGCACTTTTCCGCATTTTGGGCAGATCCACTTGCGTTGTTTATGGAACGATCTCTTGACTTCTTTCATCTGGATTTTGCATTTTGGACAGATCATGCCAGAACACGCAGGAAATCGGTCAGTAAGAAATCGATCCGACCGATGAACGTTGACATCCGCGACATCACGGTATACCCAAAGGTCGCGCCGAAAAATATCATGAGAAAATAGGTTCCGACTTTCGCCGCGACGCCCATGGCGCCCTTGTGCTCGCGGCTGAAATAGAAATATGCCAGCGTGGTCAGCAGGCCCACAATAACCACCAGGGCCTCGACATTGAAGCCCCCGCCATCGACCAACGGCATGACTGAGGCTGACATCTGTTTGAGCGTTCGGGCATACAGCATGGCCGGAATCGCCACTCCCGCGCCGGCACCGATCATGAGAGCAATCGGAATGCGCGACAGCCATGACAGGCGGTTGGAAAAGCGGGTGAACATGAGCAATCCCAGGACAAGCGGGATAATCATGGCCAGTTCGCCGTGCCAAAACAGTGGTGCGAATAATCGGTCAACCAGTGTCGTTTGCCAGTAGATAACCAGGGCATAGCCGATGGACAGGCCGATCAGCAAAGACTCCGCGGCCTTGTAGATGGGGTTGTCCTTGTACAAAAAGGTGTAAATGGCCAGGGTCAATATCCCCGCTATAATCAATCCGATATCCATCTATTCTTTCCCACGTTTTCTGTCTCTGAAATACAAGATATTGCCGATAATAATCAGCACAATCACATACAGGTGAGCCGACGTCTGCGCCAGCATCCCGCGATTGCCTCCCCCCGGCTGTCCCAGCAGGTTCTCATATTCGGCGGCGCCTTTCAGACCGCCAACCACTGAAAAGAGCTGGCCGGATGCGAGATAAGGATCATAAGTTGTGATCATCGCGGCGGTCAGAGCCGCCATGACCTGCTGGTGGTATTGACTGCCGACATATTCAATCCAATGCACCGTCAGCGCCCCGTCGGTGATCGACACGACCATCTCAACCTGATCATAGTTGACGATACCGTGCATGACCGGGATTTCGTCGGTCGGGGTGCCGAGATAATCCTCGGGAAAGACATGCCTGATGGACTCCCCCATACCCAGGATGGCCGATATCTGTTGCGGTTTGAAACCGAGAAAGACGTAATCGGTGCCATACCTTTTGTCGAACTCGCTAGCGGTTTGTGACAGCAGTCGATAACCGATGGCGGTACCCTCGGCAAATAGTGAAACTCCGATTATTTTCAGGTTGTTTTTGAAGGCGTGACGCAAGACAACCAGCGCCAGCGGCTGTATTTCGGGGAGCGATGATGCTTCATGATCGAATGATACCATGATCACCGAACCCTCGGGCAAGTCCTCTATATAGGTATAACTTTTTTGCACTTCCGGCGACGCGACCGATTCAAACCGGACATTTAACAGGTAAGACAGGGTTATCATCAGGAACAAACCGCCGAAAATAACCCACCTGGTCTTGAGTCGAGTCATGGCTATTCACCCCTCAGGTAAGTTCGTTCGATGCCGAGAATCACACGCAGGGCGGTTGTCATTGAACCAAGTCCGATACCGATCAGGATTCCGCGACGGGCCGCCATGGACGGGTAATTTTGCACCCAGAAGGTGATTTTGGGGAAAGTCTCGGAGATCATCTCGGTAATCGGCACACGGCCGATCAGGACCACCAGAGCCGCCGCCAGAAGAATTACCGCCTGGGCGTTACGGGCGCGAAAGCCGCGAAAAGATGCCGAGGCAACAAAGAAGGCCAGCAGGGAGAATACGGTCGCCTGCATCGGTGCCAGCATGTTTTCAAAAGCCCACTGGAAGGGAGAGTCAATCTTAATCCCACCGATCAATGCCAAAACCGGCATGAGCACCAGCCCTGCCAGCCCGATCAGGCGATAGGGCGTGTCTTTGCCACGGCTAATCTGTTTGAGATTGGTCTTGACAAAAGCGGCGATTCCGACCAGGAGCGTGAAGGCGAAGATAATTTGCCAGTAGTCGTTGATTGTTACAAATACCGCCCGAGCCACCGGGTGTGGCGAAAAGTATTGCAGGAACATCAGCACTCCGGCAATGAAGCAGACAGCTATCGGCAGGCGCTGTTGCATCTAAAAGCTCCACCAGGTTGAAGAGGGATCGAGGGTTGCCCAGATAACGGCAATCACGATAAACAGACCGATGAATATCTTGAGAATATCCTGGGCCTTGACCGAGGATAAAATCATGCTGTTTTGAGACAGGTAGCCCGAGGCCGCGAAAAGCTCCTCGCCGATCAGGGTATAATCACAGGCCACGATAAAGAAGGCGAGCTGGATGGTGGAGTCCGTCCCGGCAATCTGGATGGCTCCGATGGAATTGGCGGTTTCGGCCAGGATTAGCGACTCGGCCTCGAACGTCCCCAGCAAAAAGACCGAGGCCGGTTTGGTGCGGCTGATGAAACCATCGACCGCCGCGGCATAACCGAATTGCGAGGATGAGATATAAAAAATATCGTCAGCGCGATAGCGATCAAGATGCCCGGCTTTGGCATGGGCCTCCTTTACGACCTCCTGTGCCACCGCCATAATAACAGGGTCATGGGTGGGATAGATCAGGCGGCAATCGTAATGGGCGGTTTTTTCAGCGACCGATGAGAGAATGTTCATCGAGGCAATCGTCGTCGGGCGTTGGATATCTCCCCCCCACCCGGGAGTGTACAGGATCGGCGAGCCCATCTCGGTGGCGCGGCCAACCGCTTCCTCGACCGCTTTCAGGCCCGGTATTTCTCGAATCGAGAGTTTTCTCCCCGATTGAACCAGGCGAATGGTATAGAGCACCACCGCAATGGCAATAATGGAAAGCACCAGGGTTGGCAGGGTGGCAGGATCAAACCAGCGTACCTCGGCTCCGGATTCGGAGGCATAAACCGATGACACCTCCCACGTCAATAACAGCAAAAGATAGAGGGGTGCTTTTAATCGCGATGACATGATAATGATAAAAACAGCGAATGAGACTGAAATCAACAAAAAGTTTTCTTGACAAGGCATGCATCGGGATTTATCCTCGGGTTACTATGAAACATATATTATTCTTATCAATTATCGCACTGGCGCTGTTACTGTCCTGTTCCGGCGGCGAACAGACGGTGAACGGCAAGGCCACGCTTGAAATGTGGCAATTCTGGACTGACCCGGCGATCAGGCCGACTATCGAACAAATGGTTGCCGATTTCGAAAGTCAAAATCCGGATATCAAGGTGAACCTCACCGACCTGACCTGGGCTAATGGCCATGAGAAGATAGTCATGGCGTTTTCATCCAACACCGCGCCCGATATTGTAGAACTGGGCTCGGACTGGGTGCCTGAATTTTCCACCGCCGGAAAACTGGCGGATATCACTGCCGATGTCCTGCCCGATACGGCACAGTTTTACGGGTGGACGCCCGGTATTCACGACAATACTATTTATGCGATGCCGTGGATTCTTGGCACACGGGTATTGTATGTCAACAAGACACTCATGAAACGGGCCGGGTATGAAGACAATTTCGTGCCGTTGAATTGGCCACAGTTGAAAGAAATGTGCTACAAGATTGATTCGCTGGGCAAGGACATTTATGGATTCGGTTCCAATGCCGCCGAGAAGCACCGGCTGTACAAGAAATTCCTTCCATTTTTCTGGGCAAACCGGGCACGCATTATGAGCCGGGATCGGTCATTCAGCACAATTGCATCGGATCGCGGTTATGCGGCATTACTGTATTACAAGGATCTCTGTGACAGCACCGGTATGGTCGACACTCAGCGGCGACTGGAGGATGCTTTCCTTGACGGTAAAATCGGCGCGGTTATTTCCGGCGACTGGTTGCTGAAGCGCATCCATAATGAACAGATAGAAATTGATTTGGCCACCAGCCTGATTCCGGGGCCGCAATACCCCGGCCCGTCCTTTGTCGGCGGCGAATATCTTGCGATCAGCGAGCAGTGCCAGCACAAGGCGGCGGCGCTGAAATTCGTAAGGTTTATAACCAATACGGAAAATCAACTCCGTTTCTGCCGGGCCAATTTCTCGGCCAATCCGTCCAGCAAGACGGCGGCGGATGATTCCTTTTTTGTCGAAACGCCGCATTTCCAGACGTTTGTCAAGCAGTTGGGTCTGTCGCGCATGCCGGTTATTGACGAGCACTGGGTATATGTCGAGGATATCATCGAAACGGCACTGGAAAAAGCACTCTACCAGGGCGCTCCACCCGCACAGTCTTTGTATGAAGCCAAGTTAGAGATCGAAAAACTCTACAAAGAATAAATGACGACGCGCAAGTTAACCGGCCTGCTGTTCGCGTCTCCCTGGATTGTCAGCTTCCTGGTGTTCTGGCTGTTTCCCCTATTGTATTCTTTGGTATTGGGGTTTACCGATTACAGGCTGATGTCTTCATCTTACCACTGGGTGGGATTTGACAATTTTATCGCGCTCTTTTCGGACGCGACCTTTATGTCGTCGCTGGTTCACACGTTTGTCTTCGTGCTGGGAACGATTCCGGTGACGACGGTCGTGGCGCTGGCGCTGGCGCTTCTGGTCGAGCGACAATTTCCCGGGCGAACCTTGTTTCGGTCGGGATTTTTTATGCCTTCGATCACGTCCATGATTGTCATCGCGCTGGTTTTCACGAATCTCTATTCCCGCGGTGGGTATATTTATCTGCTGGCGGAGATGCTGGGGATATCCCCGCCGGAAAACGGTTTTCTACTATCGAATTCCACGGCCCTGCTGTCGATAATGGCGATGGATATCTGGATGTCGGTCGGCTATTACATGCTGTTGTTTCTGGCGGGATTGAAGTCGATTCCGAAGGAATTATATGAAGCCGCCGAGGTTGCCGGTGCGGGCTCCTGGCGTAAATTTCGCTCGATTACTCTTCCCCTGCTCAAGCCGGTGGCGCTATTTATCCTGGTTATCAATACCATCAAATCATTTCAGGTATTCGTGGAAATATTCGTGATGACCAAAGGAAAATATGGCACCTCGACCGCGGTCTTTTTTATCTATGAGACCGGTCTTAATAAATTCGAATTCGGATATGCTTCGGCGGCGGCCTATGTTCTGTTTCTCATCATCGCGATTTTCTCACTGGCGCAATTTCGCCTGTTTCGACAGAGGTCGATATGGTAAGGGCAGTAAAATACGTGGTGCTGATTGCCATTTTGGCGATTATGGTGTTTCCGCTGGCGTGGATGTTTCGGGTTTCGCTAATACCGCCATCGGGCGGACTGGCGATCGGTGACTTCTTCTCGCCCGTGTTCACACTTGCCATTTATACTGACATATTCACCTCCGGCAATATGCTCAAGTATTTCATCAACTCCGTCATAGTCGGTGTGATCGTGACCGGCGGCAATATCCTCTTTTGTTTTATGGTCGGGTATGCTCTTTCGCGATATCGTTTTGTCGGGCGGTCGTTCTGGTTTTACTCGATTATTTTCGTGCTCATGATTCCGGCGCATATTATTATAATACCGCTATATCTTCTTGTCTATCACCTGGGACTGTATGACACCTACGGGGCGCTGATTTTGCCGTTTCTGGTCAATCCTATCGGCGTTTTCCTGGTGAAGCAGTATATTGACTCTCTTCCGACCGCGGTGGAAGAGGCGGCGCGGATAGACGGCGCAGGGGAATTGCGGATTCTGTTTCGAATCGTGATGCCGCTTTGCCGGCCGGCACTGGCAGTCCTGGCGATACAGGTTTTTCTGACCAACTGGAATTCTTTCCTCTTCCCTTTTATCCTGACCAGTTCCGAGGCGGTGCGCACCCTTCCGGTGGGTTTGGCGCTTTATCAGGGACATCAGGCAATAGATTGGCCGCATCTTATGGCAGGATCGTCACTTGCGGTGATTCCGGTGTTGGTTTTATTTCTCTTTTTTCAGCGACATATTATCTCAGGCATCACCTCCGGAGCGATCAAACAATAGCTGTCATTTTCTTTTTTGCCTTGACATATCAATGTTATCTGCTTTAATATGAGACAAATTATCGCCAACTTACATTTAACGGATGGAGGATTGATGAGACTGAAAGTCTTGTTGCTTTTTGCCGTAATGGCGGCATTCCTGATTGCCGGCTGTGCCAGCAAGGGATATGTTGACCAGAAAATCGCCGAAATGCAGGCCGGTGTTGATGCTGACATGAACACCATGAAGGCGCAGTCGTCGATGAATGCCGAGGAAATCAAACAGCTTAAAACGCTGTCTAATGAAATTTCCGGCAAGGCCGACATGGCACTGAATGAAGCCAAGGGCTTCGAGAATTACCAGGTGATCTGGGAAGGGGTTGTCAATTTCGACTTTGACAGCTATGAACTACCCCAGACCGCCAAGGACAATCTGGAAGAGCTGGGCCAGAAAATGATTGACTATCCGCGCTCGCTTTTGGAGCTGGCGGGGCATACCGACCAAACCGGTTCCGCCGGTTACAATATCGAGCTTGGTCGCATGCGCGCCGAGTCAGTTAAAAAGTATCTGGTCGACCAGTATGCCGTTGCGCTGTATCGGATGTTTACGGTCAGTCATGGAGAGACCCGACCGGTGGCGATGCCCGACGAACGCAATGCTAATTCCAAGAATCGCCGGGTCGTCCTGAAATTGTACGGGAATTTATAAACACCAAAGCATCTCTTGATGGGCGGGGTGATACAGTGACATCCCGCCTTTTTTTATTCTCGAAAAGGTTTGAATGATTATAATTCGGGATGGAATCTTGACCTTGGTTGATATTATGCGTAAACTGCACAAGGATTATAATCATCTCAGGAGGAGAAAGTGAAATGAAAAAAGTCGGCGTAGTATTGGCGGGGTGCGGGGTCTACGATGGATCGGAGATTCATGAGGCTGTCCTGACTTTGCTGTATCTTGATCAGGCCGGCGCGGAGATTCATTGTTTTGCCCCCGACAAGGAGCAGATGCACGTTGTCAATCATCTTACCGGGCAACCGGTTGATGGAGAAAAACGCAACGTTCTGACCGAATCGGCGCGAATCGCGCGAGGTGAAATTAAACCGCTTTCAGAGATGAAACTAAACCAGCTCGACGCGGTAGTCTTCCCCGGTGGATTCGGGGCGGCCAAAAACCTGTGCACGTTTGCCGTCGATGGCGCCGGATGCGATATCGATCCCGACGTGCTCGGAGTGATTGGCGAGGCGCTGGTTCAAAAAAAGGCGATTGGGGCCATCTGTATCTCCCCGGTCGTGGTGGCCCGGGCGTTGAAAGACAGCGACGAAAACCCGGAAATGACCATCGGGCAGGACCAGGCAACCAACGAGGCCCTGACGGCGCTGAAAGCCAAACCGGTTAATGCCGGGGTTGCCGAGATCGTGGTTGACCAGAAGCATAAAATTGTCACCACCCCGGCCTACATGCTCGGCCCGAGAATCTCCAATGTCGCCGCCGGTATTGAGGCATTGGTGAAAAAAATAATTGAAATTGCCTAAATGAATGCAAACTCGACACGGGTCGCAAGTTGACCCGTCGATACGGGAAAGGAAATGAAATGAAAGTGTCAACCATCAGTGCGATTCTTCTGGTTGTAGCGATGGCTCTTCTGGCGGGATGTTCGGGTGATCCGGTGGTGAAAAGCGGTGATACGGTTAAAATCAATTACAAGGTCAGCCTTGAAGACGGCTTGGTGGTTGACTCCTCGACCGTTGATGCTCCCCTTCAGTTTACGATTGGTTCCGGGCAAATTATTCCCGGCGTTGAAAACGCCGTGTTGGGAATGAAGGTTGGTGATGCGGATACGGTAACAGTTATTCCGGAAGAGGCCTATGGCCCGCGGCGCGATGAAATGATCGGACAGGTCAAGCGAACCGATTTCCCGCCGGAAATCGAACTTGAAATCGGTCGGCAGTTGTCGATGCCGCAACCGAATGGCGGTTTCCTTCCGGTTAAAATCGTCGCCATGGATGACAGCATGGTGACCTTGGATGCCAATCATCCACTGGCCGGGGAAACCCTGACCTTTGAATTGGAATTGATTGAAATCATGGCGCCGGCGCCGTAATGGCAACGCCTATTTGATTAGAAATTCAATTCCCGCCGTCTCAAAGCGGGAGCGAATCCGAATGGTGTCCGGATGCATCATCCAGGTTTCGGAGTATATTAACGGCAGAAGGGATCCCGGATCCTGACTGCCGTTTCCATTGCGATCAAGAAATCCGTATAGAAGATACTTCCCCGGCGGAAATGAATAATTAAATGTCTCGCCCGGAACCGCCCGCTCGAAATTTCTCTTTAGATCGGTATTGAAAAACGTCAGGTGTACCAAACCGGTCGAATCAATCCCGGGTGCGAAAGCCACTGTGCCCGATACCGACCCGAGTGAATCGTCATCATAAGTATAAAAGTGAAACTGGGCAATAGAGTCGCCGGCACGGTTGCTACCAAAATCGGCCAGCAGGCTCTGATCGACATGAATCAGGTTCTTCACCCCCGAGAGCAATTCGGCGACATGAATTTCCAGCATGAGTGCGTCCGGACGGCGATACCTGAGCGGGTATTCGTTCCCGGTATCGTCAAAAACCCTGATCACGCTATCACCGGCCAAGTCCGAATCGATTGGCTCGGAAAAATAGACACTAATCACGCTATCGGTCACAAAGACGGTGCGGGTGTCATGCGAGATAGCGTCAATTTTGGGCGGTGTCTGGTCCGTTTCGGTGATAACGGTAAAAACCGGGCTTGTGACAAAGGCGACACTGTCGTTTTTTTCGTTAAGAAAATCGTTGTCGATTTCAAGAGTGTAGTCCCCATCGACCAGTGATGGAAACCACAGGTGTAATGTCGACACATCCTCCTCTCCCCTCTCTCTTATAACCGCTGGCGAAGCCGCTGTCAGGGAAGTGTCCTGCGGTACCAGCCTTATTCGGTCAAGATGGGTTGCGATGACTTCGGGAATTACCCTTTCGGAAAATTTCACCTTGAGCAGACGATCGCTGGTCGGCGTGACCGAGATGATTGACACGGTGGCCGTGTCGAACGTGGACATGCTGAAATTGATGTGTTCTCGCGGACCCTGCTCCTGAACAGCTATTGCGCGATCGGTTAATCCGAAAGCCTCGCGATCGGGATTAAAACGTTGATTCTTATTCTTGTCAACAAACGCCAGCGGGAAATAGTCACCATCAGGTAAATATTCAAGGCGATAGGAGCCGTCAGTGCCGGATTGCGTCAGATAAGGCGGATAGAGCGAGTCGAAAACGGTCGTGCTGTCGGGGGCGGCGAAATCATACAGGCCGATCGTCACGTTGGCTTTCGGCTGGTTCTCCTGCATGACCAGGCCGGTAATACTGCCCTGGTTGATCCGCTCGCCGGTGGAAAAGGCAAAAGTGTACGAACTGTCCATCTTATTGTTGCGCAGATCGCTTACTGTGGAACCGATCGTGACAACATAAGTGGCGGCCTCGGCGAAGGAATCCGGAAGGATTAAGTTCAGGCTCTTGCCATCCCATTTTAATTTTGGCGTTTCCGAAAATCGCGGTGAGATAAAGATTGCGTTTTCAACACTCTTCCTGCTAATGTTTTCCGAGAATTGAATGGTGATGCGATCGGTGCGCGGAACATTAATGGCCTGGTCGACCGGGATGGTGGCAAGGATGCTTGGACCGGTGGTATCCGCCGGTCCGCCCGGCGGCGCGCCGATCTCGGCACAGGCCAGACAAAGCAGACCGGCCACCAGCAATCCGGTGACGGAACTGTTACTGATAAAATTCCTCACCGCTCAATTTTCTCCCTGATGGCGGTATTGTCGGGGTCGAGCTCCAGTGTTTTGTGCCAGTATTTTCTAGCATTGTCACTGTCGCCGACGGCATCATAGGCATCCCCGAGATGTTGCAGTACGACCGGATCATCGTCAATATATGTAACCGCTTTTATCAATTGCTCCAGGGCCTGATTATGCCGGCCCAGTTTGAATAACACCCATCCGTAGCTGTCGATATAGGCACCGTTCTCCGGATCGAGTTCCAGGGCCCGTTCAATCATGTTCAGGGCCTCATTCAGACGGATCCCGCGGTCGGCCAGCATGTATCCCAGGTAATTCAGGGCGGGGGCGTGTTGCGGTTGCAGGTCAATGATGATTTCAAAGACTTGCACCGAGCGGTCGAAACGGCCGATGCTTTCCTGGGCCGATCCCATTGGAAACAATAGTCCAACCGAGTCGGCAATGTTATTCATATACCTTAAACCGTTTTCATATACGGCGATTTCCATGTCAAGGGAATCCTGCAGACGATAAACCAGGCCCAGGTTCAGCCAGCCGTCAGCCACGGAATCAGCCACGGCAGTCACTCTTGTAAAATGTTTCTTGGCGCGTTCATAATCACTGCACAAAAGAGCGATTCGTCCCGCGTAGTAGAGATTAACCGCATTATTGGCCTCGAAATCCAGGAGCGACGTGAATATCGAGTCGGCCAGTCTCAGGCTGTCGACGGCATAGTACAGCACTCCCAGACGCCGAACAATGTTGTTGTCCTGTGGCGCCAGCGGGACTATCTGTCTGGCGGTTTTGATGGCAAGATCATATTCATTGTCATCCTCATAGTACGTGAGCAGCCGCGTCATGATCAGTGCGTCTTTGGGAGCAAGCCGCGCGGCGATCTCCAGATTTCTCCTGGCATGTATTCGTTCCCCCCGGTTTTCATAAATAAAAACCAATCCCAGAAATGACCGAACGTTTTTCGCCGTCGAATCCATCGCGACCGACTGCAAATAGCTTTCCAGAGCGTCATCATACATACCGGCGCGAATCTGAAGACTTGCAAGTTGCTGATATGTGTTATAGGCCGGATTTAGCTCGGCCACGTGCCAGAAGGCGATAGCCGCCGAGTCGAGCATTTCAAAACGCTGATAATAGGCGGCAATCTGGTAGTAAAGCTGGGCATTGATACTGTCATACTCGACTGCTCGTTGATAGGCATAGAGAGCCTGCCGGGCACTGTCCAGCACCCGATAACAATTAGCCAGCAGTATCCAGGCGCGTTCATCGCGGGGATTCAATTCGCGGGCCGCGACCAGGGCCGCCTCGTATTCTTTAAGGCGCAATGCCGAAGTCGCATAGGCATAGCGGATTTCCTGTGATTCAGGATAGATGTTCAAGGCCTCACGGTACTGCTGATTGGCCAGAAACGGCTCGCCGATAGTTTCAAAGATGGAACCGTTGACGAAATAATTATAAGCACGGCGGTCTATTAGATCTTCTTGTGGGAGCAGATCTCCGGGTGCTTCGGCCTCATGAACATCTTTAACCGCCCGGCTACCACCGCATCCGCTACTCAGCAGGATGAATGCCGCCAACAGAAATAATAGTGGATACGTCTTCATATTGAATTATAATGAACGGCAGGAGAATTGGTTCCAGCCACCTCACCTATCTAGTCAGTTTTACAAACCGGCGTTTCCCCACTTTAACGAGAAGATTGTTTTTCAGTTCTACCTGGCTGTTCTCGTCGCTGATCTTTTCACCGTCAATATAGACACCACCTCCGCGTATCAGCCGCCGTGCCTCTCCGCGTGAAGTTGCCAGTTTGCTGTCAGTCAGCAATTGCACAATCCAGACTTCATCGCCATAGGCACTGCAGTCGAATTCCGGAAGGTTTTCGGGGATTTCGTGCTCGCTGAATACCCGGGTGAATTCGGCACGGGCCCGGTCGGCCTCATCCGAATTATAATACATGCGCACCAATTCCGCGGCGAGATCTTTTTTGATATCCATCGGATTAACGGAATCGTTCTCAAGTTGCGCCTTGATCGCGGCGAGATTGTCGTCGGAAACTTCGGTTGCCAGCTCATAATAGGAATATATCAGACTGTCGGGGATTGACATGACTTTTCCGAAAATCTCTCCAGGCGGTTCATCGATGCCGATATAGTTTCCAATTGATTTGGACATGCGCTGATGACCATCAAGCCCGACCAGAATCGGCAGGGTCAAGACCACCTGTGGCGGGATATTGTAATCCTGTTGGATTTCCCGCCCGGTCAGCAAATTGAATTTCTGCTCGGTGGCTCCGATTTCAACGTCGGCCTTGATAGCCACCGAATCATAGGCCTGCATCAGCGGATATAACAATTCGTGAATTGATATGGGATTACCCAGTTTGAACCGTTTGTCGAAATCATCTCGTTCCAATATCCGCGCCACGGTAAATTTCGCCGCCAATTGCAGAACTTCCTGAAAAGACATTTTTGCAAACCATTCACCATTATGGTGAATCTCTGTCTGGGACTTGTCCAGAATCTTGAAAAATTGTTTCTGATAGGTTTCGGCATTGGTCATAATCTGATCATAAGACAATTGCGGCCGTGTTGCGGATCGCCCCGAGGGATCACCGACAAGAGCGGTATAGTCACCGACGATCAGGACGATTTTATGGCCCAGATCTTGAAATTGCCGCAATTTACGAATTCCGACGGTGTGCCCGAGATGAATATCGGGTGCGGTCGGGTCAAATCCCTGTTTGACGCGTAGCGGTTTATTGTCTTTGATGGATGTTTTGAGGCGCTCGGCGAACTCATCTTCCGGCAACAGTTCCACCGCGCCTCGTGATATCAATTTCCACTGGCGTTCGAATTCTTTTTGCATGGTTCTCTGAATTTATTATTTGTATCGGTTCGTCTCAGTTCGGGTTAACATGTTTTGTTTCAATACAGTGCGACAATACGAAAATGCCGATCAAAAGGCAAGATTTTAATAATTTTTGCAGGCAGGACCAATGTCGCCGAGTATAACCGATAAGAGGCGCGCATAAACTCCATCGATTTCTTTTAGCCTTGACTTGCACGCCTAAAAACGCGATGTATAGAGCTTATGAATATGGTGGCGATTAAAAAGAAAAAGTCCAAAAGTCAACTTGCCTGGCGGTCGATTGCAATCCTGGGAATCCTGCTGGTTGCATTTTGCATTATTATCGGGTATCGAACCTATGTGGTTTACCAGGAGGATCTCCCCTCGTTCGATCGCCTGCATAATATTGAACCGGCGTTGAAAACCCGGATCTACGCCGCCGATGGGACGGTCCTGCAAGAGTATTTTAACGAGAACCGCGTAATCACGCCACTGAGCCAGATGCCGCCGTATTTAATAGACATGCTTCTGGCCAATGAAGATCGCAAGTTTTATGATCACTGGGGCCTGCATCCGAAGCGCATTATCAAGGCCTTCCTGGTAAACATCACCGAGGGGCATATCGCGGAGGGAGCCTCAACCATCACCCAGCAGTTGGCACGGATGCTGTTTCTCAACCGCAAGCAGACGCTGGAACGGAAAATCAAAGAAGCCATGACCGCCGTCAAACTGGAGCGGACCTATTCCAAAGATGAAATCATCCAGATGTACTTGAATGAGTACTATTTCGGGCGTGGCGCCTATGGTATTGCGGCGGCGGCGCGAACCTATTTCGACAAGCGGGTTGATGAACTCAACATCGAAGACTGCGCCTTTTTGGTGGCGCTGTTGCCGGGACCGGGGCGGTATTCGCAGTTTAAGTTGCCGGAGGAAGTCGAGGGCATTCGCAATCGGGCGCTGTATGCTTATCACGATTGGGGCAAAGCCTCCCGCGATGAATACGATTCGTTGAAAGCCATGCCGGTCGGGATCAGTCCTCCCGCGACCGAGATCGGACAGGCACCGTATTTCACCGAGATGATTCGACGTTACCTGTTGGATAAATATGGGGAGAAGAAATTGTATTCGGGCGGCCTGAAGGTTCTGACCACTCTGGACTATGGTTTGCAACAGGTGGCCGAGGAGCAGGTCAGGACGCGTTTGGATTCCATCCAGGCCCGCATCGAACGAACCTATCGTCTCGGCAAACCGGCCTACACGGTCATTCTCCCCGACACCACCGACAGTCTTGGTGACTCGATTAAAGTATACAAACAAATCCAGGGCGCGGTAATCGTTCTCAATAATGAGAATGGTGACATTCTGGCGCTGGTTGGGGGCAAAGACTTCAAACAGTCGGAATGGAATCGGGCGGTCCAGTCCACGTTACAGCCCGGGTCGGCGTTTAAGCCGTTTATCTATACCGCGGCGATGGACAATGGGTATCATCCCTCCGATGTTTTCTACGACAATTCAATCAAACTTGAAATCCCCGGTACCAGGGACTGGAGACCGCACAATTTCGACAATGAGTTCATGGGACGCATGACATTGCGACGCGGCCTGCAATTATCACGTAACCTGATTGCCATCAAGTTGCTTTTAAAGATTCATCCGGAACAGGCGATCTTTTACGCACACAAAATGGGGATAACAACTCATCTTAATCCGGTCGCATCGCTCGCGATTGGGACGGAGCTGGTACGACCGATTGAGCTGGTTTCGGCCTATACGGTTTTTCCCAACGGTGGTATCCGGGTCCCCTATCGGTATATCCTTAAAATTATCGATCGCTACGGAAATGTCATTGAAGATAATTCCATGACCCAGAAGGAGGAAGTGCTTTCGGCACAAACCGCCTATATCATGGTGAGCATGTTACAATCGGTCGTGGACGGTGGCACCGGGCGGCGTTCGCGCTGGATGGGCTTCACCCGCCCCGCCGGAGGCAAAACCGGAACTTCGGATAATTTCTGCGACAACTGGTTTGTGGGATTCACGCCACAGATTACCGCCGGTGTATGGGTTGGCTTTGATGACAAGACTTCAATCGGCAGGAACCAGACCGGATCTACCAACGGTCTGCCAATCTGGACCGAAATCATGAAAGCGGCCCATGATACTCTTCCGGTTCTGGATTTTGAGATTCCGGAGGGAATCGTAACCGCCGATGTCTGCCTGGAATCGGGCAAACTGGCGACTGATCGATGTGTCGATGTTACCACTGAGATATTCCGGGTGGAGGATGTCCCCCAGGAAACCTGTCCCATTCATCCCTCGAAGGGATTGTATGTCAATCCCGGCGATGGCGACGATAAATTCTTTGCGCCCGAAGACAGTTCGGACGTATACCGGTTCTAAGTGATTCCATTTTTCATATTCAGACTATAGCCAGCGATTATATTGCGCTGTGCTGGTAGATACCAGGATGCGGTGTAACAGCAGGAAATGCAATAACGGGCGATGGCGGGAATCGTATTCGACGATTCTGGAGTACGATTGCACGTTCCGAATCAGATTAAGAAAGCGTCGGACTTCGGGCAGGCCCGAGTTGATTCTCAGCGGGTGCGGCGATTTTGTGTTCGTGAGAATAGTGCCGTCGTGATTGCGGGACATGACAATGCTGTCGGCAACGGTAATCCGGTCCAGACACGATTTCGTATCACGTCCAACGTGCTCGTTGAGACAATGCAGGATAGCGTCGGCGAAATTCCGTTCAGTGATTTTTGTGAAGCAGACTTTATTTTTGCAAATTCTCGCTTGATCATATCCGCAACAGCAGGTATTCTCACGGTGAAAAACCACTATGTTTCGCGGGCCGATCGGTTTCCACAACCGTGGTGAGGTGGGACCGAATATTGTCACCGTCGGCGTTTTCACCGCGGCGGCGAGATGTCCGATGCCGGAATCATTCCCGATACAGAGATCAGTTCGTTTCAAGATGGCGGCAACGGTGTCCAGCGGAGTATTAACCAACCATCGGCGTCCGTATTGGGGGAGCGTATGGTACAATTGACGTGCGGCATAATCGCGCCGGTTCTGCGAAACAACGATGATTTTGGCGTCGAACTCGGCAATCAACCATTTGCAGACCCGGGTAAAGCGGTCGGAGGGCCAGCGTTTGTGCTTGAAACCACTTCCGGCATTAACGGCTACCAGTAAATGCCGGTCGATATCGGGAATATTGGCGTCCAGCCATGCCCGGGCCTGTCGTTCGGCATCAGGTGACAGTCGCAGGCGCGGCGGATGGTAATGCACCGGAATCCCGTGACTCGCGACGCCATCAAGCAGATTGCTGTAGACATGCCGCCCGTTATTCCAGTCTTTGATCCCGATATGGTTGATTCTATTGCGTCTGAAAGCGCGTGACCGATATCCCTCAGGGAAAGCATAGGCAATATTGATTACCAGATCGTACTTGCCAACCAGTGCTTTCAGCCCGCTGACCGGTCGTGGCGGGATATGGGCATCACTATAGCCACGAAGCATAACCCGATGCTCCGGTTTAACCATCGTTATCAATTGAGAGGAATGGAAATGCGCCTTGAGATTGCGAATTATGGGCAGACCGATGATAATATCGCCGACATTATCGACCAGTCGAACCAGGATGGTTTTCGGCATGGTTTTGATGAGAGATTAATAACCGTTATTGGGCCCATTCACATCATCATCACTACAATGGAACTGAGTCATCGATATCAAAGAATACGATGCGGTCACCAATACCCCCATGCCGAGCTTCTTTAGAAATTTCCGACGATCTGTTGGTGTTTCTTCGGAATGGGTATTCTTACTCCCGGAAGATTTTTTTGATGCCATTAGTTGCCCTCCGCAACGACATGTGTACATTTTGCATTGAATTCCTAATTATAGCCCCTGAAATCATCCCCTGTCAAGCAAATAATCAAGCCGTTATTTGAGATGAAGCGGCTGATTGGGACAGATATCGCTTGACTAATTGTCCCATTAAATTTATTTTTGGAATCCATGCCGGAGTGGTGAAACTGGTAGACGCAGGGGACTCAAAATCCCCCGATGGCAACATCGTGTCGGTTCAAGTCCGACCTCCGGCATTTTAGATTGTAACGTCGGCAGGTAGCTCCCCACTATTAATCACTTGATGTATTGGTCTTGATATGCAAGGCCAGTTCTTCAATTTGCCTCTGCCAGAGCGTCACCTACGGGCTTTTCTTATACTTGTTTTCTATATGTTGATATGTTTTAAGTTCATATTCTATATTTTCCTCAATCTGGAACACGCTCTCACGCGATTGCTCAATAACAACCAGTATCACTGATCCCCTAACGACGCATCCGGGGCACTATCATACTGATAATTCTGCGGCTATTTAAGCATGGCGATTGTTCAATCTTATGTGGCCAGGCAACCCTTGATATTATTCGTCATAAGTCATTATAATTCATAAGATAATGTGGTATTCGCGGATGCATTATCTTGACAAAACGCCGATATTGGCTATATTATGCGTGAAACGGAGAGTAGCCTCATTTTTTGCCTCAAACCGCCCGCTTGAAGGGAACGCTATGCACAAAACAGCACACGCCACGATTCTATCAGTCTTTTTAACGCTTTTTCTGGTGATCGTAGTTGCGCCATCGCACGCCGAAATCGCCAATACCGATGAGATGACGCAGGTATGCCAGAATTGGCTGACCTATTGGACCTATCATAATGGTTCCTGGGGAGGATCAGCCGCCCCTCAAATCATCGCCGTTGAGAATATAAGTCTCAATGACACACTTCTGGCAAAATGTTACGAGATATCGCCGATCGGCTTTGTCATTGTCCCGATCTTGAAAGAACTTCCGCCGATCAAGGCCTTCTCCGATGAATCAGACTTCGTTTATGAAGACCCCGAAGGGTTCTCGGCAATGATTGCCGAAGTGTTACAAGATCGAGCCCGCCTTTACGTTGGCAATTATGGTAGCTTGGATGCAATCCAGCCGGACAAAGGCAATATTCTGCTTGGCCCCGAACACCGCGAGGCCTGGGATCAATACACTGTATCATCCGATACTTTTGCGGCCGGTCTGGGCGCCAAGGATGGCGGCGAATTCACGCGCTCCGGCCCGCTCCTGACAACGTCCTGGTACCAGGGTTCACCCTATAATGCTTTTTGCCCTATGGGCGACGGTGGTCGATGCGTGGTTGGCTGTGTCGCAACAGCGGCCGCCCAGATCATGGCATACCATCAATGGCCGCTGGAAGGCGTGGGAGCACATACCCACTACTGGTCGGGCGATAATTCCTGCGGCGGAAACACCCCGGGACAATCGTGTTATGCCGATTTCTCGGATGCCTACGACTGGGAGAATATCCCCAACAACTGCAACGGTGGATGCACGGTCGAGGAGGAGGACGCGCTGGCTGAATTGAATT
>Ga0272441_10000387_pt1 | contig 101118 bp, 75 predicted proteins | sample SSMProp6N_FD_193582 | JGI IMG/M metagenome (GOLD analysis project Ga0272441, IMG submission 193582) | Marine sediment archaeal communities from Little Sippewissett salt marsh, Falmouth, MA, United States - SSM-Prop-6N | ecosystem: Environmental > Aquatic > Marine > Wetlands > Sediment ...
CCCTCCATAATATGAGGAAAAGTCACCGGTTCGGCCTCTCTGCGGCAAATTCGCACTCCTAACACCGCTTTCGCCGATCCGCTTATAGCGCCCCCTCACGCGGCCCGAATAACGCCGCCCTCCACCCTATGGTTTTTCTATAAGTGTTGGGCACTTTGGAGCGGGAATTCGCGCTCTAATCGCGGGTTCCGGGGGTCCGCCAATGGCCCCCGCTTTCCGGCGAATACGCCGCAACCTCTGCGCCCCTGCCGGGTCTAAAGTTACGGGCCGGCACGCCCGTCGCCCGTAAGGAGGGGAACATGGCAAGGATGAGGACGGCCGCGCTGGCGCTCGCCGCGCTGGCGGTCATCTCGGCGTGGGGATCGGGAAGCGCCTACGCCTCGTATATCGAGAGCGACTACCCCGGCGACGAGGTTGTGATATCGCCCCCGCGCAGGCCGCCGATCTACGTGCCTCCCGTCCGCATCGGCAACGAGGTACGGCGGCTCCTCTCGCGCGTCACCGTCGGGGGCCCCTATCACTACCGCGGGCTGGCCGTCTATCCGCTCTACGTGCGCGACCCGTCCGTCCGCAGCTACCTCTCGGCCGACGAGGCGCTCTCGAGGGGCCTGCTCGTGGTGAGCGAACACCGGAACGGCACCGTCCGCAGGCTCTACGCCAGGAACCGATCGACGAGGCCGGTCTTCGTGATGCAGGGGCTCGGCTTCTCGGGCGGCAAGCAGAACCGCGTCGCCGCCGAGGACGTGCTGCTCGCGCCCGGCGCGGAGGGGTACATCCCGGTCTACTGCATGGAGGAGCGGCGCTGGGGGCGCGACCGCGAGGTCGGCGCGGCGAAGATGCTCGCCCCCGAAGCCGTGAGGCGCTCGGCAGCGGCGGGCGCCACGCAGCGCGAGCTCTGGCGCGGCGTCGACGCCGCACTCGACTCCGCCGGCGCGCGGAGCGAGACGCGCGACCTATCGGCCGCGCTCGAGAGCTCCGCGGCGAGGAAGCACGTCGCGGGCTACGTGGACTACTTCCGCCGGGTGCCGAGGAGGGGCCTCGCGGGGGGGGCCGTCGCGCGGTGGGGGCGGCTGACGTCGATCGACGTCTTCGAGTCGGAGCACCTCGCGCGCGAGCACTGGGAGAAGATACTGACCTCGTCGAGCTTCGAGCTCATGAGCGTGAGGCGCTCGGTCCGCTGGCCCCGCCACCCGGGGACGGCGGACGTTCGAAGGATGCTCCGCGCCGCTTACGACGCGCGCATGAGCAGCAGTTCGGGCCCGGTCTCGGGGGGGCGCGTCTCGATCTCGGGATCGGGGGTCTCGGGCTCGGCCTGCACGTGGCGGGGCGAGGCGGTGCACGTCTCGCTGTGGGGCCGCGCGCCGATCATGCCGCCGATGCCCGAGCCCATGCCGCTTTACGGGGGCCACGGCATCGAGGAGGAGCGCTTCTAGTCCTGGAGCCCGGACGCCCGCAAAAGAGAACGCGCCGCCCCCGCGGGTCCGTGGAGGCGGCGCGCGTCTTTCGGCACGGCGGCGGGCTCAGTCGGCCTCGAGCTCCTTCAGCGTCTCGCGGATCTTCGCCTTCTGCTCGTCGGAGAGCTTCGCCTTCAGCCGCTTCGCCTGTTTCGGCCCGAGGCCCGGCGCTGCGTCGACGCGGACGCCGGCGGGGGCGTCCTCGGAGTCCTCGGTATCCTCGCCCTTCTGGGGCCTGGGGCCGTCGCGCCTGCGCCGGGGGCCGCGACCGGCGGGCCGCTCGGGCGCCTCCGGCTTCTTCTCGCCGAGGGCGAAGGAGATGCCGTCGACGGCGATCTCGAACCCGTCCTTCTCGTAGACCAGCAGGATGACCTCCCGCACGTCGTCGGGTTTCCATATCTTGGCGTCGTTCTGCCACTTGGAGCTCGCGCACTTATACTTCGAGGCCGCGAGGTCCCACGTGGCCTTCTTCCAGCCCCTGCCCACCTCGATCGGCAGGCTCTCGTAATAGACGCGGTCGGCCGTTGTGAAGACCGCGAAGGCTACCTTCACCGACCTGCGCCCCGGGTTGTAGATCCAGAGCGCCGCCTCGCCCTTCTCGGCCAGCGCTAGCCGCATCTGCGACGCGAGCGCCGCCTTGTCGCTCTTGCCGCCCTTGCCCTTCAGGCGCAGGACCCCGTTGCCGCCCTCTGTCGAGAGCGTCACTTCGACGGGGTTCGCCCAGGCCGCGGCGGCCCAGCTGCCCTTCGCCTCGGCGCCCTCGGCCTTGCGGGCAGGGCTGGCCGGGAGCGATGCCGGCAGCGCCGCGACGGCCGCTGCCGCCGGGGCCTTCGGAGCCGCGGGGGCCTTCCCGCGCTTCGGCTTCTTCGGACCCCTGCCGGGCTTCTTCGCGCCCTGGGCCGGCGCGGCCTCGGCCGGCGCGGCCCGGTCCCCGGCGCCGGTGCCGACCTCGGCTACTTCCTCGGGAGGAGCGGCCCTTGGCATCGCCGCGGGGCCCGCGGCCCCCCCTCCGCCTCCGTCGCAGCCGGCCAGCAGGACGGCCGCGAGAACGTATAGGATTCTGTCTCTCGTCATCTTTCGGTCTCCTGGAGTGACCTCATTCCTCGGCATTCTCGTCGCCGGCGAGCTCCTTGAGGAGGGCCTTGATGGCCGCGAGCTCCTTCTCGGTGCGCTCGAGCCGGGCCTTCATCTCCTCGTACTCCTTGCGGAAGGCCTGGCCACGCTCGGCGGCCTGCTGCCGCCTCTCGCCCCCGGCCTTCAGGGCCTGAGTGCGCGCGCGAAGCTGCTTGGCGCGAGTGAGCGCCACCTTGGCCTCCTCGTCCTTGCCCTCCTCCTTCAGGGCTGCGGCCTTCTTCTCGAGGCCCTCTATCATGCGCTCGATCCTCTCGCTGCTGAACTGCCCCTGGCCGCGACCGGGCCTCTCGCGCTGGCCCCTGCCGCGGATCTCGCGCTCGCCCCCCGCGGGGTCCTTGGGGCCGCCCTCGCCGCTGAGCATCGCCGCGCGGCGCTCGAGCGCCTTGGCCATGCCCTCCTCGCCGAGCTCGCGGAGCTCGGCCGCCTTCTTCCTGAGGGCCGCCGCCTTCTCCGGGTTCAGCTTCTTTTCCCTGGCGGGCCTGTCGCCTTCGGGGGCGTCGCCCTCGCGCTCGCCCTCCTGCGACCGTGCCTCACCTGTGAGCACAAGCGCCCCCACCGCCAGGCACAGTGCCAGCCATGCTATCCTCTTCATCTTCTCGACCCTCCCCGAAAAAGCGCGCACGCCCTTTAGTCGCTACGGGACCAGGAACGCTCTGATGTAGCGGTCCCTGACCTTGTCGCGCCAGCCGACGTACCGGTTGTACTGGTCCGTCGTGAACTTCCACTTGAGCACCGCGTCGAACCGCCTCTTGACGTCGCCGAGCCTGCGGTCGCGGGTCTTGGCATCCTGCTTCTTCTTCTTGGCGTCGGAGTAGACGTCGTTCAGCTTCCCGCGCTGCTCGAGCATGAGCGCGAGGAGCGCGTTGGAGTCGTCCTCGCCCAAACGCGCCGCGCCGCGGACGGCCTGGTGCATGCGGGCGAACGTCTTGTCCTTGGCCGATTGGGGCTCGAACTTCGCCTTCGTCTTCGGCGTCCACTTGACCTTCTTGAGCTTCTCCTCCAGGACGCCGTCAACGGTCTTGCGGAGCTCCGCCTCAGTGGGCACTTTCATCCCGATGAGGCCTTTGGAGGTCTCGTCGAGCTTGTCTATCCGGTCGGTCAGAGAGCCGACGACCCCGTCCGTCTCGGCCAGCTTCTTCTCGAGCCCGTTAAGGCGCGAGCGGAGCACATCGATCCGCAAGTCCACGCCGCCCGCCGCCCCGTCCTCGGCCCTCATGCGCTCGGCGAAGACTGACAGCCCGAGGGCCGCCGCCGAGACCAGGACCGCCAGTATCACCGCCGCGTGCCTCATCTTCCCGCTCCCGTTCCCCTACTTGGCCTTCTCGGGCCGGGCCGCTCCGCGCCGCCAGCCCATGTATTTCTTGTGATCATCGGGCCCGACGGCCCGGGCCACCCGCTGGTCCGTCTCGGCGATGGCCTTCGCGCGCGCGGCCTTGAAGGCCTCGCGATCCCCACGGTGCTTCCTCAGCACGTCCAGCATGCTCTTGCGCTCGAGTTCGAGGAGCTCCACCACCTGCTCCATCTTCTCCGCATTGACGCCCGCGCCTTTCAGCCCCTGCCGCCACGTGTTGTGGAGCTTCCCGAGCGCGGTCGGCTCGCCCTTGGCCTCGACGCCAGCCTTCTTCGCCTCCTTCTTCTGCTCCTTCGCCTTCTCCTTCTTCTCTTCCCCTGCCCCCTTCTTGTCCTCCTTGGCCTTCTTCTCCCCGGCCCCGGCGTCCTTCTGGGGCTCCGGCTTGTCCCCCTCCATGGGGAGCTTCTTCGCTCTTATTGCTTCGTCGCAGAGCTTGCCGAGGTTCGCCTCGTCCAGCGGTGAGGCCCGGCCCATCCCCGCGAGCGCCTTCTCGAGGGCGCTCACCTTGGTCTCGAGCTCCTTCACCGAACCGTCAAGGCCGATGCGGCTGCGCTCGACCCGGCCGAGCTGCCGGCTCAGGACCTCGGCGGCCGAGCCCGGCTCGTCCTCGGTGCCCGTGCGCTGGCGCTCCCTGTAGGAGACGACGGTTAGGCTCAGGGCCAGCACCCCTATCAGGATGGCTAGCGCCGCGATCGGCCTTTCCACGGCTTCCCTCCTGCCTTCCGCCGCTTCGACAGGAGAATCTACCGCCGAGGATGCCTCAGGTAACTGGAAAAATGCCCCTCGCGCACAGCGCTGGCGCGAGCGAGGCCCTCTGGGGCCGTGCGCTGCCAGGGAGGGCCCAGCCGCCATCGTCACGGAGCGCCGGGCCCGGCCGTCGGGCGAGGCCGGGTCGCCTCTGTGGCGAAGGTGTATACCGTATAGACCTAATTTCCAGGATTCCCGGCGAAAGGGTGTTGACATCTGTTCGTAGGCGGTGTAAACACACACATATGAACATCGCGGAGCGTCCGAAGTGACTACGCCGGTTCAGCGCCAGCAGCAGATTCTCCAGCGGCTCGAGGACGAGTCGTATGCGAGCGTGGCCGCGCTCGCGCGCGAGCTCGGGTGCTCCGATATGACAATCCGCCGCGACCTCGCACGCCTCGAGTCGCGCGGGCTGGTCGAGCGCTCGCGTGGGGGCGCCGCCCCGACGCGGCGTGTGCGGCTCGAGTTCGCTCTGGCCGGAGCGGCCGACTCGCGCCGCGGCGAGAAGGAGCTGATCGGTCGCGCCGCGGCGGATCTTGTCCAGCCCGGCGAGCGCATCATACTCGACACCGGCTCGACGACGCTGGCGATGGCGCGCGAGCTGCGCGGCCGCGAGGGGATCTCCGTGGTGACGACGTCGCTCGCGGCGCTCTCGGCGCTCCTGCCGTCGAAGGGGATAGAGGTGATGCTCGTCGGCGGCATCGTGCGCGACTCGTCGCCGGACCTCTACGGCCCGCTGGTCGAAGATAATCTCTCGCGAATCCACGCCGACTGGGCTTTCATCGGATGCGACGGGCTGTCGGTGGACGCGGGGCTGACGACGACGGACCCGCGCGTCGCGCGCGCGACGTCGCTGATGGCGACGGGCGCCCGCCGCTCGGCGCTCCTGACCGACTCGTCGAAGGCCCGGCAGAACTCCTTCATTACCTTCGCGAGCCTGGGCGACCTCGACTACCTGATCACCGACGACGAGATGCCGGCGCCGGTGCTGGACGCCGCCCGCAGCGCGGGCGTGGAGACGATACTCGTGGGCTCCGCAGTCAGTGCGGAAGGGAAGGCCTGAGGTGGGGAAGAGCAGGAAGAACTCGATCTTCAGGACTGACAGGAAGATCAGGCTGGGCCTGTGGGGCCTCGGCCGCGGGATGTCCTTCTACAAGAGCTGCCGGGCCCTCGGCATCGACGTGGTCGCCGGCTGCGACTACAACGAGCACATGCGCAAACGTTTCACCGACGCGAACCCCGGCGCGATGGCCACGGCCGACGCCAAGGAGTTCCTGGCCGCCGACTTCGACGCGGTGCTGCTGGCCACGTTCTGTCCGGCGCACGCCGACGACGCCATAGCGTGCCTGAAGGCGGGGAAGCACGTCCTCTCGGAGGTGACGGCCTTCCACACGATGGCCGAGGGCGTGCGGCTGGTGGAGGCCGTCGAGAAGAGCGGCCTTGTCTACAACCTGGCCGAGAACTACCCGTTCAGCGCCGCCAACATGTACCTGGCCGCCAAGTGGCGCGAGGGCCTCTTCGGCGAGTTCATGTACGCCGAGTACGAGTACGTCCACGAGTGCCGCCGCCTGGTCTACACCTACATCGACGGCGTGCCCGTCAGGCCCGGCAACACCGTTCACAACTGGCGGAGCTGGCTCAGCTTCCACTACTACAATACGCACTCGCTCGGGCCGGTGATGCACATCACGGGCCTGAGACCCACGAGCGTCGTCTCGCTGCCGGGCTCGGTGAAGCTGGCGGGATACCCGGTGAAGGACCCCGTTCTGGGGATGGGAGGGGTGAGCCCGTCGCTCGTAACCTTCGAGAACGGCGGCCTCATGCGTAACCTCATGGGCTCGACGACCGGGGGCTCGCACGGGGGGCGCATCTACGGCACGCTCGGCTCGGCCGAGGCGTGGGCGGGGAGCGACCTCCACGTGCGGCTGGGCGGGAGCGGCAACTCGCCGCGTATGAAGATCGAGCCGAAGTGGGAGGATTTCTCGGAGCTCGCCGCCTCGACCGGACACGGCGGCGGGGACTTCTGGGTGCTCTACTACTTCGCGCGGCAGATACTCGAAGGGACGTCCGGTCCGTTCGATGTGTATGGCGCGTCGGACTGCACGATACCGGGGCTGCTCGCCTACAGGTCGTCGGTCGAGGGCGGCAGGAAGTTCGACGTGCCGGACTTCCGGAAGAAGTCCGAGCGTGACAGGTGGCGCCGCGACGACTTCGCCCAGCCGCGCTACGACACGCGCAAGGGCTGCTTCCCGGCCGAAGCCGACGAGCGCCTGACGGGGCGCTTCACGACGGTTATGACCGAGCTCATCCGTCACGCGACCGCCTACCGCGCCTACGCCGACTGGCGAAAGCTCGCCGGGAGCTTGGCCGAGCCGGAGCGGCTGATCGAGCTCGCCGACGCCGCGGTCGAGGAGCACCCCGAGCGGCTGAAGACATACCGGGAGGCCAGGCGCCTCGCGGACGAGTACCCGCGCTCGGACGCCGCGCGAGTGCTCGGCGAGATGCTCGAGGTCGGCGACGAGGAGGCGGTCACTCGGCGTGGGGCCCTCGCGAAACTGAAGAGGGAGCGAGCAACCCTTAAGAGAAAGCTCGGCCGCGCGAAGCGGCGGCGTAACTGAGGAGGTGATCATGGCAGGCAAAGAGACCAGGATGGCAAGGCTCTTCAACGGGACCGAGAACGTCGTCATCATCGCCGCCGACCACGGCCTCTTCGACGGGCCGATCCCCGGCATGGTCGACATCAAGGGGACGCTGGGGAAGATCGACCCGTCGGTGGACGCGGTGCTCCTCTCGCCGGGGATGGTGTCGCGCTCGACGAAGCTCTTCGGCCGCAAGGGTGCGCCGCTGGCCGTCATGCGCCTCAACTGGTCGTCGCACTTCTGCTTCGAGTGGGGATACAAGGAGGGCGGCGCGTGCCAGGCGGTGAGCGCCCGCGAGGCCGTGCGCATGGGCGCGGACATCGTGCTCGTATGTCTTACGCTCCGCACGCCGAGCGAGGGGCTCGACGTCCGCAACGTCGAGGTCTTCTGCCGGCTGCGCGAGGAGGCGCACTCCCTCGGCCTGCCGGTGATCGGCGAGTACTTCCCGCCCGACGTCGGGGCGCTGAGCGCGACCGAGCTCCACGACCAGATCCGCAACGGCTGCCGCATACTCGCGGAGCTCGGCGCCGACTGCATCAAGACCTTCTACACCGAGGACTTCACCGACGTCGTCGAGGGCTGCCCGATCCCGATATTCGGCCTCGGGGCCGAGAAGCTGCCGACGCAGCTCGACGCCCTCAGGCTGGCCGGCCGCGAGATAGCCGACGGCGCCCGGGGCGTCGTCTTCGGCCGGAACGCCATCCAGGTGCCCGACCCGCCCGCCTTCCAGCGCGCGCTGCTGAAGGTGGTCAAGGCCGGCATGAGCCCCGGGGCCGCGGCCGCGGAGGAAGGGCTCGAGGACTAGGACATGAACGACGTCGAGAGGTTCAAGGCGGTCTGTGCGGGCGAGCGGCCCGACTACGTGCCCATCTTCGCGATACCCGGCGCTCCGGGGATGTCGCGGGGCGCGATGCGCATCACCCACGAGCGCCTCGTCGCCACCGGCATGCCCTCGTGGGTGGACGGCTGCCACTCGCTGGGGGGGCCCGGCACGGTCGACGGCTGGTTCCGCTACTGGGGGACGACGGGCCCGGTGACGCTCGACTTTTTCCCCGCGGAGGGCGCCCCCGGCATCGGGTCGAAGAAGCGCGTCGAGGAAGGCTACGAGATCATCGAGTACGAGTCGGGTGCCGTCACGCGGCAGGTCATGGACAACGACGTGACCTACTCGATGCCCGAGTTCATCTCGTACGACGTGCGCGACCGCGCTTCGTGGGAGTTCTACCGCGACCGCACGACCCCCCGCGAGATGTGGGAGCCCGGGCGCATCGACGATGCCTGCCGCCGCTTCGAGGGCCGCGAACTGCCGCTCGCCATCGGCCTCGGCTCGACATGGGGGGGTCTCCGGAGCCTCATGGGGCCCGAGGCCGCCTGCACAGTCCTCTACGACGACCCGGAGCTCGCGCGCGAGATCATCGACCACCGCTGCGCGATGAACGAGAAGTACCTGTTCCCGGTGGTCGAGCGCCTGCGGCCCGAGATCATCACCGTCTGGGAGGACTGCTGCTACAACCACGCGATGCTGATCAGCCCGGCCCACTTCCGCGAGTTCTGCGCGCCATACTACCGCAAGGTGGCCGAGCTGGCCTCCGCCTGCGGTGTCGACATGGTCACTGTCGACTCCGACGGCAACGTCATGGAGCTCGTGCCGCTGCTGGCCGAGTGCGGGGTCAACTCGCTCCACCCCTGCGAGGTCAAGAGCGGGAACGACCTCTTCGCGCTCCGCGAGGAGCTGCCGGAGTTCATCCTCATGGGCTGGCTCGAGAAGGAGTGCGTAAACGAGGGCAACGGGCACACCATCGAGCACGAGATCATGTCGAAGGTGCCGCCGCTGCTCGAGCAGGGCCGCTACTTCCCGAACGGCGACCACGGGCTGCAGCCCATGGTCACCTTCGACAACCTGTGCGTCTTCATGACGCTGCTGCACGAGGTGACCGACAACCCGGAGGGGGAGTTCCCGCGGGTGGACGTGCCCGCGAGGAGATAACGCAAGGACCAGGGAAAAAGGAGTAAGGTGATGGGTATCAGCCTGGGGCTGGTGGGACTGGGAGCGTTCGGATCGGCGTTCGCGGAGCTCTTCAAGAACCACCCGCTCGTCGACCGCGTGGGGCTGTGCGATCGCGAGCCCGAGCGCATTGCGAAGTTCGCCGACAGGGAGTCCTTCCGGGACAAGTTCGACCCGAAGGACTCGTACGAGACGCTCGATGACATTTGCAGGTCGGACCTCGACGCGATCGTCGTGATAACGCAGCCGTGGCTGCACGCGCCGCAGTGCGTGCAGGTGATGGAGTCGGGCAAGCACGTCTACAGCGCCGTGCCGATCATCTCGATCCCCGACAACGACGAGATCCTCGACTGGTGCGACAAGCTCGTCGAGACGTGCACCAGGACGGGCCAGTACTACATGCTGGGCGAGACGACCTACTACCGCTCGCAGGCGATGTTCTGCCGGCGCATGGCCGCCGAGGGCAAGTTCGGCGATTTCGTCTACGCCGAGGGCGAGTACTTCCACGACGTCGACTCGCCGGGCTGCGTCCTGCGCGAGGTGAAGAAGCACCGCGAGGCGTCGAAGTCGGGCCAGGAGTGGATCGAGGCGCGGAAGAAGTACGCCAAGCGCGGCGTGCGCGGCGGCCCCATGCACTACCCGACGCATTCGACCTCGGGGCCCGTCTGCGTCATGAAGGCCCACGCCCTGAAGGCCACCTGCTACCCGTTCACCAACCGCAACGGAGACGATTACTTCGGCAATGCCGCCATCAGCAACGAGACGGCGCTCTTCGAGATGTCGAACGGCGCGACGGTGCGCATCTGCGAGTTCCGCGAGTGCTGCGACGCGTGGCACGGTCACGAGACCTTCCGCGTCATGGGCACCTCGGGATGTTTCAACGAGGATACGTTCAAGTACAACGGCCGGACCGAGCCCGGCACCGCCCTGAAGCAGAACGAGGTGACGCACCTGACGGCCGACGAGATGCGCGACCCGCTGCCCGAGGAGGTCGCCAGGGCCTGGTTTGACACGTCGAAGGAGTCGGTCGACTACGGCGGCCACGGAGGCTCGCACGCGTACCTGGTGCACGAGTTCGTCTCGGCCGTCGCAGAGGATCGGCAGCCCGCCATTAACATCTGGGAGGCGGCGCGCTACATGGCGATGGGCGTGGCGGCGCACGAGTCGGCGCTCAAGGGCGGAGAGCGAGTGGACGTCCGCGACTGGGGCGACGCGCCCAACTGAAGCGAGGAAAACCGTGGGCCTCGAGTACAAAGACGACTGGGACGAGGCTAAGGAGCGCTTCCGGGCCTGGTGGGCCGGCGAAGCCATCGGGCGATGCGCCATGCGCGTCACCGCGCCGCGAGCGGGCGTGGCCGAGGCGCCCGAGCCCGTGCGTCCCGACACCCCCGAGCGGCGCTGGACCGACCTCGACTATATCAGTCGGCTCTCGGAGTGGCGGAACTCGCGCACGTACTTCGGCGGAGAGGCGTTCCCGGTCTGGGACTACGGCTATCCCGGCAACAAGTGCCTGGCAGCCTTCCTGGGCTGCCCGTTGACGCTCAGCTTCAGCACGGGCTGGCTGGATCCGATACTGACGGACGACAGTCTGGACTGCGGCGCGCTCGAGATCGACGAGGAGGACGAGCGCTGGCGCTTCGCCATCGAGTGGCTGAAGTGCGCCGCCGCGGAGTCGCCCGGGAAGTCAATCCCGGCCGTCGGGGCTTTCGGCGGCTCGGGCGACACTCTGGCGGCGCTCCGCGGAACCGACCGCCTGCTCTACGACGTGGCAGACCGCCCCGACGAGGTCCGCGCCGCCGACCGGCGGCTCATGGACCTCTGGAGCCGGGTCTACGACACCTTCCACGGCATCGTGAAGGAGGCGGCCGAGGGCTCGACCTGCTGGTTCGGCCTCTGGTCGCCGGGGAAGTTCTACGCGGCGCAGAACGACTTCTCCTACATGATATCGCCCGAGATGTTCCGGGACATCTTTCTGCCGTCGGTCGAGCGCCAGACCGAGTTCCTCGACCACACCATCTATCACGTCGACGGGGTGGGCGCTTTCGCCCACGTCGACGCGCTGTGCGAGCTGCCGCGCCTCCAGGCGATCCAGATACTCCCGGGGACGGGCAAGCCCAGTCCCCTGCATTACATGGATGTCCTCAAGAGGGTGCAGGCGGCCGGGAAGAACCTGCACATATCCATCGCGCCCGGCGAGGTGAAGACGGCGCTGACGGAACTCTCGGCGAGGGGCCTTTTCATCAGTACCAGCTGCGATACGGAGGAGGAGGCCCGGGGGCTCCTCGCAAAGGCCGGGAAGTGGTCGCGCGACCGCGCCTTGAGCGCGACATGAGAGGGGGAGTGAGATGACCACCGCAACCGCCGACTGGGCGTCCATCGACGTGGCCGCCTATCCGAAGCTCGTGACGGACGAGATCCCCGGGCCGAAGTCGCGGGACATGCACGCGCGCGCGGCAGAGATCATGAAGGGCTACTCCGGGCAGGTCCGGCTGTTTCCGGTATGTTTCGAGTCGGGCTCCGGCGTGGTGCTCCGCGACGTCGACGGGAACGAGTACATCGACTTCTCCTCGGGCATCTACGTCACGAGCCTGGGCCACTGCCACCCGAAGGTCTCGGAGGCGGTCGCCAGGTACGCGAAGACGCTCATGAACTGCCACGACTTCACCACGCCGGTGAAGCTCGCGCTCCTTGAGAAGCTCGTGGACGTGCTGCCGGGCGACCTGGACGGCGTGCAGCTCTACGACTCGGGGACGACGGCCGTCGAGGCGGGGCTCCGCATCGCCCGCGCGGCGACGGGCAGGCACGAGTTCGTCTCGTGCTTCCGCGACTTCCACGGCAAGAGCGGCCACGCCGTGTCGCTCGCGAGGATGAAGCCCGTCAACGGTCCGACGCGCGCGAGCGGCTTCTACATGGTGCCGCGGCCCGATCCGTACAGGCCGATCTTCACGCGGGACGACGGCTCGGTCGACACCGAGCGCTATCTCGACCTGTACGACGATTTCATCGCCGAGGCGACGACGGGCCAGGTGGCGGCGTTCGTGCTCGAGCCCATCCAGGGATGGGCGGGCTCGGTCTTCCCTCCGGAGGACTTCTTCGGCAAGCTCACAAGCTTCTGCCACGAGCGAGGCATTCTCTTCTTCGCCGACGAGGTGCTGACGGGCGTCGGCCGCACGGGCGCGTGGCTCGCCTGCGAGCACTACGACTGCATGCCCGACATCGTCACGCTGGGCAAGGGGCTCGGCAACGGCTTCCCCGTCACGGCGATGGTCGTTCGGGGCGAGTTCAAGGACTCGGTCGAGAAGATATCGGCCTCCACCTCCTATGGCGGCAACCCGATGGCCTGCGCGGCGGCGCTCGCCTGCATCGAGGTCATCGAGGAGGAGAAGATACTCGCGAACGTGGCCGCTCTCGAGCGGCTGTTCGTGAAGCGCCTCGAGCAGATGAAGTCCGAGCACCGGATCATCGGCGACGTGCGCTGCAAGGGCTGCCTCATGGGCGTGGAACTCGTGAAGGACCCGGCCACGAAGGAGCCCTTCGCAGAGGCGGGCGAGATGGTCTACCGGAAGGCCTTCCGGAAGGGCCTCGCGTGGATCCCGGCCGGCCACATCCTCCGAATGAGCCCGCCGCTCATCATGGAGGAACCGGTCGCCGCCAAGGCTATGGACATCATCGACGAGGCCATAGGTGAGACCGAAAAGGAGCTCCTGGGATGACGGACACGGCCGCGATCAACCCGAACTTCGTCTACGACGAAATCGACGAGCGCGTCTGGCGCGAGGAGATCGACCCCTGGCTGCCGGAGACGGTCTTCGACTTCCACGGTCACGTCTACCTGAGGGAGCACCTGCCCCCGCGCGACCCGAAGGCTAGGCCCACGCCCTCGGGGCCAAAGGTCGTCGACGAGTACCCGCACGAGGCCTTCGCCGCGGTCGAGGAGACGCTCTGGCCCGGGCGGAAGGTGAAGGCGCTCATCTTCGGCACCGTCGCGCCGGGGATCGACTACGACGCCATCAACGCCTACGCCGCAGATGCCGCGCGGAAGTACGGCTGGGAGGCGCTGTACGTGCCGCGGATCGACGACGATGCCGAGACGCTGCTCGCCGGCGTACGCGGGGGCGGCTTCCTTGGCTTCAAGCCCTACTGGCGCTTCGTCACTTGGAAGTCGCAGGCCGATGTCACCCTCGAGGACATGGTGCCGCCCGCGATGCGCGAGGCGGCGAACGAAGCGGGGCTCATCATCATGACCCACATCCCCCGGCTCGGCCGCCTCGCCGACCCCGTAAACACCGAGGGCCTCAGGAAGCTCTGCGCCGACGCTCCCAACGCGAAGATCATCCTCGCCCACTTCGGCCGCGCCTACTTCCCCGAGGCTGTCGGCGAAGGCTACTCGCTCGGCGACATCGACAACCTCTACCCCGAGCTCTCGATGGTCCAGGACTGGGAGGTGATCGAGGGGGTCTTCCGCCACTTCGACCGCTCGAAGGTCCTCTTCGGCATGGACCTGCCCGTGGCCCAGGAGAAGGGGAAGTGCCTCGGCATAAACGGCCAGAGGCACTTCTTCACGAGGAAGCCGCATCCGTGGTCGATCCACGCCGAGCCCGGCGTCTACGATATCCGCTGCACCGTCATGGCCTACGAGATGGCGAGGGCCATCAGGAAGGCGGCGGACAGGGCCGCTCTCACCGAGTCCGAGGTGGAAGGCGTCTTCTGCCGGAACGCCGAGGCCGTGGTCGCCTCGGTCAAGGAGGGATAGGGAATTGAACGCCAAGCCGAAGGTCGGCGTGCTCATGACGCTGCTGGAGCTCTACCGGAACGCGCATCCCGAGATGCCCGCCAAGTTCGGCGAGATGTGGCGGGGCTTCATCGCCGACGCCGTCGGCGACGCTGCGGAGCTTCACTTCTCGGAGGTGGCCCACACGAGCGCGGAGGTGGCGGCCGAGGTCACCGCCTGCGAGGAGGCGGGGTGCGATCTGCTTGTTGTGCTGCCGATGGCGTACGCGGCGAGCGGCTCCGCACGCGACGCCCTCGCGGCGACGCCGCTGCCCCTGCTCGTCCTCAGCACGACGCGCGACGCGACGCTGCCGCACGATATGTCAGGCGACCACATCATGGCGAACCACGCCATGCACGGGGTGCAGGACCTGGCCAACGTGCTCGCCCGCGCGGGGCGCGACTTCGAGCTCGTTGCTGGCCACCACGCCGACAGCGCTTTCCGCGAGAGGCTGCGGGCCGTCGTGAAGGCGGCCGCGGGGGCGGCCTTCCTGAGGGAGGGCACGGCGGGCCGGATCGGCGAGCCCTTCGAGGGGATGCTGGACTTCTCCTTTGATCCCGAGGAGTCGAACGAGCACCTCGGCTTCGAGGTCGAGGGGGTCGATCCCGCCGAGCTCGCCGGCTTCGCCGGAGCGGTCACTGACGACGAGGCCGCCAGAATGGCCGAGTGGGCCCGCGGGCGGTTCGAGCTGGGCGCGGATCTCACGGACGACGAGCTGCTAACCTCGGCCCGATGGTCGCTCGGGCTCGAGAATCTCGTCGAGGCGAAGGGCCTCGGCGCCTTCTCGATGAACTTCCTGGCTCTTGCGGCCGTGGGCGCGGGTACCATGCCCTTCCTGGGGGCGAGCCGGCTGATGTCCCGTGGCGTCGGTTACGCCGGCGAGGGGGACGTGCTGACGGCGGCGCTCGGTGCGGCGGTGGCGCGCGTTGCGGCGGGCGAGGCCACCTTCACCGAGATGTTCTGCCCGGACTACGCCCGCGACGAGGTGCTCCTCAGCCACATGGGCGAGTGCAACTTCGAGCTCGCGAACGCGTCACGGCCGGTTAAGCTCGTGGCGAAGCCCTTCAACTACGGCGAGTGCGCCAGGCCGGCGGTGCCCGTCTTCCAGCTCCGGCCCGGCACGGTGACGCTCGCGAGCCTGACCGAGTGGCCGGACGAGAGCTTCCGCATCGTCGCCGCCCGCTGCGAGATCATCGACGCCCCCGAACATGCCAACCTCCAGAGCCCCCACTCGCGGATATCATTCGGTCGTGCTCTCGGTGGCTTCCTGGAGGACTACTCCCGCGCCGGCGGCACGCATCATCTGGCGCTGGGCTACGGGGATCTCGTCCGCGAGTTCAGATCGCTCGCACGACTTTGCCGGATCGGCTTCGTTGAGGTATAGTGACCGCGTTATGGACGGCGGGCTCTACATCGGTATCGACCTGGGCACGACCTCAGTGAAGGTCGGCGTCTTCGACGACTCCGGAGCCGCGGTCGCCTTCGCCTCGCGCGAGTTCGAGCTGGACACGCCCGAGCCCGGCTTCGCCGAGTTCGACGCCGACGGGTATATCGGCTGCGCCTTCGACGGCGTCCGGGAGGTGCTCGCGGACGGCGGCGCCGACGGGGCATCGGTGAGGGCCATCGGCCTGAGTTCGCAGGCGCAGACGTTCGTGCTCGTCGGCGAGGGCGGCAGCCCCGTGCGGCCGGCCGTCGGATGGCTCGACGTCCGCGCGGGCGAGGAGGCGGGGGAGCTCTCGGAGATCTCGCGCGGCCTCGGCGGCGGCGAGGTGAACGCCATCGCGAGCGCGCCTAAGCTCCTGTGGCTGCGCAGGCGCGAGCCCGAGGCGCTCGAGCGCGCGGAGCGCGTGCTGCTCATCCCCGACTATCTCATCTGGCGGCTCACCGGCCGCGCCGCGACGGACCCGATAACGGCGGGCTCGACGCACCTGATGGACCGCGAGACGCTCAAGTGGCGCGGGCCGCTGCTCGATGCCTGCGGCCTTGCCCCCGGCATGATGCCCGACGTGCTAGCGCCCGGCGAGGCGGCGGGCCCCCTCACGGCCGCGGCGGCCGGGGAGCTCGGCCTCGGCGCCGGCGTCGTCGTCGCCGTCGGCACCAACGATCAGTCTGCAGGGATGCTCGGCGCTGGGAACGTGACGCCCGGGTGCGCCTCGGTCACGCTGGGCACGGCCCTCGCCATCATGCTCACGACCGACTCGCGCGAGGGGGCCGCCCCGGGCGTGGGGGTTGCGCCGCACCCGGCCGGCGGCGGCCTCTGGTCACGCCTCGCGTACGCGAAGACGGCGGGCATAGTGCTGAGGTGGTTCCGCGACAACTTCGCGCCGGGCTCGTCATACGAGGAACTCTTCGAGGAGATCGGCTCCGTGCCCGCAGGCTCGGACGGCGTGAGCTGTCTTCCTCACTTCTCTGGGACTGCGACGCCCGAGTTCAACCCGTCGGTGCGGGGAGCATTCAGCGGCCTGACTTTGTCGCACGGCCGGGCGCACCTGGCGAGGGCGCTCGTCGAGTCGCTCGCCTTCACGGTCCGGGAGAACGTGGAGCTCCTGGCTGCGGGCGGGGGGGCGCGGGGGGCGGGGAAGCTGTGGCGGAGCTCCGGGCCGTGGGCGGCGGGGCGCGCTCCGACGTCTGGCTCCAGATGATCTCTGACTGCACGGGCGTGCCCGTCGAGCGTCCCCGCGCGCGCGAGGCGGCCTGCCTGGGTGCGGCGGAGCTGGCCATGGTCGCGGCCGGGCGGTTCGGGTCGGTGGCGGAGGCGGCCACCGGCCTCTACGCGCCTGATAAGCGCTTCGGGCCCGACCCGTCCGGCCGGGCCGCGTACGACGAGGCCTTCGGCCGTTACCGCGGGCTCTACGCGAAGCTCTACGGCGGAAAGGAATGATCGGTGGGTGACGAGCTAAGAGTCGGCTTCCTGGGCTTCGGCTTCATCGGCAAGGTCCACGCCTTCGGCTACAGGACGATGCCTTTCCACTATCCGAGCCTGCCGGGGGCGCGCTTCGTTGCTGTATGCACCTCGCGCGAGGAGACGGCGGCCGAGGCGAAGGCCGGCTTCGGCTTCGAGCGGACGGCGTCGGACTTCCGCGAGATCACCGAGGCCGACGACGTGGACGTCGTCCACATCGCCACGCCGAACCGCTACCACAGGGATGCACTGCTCTCGGCCATCGCCGCCGGCAAGCACATCTACTGCGAGAAGCCGCTCGTCGCCGACCTCGCGGAGGCGCGGGAGGTGGGGGGCGCGCTGAGCGGCTCCGGCTACTCGGCCACGGCGCAGATGGTGCTGCAGAATCGCTTCTCCCCGGCCACAATGCGGGCGAGGGAGCTCGTCGAGGACGGCTTCCTCGGCGACGTGCTCTCCTTCCGCGCGGCCTATCTGCACTCGGGCTCGGCCGACCCGGGGGCGCCGCTCAAGTGGAAGCTCTCGAAGGACGAGGCCGGCGGCGGCGTGCTCTTCGACCTGGGCAGCCACATCATCGACGTGGTGCAGACGCTGACGGGCGAGTTCGCCGAGGTCGACTGCCGGACGAAGATCGCGTGGCCTGAGCGCAAGTCGCTCGACGGCCGGGCCGAGAAGGTGGAGGCGGAAGACCTGGCCGTCGTCACCGCGCGCACCGGGGGCGGAGCGCTCGGCACCGTCGAGGCGACGAAGATCGCGACGGGGACGCTGGACGAGCTCCGCTACGAGATACACGGCACGGAGGGGGCGCTCCGGTTCAACTCGATGCGGCCGAGCTGGCTCGAGGTCTACTCGGCGGCCGCCAGTCCCGGCCCCACCGGCGGCGACAAGGGCTGGAAGGCCATCGACACGGCCTGCTACTACCCCGAGCCGGCGGCGAAGTTCCCCGGCCCGAAGTTCGCCCTCGGGTGGATCCGCACCCACTGCGCGTGCTTGGCCAACTTCGTCGCCGGCGTGGCCGAGGGCAGAACCGTGGAGCCGTCCCTGGAGGTGGGCATCCGGCTCCACGAGGTGATGGACGCCTGCTACCGCTCGGCCTCAAGTGGCGGGATGGTCGCCGTCCGCTGAGGCGGTGGCCCTTCGCGGCGACTTCGCTATAATGCGCGGGGGGCACTCGGGCTCGCAAGGCGAGGGAGCTGGCGATGATAAAGCGCAGCGAAGTGAGGGCGGCGCAGGAGCGCGCGGCGAAGATGCTGGACGAGGCGGGGATGGTCATCACCCCCGAGGAGCGCGCCAACATCGAGATCGCCGAGTTCGGCCTGGGCGAGCTCGAACGAACGGGCCTCGAGATCGTCGTCTACATCAACACCGACGTCTACTGCGCGAAGGAGCTCGTTCTCTTCGGGGGCCAGACCTGCCCCGAGCACCGCCACCCGCCTGCTGCGTGCGGCCCCGGGAAGATGGAGACCTTCCGCTGCCGGAGGGGCACGGTCCGGCTCTACGCGGACGGAAAGGCCAAGGGCGACCCGTCGAAGATCAAGGCCACCGTGCCGGCGGGTTCCGAGGACCACTACACTGTCTTCAACGAGATCGAGCTCACCCCCGGCGAGCAGTACACCATCGAGCCCGACACGCTCCACTGGTTCCAGGCGGGCGACGGGGGCGCCGTCGTCTCGGAGTTCTCTTCGACCAGCCGCGACGACTCCGACATCTTCACCGACCCGCGCATCAAGCGCATCCCCGAGATCGAGGAAGACTGACAAGGAGAGCCGCCGATGAAGCTCTACGGCAGGGACCTGTCGCGCCGCGATGTCGAGTCGCTCGCGGGCCGGCTTGAGCAGATCGGCGGCCTCAGGCGCATGCGCCTCTCGGGCGGCCCCGAGGACGGCGTCGACGTCGTCGAGGTACGGGCGGGCACGGGCCTTCGCTATCATGTCCTCGCCTCGCGGTGTCTCGACATCTCGCTCTGCGAGTACGCCGGCACGCCCCTCTCGTGGCAGTCGCCCGCTGGGGACGTCCATCCCGCGTATTACGACGACCGGGGAGCCGGTTGGCTCCGGACGGCCGCGGGCGGGCTCGTGATGACGTGCGGGCTCACGCAGGTCGGCTCGCCGTGCGTCGACGGCGGCGCCGAGCTCGGCGTTCACGGCCGCGCCCACCACACGCCGGCGCGCGAGGTCGCCGCCGAGGGGCACTGGCAGGGCGACGAGTACGAGATGCGCGTGGCCGGGGCGGTCGAGGAGTCGGTCATGTTCGGCGAGCGCCTGAGGCTCGAGCGCGAGATCACGTCGCGCTTGGGCTCGGGCTCCATCACCATACGTGACACCGTCAATAACTGGGGCCACCAGACGTCGCCTCTCATGATCCTCTACCACTTCAACTTCGGCTGGCCGCTGCTGAGCGAGGCCACGGAGCTGAGCTTACCTTCGGGCAAGGTGGTACCGCGCGAGGAATCCACGCCGCTGGAAGGCTACGACTCCTGGCAAGCCCCGGAGCCCGGCTTCGCGGAGCGCGTCTACTACCACGAGGATATCGAGACCGGCTCCGATGGCTTCGCCGCGGCGACTATCCGCAACCCGAACTTCCCCGCCGCGGGGGGTGAGACGCCGCTGACGGTCCGCCTCTCGTGGAAGACCGACACGCTGCCGGAGCTCGTTCAGTGGAAGATGCCCGGCGCGGGCGAGCACGTCCTCGGCATCGAGCCGTCCAACTGCCGTGTGGGCGGCCGGGCGTCTGAGCGCGAGCGCGGCGCGCTGCAGTACATCGAGCCGGGCGAGTCGAGGGACTTCGAGCTGCGGATCGAGGTCGTTCCGGAATGAAGGCGCGGGAGCACCGAGATGGCGCTTGACGGCGGGCGGACGTTCGTGGGCTTCGGCTTCGGGGCGATCCAGGCCGGGCTGTTCCTGTACGAGGCGCACCGCTCGGGGAACTTCGGGCGGCTGGTGGTTGCGGAGGTGGTCCCCGAGGCGGTCGCGCAGCTACGCTCGGCCGGCGGCGACTACTCGGTCAACATCGCCCATTCCGACCGTCTGGAGGCCGCGAGCGTCGGCCCCGTCGAGATAGAGGACCCCGCCGACGAGGCCGGCCGCGAGCGGCTCGTGGAGGCCGTGTCCCGGGCGGACGAGATCGCCACGGCCGTGCCGAGCGTCGCGTTTTACGAGTCGGGCTCGGCGGGCTCCATCCACGCTGTGCTCGCCGAGGGCCTTCGCCAGAAGGCAACTGCGGGCGGGTCGCCGGCGGTCGTCTACGCGGCCGAGAACAACAACCACGCCGCCGAGATCCTGCAGGACAAGGTCATGGGGCTGGTGCCGGCTCCCGAGCGAGACGCCGCGGCCGCGAAGGCCCGTTTCGTCAACACGGTCATCGGCAAAATGAGCGGCGTCGTCACCGAGGCAGATCAGATTGCCGAGCAGGGGCTCGCCACCGTCACGCCCGACTCGGACAGAGCGTTCCTGGTCGAGAGCTTCAGCAGGATTCTGATTTCTCGGATTGACTTCGACCGTGAGGCCGGCTTCGAGCGCGGCACCCGGATCTTCGAGGAGAAGGACGACCTGCTGCCCTTCGAGGAGGCGAAGCTCTACGGCCACAACGCCACCCACGCCCTCGCGGCGTACTCCGGGCTCTTCCGCGGCGTGGAACTGATCGCCGGGCTGCGCGAGGCGCCGGGCATGATGGCGTTCCTGCGCGCGGCCTTCGTGACGGAGTCCGGCGGAGCGCTGACGAGCAAGCACGCCGGCGTGGACGACGTCTTCACGGCCGAGGGCTACGCCGCGTACGCCGACGACCTCCTCGAGCGCATGACGAACCCCCTCCTGCGCGACACCGCGCTCCGGGTCGGCCGCGACCCGCGGCGGAAGCTCGGGTGGTCGGACCGGCTCGTCGGCACGATCCGCGTGGCCCTCTCGCAGGGCGTCGAGCCGGCGCGGTACGCCTTCGGATGCGCCGCGGCCCTGGCTGCGGTCGACTCCTTCGCCGCCGAGAGCCCCCCGGCGGGGGCCAAGCTGCTAGAGGATATCTGGCGCGCGGAGGGCGGGGCGAATGCGCCGGTCGGTCCGGACGAGAAGAAGGAGGTCCTCGATATCGTGGCGAGGGCCTGCGTGAAGCTGAGGAAGTGGCGCGAGGCCGGCTTCCCCGAGCCGGAGAGGCTCTTCCGGTAGTCCCTGCCGCGGCGGCGAACCGGCGGGCCGCGGGCAACGTTTATGTTTTCACGGAACGGCGGAGGCCCTCGAGCGTCTTCAATATGTGGGCGGAGGGACTGTCATGGGCCGCAGGACAGGGGAAGGCGACCGCGAGCGGCCTAGGCGGCCCGCGGGCCACTCCCGCCGCTGGTGGGCGGTGTTCTGGACGGCGCATCTGCTCGTGCTGGCCGTCATCGCATGGTTCTGGCTGAGGCCGTCCGGGCCGCCGGAGGGGCCCGCCATTGACCCGCCGCCTGACGTCGCTGCGTACGGCATGAGCCGCGCCGCCGAAGTGCCTGCCCCGCTAGCCGGTCCGGCCGGGGCCGGCGGGGTCGAGGGGCGCAAGGAGGAGCTCTTCGCCGTGGTGGAGAAGCTCCGACCCCTCCACAGGAAGCTCGCCGAAGCGAAGCCCGGTGACTGGCTCGCCCACCACAAGGAGCCGGGCCAGACCTTCAAGCAGTACCTGGAGTCGGATCCCGAGAACGCCCTCGGCCGGCGCAAGGTGATATACGTCCAGCCCCTGGGCGAGTTCACCGAGAAGCAGCGCGCGGTGGTGAAGCTGACGGCCGAGTTCCTGGGCATCTGCTACCAGCTCCCGGTCAAGATCAAGGAGGACATTCCTCTTTCGGCAATCCCCGAGAAGGCCCGCCGCGTGCACCCCACCTGGGGGGACAAGCAGGTGCTGGCCGGGTACGTGCTCGACGGGGTCCTCCGGCCGCGCCTGCCGCGCGACGCCGCCGTCTACATCGCGCTCACGGCGTCGGATCTCTGGCCGGGCCGCGGGTGGAACTTCGTCTTCGGCATGGCATCCTTGCGCGAGAGAACCGGGGTCTGGTCCATCTACCGCAAGGGCGACCCCCACGCCGGCGAGGCGGGCTTCCGCAAGGTGCTGCTCCGCACCGCCAAGACCGCCGCCCACGAGACGGGCCACATCTTTTCGATGCTCCACTGCATCCAGTACGAGTGCTGCATGTGCGGGACGAACTCTCTGACCGAGTCGGACCGTCGTCCGCTCGCGTTCTGCGCCGAGTGCGTGGCCAAGATCTGCTGGAGCACAGGTTCCGACCCCGCCAAGCGCTTCCGGGAGCTCGCCGGTTTCTGCAGCAAGCACGGCCTGGAGGACGAGGCCGACTTCTACGAAAGGTCGCTGAAGGCCCTCTCGGCGGAGTGAGGGCCCCGTCTTCGTCCCCGCCTCACGACTCCAGCCACCGCTTCACCGTCTCCTCGTCGGTCTCGTCGTAGCCGGTGAAGCAGTTGCCCATGATCCGCCAGTAGTCCGTCGACGGGCTATCCCTCAGCGAGTAGCTGCCGTCGACGTGCAGGCCGCGCTTGGCCTGGCGCCGCCATTGGCGGAACTCCTCCTTGCAGTAAACGACCCGGTCCCGGTGGGTCTGCTCATAATCTACGATCGATCTGAGCTCGGCGTCGAGCTTTTTCACCACGTCGGGCCTGCTTGCGGCCAGGTCGTTGAGCTCCCCCGGGTCGGCAGCGATGTCGAAGAGCTCGGGACGGAATCCCACGAAGACCACGTACTTCCACCTCCCCTTGCGCAGCATGAAGGCGGAGGTGTTGAGCGTGGTGCCTGTGAAGCACGCGTAAGCCGAGCCGCGGCTCTCGGTCGTCGCTCCGGTTAGGAGGGGCATGAGCGACTCGCCGTCCATCCCTGAGCGCGCGGGCAGCCCGGCCATCTCCATCAACGTGGGACACATGTCGATTAGCGACACGAGGTTGGGCAGCCGCAGGCCCTGCGCGATGCCGGGCCCCGCCATCGCCAGCGGCACGCGCACCGAGCCCTCGTACATCGACATCTTGTACCACTCCTGGTGCTCGAGGGCGAGCTCCCCGTGGTCGGAGCCGAAGACGAAGTATGTCTCCTCCGCCAGTCCCATCTCGTGAATAGCGTCGTAGAGCCGGCCCATCAGGGCGTCGGCTTCGGCGCACATGGCGCAGTAGATCCTGCGCACCCGCCTGACCGTCTCGTCGTCGTATCCCGCCCGCCACGCCTTCGCCATGCGCTGGTAGAGCCTCGCCGGATGCTGGGTCCCGTCCATCGGCGGGATGTCGACGGCATCCTCGGGGATCTTGTTCAACCAGTGCCTGTTGGTGTGGAACGCGGCGTGGACGAGGCCCGTGCTGACGTACAGGAAGAACGGTTCATCATCGCTGCGGTGTTGCTCCATGAAGTCGATGGCGTCGTCGACGCGCTTCCAGTCGTGCTCGTGGCAGCGGACGTTATCGTCCTCCGCTACGGTGAAGTTCTGTGAGGTGTCCTTGTCGTGGATGGGCTTCTCGACCCCGGACGTCCCCAGCCACGCCCCGAGCCGGGCGAGCTGCGTATGCCCGCCCGACATGTAGTCGAGCTTGCCGAAGACGCCGAGCGTGTGCGTCTCGGGGAGCTGCCCCAGCAGCGACCACATGCCCGGCTCCAAGCCCTTGTAGTTGTTCCAGCTCTCGCAGTTGTGCGTGTACCGGCCCGACCACATGTTGGCGCGGGACGGACAGCAGATGGGATGAGAGCAGTAGGCGTTCTCGAAGAGCACGCCCGAGCCGGCGATGCGGTCCACGTTCGGCGTGGCGCCCTTCAGCGCGGGGTGCCCCATGGCGCCGAGCATCCGGCCGTCCCAGCTCTCGGCGTGGAAGAACACGATGTTGCGCTTCGCCATTGCCACTCCTCCTGCGGCGGCGCCGGGCCGCTGCCTCGCCTTCAGTATCGCTCCCGGCGCAGCTCCCGCGTGCTCCCCGCCTGTGGCGGGCTCTCATCGCCGTTCGGAGGCAGGCAAGGCGCGGCAAGCCCCGCCATGCCACGGCGCCCCCGAACGGGCTCACGGGCCCCGACGACCTGGGCGCGCCGGGTCGCTGCCTATTTTCCGATCTCGTTCTTCTCGTAGTTCTTGTTGTACTCCTTCAGCCGCGCCAGGTAGCCCTCCAGGTCGAGCAGGTCCTCGTCGAGAACGAGATACCGCATGTCCGGCGTCCGGTTGGCGAAGTGGCGGGCGCGCTCGCGCGAGAAGAAGTACTTCTGCTTCTTCGTGGACATGCCCTTGGGCAGGCGCGTCCGCTCCCAGCACTCGACGAGCGCCTTGTAGACGCGCTCGCGGTCGGCCAGGTGCTCCTCGATCATCTTCTCGATGGCGCGGAGCTCGCCGAGCGCGGCCTTGCGGTCCGTGAAGTGCAGCCGGTCCGAGGCTTGGGACAGCCGCGCTTCCATCTCCGCGAGCATCTCGATGAGGTCGATGTTGTGGAGCATGAGATCCGCGCAGGTGAGCATGATCTCCAGGTCGTAGGCGCGCCTGACGCCGCGCTCGAGGTTGTCCTTCAGGACGCGCACTGCGCGGTCGAGGCGTGGCCTGTCGTCGCGGGCGCGCTGGAGCATGGTGTTGTAGCGCCGCCGCCAGAAGTTGTTGTACTCGAGCCCTGCGCGCGGGAAGTCGGGCACGTGCACCTTGCCGATGTCGCCCCAGTGCCAGACGCGGCGCTGGAAGGTGTCCTCGAAGAACTGGGCCGAGTCCTGGAGTATCTTGAGGCACTCGCGCATGTGCCGGGCCTTCGGGCCGAAGTAGCTGGCGAGGAAGCGCTCGGCCCAGTCGCCCAGGTCTCGCTCGTCCGAGTTCCACGAGAACTCGCCCGCGCAGATGAACCGCGGCACCCACATCTGGTTGTGCAGGCCCGAGTCGTCCCACGAGGTGGTGATGGAACCCTCGACTGACTTGTCGCGCGCGGCCCGGCCTATGGTCAAAGCCGTGTCGGCGAAGGTACCGCGCCGGTACTGGCCGGGCTCGGGACGCCACATGTTGTGCTTGTAGAATGGGAAGTGGGTCATGATAAGCGGCTCGATGCCGGGATTCGGCGCGTATATCCAGCCGCTGTAGCCCGCGGCGTTGGCGGCGGCGAGGTACTCCGGGTCGCCCGAGTCGACGAAGACCATCCCCTTCGGGGGAACGTGCTCCGAGCCCGGCTTCCATCGCCCGCCCCACGAGAGGCACTTGCGCCCCTGCGACTCGACGAACTCGACGCAGCGGCTGATGAATATCTGCATCAGCCCGTCCTTGCCTATCTCCTCGGCCTTGGCGGCGCAGCCGCAGTCGATTCCGAGCCCGAGCTCGTAAGTCTCGTCCGAGCCGATGTGGCAGAACTCCGAGCCCGGCGTCGCCTCCATCGAATCGCGCCAGAGGTCGAAGAGCAACTCGTAGGAGCCGTCCTTGAGCGGGCAGAACTCCCAGTCGGAATCGGGCAGTTCGCGCAGGTGCTTGAACTCGAGGTGCTTGAGGATGAAGGCCACGTGGCCGAGCCCCTGCACGAGCGGGATGATCTGAACGTGGTGGCGGCGCGCGTAGCGTGTCAGCTCCTGCATCTGTTTGAGTGTGAAGGCGCCGGGGGCGCCGATCTCGGGATGGCTGGGGTAGACGAACTTGTCCTCCCACTCCCACACCAGGCAGTTGACCTTGTAGTGGGCGAGCTCGCGGATGAAGGACTCCACGTACTCGTACTTGTCCTGGTGGTGCTTGGTGTCGTAGTGGGCGGCGCGATGCTTGAGATCGGGCCAGTCCTCGATCTCGACGCAGGGCAGCATGAGAAAATGCCCGTGGTGGACGACGCACTGCCGCAAGGTCTGCGTGGCGTAGTAGACCCCCGCCGCGTCGTTGCCCGAGATATCCACTCCGTCCTCGGTGATGGAGAGCTTGTAGCCTTCGGGCTCCGTGCCCTTGCCGCGCGATATCTTCACGGGAACGGCGTCGCCCCCGTCGCCAGCATTCGCGGTCATCTCGGCCGATATCTCGCAGTCGGCCTTCAGGCACTCGACGAGATACTCGGCGGCGAAGCGGTCTTCGTCATCAGCGCCCTTGGCGAGCACTATGGCCAGCTTCCTGTCGAGCTTCAGGATGCCGTCGGAGACCTTCAGCTTCCGGGGTTCGGGGACGAGGGGCAGCAACTTGGCGACGTCCATGACGGGAACTCCTTTCTGGTGGCTAGATCGTGCGCACCCGAAGATAGCACGCGCGCGCGCGGCCTGCAAGCGAGTTAGTGCACACTTTGTGCGCCGAGAGGATTGCGGCCAGGCGGCGCCGGTGATCTTCGATGCAAGGAAGGGCGGCCACCGGCGGTTATGTCATCGACGGGGCGCTGTGCCCCCGTGGGAGAAGACGCCATGTCATCTCACAGGTCAGGATGTCCGGCCGTCGCTTTGGCGCTCGCCGGGCTCGCCTGCTTCGCCGGTGCCTCGCGCGCACGCGCCGCGGGGATAGCCCGGGTCTGGGCCGTCAACGACGGCGAGAAGGTGAAGCGAGATGATCTCGCCAACCCGAACGCCGCCGGGAACTCGACGTGGGACGGCCGCCGCATCTCGATCTTCGGAGCGCGGAACGAGATCGTGGCGTTCCAGGTGATAGTACAGGCCGGCGCCGAGGGCGCGAAGGGCGTGGACGTCGTGCTGGCTGAGCTCGTCCACACGGGCGGCAAAAAGCTCGTCCCGCTCCCCGCGCGCCCCGACCCCGCCGACTACCGCGGCGGCCATATCGAGCGCTTCACCCAGCACTACCTGCACATAACGAAGCCTTCGCCTCCGGGCTGGTTCTACAACCGCGCGGCGAAGCCGAAGGACATGACGGGGTGGTTCCCCGATCCGCTCGTGCCGCCGCAGGCGAAGCCCGGACGCGGTGGGTGTCCGTTCAACATCGGGGCTTCACAGAATCAGGGAGTCTGGTTCGACGTCTACATCCCGAAGGAGGCCCCCGCCGGAACGTGGGAGGGCGAGGTGGCCGTCATCGAGGGCGGCAAGGCCCACAAGAAACTCCCCGTCACGCTGCGCGTATTCGACTTCGTGCTCCCCGACGAGAACCATTTCAACAGCATGATATGCTTCGGCGAGTGGGACGTGCGCCGCCGGCACCCGGGCGACGTGCCTGGCATCATCGCGGGCTACCACCGACTCGCGCACCGCCACCGGGTCGAGTTCGTCTCCGCCTACGGCCCCAACTCCAACCGGGCGAAGCTGGATCTGATCTCCGGCGCCGCCTTCACGCCGGAGCGCGGCTACATCGGGCCCGGGATGGGCGTCGGCTACGAGGTAGTGCCGGCGAGCTTCTACGGCATCAACAACAGCTGGCAGGGCGCACAGGCTCACCGCACGGCGGACGCCTTCATGACGTGGCTGAAGCAGGTGAAGCCGAAGGCGGTCACCTTCCTCTACATCGTCGACGAGCCGCCCCGCGGCCGCTTCGCCTGGATCAAGTCGATAGGCGACCTGCACCACTCGAACCCCGGGCCCGGCAAGGACCTGCCGATGTTCGTTACCAAGAGCCCGCAGCCGGAGCTCGACGGGGCCATCGACATCTGGTGCACCGTTTCCAACCGGGTCGACATCGAGAAGGTGAAGGCCGAGAACGCCAAGGGGCGCAGGTGGTGGTACTACAACGGTCATCGCCCCTACGTGGGCACGAACATCACCGACGCCCCGGCCGTCGACTGCCGCGTCGGCATGTGGGCCTCGTGGAAGTACGGGGTCGAGCTCTGGTTCTACTGGCACGCCAACCACTGGAAGCACAACCACTTCGCCGCCCAGCGGGGCGACCAGAACATCTGGGTGGACCCGATAGTCTTCGCCGGCAGCGGCGGCATCAACGGCGACGGGCTGGTCGTCTACCCCGGCGAGGACACCAAGCACCCCGATCAGGACCGGGGCGTCAAGGGCCCCGTTGCCTCCATCCGCCTGAAGAACATCCGCCGCGGCATGCAGGACTACGAGTACCTCTGGCTCGCCGCTGAGAACGGCCTGGAGGCCCAGGCGAGGGCCGTCGCCGACGCGTGCGTGCCGCGCGCTTTCAGCGAGGCCTCGGGCGACGTCTCGTGGTCCATCCGCGGCAGCGACTGGGACACGCAGAGGCTGATGCTCGCCAGGCTCCTCGAGCAGAAGCTTGGCAAGAAGCCGTCCGCCGCCAGGCGCAGCCGCCCGAAGGACGGCCGCCCGGCGCCGCCGGGCGGGCCCACAGAAAAGGAGATCGCCGCCGCGAAGGCCGCCGAGGCGAAGCTGCGAGCGGCTGTCATCAAGGGGGCTGGGGCCGGCAAGACGGCGCGCGTCTACATCGACATGATGGGGCGGCCCACGCGCGCGACGCTCCTCGGAGCCGATGATTCGGGCATCAAGGTCAAAGCGTCGGGTATGGAGACTACAGTGAAGTGGTCATCGCTCAGGCCGGGCCGCTTCTACGGCGTCGCCAGGCGGTACTCCGACGACCACAAGCTCCTCGCCGCCTACTGCCGGGGCAACGGCCTCGCCGAGGAGGCGGCCAAGGAGTCGGGCCTCAGGTAGTCCCGGCCCGGGGCACCGGCTCATTGACGGGCTCGCACTCGGGAGCCCAGATCCGCTCGTCCGTGAGGCCCAGGCCGCCGGCGACGCCAAGGGCAGTCTCCACGGTGGCGAGCTCGCTGACTTGGTGCGCATCGGTGGCGAGCGAGAAGGCGACCCCCTCCTCGGCGAGAATGGCAAGGTACTCGGCGTACTCGCGGTGGTAGCTCTCCGGCACCTTCAGGTTGGTCAGGTTCGAGGTGGTGTTCATCTCGACGGCCGTGCCGGTCTCGACGGCGGCGCGGGCGAGCTCGCGCGTCATCGACTCCGGCACGACCTTCATCGTCTCGAGCCAGGGCCAGCCCTCGCGCTCGAACTCCGGCTTCAGGAACCGCCACGGGTGGCCGAGGACATCGATCGACGGGTCCTCGCAGGTCTTCAGATGGTGCTCGTGTTGTGTCGCGACGATCTTCTCGATGTCGTATTCTCTCAGATAGGTGCTGTGGTGGCTGCCTATGGCGTACTGGAAGCCGTGCCGAAGCTGCTCCTCGCGCGAGAGGGGGTGCCGGCCCAGCTTGTAGCCGAAGCCCGCCTCCACGCCGAAGTAGAGCTCCACTGGGGTCTCGATCTCGGCCAGTTCCCGGCCGACGGCCGCCTGCTCGCCTACGCGGTCGGGGCCGTAGTAGTGGTCGGTGATGCCGATGGCCTGGAGCCTCAGCCTCTCGGCCTCCGCGACTATCGCGCGAAGAGTCATGCTCGGGTCAGCGCAGACCGAGAAGGCGGAGTGGATATGGAAGTCATACCTGGGGAGCATCGCAGCGTTCTCCTGGTGGCCGGCCTGGAACTCATCTTGGGCGAGTATTCGGCGATGTCAACCCCATTTTGCGCTCGAACGGTGTATTAAATGTGGTATCATAGGCAGTGGTCTATACTAGTCCATTAACGCCACCTGGACGAACCCCTGAGCCGGCCGGACCGGCGCGAAGGAGTGATCGAATGAGAGCTCGCACCATGACGGCCCTCCTGGCGGCGGCGGTGTTGACCTCCGGCGGGGGGGGCGCGGCCGGCGAATCGGGCACCGTCGTCCTCGACACCACCGGCTTCTGGCGGGTCCATTACACCATGAGGAAGCCCCTCATAGGCACGGGCGTGAGCGCCAGACCCGCCGCGCTCGGCTTCGAGACCCCGGCGCCTCCCGCCGAGTGGACTAAGCCTGAATTCGACGACAAGGCATGGCGGCGGATCGCCGGCCCCCCCTTCCCGCCGCGGAGCAACTGGTCGCGGATCACGAAGGAGAACGTGGGCTGGGTCTACGCCGACAAGTGCTCGGCCGCTCTCGCGCTCCTCTGCATGCGCGGCAAATTCGAGGTGAAGAACCCCGCCGCCGCACAGCTGACGGTCTCCGTCGCCTACCGGGGCGGCATCGTCCTCTACGTTAACGGCAAGGAGATCGGCCGCAAGCACCTGCAGGGAGGTGCGCAGGGGCTCTTCGCGCTCGCCGACGACTACCCCGACGACGCGTTCTTCGACGCCGGGGGCGGCCCGCTGGTGGCGAACCGGGGCGAGAAAGATGAGGAGAAGGTCCGCCGCTGGCGCCTCCGGAAGCGGCGCATCGAGAACGTCCCGGTCCCCTCCTCGGCCCTGCGCAGGGGCGTCAACGTCCTCGGCATTGAGATTCACCGCTCCAGCTACAGTGCCAAGATGCCCCCCGCGGTCGACAAGCTGAGGTCCCACGAGAAGATGTCGCGCCTCTGGAGCACTTGCGGCCTTGAGAACGTCCGGATGGTCTCGTCGGGCTCGGGCGCCGTCCCCAACGTCACGAGGCCCGCCGGCTTCCAGGCGTGGAACTCGGACGGCATCGCGCCCGACTACACCCTCGACTGGGGCGACCGGAACGAGAAGCTCCGCCCCGTCCGGATCGTCGGCGCCCGGAACGGCTCGTTCTCGGGCAAGGTGGTCATCGGCTCGACGGCACCGCTGAAGGGGCTCAAGGCGTCGATGAGCGATCTGCGCGCGGGCGGCGCAGCTATCCCGAGCTCGGCCGTGCGCGTCCGCTACGCGACGCCCTCGGGCTCCGAGGCCTACGCCGACGTTCACTACGAGCTCACGCCCGGCTTCTTCCAGGCGCTGAGCGACGAGGCTCCCGACGAGGTGCCCGTCCGCAGCGCCACGAAGGGCATAATGCTCAGGCCGTGGGTCCTCCCGGGCACGCCAAAACCGGTATTCGGCGCCGTTCAGCCGGTCTGGGTGACGGTGAAGGTCCCGGCGGACGCGAAGCCGGGGCTCTACGAGGGCATCCTCACGGTCAGCTCGTCGGGCAATCGAGCCGTGGAGGCGCCCGTGCAGCTCGCCGTCGCCGGCTACCGCCTGCCCGACGCCGACGACTTCCACACCTGGGTCGATCTCGTGCAGTCCCCCGAGTCGGTGGCGATGAAGTACGGCGTCGCCGTCTGGAGCGACAGGCACTTCGAGCTCCTTGCCGAGTCGCTGAAGATAGCGGGCGAGCTCGGCGACAAGTCGATCTACATCAACCTGATCGCCGAGTCGAACCAGGGCAATGTCCAGACGATGGTCCGCTGGGTCAAAGACGGCGCGGGCTGGCGTCACGACTTCAAGCCGCTCGACAGGTACCTGGACCTCGTCGCGAAGCACATGGGGAACCCGGAGCTCGCCTGCATCTACATCTGGGACTCGAACCTGGCTGGCGGCCACCGTGACAAGGTCAGCCAGGGCGCGCAGCCGAAGGTCAGCGTGCTCGACCCAGCGACGGGGAAGGTCGAGACTGCGGAGCTCCCGCGCTACACGACGGGCGAGGGAGCGGCTCTCTGGCGACCCGTCCTGCACGGCGTTCGCGACAGGCTCCGCAAGCGCGGCTGGGAGAAGGCCATGGCCTTCGGCAACGTGCCCGACTCGGCCCCCGCCTCCGAGGTCGTCAAGGAGTTGGGGGGGCTCCTGAGCGGCGTCGGGTGGATGAGGCACGCCCACAGCATCCGCCGCGACTGCCGCGGCGCGCCGCTGGCGTACCAGGCGCTCGTCTGGACGCCCCGCTACCCGCAGCTGCCGGACTGCAAGCCGGGCAAGGGGTGGAAGCGGACGGATCTGGTCACCCAGTTCATCCGCAGCCGCGACATGTTCCCGCTGGTCCACTTCCGCCTGATGGCCGAGATGAACATCGCCGGCAACCAGCGAGGCGTGGGGCGGATTGGCCTCGACTTCTGGTACGTCCTCAAGGACAAGCGCGGCCGCCTGCGCGGGACGATCCAGGCGCGCTACCCCGCGACGGGCTGGCGCAACCTCGACTGGATGCTCAGGTCCTTCACCGTGGCGGGCCCCGACGGGGCGCTGAGCACCTGCCGGACCGAGATGATGCGCGAAGGCCTGCAGGAATGCGAGGCCCGGGTGCTCATCGAGCGGGCCCTGGACTCGGGCAAGCTCGGGGGCGACCTGAAGAAACGCTGCGAGGAGTTCATGCAGGAGCGCACCTGGATGTTGCGCACGGCCCTCGACAACCACTTCCTCGACGGCTTCGCCAGGGATGCGGGGCACTCGTGGTGGAGCACGCCGGGCCAGCTCGGGTACCACTGGTACATGAGCGGCGTCTGGCAGGAGAGCTCCGCGAAGCTCTACGGTCTGGCCAGCGAGGTCGCCGCGGCGACCGGGGCGATCCCTCGCTCCGATGCGAAGGCGGTCGATTTCAAGTCGGGCGCCGGAGGCACGGTCCCCGCGACTCGGACCGGCCCTGCCCCCGCGGAAGCGCGCCGTCCGGCGGCGAGCCCCGCCCGGCGGTCGCCCGCGGCCGACGACAACGAGAAGGCCAGGCGGCTGTGGAGCGTGGCCGATAACTTCCTGAAGAACCGGATGGAGGCCCTCGCACGGCGCAAGCTCGAGGAGATCGTGAAGCGCTACCCCGAGACCGAGTATGCCGAGAGGGCCCGGGAGAAGCTCGGAAAGCTCGAGTAGCCTCCACCGTCGCCGCGGAGTGATTGGCGGCGCGCGGCGCGCGTGATATAATCTAGCCTCGCGAGACCCGTCCCGGACTGGAGACCCAGAGATGAGACACAGGAGAGTCCTTGCGCTCTTTGCCGCCGCGGCGGCTCTCGTCGCGATCATTACCCTCGGCGCGCGCATCCACGCCTTCATCAACCCGGACTTCACGCCAATACACCTCATCGAGCAGTCGGAGCAGGCGCTGGTGCTGAAGTTCGACACCAAGGTCACAGACGGCAAGGCCACCGCCAAGGTGGTCAAGGCCCTCAAGGGCGAGGCGCCGAAGAAGCCCTTCATCATCGACCTCATGGCCGGCGCCTTCGAAGCGCAGGGCAAGGCGGCGGCGAGGATCATCTCCGGCGGCAGCACCCACGCCATCATCTTCATGGGCGCCTTCGAGGTGGCCGGCGAGGAGGTGGAGGAGGGCGGGGGCGGGGAGGATGAGGAGGAGGCAAAGGCGAAGCTCCACGTCGGCGGCAAGTGGATCGACCTCCTGTACTTCGAGGAGCAAACCTGGGACCTGGTCAAGATAAACAACCTCATGGAAGGAACTTGGGCCGGCAGCACCGACATGCTCCAGCGGTGTGTCGAATACATCCTCGACGACGAAGACGCCGACGTGCCCGTCCGGACCGAGGCCGAGCTGAAGACCCCTGTCAAGATAGGCTCTGTGCCCGGCAAGGTCGCCCGCGCCGAGCCCATCGACATCGACGGCAAGGGGAGCATCGCGCTCTACGTGCGGTCCGCTGGCGGCGACCGCATCTTCGCACACGACCGCGCCGCCAGGGGCTACAAGGACGTGACGGCCTCGCTCAAGCTCGCGTCGGCGTCGCGGCACGCGGCATGGGGGAACTTCGACGGCAAGTACGGCGGCGGGGCCGACCTCGTCACCTCCGACGGCAAGACGCTCAAGCTGCAGCTCAGACAGCCCGACGGCACGTTCGCGGCCGGCTCCTTCGGCGGAGTGGAGGCCCCGGGCGGCGGCGTGGTCGGCCTCGGCGCCCTCGACGGCGGAGCGGGGCGCTCGGACATAGTGGTCAGCACCAAGGGCTCGCCGGTTCTTCTCACGGCCGGGGGCGGGGGCGGCTCGTGGAGCGCGAAGGCGCTCGTGGAGGGCGACGTTCCGGCCGAGGGCCTCGGTCGCCCGCTCGAGTGCCTCGTCGCCGACTTCGACGGCGACGCTGTCACGGACGTCCTGCAGCCCTTCCAGCGCGGCGGCCTCTTCTACAAAGGGGCGAGCCCCGGCCGCTTCGCCGCTCCCGTGAAGACCCGGGTCGCGGGCGGCGAGGGAATACCGGTCATGTGCGTGGGCGACTACGACCAGGACGGGCTGCTCGACGTCTTCGCCTCCGCCACCGACATAAACCGCATCTGGCAGAACTTGGGCGGGGCGAAGTTCGTCGAGAGGCGCGGCGTATCGGGCGAGATCAACTACATCGCGAAGAAGTCGGGCGTCGGCTGCCAGACATGCGACGTCAACAACGACGGGCGGCAGGACGTCCTCATCCTCCTGCCGGGGATGGAGCCCCAGATATTCTTCAACCGGGGCTTCCGGAGCTTCGGCCACTCGCACCAGATGGACATCAGCGCCCGCGAGCTCCTCGCCGAGGCCACCGAGGGGCAGCAGGCCGGCTGCTTCGGCGACTTCAACGGCGACGGCGCCCAGGACCTGGCGCTGGTGCTGAAGGGGGGCGGCGTCTACGTCTTCGAGCGCGAGGCGAAGGACGACGACCCGCCGCTGGCGCTGACCGTCGCGGTCGAGCCCTCGGGCAAGTGGTCGGGGCCCGTCAACGTCTCGGCGGAGCTCGAGACGCGCTCGCTCGGCAGCTGGCCCGTACGCGCCGGCGGGCCCGGAGCGTTCTTCGGCGTTCCCGAGGCCGGCCCCGTCACGGTCAAGTGGAGCTTCCCCGGCGGGAAGACCATTGAGCGCGAGAAGATACTCGAGGACAAGCCACGCCGGCTGGTCATCAAGCCGCCCCCCCCCTCGGAGGCGCGTGCCAAGTGACAGCGTTTGACCATATCCTCCTGAGCGCGGGGTCGGCCTCGCCGGCGGTGGTGCCGGTCCTCGTCGGGCCGCTGCAGGCGCTGATCGCTGTTCTCCCGGCCGTGGCGGTCGCGCTGGGAGCGACCTTCCTCGGCATGTTCAAGCCGAGCTTTCTCAAGAAAGTGGGCCGGACCATCTGGGCGCAGAAGGTGGCGGTGCTTGCGTTCGCGGCCGTCATCGTGGCGGCCGTCTACCTGAAGCCCGTCCTCCTGCCCTCGCGGGGCGTGACGAGCGCCGCCGTCGAGGCCGGCGAGGCGACCTGGCCCCTCTGGAGGGGCGGGGCCTCGCGGCGCGGGGCCACGCTCGAGGGGCCCGATCCGTCTTACGGCGAGATCGTCTGGGGCTTCACCGACGGCAAGACGAAGACCTTCTACTCGTCGCCGGCCGTCGTCCGCAACCGGGTGTACGCCACCTCCGCCCGGTACGAGTACTTCAAGGATACGGGCGCGGTCTGCTGTCTCGACGCCGATACGGGCGAGCTCGTCTGGAAGTACGACGCCGGCGGATACCGCGCCACCTTCTCGTCCCCGGCGTTGAAGGGGAAGTACCTGGTGGTGGGCGAGGGGCTGCACCTGACGCGCGACGCCCGCGTATTCTGCCTGGACGTCGAGGCGAGCGAGAAGGCGGGCAGGGGCGTCAAGCTCTGGGAGCACCGCACGAAGAGCCACGTCGAATCGTCGCCGTGCATATTCGGCGAGCGCGCGGCCATCGGCGCGGGGGACGACGGGCTTTACTGCTTCGCCCTCGATCCGAAGCCCGACGGCTCGGCGAATCTCCTGTGGCACCTGCCCGGCGAGAAGTACCCCGACTGCGAGTCATCGCCCGTCGAGCACGAGGGAAAGCTCTACTTCTCGCTCGGCGTCGGCGGCAACGCCCTCATCTGCGTCGACGCCGAGACGGGCAGGGAGCTCTGGCGCCTGGCCACGCCCTATCCGGCCTTCGGCAGTCCGACGGTCGCCGGCGACCAGCTCTATTTCGCCATGGGCACGGGTAACTACATCCTCTCGGCGGAGGAGGTTGTCGCCGACAAGCGCAAGAAGATGATCCAGGCCGGCAGGTCCGACGCCGAGATCGACGAGGCCGTCAAGGACATGGGCCCCGCCGGCGAGGTATGGTGCGTCGACGCCGCCACCGGCGAGCGCAAGTGGCGCTTCCCCGTAGGGAGGACGGTCCTGGGCGCGGTCGCGGCCGCGGACGGCAGGATCTACTTCGGCTCGCGCGACGAGCACGTCTACTGCGTCTCCGAGAAGGGCGAGCTAGTCGCCAGGTGGCACGCCCGCGCTGCGGTCGTCACCGCGCCCGCGGTCGCCGCCGAGCACGTCTACGTCGTCACCGCGACGGGCGAGCTCTACGGTCTGACGGCCGCAAAGCTGAAGCCCGTCTGGCGCGTCGATCTCAACTCCCCCGGCAGCTTGTCGTCGCCCGCCGTCTCGCGGGGCCACGTCTACGTGGGCACCACCGAGAGGGGCATCGTCTGCACGGGGGAGGAAAGGCCCGAGGCGCCCCCCCTCTGGGCGGGCCGCCTGGGGGGGCCGGGACGCTCGGGCCGGGCCGACAGGAGCACGCTCCCCGCGCGGGGGGCTTACGGCTGGAGGCATCCGGAGCCGCCCGAGGACGAGGACGAGCCGGAGAAGTTCTCCGTCAGCGCCCCCGCCGCCTACCTGCCGGGCGAGAAGGGCGGGCGGGTTTACATAGGCGTCAACTACGAGAAGCGGAAGGGCCTTGCCTGCCTCGCACTGGGCGAGGGCCCTTCGGGCAAGCCCGTCGAGAAATGGTTCGCGGAGTCGAAGAACCCGGTCCATTATTCGGCGGCGGCGACGCCGGAGTTCGTCGTCTTCGTCGACGGCAAGGCCGGTGACAACGAACGCATTCTGCGGTGCGTCGACGCGGGCGACGGCAGCGAGCGCTTTGCCAGGCCCGTCGAGAAAGACGCCAGCGGCCTCGTGCTGCTCACCGGCGGGGGGCTGCTGGTGGTTGACAAGGCGCGCGGGCTGTCTCTGATGCGGACGCGCTCCGGAAGCTCCCCCGGCCGAAGACCTCGGATGGGCGGACGTCCCGGCCTGATAGCAGTCAGACCGGCGGGAGATGAGATATGGTCGTGCGAGCCCGGCCGAGTGCTCGGGTTGCCGCTTGCGGTAAACGACATCGTCGTCGTCGCCACCTCGGCGCCCGAGGCCCTCGTCGCCCTCGACGTGCCGACGGGCAGGACGCTCTGGCGGACGCCGCTCGACGAGACGCCGCGCACGGGGCCCGTCTGGGCGGGCGGGCGCATCTGGATCGGCAAGTCGAAGGGCGCCGCTGCCTATGACATCGCGACGGGCCGGCCGGCCGAGAGGCGCGTCCCCGTCGAGCGCGAGTACAGGCCCGGAGAACCGAAGGAGTACGATTCCTTGCCGGTGGCGCCCGTCGACTGCGGCTCGGCGGCGGTGGAGATCGTTTGCGAGGAGGAACTGCTCGCGGTGCTCACGGCGGCGAACGAGATCGTCCTGGTCGACGTGGCGGACAGGCCGAGGGAGCTCCGGCGCATATCCGGCGCGGACGCCGGGATGCCGCCGGTGCTGCTGGGCGACGCCCTGCTCTACTGCGACAAGAAGTCGATACAGATCGTCGACGTGGCGCTCGGCACAAAGAAGCGCTGGATGAGGACCTCGTGGATGGGGAAGTTCGCGGCGCCGATGATCTTCGCCGACTCGCACGTCTACTTCGTGACCGACAAGCGCGGACTCATCTGCGCGAAGCCGAAGAGGTGACCGTAGAGTGAGTGCCTACGAGCCACGGTGGATCACCTTCTTCGGCGCGCCTGGCGCTCCCCCGGCCGAGCCGGCCTCCTCTGAAGAGGGCGTTTCGCTGTCTTATCTCCGTCCCCCGGTTCACATGTGCAGGGGCGGCAAGGGGGCCAGCCTGGCGGAGATGAGCGAGGCGGGGCTGCCGGTGCCGCCGGGCTTCACGCTCTGCGTCGACTGCTGCCGCCACTACCACGACAACGACGGCAGGTGGCCCGAGGGGCTCGAAGACCTCCTCCGCGAGAACATGGCCCGTCTCGAGAAGGTGACGGGGCGCATGTTCGGCCAGGGGCCCGAGCCGCTTCTTGTCTCCGTCCGCTCGGGGGCGGCGGTCTCCATGCCGGGGATGATGGATACAATCCTCAACTGCGGCCTGCACCCGGGCCTCGCGGGCGAGATGGCCGACGAGGACGCCTTCTGGCGCGTCTACGGCCAGTTCGTGACGTTCTTCGGCAGGACCGTCGCCGGGATCGCCGAGGAGGCGTTCGAGGCAGCCGCCGGTTCGAAGGCCGATCCGAAGGCCGCCGCCGAGGCGCAGCTCGCCCTCTATCATGACAGGACCGGCCGCGACTTCCCCGACACGCCGTGGGCCACGCTGACCGAGTGCATCAACGCCGTCTTCGGTTCGTGGAACAACGAGCGGGCGCTGATATACCGCCGCTCGCATGACATCCGCGGCCTCTACGGCACCGCCGTCAACGTCCAGTCGATGTTCCCCTCCGAGGTCTCCGGCATCGCTTTCACCGCCAACCCGGCCGACGCCTCGGAGGACGAGATCGTCATCGAGAGCTCGTGGGGCCTCGGAGAGGCGATCGTCTCGGGGATGGTGACGCCGTACCGGTTCGTCGTCGACCGGGCCTCGCTGGAGATAAAGGACCGCGTCCTCGGCGAGAAGGGCGCCGCCGTCGCCGCCATCGGCGGCTCGCCGGTCCTCCCTGCCGCCTCAGACGCGGCGTCTCTCACCGACGAGCAGGTCGCCGAGGTCGCCCGCATATCGCTCAAGGTCGAGGAGTACTTCGGCTTCCCCGTCGACATCGAGTGGGGCATCGCGGGGGGCGGGGGCGGCAAGCTGGCCCTGCTGCAGTCGCGGCGCGTGCGCGGGCTCGACATCGCCCGCGACGTCGAGGCGGGCCGCCTTGAGGAGATCGCGCGCCTGAAGCGCATCGCCGGCGAGGCGCGCAAGGTCTGGGTGGTCCACAACCTCTCCGAGACGCTCCCCGCGCCCACGCCCCTCACGTGGGAGATACAGCGGCGCTACATGAGCGCGGGCGGCGGCTATGGCCGACTATACACGGACCTCGGCTACAGGCCGTCGCGGCGCGCGCGCGAGGAGGGCTTCCTCGAGCTGATCTGCGGCCGCATCTACGCCGACCCCGAGCGCGCTCCCGAGTTCTTCTGGGAGGGCATGCCGAAAGAGTACGACCTCGACGAGCTCCGCGAGGACCCCTCGCTCATCGAGTCGGCGCCGACGAAGTTCGCCCCCGAGAAGGCAGACCCGGGATTCCTGCTCCGGGCGCCGGGGCTGATACTCGCGTCGATCCGGTCGTGGCGGCTCACGAAGCGCGCCCGCTCCCGCGCCGTCGAGAACTTCAACGCCGCCCTCGATGCCTACCTCGAGTACGTGAAGGCCGAGCGGGCAAGGGATATTGCGGGCCTCGCGACGGAGGCCGTTCTCGAGGAACTCGCCGCGCGCATCGCGAAGGTGCTCGACGGCTTCGGGCCGGAATCGCTGAAGCCCGGCTTCTTCGGCGGCATGGCGCTCACGGCGCTCGAGGAGTCGCTGGTGCAGCTCTTCGGCGAGCTTGACGGCCGCGAGCTCTGCCGCACGCTGACTTCGGGGCTCGAGGGCGACTCCACCGTCGAGCAGAACGCGGCTCTCTTCGAGGTGGCCCGGGGCGGCTGGACGCTCGACGAATTCCGACGCCACTACGGCCACCGGGGCCTCGGCGAAGTCGAGCTCTCGGAGCCGCGCTGGCGCGAGGACGACACGTATCTCGCCCGCATGGTCGAGACCTACAGGGGCGAGCACGCCCGCTCGCCGGCCGAGCTCCACGCCGCCAACCGCACCAAGCGCGAGGCCGTGGAGGCCGGGCTCCCCGCGAGGCTTGCCGAGGTGGGGGGCAGCTCCTTCCTCGAGGAGCTGATGGAGCTCGCCCGCGAGGCCCAGACGCTGCTGCCCTTCCGCGAGATCGGCAAGGACTACCTCATGATGGGCTACGAGCTGATCCGCGCCGCCGTCATGGAGCTCTCGCGTCGCTGGGACCTCGGGCGCGACGTCTTCTTTCTCACGCTCGATGAGCTGGCGCGCTTCGAGTCCGAGCGCGACGCGCTCCTGCCGAAGATCGCGGCGCGCAAGCTCCGCTGGCTCTCGGCCAAGCGCCTCGACCACCCCGGCATCATTGACACCGACGAGCTCGACCGCCTGGGGATGCCGCGCGAGCTCGAAAGCGCCTCCGAGATGAAGGCCGTGCCCCTGGCGTCGGGGATTGCCGAGGGCACGGCGCGAATCGTCTTCTCGCCGGCCGAGGCGGGCGATCTCGGCACCGACTGCATACTCGTCTGTCCGTCGACGGACCCCGCGTGGACGGCGCTGTTCGTGAACATCATCGGCCTGGTCGTCGAGCGCGGCGGGGTGCTCTCGCACGGGGCGATCACGGCGCGCGACTTCGGCATTCCCGCGGTGGCCTGCGCCGACGCCACGAAGCTGATCGAGGCCGGCGCGCGCGTCCGCGTCGACGGCGACCGCGGCCAGGTGACAATAGTCAGCGAGGGAGGCGAAGGCTAGATGCTGCAGGCGTTCAACGACTTCGTGCTCTCCATCGCCGACCCGCTGCTCGGGTGGATGCTGATGCTGCCGGCGGACCTGGCGCTGTTCATCGTCGCCGCGGGGACGGGGGCGGTGCTCACGTTCGTTCGCCTCTTCACGACCGACCAGGAGATGCTGGGCCGCATCGCGGCCGACAAGAAGCGCCTGAAGGAGCTGAAGCGCGAGGCGAAGAAGCGCGGGGACAAAGACTCCGCCCGCCGCCACGCGGCCGTCTTCGCCCAGCTCGGGCCGAAGGCCATGAAATACGAAGGCAAGCCGCTGCTGGTGGCGATACCGGTTATCGCCGTCCTCGGCGTGTGGGCCTTCACGCGCCTGGGGTACCGGCCGCCAGAGCCGGGCGAGCCGGTCGAGCTCCGCGCGCACTTCAGCCCGATAGCCATCGGCTCCTTCGCGCACGTCGTGCCGGCCGAGGGCCTCTCGGCCCCCGATGGCTGGGTGCAGGCCATCGAGGAGGCGAAGGCGGCGGACGGCGCGCCCGAGGGCGTTGCGAGGTGGAAGATCGTCGCGGCGGGTGCTCCTGAGCCCTATCTGCTTGAGGTACGCCAGGGAGGCCACACTCACGCCAAGGAGCTGCTGGTCGACGGCCGGCACTACTCGCCGCCGCTGGAGGTCTTCGGCCCCGAGTTCGGCGAGCTGGCGGGATGGGGGGGGCCGGGGGACGAGCTCCGCAAGCTCGAGCTGGGCATGACCGAGTACCGTCCCTTCGGGTTCGTTCCGGGCATCCGGTGGATACTCTTCGCGCCGTGGCTCGTCGGCTATCTGGCGATAGCCGTGCCGGTGGTCTTCGGGCTGAAGTGGATATTCAATATCTACTGAGCTGGGGCGCCCTCATGGGGTACCGGCGCCGAATACGGGAGGGGGCTGGCCGTGGGGGGAGGGAAGAGAGGCCGGAAGTAGTATTCTGGCCCTGTTTCCCAATCAGTGCCTCGACACCGGCGGCACCCTGACGCGGCCCTTGCGCTCCACCTTGAAGTCACTGAACTCGGTGACGCGCAGCTCCGTGTATTCCGTCAGCTTGACATTCCAGTAATTCATCTTCGGTTTCCTCGGCCGCCTGAAAGAAAGCTGCACGTTGTTCTTCCCCGTCACCGTGAAGATTGCCGTGTGGGTCGCGCGCTGAATCCCCTCCTTCAGGGTGGCGGTCACGCGGTACTTGCCGGCGATCCGGTCGTAGGGCTTGGCTTTCGATATAAAGAGGCACTTGAGGGGGCCGCTTGCACTGATCTTGCCCGGACTCTTGGGCGAGCGCGAGCCGTTGAGGTTCGTGATCTTCGCGCTCACACTGTAGCTGCCGCTCGGCTCGATGTAGACCTTGATCTCGTCGCGTTCGCCGCCACTGCCTGCATCCTCGGCGGCTGGCGCCCCAGCGCTCCGGCCAGTCTCCCCCCGGGCCGTAGAGGTCCGCTTCGGGCGGATCGAGGCGTAGTAAGCGGCGAGTTCCTTCTCCCTCTTCTCCTCGGCCTGGCGCTTCTGTAGAGCGGCCAGATCGGCTGCCTTAATGGCATCGAGCTTCCGCTTCACCTCGGCGGCGTGGCGCCCGTCCGGGAACTTCGCTAGATAGGCCTCGAACTCCTCGTTGGTCGTCGCGAGCTTGAACGCCAGGTGATCGGCGACGGCGCTCTGCGCCTCTGCAACGTGCAGGCCTCCCGGATGGCGGAGGATATACTCCTCGTAGGGCCGGAGGGAATCGGCCTCCCTGGCGAGCGCGAAATCGGCGTGGTCAGCGCTCACGGCCCTCTCGCGGATGAAGCCGCGTGCCCAGAGCCCCCCAGCAATAATCGCCGCTGTTACCACGAGCGTCATGATCGCCAGCAGGCGCGTTCGCCGACTCCTCCGGGGCGAGCCGGCCGGAGCCGCAGCCGAGGGACGGGGGGACGCCGGAGAGGCCCCGGCGGGCGGCTTCCTCGAGTCGCCGCCACACTTGATGCAGATGACCATCTGGGCGTGCATGGGGGAGCCGCAGTGTGGACAAGTCTTATCCATGGAGGGTCTCCCGTTGCGTGTGGCCATGCGTGATCGGGCGTTGCCCATATGTGCCTGCGGACGCCTCGCCGCCGCAGATCGCCCGGCATTGTCCACCACCTCGGCCTTCCAGTCAAGCATGCCCTGCAGAGCCTCCGCCGCTGCTCAATGGCTTCCCGTCCCCCCACCCCAAAAAACCCACTGCTGCAGTATATTCCGATCTTTCTTGTGCCCGCGAAAAAACACCGTAAACCCCCGTCAATAAAGGACTTAGGTGCCCCGGCATACCTCTGCAGTGCGCGCCAGGGGGTTAACAAAACGGCCTAGGGTGAGGGGGGACGGTAACTCCGGCTCCTCCGAAGGGAGGCGTATGAGATAGCTGACGGACGGGGCCAACGGCCGAGCCAGGCGCCGTGCCTTGGCGGAGTCCGGGGCCCCGGTGGAGAACGCGGGCGGGGGGTGCGGCGTCCAGCGAACCCGGGTGGCGCCGGCCCGAGTGCCTTCCCGTCAGTATCCGGTACCGGTTCTCGATGTGAGGGAAAAGACCCCGGTACATTCGCGGGCGGGGGCGTATGGAGCTTGGCCCTCGCGGGGCAGTTCATTCCGGGAGAGGGGAGCGATGGTTGAGAGCGAGAGAATTCGCGCCGCCGCGCTCCCGCATGGGAAGGAGCGTTATCATGTCACCGTGAGAACTTCGGGGCCGGCGGGTGAAGGCGGGCTAGATCTCGTCGATCTCGTACGGCGACGCGGCGTAGAGGATGTTGCGGCTGGGCCTGCGCGGGTCGTAGAAGATGAGTTCGCGCGCACCGTCGCGCAGGCGCCCGAAGGCCTCCTCCGAGACCTCCGCGGCGCCGGACATCTCCTTCTCCGACCCGTCGGGCTTGAAGGAGTAGCGTACGAGCCGCCTCCCGGCGGCCCCGTCGCCCCCGTCCCCTGCGCCGGGCTCCTCCTCCTTCGCCGTCACGGTGCCCGGAACCACCGCGCCGTGGCGGACGAGCCAGGTCCTGCGCCTGTGGAGGAGAACCGCCGCCGCCGCCGCCCCGGCCATGACCGCTATGAAGACGAGGTTCAGGGACCTCGCCGCGATCTCCGAACGGACCCTGGCGCCCGTCACCCGTCCAACCCGCGAGTAGCGCGGGTCGTCGGGCAGGTAGGTCACGTCCACCGGCTCGGTGCGGTTCACCTGCGGAAGCCTGTCGACGGGCACGGTCTCGCTGCCCTTGTAGGCGAACCCGTCCGGGGCCTCGAAGCGGTAGACTATCTCCCACGAGGGCGGTCGCGGGACGTACTGCAGCTCGTCGATCTCGGCGCCGATCACCTCGCCCCCGGAGGCGAGCACGCGGAAGGGCCTTATCTCCAGGTAGATGCGTACGGCCATCGCCGCCGCGAGGGCGACGAGCGCCGTGACGAAAACCGTCCGGCCGATCCTGGCCGACCAGGACGTCCTCAGATTCCGAGGGGTCCTCGTCAGGAAGAGTCCCTGGGGACCTTCGCCCATACGCTCTCCGAAGATGGGACCTACTTCCTGGTGCGCGCGGACTTCCCGGACCTTGCTCGGCCGCGGCGCCTCTTCAGCGTGCCGGGGCCGAAGATGTATCCTGCAACGTCGTCGACCGTCTTGGCGAAGTGTATCTCCACTCCCTCGCGGTGCTCGGGCGAGACCTCCTCGAGGTCGCTGGAGTTCAGCTCCGGCAGGATCACCCGCTTGATGCCCGCGCGCTTCGCCGCGAGCACCTTCTCCTTGACGCCGCCGATGGGGAGCACCTTGCCCCTCAGCGTGATCTCGCCGGTCATGGCCGTGTCGGAGCGGGCCGGCACGCCGAGGTACAGGCTCACGAGGGCCGTGTACACCGCCGTGCCCGCCGACGGCCCGTCCTTGGGGACCGCGCCCGCCGGCACGTGGACGTGGACGTCCTCCTTGCTGAAATCGACGTCTCCGAGGCCGAGCTCCTCCGCGTGCGAGCGGATGAGCGAGTGCGCCGTCATCACCGATTCGCGCATCACGTCGCCGAGCTGTCCAGTGAGCGTCAGCGCCCCCTTGCCGGGCATGCGTGTCGCCTCGATGAAGAGAATCTCGCCGCCCGCGGCCGTCCACGCGAGCCCCACCGACACTCCCGGCAGCGAGGTCCTCTCCGCCGTCTGCGAGAAGACCTTCTGCGACCCGAGGAAGTCGGGCAGCGTCTTCGGCGCGACCTTGACCTTCCTGCGGCGCCCGGACTTGGATATCTCGACCGCGACCTTGCGGCAAACGGCGCCGATCTCGCGCTCGAGATTGCGGACACCGGCCTCGGACGTGTATTCGGTGGCGATGCGGCGGACGGCATCCTTGGTGAAGGTGAGGTCCTGCTTCTTCAGGCCGTGCTCGGATATCTGGTTGGGGATGAGGTGGCGCCGGGCGATCTCGACCTTCTCGGCGACGGAGTACCCCGGCAGCCGGATGATCTCCAGCCGGTCGCGCAGCGCCGGCGGGATCGTGTCGAGGATGTTGGCCGTGACGATGAACATCACACGGGAGAGGTCGAACGCGACCGCAAGGTAATGGTCTACGAACTGATTATTCTGCTCCGGGTCGAGCACCTCCAGGAGCGCGCTCGACGGGTCGCCGCGGAAGTCGGCGCCGAGCTTGTCGACCTCGTCGAGCATGATGAGGGGGTTCCTCGTCCCCGCACGGGAGATGGCCTGGACTATCTTCCCGGGCAGCGCGCCGACGTACGTCCTCCGGTGGCCCCGTATCTCGGCCTCGTCGCGCACCCCGCCGAGGCTCATGCGGCTGAACCGGCGCCCCATCGACTCGGCGATCGAGTGCCCCAGCGACGTCTTGCCCACGCCCGGCGGGCCCACGAAGCAGAGGATTGGGCCCTTCCTGTCGGGGTTGAGCTTGCGGACGGCCACGTACTCGACGATCCGGTCCTTGATTTTGTCGAGGCCCCAGTGGTCGCGGTCGAGCACCTTGCGGACCTGGACCACGTCGAGGAGGTCCTCTGTCTCCTCCTGCCAGGGAAGCCCGGTCAGCCAGTCGAGGTAGCTGAGGATGACGGAGAACTCCGCCGACATGGGGCTCATCCGCTCGAGCCGGGTAAGCTCCTTCTCGGCCTCCTTCTTGGCTTCCTCCGAGAGGCCTCGCTCCTCGATCTTCTGGCGCAGCTCCTCGATCTCGATGGACTTGCCGTCCTCCTCGCCGAGCTCCTGCTGGATGGCCTTGAGCTGCTCGCGGAGATAGTACTCGCGCTGGCCCTTCTCCATGCGCTCGCGGACTCGGCTCTGGATCTCGTTGCCGAGTTCCGCGACCTCGATCTCCTTGTTGAGGAAATCGAGCAGCAGCCGGAGCCGCTCGGTGATGTCGACTGTGGCCAGCACCTTCTGCCTGTCGTCGGTGTCAAGGTTGATGTTCGCGGCTATGAAGTCAGCGAGCTTCCCCGCCTCGCTGATGTTCATCGCCGTGATCTTGACCTCCTCGGGCACGTTCGGCAGGCTCGAGAGAAGATGCTGGAACTGCTCTCCGACCTGCTTGACCAGGGCGGAGAACTCCTTCGTCTCGTTGAGGATATCCTCCACCGCCTCGACCTCGGCCATGATGTAGGGGTCGGTCTGGACGATCTCCTTCACTTTGATCCTCGTCACTCCCTGGACGAGTATGCGCGTCGAGTTATCGGGGAACTTGAACATCTTGAGGATCGCCCCGGCGGTGCCCATTGCGCGGAGGTCGGACGGCTTGGGGTCCTCGGTCTCAGGCAGCTTCTGGGTCACCAAGGCGATGACCTTGTCCTGCAGGAGTGCCGCGTCGACGGCGGTGATGCTCTTCTGGCGCCCCACCACCAGCGGCACGACCATCTCCGGGAAGGCGGTGGCGTCGCGGAGCGGCAGCACCGGCATCCTCGAGGGGATCTCGCCGACACCGTCTTCCGGCGGTTCGGGGACCGGCGTTTTCTTCTGCTCTTCCGGCATCCGCGCCACTCCTCCGCGGCTCTACTTGATCTCGATCGTCTTGGGCCCGCCGTCCCTGAACGGCAGCCTCACGACGAGGAAGCCGCCCTCGTAAACCTGCTCGGTGCTGTCGGCGTCGATGTCGTCCGGGATGTTGACGATGCGCTCGAAGTGCCCGTAGCCGATCTCGTACTGCTGTATGGAGACCTTCTCCTCGCCGGGGTCCTCGATCCTGAAGCCCTGGATGATGAGATGTCCCTGGTGGAACTGGACCTTTATGTTCTCCTTGTCGACCCCGGCGATCTCCATCCTGACGACGACGTGCTCCGGAGTCCTGTAGACGTCGGTGGCGGGCTGCCAGCCTCGCCCGGGGACCAGCGGGCGCTTGCCTGGCGGCCGCATCATGTCCTCGAGCATCCGCTGCATCTCGGCGTGAACGCCGGCGATCTCGCCGAAGAGGTCCTTCCGCCTCCGACCCATCCCTGGCTCCCTCCAACGCAGGGGCATCCCCGCACGAGGACACACTCAAGATACTACCACTTGCCGCGTGATTGTCAAGCCGAGGCCGTGCCGACACCGGATTCATTGGCGCGGCGGCCGCGGGCTGGTATATTGTCCGCGAGAGCGGCGGGCGCGATGCGCCCGGGCCGGGACACCGACAGGGGAGAGCGATCACATGCGCGAGCAGAAGGAGCGTCTGGCGGAAGAGGGCATCATCTACACCGGCTTCTGGGAACCCATTCACTTCTACCGCCAGCTCGGAAACTCGACCCAGAACACCGAGTCGGCCCTCGACTTCATCAAGAGCGAGGAGTACATCAAGTACCTGGCCGACGTGGGCGTCAACCAGCTCTGGAGCAACTTCTCGAAAGGGTACGGTCTGGAGTTCGAGGACGCCGAACAGCAGAAGATCCGCCGCATGTGCGACGTCGCCCGCAAGTACGACATGCGCGTCATCGCCTACTGCACGGGCGGCTCGCTGACCCCCGAGACGGTCCGCTACGACTTCCCCGAGAATCCCGGGGTCGTGGACGACATGGTCGCCCGCCGCGAGGACGGCAAGTGGGCCTCGTACGGGAACGGCTCGTATCAGAACTTCCGGGCGCGGCCCGACTACACATCGCCCGACTACATGGCCTGGCAGCAGCGCGTCATCAGGAAGGCCCTGGACTTCGGCTGCGACGGCATCCACTTCGACAACACCAACATCCTGCCCGAGCCCGCCAGCTGCCGCTGCGAGCGCTGCATGAAGCTCTGGCGCGACTTCCTGGCCGAGAAGTACGACGAGTCCGACCCCGAGAGGCGCGAGGCGGGCCTCCAGCGCTGGGGCCGCACCGACTTCCGCTACGCCCGCGACCCGTGGTTCGACGAGTGGAACAACCCGGTGCTTCACCGCGAGGTGCGCGTTGCGAACGCTCAGGACTGGCTGCTCTTCCGCCAGAAGGTCTTCTGCGATTGCCTGGAGGAGTGGGCCCGCTACATCCACGAGCTCGGCGGCATCGTGGAGTACAACTGCGGCAAGGGCTTCAACTCGAACTACCGCGGCTACGGCTCCATCGACGACGAGCGGCTGCTTCCGGTCGCCGACATCATCTTCAACGAGGGCGCGCTGAAGCTCGGATACTCGGCGAAGGGCGCGCCGCACTCGCGGATACGCGAGCACAAGATAGTTCAGAGCTTCCGCGTGCCCATGATGAACTACAACCGCACGCCGCACATGATGGCGGAGGCCTTCAGCTTCAACCCCGGCATGTGCGGCATGTGGGAGAGGATCGGCCCGGGCGCCGAGACCGCCGAGCACGAGGCCCGTCGCAGATTCTTCAGGTTCTATCACGAGTACAAGCACTACCAGACCAGGCAGGAGTCGGTCGCCGACGTCGGGGTCTACCTGCACCACGAGTCCATGACCTACTCGATGCTCACGGTCTACATGCACCTGTGCTCGCTCACTCAGCTGCTGCAGGAGGAGCGCGTCGCCTTCAACTTCGTCTACGAGAAGGACCTGGACGATCTCGCGCGCTACGGGCTGGTCATCGTGCCCGATGCCTACTGCCTGAAGGAGTGGCAGGCGGAGAAGCTCGGAGCGTTCGTCAAGGCTGGCGGCGCTCTGCTCACCACGGGCCGGACGGGCGAGCGCGACGACTACTTCCGCCTCCGCACCAGGGTCAAGGAGGTGAAGAGCTTCGAGGACCTCGACCGTTCGGGCGAGCGCGAGAACGTCTTCACTCCCCTCGCCGGGGAGGACTTCCAGGCCGACTTCGTGAAGGAGGTGGGCGATGGCATGGTGGCCCACATCGGACGCCTGGAGTACGCCGAGGAGCCCCGCCACGGCGAGGTCGCCGAGTGGCAGATAAGGCCCGAGCTCATAAACCCCCCCGTCAACTCCGACCGCGTGATGGAGGTCATACGCAGGCTGCGGCCCGAGCCCGTTCTGGTCGTGGAGACGGGCGCCGACGCGGTAGTGGACCTCTGCCGTCGCGCGGACACGGGCGAGGGCCTGGTTCACGTCTTCAACGTCTCCTGGGCGAAGGGCGAGGAGGCGTCGGCATCGGTCACCTTCAGATGGCCCGAGGAGGTGAGGTCGCTCACGTGGATCGGCTGGGACCGGGAGGAGACCGGCGTCGACTTCAGCGCAACCGGCGCCGAGGTGAGGTTCGAGCTGGCTGGCATACGCGAGTCGGCGGTGGTGGTCGTCAACATGGAACGGGCGTGAGGGGCGCGTGCCGGCACGGGGCACCTCGCCCGTTGACACGCGGGCGCCGGCAGGTTAGTATTGACTGTGGAGCCTTCGGCCAGATAGGAATCCGCCATGACGGCCGTCCGCATAGCATTTCTGGTGGCGTGCCTGGCCCTGCTGGCCTGGGGCCTGCTGGGCGAGTCGCACACGGTCCACTCACTCCTGGTCCCGACGAGGGAGATGAGCGGCTTCGAGTTCAGCGAGGCCGCGGCGCGGGACGGGCTCACGCTCGAGAAGAGCAAGCTGTTCGAGCCGGCCAAGCCCGGCGATCCGCAGGAGGATATCTGCTATACGTGAGGGACCTAGCCTCCCGGCCGCCGTGCGCGGCCCCGCCTGAGAGCCGGAAGACCATTCAGCAAAGGACCTTGCCGAGGAGCGAGTTACCTTGAAGCTTGGGCCTTACATCGGGAAGAAGCGCTTCTGGTGGGGGCTCGTGGGCTCGAGCCTGGTCAACCTGCGCCTCTTCGGCCTCTCCCTCAAGTCGGTCTGCGGGCCGGGCCTTAACTGCCACGGCTGTCCCCTGGCGGGCGTTAGCTGCCCGATCGGCGTGATGACCTTCTCGGCGTCGGTGCGCACGTTCCCCGCCCTCGCCGTCGGGACCGTCCTGACGATAGGCGCGCTCGCGGGGCGGCTCGTCTGCGGATTCCTCTGCCCCTTCGGGGTGCTTCAGGAGCTCCTCTACAGGATCCCGACCAGGAAGTTCGGCCTCCCGAACTGGACGCGCTACATCAAGTACGCCGCTCTGCTGCTGCTCGTGCTGGCTTTGCCCCTGCTGCTTGGCTACGAGACATCCACGGAGGCCAGGCTCTACTATTGCAAGGTCTGCCCGAAGGGGACACTCACTGCCACGCTGCCTTACTGGTTCTCCGGCAGCGCCGGCGGCCTCTTCACCGGCGGGGGTCTGGCTGCCCGTCTCGCGGTGCTGGTGGTTTTCCTCGCGCTGATGGTCACGGTATCGCGCGCCTTCTGCCGGACCTTCTGCCCCCTGGGGGCCATCTACGGGCTCGTGAGCCGCTTCGCCATGACGCGCGTCGTCATCGACAACGAGATCTGCACCGACTGCGGCGCCTGCGACAAGGTCTGCCCCGTCGAGCTCGATGTCAGGCGCGAGGTGGGCTCTGCGGAATGCATCGCCTGCGGCGAGTGCATCAAGGTCTGCCCGGTGACGGCGATCAGCCGGAAGCTGGGGCCTTAGGAGGTGATCCATGGGCGATCCGGAGGCGGTAGCGGGGCGCCGAGGACGGCTCGTCGTCTGGGCGGCGCTCCTCGTCACGGTTGCGGGCTCCGTCGCCTGCGCCGGGGAGGCGGCTTCGGCAGCCGCGGCTCTGGACGGGGCCGGCGCGGCTAAGATGATCGGCCTCGCCTTCGCGTGGGGGCTGATGATGTCGCTGACCCCCTGCGTCTACCCGATGATCTTCATCACCGCGGCCATCGTCGGCGGGCGCGAAGAGAAGGGGAAGCTCTCGGCCCTAGCGGGCTCGATGGCCTACGTGCTGGGGCTGTCGGTCGTCTACGGACTGATCGGCCTGCTGGTGGGGGCGCTCGGCGGCGAGGTCCGCTTCTTCCTCGACACGGCATGGGTGAGGGTGCCCATGGGGATCCTGTTCTTTCTGCTGGCGCTGACGATGTTCGACGTCTTCTCGGTCAGCTTCGGCCAGGGCTTCGTCGCGAGGCTGAGGAGCACGCTGGCCGGCAGGGCCGGGCTCAGGGGCATCTTCGCCATCGGCGCCGTGAGCGCGCTCGCGGCGAGCCCGTGCCTGACGGGCCCCCTCGCCTATCTGTTGGTGCGGGTCGCCGAGAAGGGGAGCATGACGCTCGGCTTCTTCTCCCTCTTCGCCATGGCCTGGGGCATGGGGGTGGTGCTCATCATCGCCGGGACCTCGACGAGCCTGCTGCCGCGCGCCGGGGCGTGGATGAACTGGGTGAAGCACCTGCTGGGCTTCGTGCTCCTGTGGGCAGCCGTCTACTTTCTGAGGCCCATCATCGGAGAGAGCGTCTTCCTGGCGGCGAGCGGCGGCGTTGTCATCGCCGGGGCGGTCTTCCTCGGCGCCATCGACAGGCTTACGGCAGAGAGCTCGAACCTGGAGCGCCTGCGCGCTTCGGCCGGCGTGACGGCCATTGTCCTCGGGGCGGGGCTGTTGCTGCATGGTCTCGGGTTCGTTCCTTCGGGAGCCCAGCGGGCGGCCGCCGGCCCGGCGGGGGCCGAGTCCGTCTGGACCGCCGACGCCGGCTACGCCGATTACGAGAAGGCCCTGGTCTCCGACAAGCCCCTGGTCATCGACTTCCACGGGGAGGACTGCACCATCTGCAAGAAGCTCAAGCGACTGACCTTCTCGGACGAGCGCGTCCTCGCCGAGCTCAGACGCTCGGGCTTTACTGCCCTCTCGGTTAACACCTACAAAGAGAAGAGCCTGCGGAAGCAGTTCGGTATCGTGGGCGTGCCCACCGTCATATTCTTCGACGCTCAAGGCAGAGAGGTGGCCCGCTTCTCGGGTTTCAAGGGGCCGGAGGAGTTCCTCGATCTGCTGGGGAGGGCCGCGGGTAGGGCCGCCGGACCTGCCGGCCTTGACATAGACGCGCTTCTTGGCCCGGGGGCGCCTCTGCCCGGCACCGGCGGCGCGGCGGCGGGGCCGGACTGCGAGGACGGCATCTGCCCCCCCGACGCGCCCGGCCCGGAGAAGAACCAGTCCACTGTGAAGTAGGACGGGCACCTGACCCAGCCCGAGGGCCGGCTCACCTCTGCGGGCCGTAGTCGACCAGCACCTTGGCCCTCGCGGCTCCCTGAGTTCCGTCGAAGTTATCGACGATGAACTTCAGGGCCTGCATGCCGTCCGCGCGCTCCCTGTCGAGGGCGGACCTCACGAGCCTGGCCGTTATGTTGAAGGCGTTCCTGGCGGCCAGCTCGTTCTTCACGGGCTGCTTGGACTGAAGCGACCTCATGACCTTCTTCGCCCTGTGGATGTCGGCCCCGCTGTGTCCGAAGGTCCGCAGGAAGCTCTCGGCGAGCTTGTAGGCCTTCCACTTCCCGTCGCCCGCGGCCAGGTTCTCTATCTCCATGATCCGGGCGGCCCTGAAGTCCTTGATGCCCTTCTCGGCCTTGTCGAGGTAGGCTTTGCCCTCCTCCGACCTGCCGACGACTGTCCTCCGCGCCTTGGCGATGAGGCCCTGGGCCGCCCCGAACTGCCCCCTCGCGATGACCTGATGCACGTTGCGGATCGAGGCCGGCGGCAGCGGCAGCCCGAAGACCCCCGGGGCCACCCGCACGGCCTGGTCGAGCTCCGTCGGATGGGTGCCGGACGGGGCCCTGTTGTTGAAGACCACCTTCCCCTCGTGGTCCAGGATCACCCAGTTCCGCGCTTCGAGCTTGGCGACGCCGTAGGCGCGCTTGTTGACCGAGGTGGGATCGATCCCGGTGCAGAAGGTGATCCCGTTCTCGCGGAAGAGCCTCTGGACCTGCTCCATGGTGAGATCAGACGTGCAGAGGATGTACGTGAGGTTGCCCACGTCCTTGAACTTGATCAGGTCGGCGCGGATCTTGCTCACGGTGCGGTTGAACTTGTAGCCGTATCGGGGCACGTTGGGGTTGAACAGATCGATTATGACGACGTTGCCCCGGAGATTGCATGTCTCGGCCCGCCCGAGCCCGGCCCATCCGCTGGTGTAGAGCTCTACGTAGGGCTTGCCGATGACATCCTGGTTCGTCTGGGTGACCGCACCGGCACCGCCCGCCGCCCCCAGCAAGATCGCCGCCGCCAGCAGCCTGCGCATCGTGTCCCCCAATCCTCCGCCCGTGCCCGGCGCCCGCTTTCAGTATCGCTCCCGGCGCAGGTCCGTCGTGCGGCTGCGCCGCCCCGACGACCTGGACGCGCCGGGTCGCTGCCTCGCCCCCCCCTCCCCCCGGGCACATCCCCTGCTGCATAGTACCGCCGGGGCAGTGGAGAGGTCAATCCTCTCCCGGCTTCGTCTGCTCCCCAGGCGGGTCGCGCGGCGGCTCGAATGTACGGGCCTCGGCGCTGGCGGCCCTTCTCATCGCGAAGGCAACCGGGAAGAAGGTGAAGATCAGTGCCACGCCCCCCGCAGCGTAAAGCCACATGTACTGGGTCGGCAGGGCGAGCAGAGCGGCCATCGTCAGGAAGACGCAGCCGCCGCTCCAGCCGCCGATGAATTTCAGCCGCACCTCCTCGGTCGCCTGCCCCTTCCTGTAGGCCCGGAAAAGCCAGTAGGCGTATACGCCCATGAGGCCCAGCCCGACCGCGATCAACACTCCCGGCAGGGGCTTCATCGAATCGTAGCCGAGCTCGAAGATCATGGCATCACTCCTCGAAGGCGGGGCGTCCCCGCCCCTCCGCAACGCTGCCGGGACGGGTCAATCCGCTCCCACCGTCTCCGCGTAGTCGACCTCACCAGCCGCCCCCGTTGCCTCGACGACCGGGACGCCCTCGTAATGGACGAAGCTGCCGCCCACCGCTGCCGCCGAGAGCACTTCGCCCTTCGCGCCCAGCCTCAGCAGGGCGAGCCCCGCGTCCGTCGCGGCCGGGCCTCCGGCGGCGACAGTCTCCGGCCGCCACATTAGGATATCCCGGCCGCCGACCGGATGCGCGATCTCCAGATCGACGCCGCCGGGAACGTCCGTCCGCGCGGCGCTCATGCCCGAGTCGCCCGAGGAGTCGTGTGGCACGAGCACGGTCGCCAGGCGAAGGGGAAGCTGCCCAGACGTGCTCATCGACGCGACCGGCGCCGGGACGATCCCGTCGGCGGCGATCCAGCCCTGCACGGGATCGCTCTGTCCGCAGATGATCTCCACTGCGGGCTCGGCGGGCCAAGCCGGGATGAGATCGAGGTTCGGGCGGCCGAGGCGGTTCGTCCTCACGATGCCGCCGGCATCGGCGCCGACGCGCATCGGCATGAAATGGAAAAGAAGCTCGACCTCGTGCGAGCCGCCGTCGCCCTCGCCCCCTCCGCCCTCGCCATCGGTGCGGAAGAAGCTGTCCAGCACCGCCCAGTAAGCGGGCCTGATTAAGACGATCTCGCGCCTGTGCGTGATGCCGTCGAGCCCCTCGGGCTCAGCTCCCCACCCGTCGCAGAAAAGGCCCGACGCGTAGTCGAGCACCTCACCCGAAGCCGAGATGACGTCGGAGCGCGAGCTCGCCATCTTCTGCTCCCGCGAGAGCCTGCCGATCTGGTTCGGGGCCAGCCCGTCGACGAAGGCCACGTTGTGCGCTGCGGCCGAGCGGAAGAAGTGCGTCCAGGGCTCGTTCTGGTAGCTCGCGATGCCGGGGTCCACGATGATGAGGTCGCCGAGCGCCGCGAGCTCGAAGGAGAGCTTGTCCTCGTGACAGTGGGCGCGCCCCGTCCGCCCCGCCCGGAAGGCGAGCCAGTTCGCGCGCTCCGACCAGTCCGAGCGCGAGACGAAGATGCCGGCGTCGGGGAAGCCCGTGAAGAGCGCCTCCGGCGGCGAGCCGGCCCTGCCGCGGGAGAGGACGTACCTCATGTCCTCGCGGCCGAGCTCCTCCGCCCCGTACCGGACCGCCTCCGACAGCCCCCGCCTACCCCTAACACCGCCGGAATCGTTGAAGCTCGGCGTCGAGCCGTCCGGCCGCGTGAGGTACATCACGTACTCGGCCATCTTCGCGACGGTCTCCTCGAATCCGCCGGGGAGCTCGCGAGCGTTGTCGCGGTAAAAGCCGCGCATCGCCGCGAAGGCGCGGCCGCACATCCAGTGGTAGCCGGGCGAGACCTCCTGCTGGACCCCGTCCGGCCAGACCTGCCGGGCCATCTCCTCAAGCAGCCGTTCCGAGCCCGTCCGCACCCACTCGACCGAGCGGGACATCTCGGGGAAGCATATTCCCGCGGTGAGCACGGCCTGGGCCTCGGCGATCCGCCAGTTGTTGTCGAAGCCCTGGTAGCGCACGAGGTGCTCGGCGTGGGCGTGGAGGCTCTTCAGCATGTCGATGCGAGTGCGGCCGGAGAACTCCTTCGCGTTCAGCACGCCGAAGAAGACCTGCATCCAGACGTAGGCCACGCGGCAGGCCGTGGACAAAGTCTCCCACGCGGGGTCGCCGCCGCCGTTGTTGGCGATAGGGCACGGACTCGCCTTGATCCAGGTGGAGACCAAGTAGTCGAGCTCGGCCGCGTAGCGCCCGTCGCCGGTGGCGAGGTAGGCGTCGACGAGGGTCATCAGGAACCGGTGCCGGTTGAAGGCGTGGCACCACTCGAGATAGCCCTCGGGGTTGGCCCGCCAGTCGATCTCCTTCCCCAGCTGGTGGCCGTTGATGAAGTGGGCCAGGATGCGGTCGGCGGCTTCGGTCGAGTGGCCGTCGACAGGCTCGGGCTCGGACCGGTAGCGGAGGACCGGCGCCGAGCGCGACCGGAGGTGCACTACGAGCTCCGCCGCCGCCGCGGCGTAGTCGCAGCCCTCGGCCGCCGCTTTCACATGCTGCATTCCGGCGACCGAGCAGTCGAGCCGCTCCCCGAAGAACTCCTCGTCGGTCAGCCGCGGCCCGGGCGAGCGCTCGCGCACGACGGCCTCGATGCCGCGCACCAGGCCCGTGCCCTCGCGGACCGTGATGACCAGCCGCTCGACCTCCCCCCATCCGGTCGGGTAGCCGATCATGCAGAAGTTCTCGTACGGCAGCACCATCCGGCCGCCCTCGGCGTGGCCGCTCCGCTGGTTCCAGATGTGATAGCCGTCGTTCCTGGCGAGCCCGGGCGTGCGCCTGCCGGTCGACATCTCGAAGCCCAGGGCGAACTCGCCCGCTGCCGCCGCCGTCTTGTCGAAACCGACCTCGAGGCAGTCGATGCCGTCGAGCTCGCCGGGCTTCACGGGTATCTCGTAGACGCCGCCCGCCGCCAGGAGCGCGCCGCCATCCCGCGCCTCGGCCCCGGCGCTGACGAGCTCCGCCGCATCGACGGCCGTCCGCCGCTCGACCACCCTGTCCAAAAGCATCGCCAGATCCTCCGTTGGAGCGCCCGGTCATTATAGCCGTCCCGGGCAACGGCCGAAAGCGCCTCGGGGGCCGGTTCGCCGGAATGACACGCCAGTGAAGAATCCGGCGCCCCAAGCGTCAGAATCGCCGGAGCAGAAGATGTTGACTGCCACTCGCCGGTGTGGTACTATCCCGGTGGTCCCAGGGATGGGATGGAGGCCCGGTGCTCTTTTCCAGGAAGGCCCTAGTCGTGCTGATGGCCGCCGCCCTCTCGGGCGGCTGCTCGGCTTCCACGCTCAGCTTCTGGGCCAGTGCCGGCTTCTGGGAGCCGGAGGTCGAGACGCTGCTCGACAAGGGCAACAGCGTTGCACGGCTCGACCTCCAGGGCGACCTCGGCATGACCGACGATCCTGGCTCGGTGATGGCGGCTGATTTCAGCATCACCGACAGCGGCAACAGGGCGCGCCCGGCCGGGCGGTACAACTTCAGCTTCTGGAAGTTCAACCTGCGCAACACCCAGGACGTCGGCGCGGGCTTCGCCTTCGACAACAAGAGCTACCTCGGCACAGTGAAGTCGCGCTTCACGGCGACCGACTACGTCTTCACGGGCGAGGCTCCGCAGAGAACCCAGACCAACCAGTACGCCGGAGGCATCTTCGGCGTGCACCTGCTCAACGTCGAGCTCACGCTTCAGGAGATCCCCACCGGCGACTCCAGCGAGATGAGCAAGTGGATCCCCATGCCCGTCGTGGGCGTGCGTTACGAGGCGAAGCTGGGCAACCAGATGTCGGCCTACGGGCTTATCGAGATCATGGACCTCGCCATATTCGACATCGAGTCCTTCGACGCGGCGTTCTACCACATCGATGCCGGGCTGAGGCTCGACATGGCGAGGAACTTCTCGATCGCCGGCGGCTACAAGACCTGGCAGTTCAAGGTCGGCCTCGACGAGGACTACGTGAAGATGGACATGGACGGCGCCACCCTGACGTTCCAGGTCAGGTGGTGACCGGGGATGGGGGGACCGGGATGTCCAGGCTCCTGATAGCTCTTGCTGCTTTGGCCTCGCTCTCCGGGTGCGTCGGGTGGGGGGCCGACGTGCAGTACTGGCGTCCCGACCTCGACGCCTCGCTGCGCGTCAGCGACGGCGGCATCCCGGGCGATCTGGTCAACCTCCAGCGCAATCTGGACGTCGACAGGGATGAGGACGTGCCCGTCGAGTGTTTCTGGTTCCAGGTGGGGCCCTCGCGCTACGAGCTCGGCCACTGGGCGATGAGCGCCGCCGGCTACGGCAATCCCAACATCAGCTTCAACTTCGGCGGCAGTGCCTACGCGGTCACCGACGAGGTCGACAGCCAGTTCGACGTCGACGTGTGGCGCCTGGCCTACCTGTTCAGCCCCAAGCTGGGGAAGTTCAAGATCGGCATCGGCGGGGCCCTGCAGTGGTGGGACGTCGAGGCCGTGCTTGAGAACGTGACGCAGGGCTTCACCGAGGATTTCGACGAATCGTACCCGATCCCCGCTATCACGGCCCGCCTGGAGGTGCCCATCGGCCTCTTCGTATCCGCCTTCGCCGAGACCGACTGGATCGACGCGGAGATCGGCGACATCGAGGGCAGCTTCACCGACATCCGCGCGGGCGTCCGCGTGGCGGCCCCGAAGGGCTTCAGCGCCATGGCCGGCTACCGGATCGTGACCGCCGACGTCGAAGTCGACGGCGATACGGCCGACTTCGAGTTCGACGGGGTGGTCTTCTCGCTGGCGGTGGGTTTCTAGGGCCGGGGGCGGCTCAGCCGGTGTCCTTCTTCCCCTTCTGGTTTGCATCGCCCGCGGAGGCCGCGCGCCACCGCCTCAGCCTCACCACGTAGAACGGCACCGCCAGGGCGAAGACCACGATCGAGACGGCCTGGCTTACCGTGAAGGGCCCGACGGCTCCTCCCCAGATGTGGACGTTGTCATCGCGCAGGAACTCGATCAAAAAGCGCCCCACCGGGTAGAGCATGATCGCCCAGTGGGCGACCGAGCCCTTCATCTCGGCCCGGCGCGAGATCACGAAGTATAGCACCGCGAAGAGCGCGAAGGCGTGCAGGCTCGAGATGGGCTGCGTCGGTATGACCGGCAGGGGCGCGGCGGCCGATCTCTCTATCAGCCCCTTCCCGAGCTGGTGGGCGAAGACCGGGCTGAAATGCGGCGCGACGCCCTTCGGGAAGACGACTCCGATCCACGAGTCGGTCACCCGTCCGAAGCAGCAGCCGTTGAGCGTGCAGCCGATCCGCCCGAAGCCCAGGCCCAGTATCACGCCGACGGCGGCGCAGTCGGCCATGTCCCACGTCTGCTCGCCGGTCATCTTCTTCAGGCGCGTGAAGCCGTAGACGGCCGCGGTGGCGAATATCGCGCCGCCGTAGAAGACGAGCCCCCCCTGCCAGACCTTGAAGATGTCGATGAAGCTCCGCTCGGGCCGCGCGAATATCTGCTCGTAGAACTGAAGGACGAAGAACATCCTCGCGCCCACTATGCCCGACAGGACAGCGACCATGGTGGCGTCGATGATGAGCTGCTCGTCGAGGTTCCTGCGCCTGGCCAGGCGCACCGATGCCTGAAGGCCCACCAGCGCCCCCGCCGCCAGCATCAGCCCGTAGCTGTAGATCGGCACGCCGACAAGAGGGATGTGGAAGAGAATGGGTCTCATGCGCGCCTAGGCCTCTCTGATCTCGGCGACGGTGTTGTCGGGGCTCATCTCGACGACGCGGCTCGTCCATCCCGCGGCCCCGGCATCGTCGACCAGGCCGATCGACATCACGATGAGCAGGTCCCCCACCTCGCCGAGTCGCGCCGCCCCGCCATTGAGGCAGATCTGCCCGGGCTCGTCCCCCTCGATGACGTACGTGAAGAGGCGGGCGCCGCTGTTGATGTTGACGACCTGGACGAACTCGCCCGCGACGATCCCCGCCGCCGCCATGAGCTCGGAGTGCAGCGTGATCGAGCCGTGATAGCTTAAGTCCTTGCGGGTCAGCACCGCGCGGTGTATCTTCGATCTGAGCATCGGTCTCAGCACGTGCTTCTCCTCACTTCACTTCGGTTCCGCCAGGCAGTTGTCAATCAGTCTGGTCGAGCCTATCCAGACCGCCAGGGCCAGCATCACCTCGCGGTCGATCTCCTCGACGTCGTCCATCGTCACGGGGTCGACGACCATGGCGTAGTCGAGCTCGGCCGATGCCACGGCGACCACCACCTCCGCCATCGCCGCAGCCACCAGCTGCCCCGAGACCTCCCCCCCGTCGATCAGAGCGCTGCCTGCGTCCAAGGCCCGCTTGAGGCACAGCGCCGCCGAGCGGTCGGGCTTCGAGAGGTACTTGTTCCGGGAACTCATGGCCAGGCCGTCGGCCTCGCGGACGATGGGCATCCCGATGATCTGCACCGGGATGTCGAGGTCCCTGACCATGCGGGCCACCACCGCGAGCTGCTGGGCGTCCTTCTGCCCGAAGTAGGCCGCGTCGGGCTGGACTATGTTCAGGAGCTTTGCCACGATCGTCGTCACCCCGCGGAAGTGACCCGGGCGCGAGAGGCCGCACATGACCTGCGTCAGCCCGCCCACCTCGACGAAGGTCGAATGGTCCTTGAGGTACATCACTTCGTCCGAGGGCGCGAAGACAACGTCGACCCCTGCCCCGGCGCATTTCGCCAGGTCCTCATCGAAGCTCCGCGGGTACTTGCTCAGATCCTCGCCCTCGCCGAATTGGGTCGGGTTGACGTAGATCGAGACCACGGTCCGGTCGCAGTCGGAGACGGAGCGATCGACCAGGCTCATGTGCCCGGCGTGGAGCGACCCCATCGTCGGCACGAAGCCCACTGACTTGCCGGCCGAGCGCCACTCGCGCGAGCGCTCGAGCACCACCCGCGGTTCGGCGATGATCTCCGGTGTCTTCTTCTGAGACAACTCCATCTCCTCGACCGGAGACTATAAGCGCACGCCCGGCCTTTCTCAAGCCCATCGGCGCCCGATTCCCACAGGAACTTGCGCGCGGAGCGCTCAGGCGTATCATGGGGTCGGTCAGTCCCCACCGAATGGAGGTCGAAATGCCGCGACCGAACATCCTCTTTCTCCTCAGCGACGAGCACTCCTTCCGTTTCATGGGCCACGTGAGCGAGTCCGAGGGCGGCGAGCCCATCGAGACGCCCGCGTGGGACCGGCTCGCCGCCCAGGGCACGGTCTTCACCGAAGCCTACTGCCCGATGCCGCTCTGCACGCCGTCACGTATATGCCTGCTCAGCGGCCTAGAGGTGAGACGCTGCGGGGCGTGGCGCAACAACAGCATCCTCCGGCCAGAGCTCGCGACGCTGCCGGGCACGCTCGCGGAGGCCGGATACGAGACGTGCCTCGTCGGCAAGATGCACCTCGGGGGCAACCAGCAGTTCGTCGGCTTCCAGCACCGCCCCTACGGCGACCTCACGGGCCAGTGCGGCCACCAGGCCGACCCGACGAAGCGCGCGCTCGGCAAGGACGTTCCCGGCATGCGGCAGAGGACCACGACCGACGTCGGGATAGGCGAGATCCCGGAGAGCCTGCTCCAGGAGAACATCGTCTGCCAGGAGGCGCTGGCCTGGCTCCGCGACCACACCGACGCTCACCCGGACGTCCCCTGGTTCCTCTGCGCCTCCTACAGCCGGCCGCACTTCCCGCTCACCGCCCCCAGGCGCCACTTCGAGAAGTACCTGCCGGGAGACATCACCGAGCCCAGGGTTGGCGCGACGGGCGACGCCTACGACCACGCGATGTCCGCGGGCATGCGCGAGGGCTTCATGGCCGATGATATCGACCACGACGAGATGATGCGGGCCCGCGGCGCCTACTTCGCCTGCGTGAGCTACCTGGACGAGATAATCGGCGATTTGGTGGCGCGCCTCGAAGCGGCGGGGCTCCTCGAGAACACGATCGTCATCTACACCACCGACCACGGCGAGATGGCCGGCGAGCACGGAGTCTGGTGGAAGAACGGCTGGTACGAGGCATGCACGCGCGTTCCGCTCATCTTCTCGACGCCCGAGCAGCGGCGCGGCGAGGCGAAGGCCCACAAGGTGAGGACGCCCGTCAGCCTCGTGGACCTCTTCCCGACGCTCTCGGCCATGGCCGGGGCCGAGTGCCCGGGCCACCTTCAGGGCTCGGATCTCTCCGCCGCGGTGCGCGAGGGCGCCGAGCCGGCAGACCGGCCCGTATTCTGCGACGCCCTCACGCCCCGCTGGGGCGAGGGGACGGAGTTCCGCAGCATCCGGTGGAAGCGGTGGAAGTACGTCACGTTCCGCGCCTTCGAGCCGCTCATGTTCGATTTGGTCGACGACCCCGCCGAGCAGAAGAACCTGCTCGCTCGCGGCCTCACCGGTGAGGCCGCCGAGGCGAAGGAGTACCTCGAGAAGCTCGCCGCCGAGTCGATCGACTTCGACGAGGCCGAGCGCGAGCGCGTCGAGCGCGACGGGCCGCTCTACGAGGAGTACCCGCAGGACCTGCCCCCGTCCACCAGCAACCTGTACCTCATGCCTTCGGGGAAGCTCGTGAGCGGCGGCGACGTGATCTACAACCCCAGGGCCATCGCCGAGAAGCCGGAGGATGCGTTCGGGGATATGCCGGGGTGAGCGATTGGCGGCGCGGGGATTGAAGACACAGCCCTGCGAGGCGTCAGAAGATCGGGTTTGCTGTCTACTTCGCGTTAGCTGTGGGGTGCTCGCCATGAGGTCGACGGCCGTATGGCCTGCATGTATCCTGCTCATGGCGTCATCGGAGTGCATGGCAGCCCCGGCTCCGCGCGTGCAAACCGAAGTCGACGAAGCCCTGCGTGCCGCCAGGGCCGAGCCTCCAGATCTCAGCAAGGTGAGGTCCGCCGCCCTCTCGGCTGCCCTGGAAGATCCCGAGATGCTCTGGGACTTCATCACTGCGCCTGGCACACCTTACACCGAGCGCCGGGCCGCCGCGCTCCAGGGCAGGAAGCTCTTCAGGGCCAAGTCGCTGCCGCGCCTGATGGCGGCCATCGGCGAGCTCAGGAAGGAGGAGCGAATCCACCGCTGGGGCCTGAAACGGAATCCCCTGTCATCGGCCCTCATCTGGCCGGGAACGGACCGGGTGGTCAAGGCGGTGCCCGCCGATCAGCGCACGCGCCGCGTCCTCAAGGGTACTTGGACGGTCCCGGACGAAGCGATCCCGTATCCCCTGTTCTGGGATGCGCAGGCTGAGGCCCCCTGGCCGTGGCAGGTGCAACAGACACTGAGTGATCTCTTTGTCTGGGCCCGGCCCGGCTGGCCGCAGGATGCCAAGGCATGGCTCTCGGCAGCAATGGAGATGCCCTGCACTACCGACGAAGAGGCCAGCCTGTTCGTCGAGGCAACTCAGGCCTCAACCCACCACAAGTCGATGCCCGTGATGGCCCGGTGGCACGGGATCGCGCTCGACCCCAAGTTGCCGCAAGCGGCGGCGTGGGTGGCCAGGTCGGTCGGGGAGGCGTGCCGCCTGTGGGACGATCCGCTGAGCCAGGGGGTCGGGCAGGTCATCGTCGTGGACCTCCTGGAGCGCGGCCCTCACCAGGCAGCCAGGGAGCGGGCCGCATACGGCATCCGCAACCTGGCCGTCAGGTTCAGGGACGGTAAGGACGTGCGCCTGCCCAGGCCGGCTACAGCCATACTGAAGGCCTCGGAGATGGCGCTTGATCCTGAGAGCGGACATGACTGGAAGCGGCTGTACGTATACGCCTTCAGCGTCTGCGAGGCGATGGCCAAGCCGCCCGTCAAAGTCGACCGCCGCATGGGTCCCAAGTCGCCTGACGTGCGACGAACGCTTGTCAGGTTCGCCAGGTGGTACCGGTCGCGCAAAGGCGACCTGGAGCGTGCCGCGGCCGCGGAGGCCGAATCCCTCGACAAGATCAGGCAGGAGTTCGAACGGCTGAAGCAGGCTGCGGAATGATGTGACCGACGCGGCGGCGTCGCGCCGCCTCACCTGTCGGCCGGCACGAAGTACTCCGTGCCGGGGCCGAGCTTGGCGATGCGCTCCACCAGCTCCTCGAACGGCGCGTCACTGGCGGTGTAGTCGACCTCGTCGGTACGGACGACCAGCAGCGGCTTTCCCTCGAAGTCGAAGAAGTACCGTCGGTAGCCCTCGACGAGACGTTCGAGGTAGTCGCGCGTGATGTGGCCCTCGTAGGGCACGCCGCGGCCGACGATGCGGTCGATCAGGACGTCCACCTCGGCCTGCAGCAGCACGATGCAGTCGGGCTCGACGACGCGCGAGGCGAGCGCCGGCTGGATCAGGTTGTAGAGGTTGAGCTCGTCCTCGGACAGAGTCAGCGCCGCGAATATGCGGTCCTTGTAGAACGAGAAGTCCGAGACCGTGCGCTCGGTGAAGAGCTCCCCCTGCGCGAGCTCCACGAGCTGGCGGTAGCGCGAGACGGTGAAGCTGAGCTGCGTCTGGAACGCCCAGCGCTTCGGGTCGGCGTAGAAGGCCGGGAGGAAGGGGTTCTCGCGCGGCTGCTCGTAGACCGTCCGCGCGCGCATGAGCGGCGCGAGCCGCCTCACGAGCGTCGTCTTCCCCACGCCTATGGGGCCGTCGACGGCGATGTATGTGAACGGGATATCCAACTCCCCCCCGTATGCCCGGCCGGGCAGAGCCGGGCGGCATCGCCCGCGCCGGGGAGCTTCCCCCCTTGAGCTCCCCGGCCACCGAAAGGATCGCCAGTCCTTATTCGGCAAGCCGGGGCACGCGGCTTTAGCGACAGCGCCCGGAGACTTAATATAATACCACTAGGGAGGGCCCGGAGCTGCGGCCGGCCCTCATATCTTCGTCTTCCTGAACTGTGGCAGGTGCTTCTTCGACTTGGCGAACATCTCGTTTACCATCTTGCGTATCTCGGCCAGCGAGAGCACCGCCGCCGTCAGCGGGTCGTAGGCGCACGCGTGGTAGACCATCTCGGGGTCGCCCGTGAGCGAGGCCTCGACGGCCATTTCCTCGATGGCCACGGTGATGTTGTTGAGCGCGGCGCACTGGGGCGGCAGCGGGCCCGAGTAGGCGCTGCGCAGCTGGCCGCGCTTGGCGATGACCGGCACCTCGACGCAGCAGTCGGCCGGCAGGTTCGGGATCAGCCCCTTGTTGGGAACGTTGCCGTTGAACTCGAACAGGTCGCCCCCCAGCCACGCGTTGGCGATGGACGAGGCGTACTCGTGGCCTCGCTTGAGGAACTCCTCGGTGACCGGCTGGGCGAGCACCTTCTTGGCGGCCTTCTTCCACGTCTTGTCGCGGTTGCGGTACGAGTCGAGGATGTAGCTCTCCTTGCCCGGGTTCCAGCCGGTGCCCCTGGTGCAGTACTTCTTGATGAGGTCCTTCCGCTTGCGGAACCACCAGTTGTACTCGGAGTTGTGACCGGAGGACTCGGTGACGTAGTAGCCGAACTGCAGGAACATCTCGTTCCGCACCTGCTCGTGGTTGAGCTTCTTCTTGTCCTTGAGGATCGCGCGGCGGAGCCTCGGGTAGAGATCCTTGCCCTTGTGCTCGAGCACCGTGTACCAGGCCATGTGGTTGATGCCGGCGCAGGTGTAGACGAGCTCCTCGTAGGGCACGTTGCACCACTTGGCGAGGCCCATCGCCGTCCCCTGCACGCTGTGGCAGAGGCCGGAGATGGCCATGTCGGATTTGCGCTGCATGGCCCGGCAGAGCATGGCCATCGGGTTGGTGTAGTTGAGCACGACCGCGTTGGGGCAGAGCTCCTCGCAGTCGCGGACGATGTCGAGCATCACCGGGATGGTGCGCAGCGCCCGGAAGATGCCCGACGGCCCGCGCGTGTCGCCCACGCAGGTCGAGACGCCGTACTTGTTCGGGATCCGGATGTCCCACTGCCAGACGTCCACGCCCCCCGTGAGAATGGTGATCAGGACGACGTCGGCGCCCTTCAGGGCCTTCCTGCGATTGGTCGTGACCTCGACCTTGGCCGGATACTCGCCGGCGTCGATGATCTTCTGCACGGCCTTCTCGGCGAAGCCGAGGCGTTCCTTGTTGATATCCATGAGGGCTATCGTCGAGTTCTCCATCAGCGGAAAGGTCAGGACGTCCTTGACGAGCCCGCGCGTGAATCCCCAGCTGCCGGCACCGATGAAGGCGATCTTTGGCATTTCGAAGCTCCCTTGTGAAGTCTGCCGATCCTGGCGCGCCGCGGCGGGGACACCCTCCCGCCGACCCGGCCGTCGCGTCTATGAGCGATTCTGGCCACCGCGCGGGGGGGTGTCAAGGGGAGAAAAAGACCGCCGCCCGAGGCGGCGCTCCCCGTCTACTCCTCCGCCAGCGGATCCCGGGGCTTCTTCTCGCTGCCCGGCTTGGCGCGCTCGGGGGCGTAGCGGGCGAACTCGGGCGGGGAGAGCCGCCAGAGGAAGTTCGGCACCTCGTCGCCCGTCACCTGGCCGCTCGTGCTGCCGTTCCCGTGGCGTGCCTGGAACTCGAGGTGCTTACCCGCAAGCCAGCCCTTCTCCTTGGGGACGGTGAGCGTCACGGTGGTGGCGCCGGGGGGCTGGTTGAGCTCCTTCCCGTCCTTTAGGATGTTGCGCGGGATGTAGTCGTCCAGCCCGGGCAGCATGTGCGCGACGGGGGCGAGCACGTCGGCCGTGTCGGGCCCGAAGGTCCCCGCGATTTCGGCGAGCATCGCCTCCATGCACGTCTTCAGCGCCGGGCGCGATCCGGCCGGGATCTCGACCGAGAGGAGATCCTTCGATCTCTCGGTGACGACCGCCAGCCTGAAGAGCTCGGCGTCGACGAGCTTGGCGTGCTTCGTGATGATGCCGATGAGCTTCGTCTCCTCGGCTTCACCCAGACGGAGCACGGCGACGAGCGTCGGGTTGAGCCCCGGGTCCTTCCTGACGGCCGTGCCCCAGCGGTTCCCCAGCAGGCTGTAGACCGGCACCCAGTGGCTGCCCCAGCCCCACGGGTAGAAGATGTAGCGGCGGCCCTCCGTGTCCTTGCCGGCGATGTGGACCTCGGGGGCGGGGGCATGCTCGCCCGAGTGGTAAAAGTGCTCCGTCCCCCACGCCGCGCCTATCGTGTCGTCGTCGTAGCCGAGCCTCTTGGCGATCTTCGGGCAGGGCATGTCGGCCGCGCCGCCGCTTCCGCCACTGGTCGACGACCCGCCGCCCAGGCCGCGCCGACTGCGGGCGCTCATCGTGAAGCCGGGGGCTCCGGCCCATTGGGCCTGTGCCGGCTTGACCTTGAGCTCGTACGAGGTGATGCCCTGCATGCGGCTGCGGCTGCCGAGGCCGTAGAGCGGCGTGTAGCGCAGGTCCTTCCCCCCCAAGGCGCAGAGGACGGCCGTTCTCTCGATGCCGATTATGTCCTGCACGCGGGCGAGCAGCGCCTTCGTCACCTCGGCGCACTTCTCGTCGATCTTCCTGAGCGCCGCCGCGTCGGCTGTGATCTTCAGGCCCCCGCCATCCAGCTCGGTCACCTTCAGGTGCTCGGCGATGGCGTCGCACGAGCGCCATGCCCCCTCGACCGCGGAGCGGATGCGCTTCTGCTCCTCCCTGGTGAGACGCAGGATGCCCGCCAGGCGGCCGTTGAGCCCGTGGCTGCGCTCCCAGACACTGCCCCAGAAGAGGCGCTGGCTGGTCTTCCCTGTGAGCGGCACGGCAACGTAGAGCCGGTCTTTTGCGTCGCGGAGCGTGACGGGTATGCCCTCCCCCCGCATGATGGCCGGCGCCGGCGGCATCGGGGGCGGGGGGGGCGGGGGTTTGTCGGCGGCCGCCGCCAAGGCGCACGCGGCGGCTACGAGAAGTACTCCGGCCGAGAAGTGTCTCGCTCGCCTCATGCCCACCCCCTAATAGGCCCCGTACTCCCGCGCCGCCTCGTACATGGCGACGACGTTCCCGGTGGGGGAGTTGTCCTGGAGCTGGTGAGTTGGCGCCAGGCAGTAGCCGCCGCCGGGCTTCATCACCTCGAGCGTCTCGCGCACGTTCGCGACGACCTCCTTGGGCGTGCCGTAGGCGACCGGGCCCGCCGTCGAGATGCAGCCGTGGAAGGCGAGCCGCCCGCCGAAGCGCTCCTTGAGGTACGCGGGGGCCATGTCAGCGGCCTCGGGCTGCAAGGTGTCGACGGCGTCGATGCCCATCTCGATGAAGTCCTCGAATGCCCACGAGCTCGAGCCGCACGAGTGGATCATCACCGGCAGGTCGAAGGACTTGGCCACGTCGACGATCCGCTGGTGCCGCGGGCGGATCAGCTCGCGGTAGAGGTCGAGGCCGATCATGGGCCCCTGCTGGGTGCCGAGGTCCTCGCCGATCCAGACCAGGTCGATCGCCCCCGCGCCGGCCTCTATCTCGCGCCGCGTCACTTCGGCCAGCACGTCGATCCGCCGGTCGATGTAGCCGAGCACGGCCTCGTCGCGCAGTATCAGGTCGACGAGCGTCTGCTCCATCGTCCTGATCATGCCCGTCGAGTTGATGACGTCGCCGAGGCCGGGGCCGCCGACGGTGATCGCATAGCCCTCGTGGCGCCGGCAGGCCGAGCGGACGGTGTCGTAGTCGAAGTCGTCCGGCGACGGGGTCGGCCAGTTCGCGATCGTCTCGGCGTCGGCGCCATTGAGCGGGAAGTCGCAGTAGTCCCAGTAGCCGCCGGAGTCGTGCTCGATCCAGCGCTTTCTTATGCCCCAGATACTGATCTGGCGGTCGGGCAGGTTCTCATGGAGCTCCGGGCCCACGTAGGGCGCCGAGGCGCGGCGGAAGTCGACGCCGAGCGCCCGGAGAAGCCCCTCTTCGTCACCTGCATCCAGGCCGAAGTGTTGCTTGAGGCGCCCGTCGATGCCGGCGTTGCAGGAGTAGTTGACGGGCACGCGGTCGGGCTCGGCGCAGGCGAGAGCCGTCTTCACACGTTCCTTGGGGGGCATGGCGGGGGGCATGGCTGGCTCCTCGGCCCGGGACGGGACGCCTTGCATCATACAGTGCCGGGCGAGCCGATTCAACCGTCCGGGCCCGTCCCCCGCGATTCCTTTAAAGCAGACCCTTGACAGGGGCGGCGCGTGGCCTATAATTCCTAAGGAGTGGTCTAATACGGCCGCGCGCAGCTACGTCACTAGTTTTGGGAGAGCAGGCGCGGAATGCCTGACGATGACGACGGCGCCTTCGTGGTCGAAGGCAATGAGCTGGTCGCCAACGAGGATCTGTACTGGGAGAGCCACGACGACTTCTCGGCCAAGTGCCAGGAGCTATTGGAGGCCAAAGACGCCGAAATCGTTATCGATCTTTCGAAGGTGAACTTCATGTTCAGCACCTACGTGGGCATCCTCGGCAACCTGTGCCTCGACGCGGCTGAAAAGGACAAGACGCTGGCTGTGAAGGTTTCGCCGAAGACTGAATGGGTCTTCAATCTGGCCAGCTTCAGGCAGATGATAGACCTCCAGATCGTTGACGACGGGGGGGACCGAAAGGAGTCCGACGATGAGTAGGCTGACGGCGGCAGTGGTTGTCGCGGCGGCGCTCCTGGCGCCGGCCGCGCTCGCCGAGGAGAAGAAGGCCGACGACTGGGTGACCAAGATCGAGAAAGCCCTCGAGCAGAAGGTGACCTTCGATCTCAAGGATGCCAAGGTCGACGGGGCCCTGGCGCTTATCCAAACGGCTACCGGGGTGACGATCATCGTCGACCCGGCCATCAAGAAGGCGGCGGCCGAGACGAACGTCACGATCTTGGTCAAGGACATGCCGGCCAGGAACGCGCTCGGGCTGGTGCTGCGCCTCTCGGGGCTGCGCTACATGCTGAAGGACCGGGCGGTCTTCGTCTCGACGAGGGCCCGGCTGGTGGGCGAGCTTCTCGCGGGCGACTCCGGCGGGGACGCCGTCGAGGAGTCGAAGCCCATGACCGCCGCCGACGCGCTCGTCGCGACGAGCGGCCGCAGGGGTCTGGGTGACGACATCCCCGACCTCGGCAACCCGTTCAGGAACATCCACGACAGGCCCTGGAGGCTGCCCGAGGTCGAGTACCGCGACCCGCGCACCGGCCTCATGCAGTTCCCGGCCCCGCCGGTCTGGATCGCGAGCCCCTACGAGGGCGGCCCGGCGACGCGTTTCACCAAGGACCCGTACTTCCTGAAGCCCCAGTACTTGGCCGAGTTCTACTACGGCGATCGGGCCACCAGCAGCCGCACGGCCCAGCGCGAGATGATGGCCCGCCTGGCGATGCTGCTCCGGGCCAACCCGAACTGGACGGCCAAGGAGATACTCAAGCAGCTCGAACTCCTCGAGGCGTCGGGGATGTAGCCCAGGCGCACTCGGCACGCGAAGAGGGCCCCGGGGTCATGCCCCGGGGCCTTTCCTTTCAAGCTCCCCACAGGCCGATGCAGAGAAGCCCCGCCGTGATTAGCAGCGCCGCCGTCAGCCGCACCGAGCGCCCCTTCTCGCGGAAGACGGCGAAGGCGACGACGACGCCTATCACGATGCTGAACTGCCGGAAGGCGACGACGTAGCTCGCCCGCCCGACGATCTGGTAGGTCCAGAGGATGAGAGCGTAGGCCGCGTAGCCCATCACCGCGCCCGCGAAGGGCAGGAGCCATCCGATACGTATCTTCTCGCGGCTCCGCGGATGGAAGAGCCGCCAGAGCGCCGCGAAGACGACGAAGTTCCCCAGGAAGAAGAAGTACCCGTACCGCACGGCCGTCCAGAAGCCCGGCTCGACGATCTCCTGCGCCACCTTGTCGAGCGTCGAGTAGCCGACCGTCCCGAGGGCCGTGAGAACCATGTAGACCGTCGCCCGGTTCAGGTACGGGCGCAGCGAGATCCCCCTCCACGAGACGTGCGGCACCAGCACGCACCCGGCCATCACCAGCGCCATCCCCGCCCATCCCGGCGCGCTCGGGGCGTGGCCGCGCAGACCGTCCCACAGCCCCACCAGCACCACCGGCAGCGCCCGCGCGACGGGGTAGACGACCGTGAAGTCCCCTGCCTCGTACCCCATCACGAGGAAGAACGTGTAGAGCCCGCAGCAGACCCCCGACGCCGCCACGTATCCCCACGCCGCGAGGGGGATCGACCGCGCGCAGGCCTCGCTCGCCACCGCCGGCACGAGGCCCACCGCGACCGTGATGAGGGTCATGCGGAACATGAAGGCCGCCGTCTCGGACTTCCGGCGGCGCATGAGCAGGTTCCAGCCCGCGTGAAGCACCGTGGACGCGAGGACCAGCGACAGGGCGAAGGTGTTCATCCGGCTCCCACAAGCACCGCTACCATCCCATCGCGTAGCCGATCTGACCCTTGGGCGAGGCCGCGCCGGAGATGACTCCGCGCGCGCTATCGAAACGTATCCCCATCACCTTGCCGTTGGCCCAGCGCCCGGTGCGCCTGACCACGTGGCCGCGCCTGCGGAGCTCGCTCACGACCTTCGCCGGGATTCCCTCCTCGCAGACCATCCTGCCCGGGAAGCCCTTCCTCGGGTAGAAGCTCGACGGGAAGTGCAGCGAGTGGAAGCTCGGGGCGTCGACGGCCTCCGCAAGGTCCATCCCGAAGTCGACGTGGTTCAGGAAGAACTGGAGCGTCCACTGGTCCTGGCAGTCCCCGCCGGGCGTGCCGAAGACCATCCAGGGCCTGCCGCGCTTCGTGACGAGGCTGGGCGTGAGCGTTGCGCGTGGGCGCTTGCGGGGCTCGAGGGCGTTGGGCCGCTCGCGGTTGAGGTAGAACATCTGTCCGCGCGTGCCGAGCGGGAACCCGAGGCCGCGTATGACGGGCGAGGTGCCTATCCATCCGCCCGAGGGCGTGGCGGCGACCATGTTGCCGGCGGCGTCGACGGCGTCGAGGTGCGTCGTGTCCCCCATGTGGGCGTGGCCGAGGCCGAGGTCCTTGACCTCTCTCGCCCGGACCCGCAGAGCCCTTCTGTTATCGATGAGCACGCGCGCAAGGTCGCACTCGGGCGCTCCCCCCCCCCTGCCCGCGCGACCCGGGCGCATCTCCTTGGAGGCCCTGCGGCCGATCATCTCCCGCCTCGCCGCGGCGTATCTCTTCGACAGCAGCGTTCCGAAGGGCGGGCCGTCGAAGTCGGGATCACCGTAGTAGGCCTCGCGGTCGGCGAAGGCCAGCTTGGCGCACTCGATCCAGGTGTGGATGTAGCGGGACGAGTTGTGCCCCATCTTCGCCAGGTCGAATCCCTCGAGTATCGCGAGCTGCTGACAGAAGACGGGCCCCTGAGTCCACGACGAGCACTTGTTGACGGTCAGCCCGCGGTAGTTGACCGAGACGGGCTTCTCCACGCGGGCGCGCCACGCGGCCATGTCTTCGGCGCTCAGCAGCCCCGCGTGGGCCGAGCCCGACGCGTCCTCGACGGGCGTCTCGATGAAGCGCAGGATCTTCTCGGCGATGGAGCCCTTGTAGAAGGCATCGCGAGCGGCCTTGATGCCGGCGCGGCGGCTGCCGCGTGAGCGCTTCTCGGCGCGGCACATGGTCTTCAGCACCCCGGCCCAGTCGGGGTTGCGGAGCATCTCCCCGGGCTGGGGCACGCGGCCGCGGGGAATGTAAACCTCGCCCGTCGAGGGGTACTTCTCCGTGAACTTCTTCCGGCTGGCCTTCAGCGCCCTGTGGAGCCCCGCGTAGACGGGGAAGCCCTTCTCGGCGAGCTCTATCGCCGGGCGGAGCACCTGCGAGAAAGTCATCGTTCCGAAGCGCGAGACCGCGAGGGCCCACGTGTCGACCACGGCCGGCACGCAGGCCGGGAGGTAGCCGTCGCCGGGGATGAGGTCGATGCCGTTCTCGCGACACCAGTCGATGTTGAAGCCCTTCGGCGAGAAGCCCATGCCGCTGACGGCATACGCTTTCTTGTCGCGCGCCGAGTAGATGAGCGTGGGCACCTCGCCGCCGATGCCATTCGACTGCGGCTCGAGGAGGTTGACGCAGAAGCACATCGCCGCGGCCGCGTCGATGGCGTTGCCGCCCTCGTGCATCATCCGAAGGCCCGCCTCCGCCGCGAGGTAGTGCCCGGCGGTGACGACGCCCCGGCGTCCCTGTATCACAGGACGGGTGGTGACTGGCATTATCTTCCTCCCCAGGGCGGCGGTTTCAGCTGGCGAGGATAACGCCGCGCGGCCCCCGCATCAAGCCGCCCTGGCCGCCCCAGTCGCCCCAGCTGCCCCGCGCCGCGGCCGATTGACTTGCGCCCCCGGCTCATGTAGAATCCCGTGCCAACCGAGGGGCATCCGGCAATGGCGCGAGAGATAGACGTCTCGGAGATCGGCGACGCGGTGAGGCGTCTCGCCGCCCGGGCCTGCATACACCTGGGCGAGCGCGAGACGGCGGCCCTCGAGGCGGCCCTCGCCGACGAGCCCTTCGAGCCGGCGAAGGCGGTACTGAGGGACCTCATCGAGAACGCCCGCATCGCGGCCTCCGAGGGCATCCCCATCTGCCAGGACACTGGGCTGGCCGTCGTCTTCGTCGAGCTGGGCGACGGCGTGACGCTTGCCGGCGGCTCGCTCCGCGAGGCCGTCGACGAGGGCGTGCGCGCCGGGTACGCCGAGGCCTTCCTTCGCAGGAGCGTCGTCTCCGACCCCCTCGAGCGCGTCAACACCGGCGACAACACGCCCGCTGTGCTCCACGTCGAGCGCGTTGACACCCCCGACGCCGTGCGCGTGATGCTCGACGCCAAGGGCGGCGGCTCGGAGAACTGCTCGCGCGTCGCGATGCTGACCCCCGGCGACGGGCGCGAGGGAGTCATCGACTTCGTCGTCGAGACGGTCGAGAAGGCGGGGGGGAAGTCGTGCCCGCCGCTCGTGATCGGCGTCGGCGTGGGCGGGAACTTCGAGACAGCTCCGTATATGGCGAAGAAAGCGCTGCTGAGACCGCTGGGCGATCCGAGCCCGGAGAAGCATCTCGCCGGGCTCGAGGCCGCCATCCTCAAGCGCGTCAACGCCACCGGCATCGGCCCCGCCGGCCTCGGCGGCAGGACGACGGCGCTCGCCGTGCACGTTCGGGCGGCGCCGTGCCACATCGCCTCGCTGCCCGTGGCTGTGAACCTCGACTGCCACGCGCACCGCCACGGGGAGGTGACGCTGTGACCGACGCCGCGAGAGAGATCACCGCCCCCCTCGACGAGGTGAGGGCCCGTTCGCTCGAGGCTGGCGAGCGCGTCGAGCTCTCGGGAACCGTCTACACCGCGCGCGACGCGGCGCACGCGCGCATCGCCAGGGCCATCGAGGAGGGGGAGGATCTCCCCTTCGACCTCGACGGCGCCGTCATCTACTACGTCGGGCCGACGCCCGCGAACCCGGCGACCGGCCGCGCCGTCGGCGCCGCGGGTCCGACGACTTCGGCGCGCATGGACCGCTTCATGGAGCCGCTGCTCGAGCGCGGCCTGCGCGGGACGATCGGCAAGGGCCCCCGCGGCCGGGAGTGCGTCGACCTCTGCGTCCGCTACGGGGCGGTCTACCTCGGTGCGGTGGGCGGCGCGGGCGCGCTTCTCGGGCGGAGCATCAGGTCCGCCGAGGTCGTCGCCTACGAGGACCTCGGCACCGAGGCCGTACGCCGCCTCGAGGTCGAGCGCATGCCGCTCTTCGTCGCGGGCGACACCTACGGCCGCGACGCCTACACCATGGGCCGCCAGACGTACCTCGAGGGCCTCCGCTAGGCGCCCGAGACGGCGGGGGCGCCCGCTTGCTGGGGCGCCCCGCGCGCGGCCCGAAAGGCCCCGGCCCGAACTACTCGACGCTGAGGCGCCTGACGTAGTCATTCAGCTCCTTCTGCTTCTGCTGCTCCTCCTCGCGGGCGTTCTCGATGGCAACCATCACCTTCTCGATCGCGTCCTCCTGGGTGCCGAGCTTCCCGAGGTAGCGCGCGTAGAGCTTCGACTTCGACGGCACGCTCTTTAGGTTTGACCGGAGGCGGCTCTGCTCGTTGTAGAGGTCGCGCTTGGCCGATTCCAGGTCGCGGCGCTTCCGCGAGACCGCCGATATCTCGGCCTTCATGGCGACCACGCGGCGGAGCGCCGCCTTTACCTTCTCCGAGATGACGCGGCTTCGCACGTAGACGCCGATGAAGCTCGAGTTGATGTTGGTCAGGTAGTAGGTCTGCATCTGGACGCGCTCGGAGGCGACGAGCAGCTTCTTCGTCTCCTTCGCCTTCAGCGGCACCTTGAAGCGGTAGACCGACTCGGTTCGCTCGTCGAACTTCTTCGGGGCGACGAGCTTCCAGCCGTACTGGTAGGGGTGCTCGACGAGCACCGTTTTCCTCTCGTCCTTCTTGCTCTTGACGGTGTAGGCCGTCTCCTGGAAGTACTTGTACTGCGACTGGATGGTGCCGTTGACGATCTTCGCCGAGACGAGCTGCGAGGGTTTGCCCTCGGACTTGTGCTCGACGGTGCAGGTCAGGTCCAGCCCGTAGCTGAGCAGCCTCTCTTCGCCCGGCTGCAGGTTGCCGATCTGCGAGTCGCCGGCGTAGACCCCGTCGTCGAAGACGGTGACGGGCCCGGCGAGCAGGGCGAGCTTCGTCGCGTTCTTCAGCTTGAAGCCGCTGAAGGGGTGCTTCGGGTGCGCCGAGCGGTTGTAGATGGAGAGCTTCTCGCCCGTGACCTCGCCCGCGATGACGGGCAGCATCGCCGACGACTGCCGGCCGATCGTGACGGGGGTCTTGACCGCATAGCGGAATAACTCCCCCGCCTCGCCGCCCGACGCGCCGGCTACCATGGTCGATTTGGCGAGCGCCCCGAGGGTCGCCCCGTCCACATCGGCTAGAGCATCGGCCTTCCGGAGCGACTCCCGGGCCTTCTTGTCGGCGCCCCTGTAGAAGCCGGACTTGGCCGCCTCCGCCCGGCGGGCCCGGGACATCGGCTTGGACGGGGCGGGGGCGGCGGCAAGCCGCTCCGCCTGCTCGCCTCCGAAATCCATGGCCTCGTCGTACTCGCGGGGCCTGAGGCCCGCGTAGAGCTTCGGCCGGACGACCGGCCTCTGGAGATAGAGCGGCGAGTAGAGGTCCTGGATGAAGCTGATGGGCCTGCCCGAGACGAGCGACAGGTTCACCTTCTTCCAGTCGGAGTCGGTCGTGTTCTCGACGATCGCCCAGCCCTGGAGGAAGGCCGCGTCGCCCAGCAGCAGCCGGTAGCTCGTCTTCCAGACCGGCGCCTCGAGGATGTAGGCCACCTTCACCCGGCGGGTCCCCTTCCCCGAGAAGGAGATGGTGACCGCGCGCTTCTTGCGGTCGCGGCTCTTGGCGAGCACCGAGAGCGCCTTCTTCAGGTCCTCGGCGAGCGTCTTGTCGGCGATGTTGAAGCCCTGCACCGACGAGAGCTCGACCGAGCGCACCCGGCCGGTCTCCGCGAGGACGTTCACCAGCTCGACGCTAATGATGTCGCCGTTCTCGGTCTTCCGCGTGTGGACCTCGACGCCGAGGACCGTGCCGGTCACCTCCTCGCCCGGCAGCCCCATCGCCACCTTCACACCCCTCAGCTGCCTGAGGATGCTCGCGGCCGACGGGTCGCCGGTGAGGTCAATGCCGAACGCCTTCAGCGACCGGCCCGTCGGGTCGTGCGAGGCGTAGGAGACCCCGGAGACCTGTCCCTTATCGAGGTCGAGCACGACCAGCGACTTCAGCAGGTCGTTGATCTGCTCGGCCTTGAAGGTGAGCTCGAGCTGCGTGTCGCCCGCCACCTTGCCCGAGCGGCCGAAGTAGCCCACCCCGCTCGAGAAGAGCACGACGTCGGTGACCGGCACCTTCTCGGCCTCCTCGCCGGCACGCACGAGCGGAGCCGACAACGCCAGAAGTGCCACGATCGAACACGATATCCTGCGCATGATATTCCTCCCGGACTCTCCTCGGCGATCCCGCCAGACCTTCACGGTTTAGACCGCCGAATCCCCAATCGGTTCCGCCCATTCTACATGCGAGCCCGGAGCGCGTCCAGCCGAGGCCCCGGCGACGCCGCCGCATCATGTCAAGGTCCCATGACCTGCCTCCAGTCTTCCATGCCCGACGCTCCTGCCCAACTTCGCGAAATGTTGTGCCGGGAGTTTTTTCGCTGGTCCTCAGCAACCGGCACTGCGCGGGTACTGACGGGTGCGAGCTCAGGCCTTCGCCGTCCGGACTGCCTAGAGCATCCGGCCTTCGCTCCCGCGTTCCCCTTCACGGGGCCCCGGACTCCGCCAAGGCACGGCGCCTGGCTCCGCCGGTCGCCCCGTCCGTCAGCTATCGTATACGCCTCCTTTCGGGGGCGAAAAGAAATCATACCCCCTCACCCTAGACCGTTTTTATTCACACAGGCCCTTTCGAGCACAGATTCGTGAACGAAACCCCGGTTTCCGCGTTTCGCTTATAACGCGCTCCGAACACCCGTTTCGCCGATCCGCTTATAGCGCCCCCGAACACCAGTGCGCACCGCAGGTGCGCGGCAATCCCGCCCTCCCCCGGGCGCCTCCTGTGCAACACGCCCGGGGGAGGGACAGGGGTGGGGGCACCCGGCGGCGAAGCCCCCGCGGCTCAACCCCCCATCCCGACCTTCCCCCACAAGGGGGGAAGGAGAGAACACTCCCCCTCTACCCTATGGTGTTCTTATAGGTGTCGGGCACTTTAGAGCGGGAATTCGCGGGCGAAACTGGGGTTTCGGCGATCTGCGCCATGGAGGCGCCGGCCGGCTACTCAGTGATCTTCCAGAGCGCCCCGTCCTCGAGGAGCACGTAGAGCGTCCTGCCGCGGCCAATGGCCAGGCCCCTGGCCGGCGAGACCAGGTCATGCTCGAAGAGCTGGGCGCCGCCGGGAGAGAATATGCGCAGCGTCCCCCTCTTCGTGACGCAGTAGAGCCGGCCCTTGCCGTCCGCGACCATCTGGCACGAGGGCATCGCGTCCACCCGGGCGTGCGCCTGCTCGGGGAGCTTCTCGGCGCCGCGCGCGAGCTTCCAGATATCCCAGCCGGTGGCGACGAAGACATCCCCGGCGCGCGTGACCGTCGGACGCACCGGCGCCAGGCCGTCGATCTTCATCCGCATGCACTCGCCCTCGGGGCCGAGGCCGAGCAGGTACCCTCCGCCGCCGACCGCGTATGCGTAGCCCTCGCCGTCCGCGGCGGGGCCGGTGAGGAGCTTGGTCGAGATGGGCCCGGCGACCTTGTCTCCGCGCTTGAGGACGGAGCCGGTGGCGATGACCGGCTCGTCGTCGTCGATGAGGACGGGGGGGCCGACGGGTGAGATCCCGGTCAGTCTTTTCAGTTCCGCGCCTCCGCGTTCCACCACGCGCACCTCGCCGGCGTAGGAGACGGCCAAGGTCGCGTCGGGTCGCCTCGTCATTCCCAACCCCGGGGTCTTGAGGGGCCCGGCGAAATAGAGCACATCAACGACGGGCGCCCCACTCCTATCGAGCGCGAGAGCCGGGATGGCTTTCATGTCCGAGCGAAGGCGCTCGGCCTTCGCCCCCGCACCGGGCCCTTCGAGAGGAGTCCACCCCGACGCGAGATGCGAGCCCCCCTCGCACGGCCACACGCTCGGGAGCTGCGAGGCCGGCACCCACGACGGCCGGAAGGCGCGGGCGTCATCGATCACGCCGGCGGCGTGCTCGGTCTTCCCCTCCTTGGTGGTGAGGGTCATCCGCCCCTCGGGGATCACGATGGCGTGCTTCTCGGTGCCGAGGTAAACCGATGACCTCGCCTCCAGTTCGATCGAGGCGCCGGGGCTCGCCGCGCGGCCGGGCTCGTCGCCGGTTCTCACGAAGATCCTGCCGTCGTAGAGGTAAGACGCCCCGGTCTCGATGACCGGCAGCCCCACGCGCGACTTCGGGCCGATGTACACCTTCGCGCCGCCCAGCTCGACGAGCGCGCCTTCGGGGCCCGCCGTCACGACGCAGCCGGCCACCAGCTCCGAGCCGCCCTCGAGATTCTCGGTCGCCCCGCCGGGGTACTCCACCTCGACCGCCCCGGAGCCCACCGCCAGCTTCGCCACCACGGGCAGCGGGGGACACGGGGCGGGGTTGAGGACGGCCCTGACGATGAGCGTCGCCGCGAGGGCGACCAGCAGCACCGTCCCCGCGAGTATGGAGAGGAAGACCACCCAGTTCGTCCCGGCGCCGCCGATGGAGCGGTGGCGTCCCGAGATGGCGCGCATCACCTTCTCGACGAAGCCCTTCTCCTCGACCTGCAACGCCTTGATGGCGCGGTCGGTGCGGCGCTCGATGCCGCGCATGACGGCGAGGTCGTTGCGGCAGTCCTCGCAGCCCTTCAGGTGTGCCTCGAGCTCGGCCCTGGCCTCGCCCGAGAGCTCGCCGTCAAGGTAATGGCTCAGCATCTGGTGCTTGTCCGGACAGCTCATCTAGTCATCGGCCTTTCCGTCGCCCTCTTCGTCGGGCGGTCGCTTCGTCCCTGTCTTCTCCCTCTCGTCGAGGACCTCCTTCAGCATCTGGCGCACGCGGCTGAGCTTCTCCCCGACGCCGCTGACCGAGAGCCCCGTTATCTTAGCGATCTCCTTGTAGGAAAGCTCCTCGATGTGCTTCAGGATGATAATCTCGCGGTAGTCGTCGCGCAGCTCGCGCAGAGCGTCGAGGATGAGGCCCTCCTCCTCCTCGACGATGATCTTCCGGTCGACGGGCCTGACGCCCGTCTCGGCGGGGTCGAGACCGCCCGAGCGCAGCGTCTCGAGCGACACCTCCCCCTTCTTGCCGCGGAGGTGATCCATGCACGTGTGTCGGCAGATGACGCGGAGCCACGCGCCGAACTTCTCGTCCGCCTCCAGAGTCGCGAGCGAGGCGTATGCCTTGATGAAGGTCTCCTGCGCAAGATCCTCGGCGGCGAAGGAGTCGCCGACCATGTTGTAGGCGAAGCCGACGACGATGTTGCGGTAGCTCCGGACGAGCTCGGCGAAGGCGTCGGAGTCGCCCCCGCGGGCCTTCGCGACGAGTTCGATCTCTGGAAGCCCCTTCTCCAAGCCGCCTCCGCAGCCGGCTGCCCCTGTTATGTCGTGCCGAGGGGCGGCCCCTTAGCCGCCTGAGGCATGTTAGCCGCGTGTTCCGGAAAGGTCAAGCTCCGCGGCCAGGCCGCTCACGACGGCGTCCAGCTCGCCGCCTGTGAGGCCGAAGCGGAGGCGCACGACGTCAACGCGGGAGGCGAGCTCGGCCGCGGCCCCGAGCGCGCTCACGGCCCCCCCGGAGTCGGCGGCCGGCCCCGGCAGCGCGCACAGCGCCGCCGCAGCGGCGGCTCCGGTCAGCCTCTCGCAGGCGGGCCGGTCGTCCTCCTCTGCGGCGGCAAGGACCAGGACGCCTCCCACCGGGACGGGCCCGCCGGCGAGCCCGCCGCCCTCGCGCCCGAAGTCCGGCGAGGCGAAGACCGCGGCGCGGCCGCGCGCAAGGCCAACGAAGACGAGGTCGTCGAGGACCTTATCCGACTCCGGCAGCAGGCCCGCGCAGGTCGTCTTCCCAGTTCCCGAGGCCCCGGCGAAGACGTAGGCCATTCCGCCGCGAAGGGCGCACGAGGCATGCAGCACCGCCCTCCCCGCCCGCGACGCGCACTCCGTCGCCGCGTTGCGGATCACGCACGACACGGCCTCCGCGCCCGCGTTGTTCGAGAGGCCCGCCTCGCAGAGGCCCCGGGCGGGGTCGATCCGCGCGCGGAAGTCCGGGCCCCAGACGAGGAGGGCCCCGCCGTCGCGACGGGCGCCGCCGGGCGAAACCGCCTCCGGCAGCCTGTCGGCGCGCCGGAGAACGACCCGCAGATCGGCGCCCCTGCGCCTCGTCTGATTGGCTCCCGCGACCTCGTAGACCAGCCCCCGCAGGTCCGGCCCCATCGCGATGATCTCGAGGCGCGCGCCGCCGATCGCGACTCTCACCGCACCGCGGGAGCCCACGATCTTCCGGCCGAGGGCCCTCGCCCCGGCGAGCGGGGCCCGCGCCACCGGGTATGCCGCGCCGACGAGAAGTCCCTTCGCCCGGGCCCACGTGCCCGACAGGTTGATCCGCCTGCCGCCGCGCACCGCGTAGCTGGCGCGGCCGAGCACCTCATCCTCACGCACCGGGTCGTCGGCCCCGAGGGCCGCGTCGCCCTTCACATAGAGTCGCCCTCCCGGGCCCCTCCCCAACAGCCGGTGGGCCCACAGGGCGCCCGCGCGCTCGAAGACGACTATGTCGCCCCGACACAGGCCGTTGGCCGCGCAGCGCTCGACGGCGACGAGGTCGCCCGCGCGGAGCGTTGGCGTCATGCTGCCGGTGGGCACGGTGAAAAGCGGCCTGCCCGACTGCGACGCCAGCGACACCAGCGCTTTGAGATGCCTGGTCCTCATCCGGCTGGGGTCCTCTCGTGCATCCTTTTGCGGACGCGCGCCACCAGGCACGCGGCCGTCGAGCGCCCGTAGAGGTCTCCGTCCTCCACCTCGGCCAACCCCGAGCACCTGACGCAGTAGCCCCGCAGGTCGCACTCCCGGCACTCGGGGAGCATCTCGGGCCTCATCGAGCGGATCTCCCTGAAGCCGATATCCCCCCAGAGCGCGAGCAGACGCCGCTCGCGGAGGCTGCCGACGCTCTCGCGGATCGCGACGCAGGGAGTCAGCTGCCCGTCGGGCTTTATGCGGCAGGTGTTGCGCCCGGCGTTGCAGACCGGCTCGCCGTCGACGTGGTTGCCGCCGACCTCCATCGGCTTGCCGCGCGAGGCGAGGGTGAGGAGCTCCTCGACCTGCTCGGGGCCAAGCCTCTCCTCCAGCGGCGCGCGGTCGCCGTCGTCGGCCGGCACCACCGTCGTGTCGAAGATGAAAGAGCAGTCCAGCTCGTTCGAGAGCCCCCGCAGGTACTCGAAGTCGGCCAGGTTCGACCGCATTATCGGCGACTTCATCCGCGTCATGACGCCGCGTTGCCGGAGGGCGCGGATCGCGGCCAGAGACGCCTCGTGGCTCCCGGGAACTCCCGTGACCCGGTCATGGGTCTCGGGACGGCCGTAGAGCGAGATGTCGACCGCGACGGGGGTCAGCCCGGCTATGCGCTCGGCGGCTGCGTCGTCGATGAGCGTGCCGTTCGTCATGATCTTCACGGCGAACGTGAGCCGCCTGGCCTCGGCGAGGATTTCGAAGAAGTCCTCGCGCACCAGCGGCTCGCCTCCGGAGAAGAGAAGAAAGAAGAATCCGGCCTCGGCAAGCTGAGAGAGAACGTCGAAGCACTCGTCGGTGGAGAGGTCGTCGCCGCAGACGGAAGGCCTCACGTAGCAGTGACGGCACTTCAGGTTGCACCGGTAGGTGAGCTCCCAGATGGCGGAGAAGGGCACGCAGCGGCGCGCGGTCCGCTCGCGGATCGCGTCGAGGCCGCCGCCGTCGTCGCAGGGAAGCTCGCTCATCTGATAGGGCCCCGGCGGCTCACTCGAAGGGGGTATTGCAGACGCCGAAGGTGCGACACCTGCCCTGCCTGCCCGGAGGCCCTTGGCCGCCCGGCCCCGGAGGGTTGCCCTGCCCGGTGCGCGTCGACGAGCAGACGGCGGCTATCACCTCGAGCTCCTCGGTGCTCAGCACGCGCGGGGCCTCGTAGGCGGCGCCCTTTATAGCCGCCGGCGCCCCCAGCGGGGGACCGTAGGAGGCAGCCGCCGCGGGAGCGCCCGGCCACTCGATGAGGCCGTACTCCTCCAGCCTTGCGAAGAGCGCCGTGAGGTCGGCCTCGAGGTCGGGATTGCTGCACTCGGTCGCCTCGCGCAGTTCGACCAGCACCCGCTCTGCCGTCCTGGTCCCGTCCATAAGGCTCCAGGCCACCGTGGCGAGCCCGTTGAGCACATGGACGCGGTTGGCGGCCGGGTCGGCCACGACGGCCTCGCCGGCGACGACCCTCCAGGCAGCCTTGTCGGATCGATTCGGGTATCCCTCACGCATGATAGTCACTCCGTTGCCGGGTCGCCCAGCAGGTTGAAGGTCCTGAGTATCGACGGCCGCCTCTCTCCGACGGCCCGTTTCGCCTCCATGAGGCATTTCCCGAGCGTGACACCGCCGTCCGCGCCGAGACGCGCCACCATCGCCCTGGCCAGGGCCGCCTGGTCGGAACTCGGCGAGAATCCGCCCGAGGCCACGACCGCCGAGACGCCGTCGCCGCCGGTCTTCATCATCGCCACTCCCAGGGAGTCCGTCCCCGATGCGAAGTCCCCCGTCAGGCAGCTGAACTGCAGCGACACAGGATAGCCGTTGCCGCACTCGAGCGCAGCCACGTCCGAGACGTTGAGCACGTTCAGCGAGCTCCACCGGTCGGTCGAGCCGTGGCCGAAGAAGACCAGCGTCCTCGCTCCGCCCGAGGCGGCGTCGAGGAAGTCGGCCTTGGCATCGGCGCCCCCATCGTAGTCGCCCACGCGTATCTCGGCGCACGGGGGGCCGAAGGCATCGGCCGCCTCCCCGATGACCTCCTCGAAGAGCGGCTCGCCCTCGTCGGCCACCACGACGGAGTCGTACTCCAGCGTGTACTTGCCCCCGCCGTCGACGCGGGCGATGATCTTCTCAACCATCGAGACCAGCTCGCCGGCGTCGGCCGCGGGCAGGCGCCCCACCGCCACCTCGGGGATCTCGTCGCCCCCCTCCACGCACCCGAGTAGGTTGTCGCTGCCAAGCTCGGCCACGCCGTCGGAGACGATGTAGTTCGGGACCACGCTCGCGGGGAGCTCACCCGAGTGCCCGAGGAAGTCCAGCGTCCCTTCGCCCAGCAGCAGCAGGAACTCCGGGCGGTGATAGTCCACGAGCTCCCGCACGGCGTCGGGCCCGTAGAAGCCGCCGCCGAAATCGTCGATGACATCGTCGAGCTCGGCCGTCAGTACCTTCAGGCCGCCGTCCTCGCGCTTGTCGAGCAGCGCCGCCGCCGCCTCGAGCATCTCCGCGGACCCGACAGCAATGTAGTCGATCTCTCCCCGGTCTGCGCGCAGGTTGCCCGTCGCGGCAGTGGGCTTGACCTCAGCTAGACCGAAGCTCCCCGCGCACGCAGCGAAGTAGGTCCGCGGCCCGGCCGCCGGAGTCCTGAAGCAGACGGTGTACCCGTCATCCGAGCTCGTGACCCCCACCGGCGGAAGGAAGGTCCGCCTGGGCGACGTGACGTCCACGATCTCTATGTCGCCGGAGCCGAACCCGGAGACGCTGACCAGCGTGCCCTCCGGGGCGTCCACGTCGAAGCGCAGCCTCCCGTCGACGGCCTTCAGCGGCCTGGAATAGCTGATCTCGACCCAGTCGAGGAGGGCCCAGTCGGCCCATGCCCCCGTGTCGCCGGGGAGTCTGAGCGTAACGGTGTTCTCTCCGTCGCCCAGGAGCCTCGCGGGCACCTCGAGCTCGACGACCTCGAGAGAGAAGCCGTCCCAGGTCGTCTCGCCGACCGCTTCGCCGTTCACCTCTACGACGAGGTGATGGTCGCCCGCCACCTCCGGATCTCCCGAGAAGCCGAGCAGCGACGCCCGCAGTCGCGCGGAGCCCTCGGGCGCCGGCGAGGAGAGCTCCACGGGCACCGCGAGCGGCCAGCCGGGAGCCATCACATAGGAGAAATACCAGCGGTCCGTCTCGCCGCCTGCGAGGTCCGGGTAGTAGCCGTAGTAGAACTCGTTCTTCTCGACCCGCACCGTGGCCACGTGCGCCGCCGGCGGCTCGCCGCCGGAGCGGGTGAAGAAGCGCGAGCGGGCGAGATCGCGCAGCAGCCCCCACAGGTCGGCCCCCGACGCGCTGGCCCCGGGCGAAAGCCACAGGACGTTGCTCGCCGAGTACCTCGTACGGTAGTCGCCGGCGTAGAAGCGCAACGCTCCGCCAGCCCGCCGCAGGTCGCGAAGCTCGCCGAGGTGGCTGAGCCGGCCTGCGGACGGGTCGATCGCGGCGACGACGCCCGCCGGCACCTCGTAGATGCCTTCCCCCGAGGTCAGGAGCTTCGCCGTGCCCGGCTCGACGAGTTCCCTGCCCGCGAGCAGCTCGAGCATGAGCCGACGGCGTTCACGCATGATCTCGGCCACACGGCTTGGGGCGTTCGGCACGCCGCGCGGACCAGTCGGCCCGCGCCGCGCCGCGTGAGGGGGTGGCCCGGGCTTCCCGGCGTGCGGAGGCGGGGCCGACGGCCTGAAGCTCCGCTCGGCAGGCCCCAGGCGGATCATCGGGGCCGCCCGCGCCGTTCCGGAAACGCCCAGGACATCCGGCGGAGCGACATCGACGCGCTTGATCAGCAGCCCCCCTCCCGCACGCCCGTGCAGGCTGATCTCCTCGACCATGTAAGCGAAGCCGTGGGCGCGCGGAGCGGCTCGGTCGAAACAGCGGTAGCTCCTCGGGCCCGTGCCTCCCAGCCTCGCCGGCACCGGCTTCCGGGTGATCCTCACCCAGGCTCCGTAGCCGTGGAGGGCCCGGCGCCCGGCCTTCGGGGCGGCCGCCGCAGCGGCGCCGACTCCCTTCACGGCGCGCCAGACGTGATAACCCGCGGTGCCGCGCTCGGAGAGAGACGTCCACTCGACCGCCACGACGCTGCCGACGCGCCTGGCCGAGAGATCGGACAAAGTCGCCGCCAGCGGCGCCCATATCACCTGGTCGTTGCCCGGCTCGATGTCGGTCGCGTCGCCCGAGGACCAGAGCGGCGTGCTCGACGCGTACTGCGTGAGCGTGACTGCGGATGGCCCGCCCTGGATGGCGATCCGCACCGTGCCGGTGGTGTTCGGCCCGGCGCCGACCTCGGCGAAGGCGAGCCCCTGGAAGTTGTACCCCTGCCACGCCCGGCCCGTGATGTTGAGGTACTGGCCGGCTGTGCTCTCGGAGTTCTCGAAGAGGACGTCCTCGAAGAAGACGGTTGCCCCGGTGTCGGAGTCGAGCTGCAGGCCGCCATCGTCAAGGCCCGATATCCTGGCCCAGTAAACCGAGACGTCGCCTTCCAGTGTCATGGAGAAGCCGGCGCCCGTGATGGAAGCCCACTCGCCCGGCAACAGCCCCGTGCCCGCGATCACGACGCTCGAGCCCGGCCCAGCGTCGAACGAGCCGCCCCCGAGAACCGTGACGGTCACGCCCGGGCCGACCGAGAATACCCCGTCCTGGAGGTCGAAGGAGGAAGAGCCGAGATCGCTCGCGACATCGACGGTCCCGGTATAGCCGGCGTCGATGTTGAAGCTGTTCACCTGCGTCGGAGCATCCACTACGCAGTCTTTGACGCCATTGCCGTTGAAGTAAACATCGTCGTTGTCGTCGGGGGGATCGGTCGCCGGATCCCACGTGCGCCCCCTGGGATCGTAGACCTCCCAGTTCGCGACGTCCGACCAGTTGTTCGTTGTCCCGCCGCCGGTCCAGCGGTAGTCGCATCCCGCCAGCACGACAGCGCTCACGCACACGAGCCCGACCAGCACCCGCGCCGCATCGCTTCTGCTGACAGGTCTACGCACGGGGAACCTCGCTCCCTCGGTCGCCGCGCCGCCTCATGGCAAGCGCCCCCGCCGCCACAACGATCACGACGCTCACGACCCCCGCCAGAACGGGCACCGCGTAGCGGCCCAGCCCCCCCAGCCCCCCCGACTGCGCCGGGGCGCCGCCCGGCCGACCGGACGACGGCCGCCGACCCACGGCCCGCCCCTCCCTGGCGTTGCGCGCGATACCCGTAAGCGCCGTGCGCTCGCCGGGGCTAAGCCCCGCCTGCTCTCCGGCGGCGAGCTTCTGGAGCGCGCGCCCGACGGCCGGGTCGCCAGGCTTCGCCCTGGGGACGCGCTCGCTCTCCTGCCACTGCCGATAGGCATCGGCGGCAAGCTCGCGGTCGTGCTGGTCGAGGGCCTCGCCGCGAACGACCTTGTCAGCGAGGCGACGGGCGGCGACGACCTCGGAAGCCGTCGCCACGACCGGCAAGACGAGCGCGACCACGACCCCCAGGCAACAAGTCCTCAAAGGGCTCCCCTGGCCTTCTCTTCGGCTGTATTCTTGGTATTCTACAACACAAACGCCCATATGTCAATTCGGCGACACGGGCCCGGATAAGGCGCTTTCGGCCCTCTTTCCAGCGGGAGCATGCAGCAGAGGCCATGGCCGCTGGCTGGCTTGACACGGGCCGCCGGGCGTCACTTGGCCTCGAGCACCTCTATGCGCCCGCTGGTCATCAGAACGAGCGACCGCGAGCGATAGTCGGCGTCGTCAGGGGACCCCGTGCCCAGCCGCAGGTAGCACGCCGGCAGGCCCAGCAGGCCCTTCGACGGGTCGCACGGCACCCACCTGTCGTCGATGTAGACCTCCGCCCACTGGTGGAAGATGAAGCTCCGCCCGGCGTGGACGAGGCCGCTCACGCGCCTCGCCGGTATGCCCCGCGAGCGCGCCAGCGCCACCAGCAGGGCCGAGTGCTCGGTGCAGTCGCCCGAGCGCTTCCGGAAGGCCTCGAGCGCCGTGGCCGACGACGCCCCGCGCGAGCTGTTGGCCAGCCGCCGCGAGACGTACCGCACCAGGCGGTCGGCCACGATCATGGGTTCGGGCTCGGCCCCCGCCACGCGCTCGGCGGCGGCCTTGAGCGCGGGATGCTCCGCCGGAATGTGAGCCGTCGAGGCGGTGAAGCGCGCACGCTCGGCGGCGGTCAGCCTGAGCGCCGCCAGACGCCCGTCCGGCCGCCTCTCGGTGAGGACCACGACGTAGCGGCCGTCCCTGGCCCTGGCCACTTCCTGGCCGGGGGCGGCGGGGATCGTCCCGCGCGGGAGGTCGCGGTCGACCGCCACCATGAGCGTCATCCTGCGGAGCCTGAGCGGGCGCCGCTTCAGAGGGCGCGTCGGGAGGGCGTTGCTGATGCGTGCCGCGACGACGGGCAGCTTCGCCTCGGCCTCCGGGACCTTGCGCGTGACGAGCCCGCCGACCTCGAGCTCCAGCGTCCGCCCCTCGCCGTCGCAGATGATCTCCCAGGCGACGCCCCTGCCGCCGACGTTCGCCACCTCGATCACAAAGCTGTCGCGGCCGGCGCGCGAGCTCTTGCCTATCACCTTCGCCGTCAGCCGCGCGATGCCGGCCTGCGGAACGGCGGCGACGCTCGCCGTCATCGATCCGCCGGGCCTCAGCTGCCCCGCAGCCTTCAGCGCCCGGCCGTCGAGATCGAAGTAGACGGGCCCGGCCACCTTGGCCGTACGCTTCTCGGACGACCCGGGCAGGCTGGTGACGAACTCGACGACGTTTGCGCCGCCGCCGTCGGGCGTGACGGTCACGGTGATCTCGCGGGGCGAGCGGTTGTCGTAGGAGGATTCCTTATACGAAACCGCCTGCCCGTCGGCCAAGGTAACGGTCTTCTTGGTCGAGAGGTTGACCTTCGAGTGGCCGCTCACGACGAGGCGCTGCCGGGTCTCGGTGACGGTGTGGACGAGCCGCGCCTTACCCGTGCCCTCCACGTAGCGGCGCTCCTTGACGACGGCGATGGGACGGGTGCCGAGCGTCCGCACGTAGTGGTTCGTCTCGACGAGCTCGCCGGGCGGGGTGGCCGGTGCGGGCTCGGCCGCTCGGGCCGCCCGGAGGGCCGGCCCGGCCGCCAGCGCAAGCACGATAAAGCCTGCTGATCTAAGCCACATGGAACCTGAGGAGCTCCATCTTCTCGCCCCCCCCCGGGCGGAGCGTGAGTTCGTCGACGGCGGCGGGCACGAGCAGCGAGACGCCGAGGCTGACATCCTCCTCCCCTCCCGAGCCGGCCACCTGGCCCGCTCCACCGATACAGACGAGCTCACTGAACCTGCCCTTAGGTGACGCGAGGACGGCCTCCTCCTTCACGGTCAGCCGCTCGAAGACGAAACGGGGGCCGTCGATATAGGATACGACATCCACGCCAGGCGGGGAGTCGACCGCGCTTCCCTCGGCCAGATCGCCCGCAGGCGGCGAGAAGTCGATGACGTCGAGGGCCTGCTCGACGTGCAAATCGCGCGGCTTGCCGTCGAGGCCCACGCGGTTCCAGTCGTAGACGCGGTAGGTCGTATCCGAGCTCTGCTGGATCTCGGCTATGAGGACGCCGGTGCCGAGCGCGTGGAGCGTGCGTGCCGGCAGGTCCATCACCTCGCCGCCAGAGACGGGGACGTCGTGGAGGCACTCCTCGAGGCGCCCGGCCTCGAGGAGTTCGCGGAAGCGCCGCGCGTCCGCGCCCTCGACGCCGCGGATGAGGCGCGAGCCCGGCTCGGCTGCGAGGATGTACCACGCCTCCGACTTCGCCTCGGCGCCCTCGTGCGCCGCCTCGTACTCCTCGTCCGGGTGCACCTGGACCGATAGGTCGGCCGCGGCATCGATGAACTTCAGGAGCAGCGGGCCCTCCGGGCCGAACTTCGCCGTAACGTGAGGTCCGAGGAGCTCGTCCGGGTATTGCGCCGCGAGCTCGTGCAGGGGCAGTCCGTCCAGCTCTCCCCCCGCGACGGGCGTCGGGGCGTCCGGGCGGAACGAGATCTCCCACGACTCGCCGATGGGGCCGTCGGGCAGCTCCTTGCCGAGGAGCTCGGCCATCCTCCGCCCGCCCCAGACCTTCTCGACGAAGTGCGGCCTGCACCTGAGGGGCCTGTCCATGCCTTTCGCCACGGTGTTCTCCAGGGGTGATGGTGGCCTCAGCGAAGGAGCTCTCGAACCCGGGCGCTCAGCCTCTCGGTCGGCCCGAAGCGGCTCTCGAGAAACTCCTCCACCTCGTCGTCGCAGAGCGTTTTGGCAAGCAGCTTACCGAGGCCGACCCTCAGCCGCTTGCCGTCGGCCTCCAGGCGGCCGATGTTCCCGAGAAGCTCGGCGAAGGCGGCCAGGGGCAGAGGCCCCGTGATCTGCGGCATCCAGGCGTCGACCTCGTCGCGGAGCCGCCGGCACCAGGCGACATGGTCCTCCATCCGCCCGAGGCCGGCCACCAGGCGCAGCCGCTCGCGGTTCCGCCTCGCCTCCGCCATCGAGAGCTCCAGCGCCCATGCGTGGCCGGTGCGGCCACCCGAGTTCATTGCGTGATGAGCCGCGGCGAGGGCCACTCCCGAGTGCTCGAGCCCGAAGGCGAAGCGCGCGTAGTTCCGCTCAAAGTCGGCCCTCGGCCGCCTCATCCCGCCCCACTGCCTCTCGGCCGAGTACGCGAGGGCGAAGTGCTGCGAGGCCGGCACGTCGCACTGCATGCGGAAGGAGTTGTACCGCGACCAAGCGGTCGCGATCACCCCGAGCAGCTCGCCCGTGTCCGCGGCCCGGGCCCAGAGGTCCAGGTTGTCCATCCTCCGCGTGAAATCGGGCAGGTTCGAGCGGTCGCCGTCGGCCCCCTTGGTGGCCGAGGCGCCGACGACGTCGAAGCCGAGGGCCCTGAAGCGTGCGAGCTGCGGCAGCTTCTCGGCCAGCGTGCACCCTCCCGGAACGCCGTAGCGCCAGTAGACGAGCACCGCGTCGATGCCGAGCCGTTTCACGTCGTCGTCCGCCATACGGCGTAGCATGTCGTCCCACAGCATGGGCCGCTTGCCGAGCTTGCGGACGATCTTCAGCACCTTCGAGGTGTGATCGAGGTATAGGCCGTCCTTGCCCATCTCCTTCGCCCGGGCCGAGCACTTCCGGCAGCGGCCCAGCTGCCACGTCTCGTCGGAGCCGATGTGGAAGAGCTCGGCCGGGTGCAGCTCGGCGAGTTCCTCCGCAGCGTCCTTGAATATCTTGACAGTCTTCGGTTTCGACGGGCAGAGCTGCTGCGGGCGCCCCGGCATCTCGGCCAGATCCGCGTAGCCGGGGTGCTTGAGGATGTACTCGGCGTGGCCGAGAGCCTGCAGCAGCGGCACCACGTCGACGTAGCGCTCGCGGGCGTACTTGACGAACCGCCTGACCTGTGACTTGCTGAGGGCCGTCGGCGCGGCCAGGTCCGGATGCGACGCGTAGCGAATCTTGTCCTCGTACTCGACGAGGAGGGCGCTCAGCTTCAGCTCGGCCGCCTCGTCCACCGTGGCAAGCAGCGCGTCGAACGTGGGCATGAAGCCCTTCAGGTCGAGGTGGAGCCCCCGCACCCCGCAGACCGGCCAGTCGATGATCGTGCAGGCATCGACGGCCCCCGGATCGCGCAGAAGCACCATCACCGTCACGGCCGCGTAGTAGAGGCCCCGCTCGTCGGCGGCCGCGGCGAAGACGCCATCGGGCGTGACGTCGATGGCGTAGCCCTCGGGCCGCTCGGGAGCGACGACTTTCGTCCCGGGCTTCGCGCCCTTGGGCACGAGCCCGAAGGAGAGCTTCGGCGAAGCGCCCTTGCTCAGCTCGACATCCGCGCCCAGCAGTTCCGTGAAGGTCCTCTCGAGCGCCCCGGAGAGCCGTTTCGTGGCCGCCTTCGGCATGAGCGCCGATTGGAGGGCTGCCCTCTCGAGCGAACCCTCCCGTTTGCGGTAGTATCTCGGGCTCGGCAGAAGCGACGCGGCACCCATGATCGGCCTCCAGAGGCCCGTTCGGCTTGTAATCCGCGGGAATCAGAGTATACTTCTCGCTCGCGCGGGTGTCCAGCGCACGCGCGCCGCCGGACCTGAGGAGACCGCGTTGAAGCTCGTCATGGTGACGATTCCGGGTGACTTCGCCGAGAAGATCTCGGACGTGCTTCTCAACGAACGCCTCGCGGCCTGCGTGCAGGTGGTGCCCGGCGTGACCAGCCGCTATTGGTGGAAGGGCTCCATCACCACAGCCGACGAATCGCTGCTCCTCATGAAGACGACCGACGACCTCTACGAGCCGCTCGCCGAGCGCATCCGCGAGTTGCACATCTACGAGGTACCCGAGATCATCGCCTACGACGCCGACGAGGTTACCCCGGCCTACGACGCCTGGGTGCGCGAGTCGACCCAGGGAGATCACCGGAGGAGCATCGCGGGGGACCTCTCTCCTGAAATGGCCGACGACCTGGTCGCCCAGGGGGCCGCGCCGGGGCCGGCGGTGCCACTTGAGTCGGCGAAGGTCCCGAAAGGCATCGAGTCACTGGGCATCGTGCTGGTCGGGCCGCCGGGTGCGGGCAAGAACACCCAGGCGAGGCTGGTCGCCGAACGCTTCGGCCTCGAGGCGATATCGGCCGGAGCGCTCCTCGAAGAGGACGCGCGGAACGGCACCGCGAACGACGAGGCCGTTCGGGCGAGGATCCGTTCGGGCCAACTTGTCCCTGACGAGAAGATCGAGGAGCTCGTCGGCGGCAAGATAAGCCCGGGCGAGGGGTACCTCGTCGAGGGCTTCCCCAAGACGACGGGGCAGGCTGAGTTCCTCGACGGGATCAACGCTCCCAACGTGGTGATCTACCTGTCGGCCGACGAGGACACGCTGCTGACGCGGATGGGCTCGCGGCTCGTCTGCAACGAGTGCGGCAGGAGCTACGGCCCCGGCGCGCCGCCGAAGCACCCGGGCATCTGCGACGCCGACGGATACAAGCTCGCCGCGCGCGACGACGACGCGGCCGAGATCGCTGCGGTGAAGCTGCAGGTGTACAACGAGAAGACGCGGGCGCTGCTGCAGCACTACAAGGAAGTGCTCCGCCCGGTCTCGTCCGAGGCTGCCGTGGACGAGGTCACAGAACGCATCTGCGAGATCATTGGCGAGCACGCCGGCGGCTGACCCGCATCACGTGACCGCAGCGCGTCTCGGCGGGCGGTTGACACAGCGGTATTGCACCGGCGGCGAGCGCAAGGTGAGCGCCCCCCGCCCCCCCCCCCGGGCAGGCGCATGGCCGAAAGTGCTTCGCAGCTCGGCGTCCAGCCTGATATACTCGGGGCCATGGCGATAGAATCCCTCAGCCTGCTCATCAAGCCCGTCGGCGCCGACTGCAACCTGCGCTGCGGGTACTGCTTCTACCTGCGTGCGGGCGCGCTCTATCCGAAGACCTCTGGCCCCATGGAGGATGCTGTTCTCGAGGCGCTGATCGAGAAATTCCTCGCCATCCCGCAGCCGCAGTCGGCGCTCTCGTGGCAGGGGGGGGAGCCGACGACGGCGGGCCTGCCCTTCTTCGAGAAGGTCATCGAGCTCGAGCAGCGCTTCGGACGCGCGGGCCAGTCGGTCGCCAACTCGCTCCAGACGAACGGCGTCCTCATCGACGACGAGTGGGCGGCCTTTCTCAAGAAGTGGAACTGGCTCGTGGGCATCTCCATCGACGGGCCGAAGGAGGTCCACGAGTTCTACCGGGGACCGTACCACGACAGAGTCGTGGACGCGGCCAAGATCCTCATGCGCAGGGGCGTCCCGGTGAACGTCCTTTCCGTCGTCTCGAACGCGTCCGTCGGCCGCGCCGGGGAGGTGTACGGCTTCCTCCGCTCTATCGGCTTCAACTTCCTCCAGTTCATCCCGTGCGTCGAGTGGGATCACGAGACCGGTGGAGTTCTGGACTGTTCCGTCGGAGGAGCCGAGTTCGGCGAGTTCATGTGCGAGATATTCGACCTCTGGCGCGCCGAGCCCGAGGGCACGGTCTCCGTCCGACACTTCGAGGCCCTGGCCGCGGCTGCCCTCGGGATGCACCGGCCGCTCTGCAGCTTCAACTCAAGATGCGCCGACTATCTTCTCATCGAGCGGACGGGCGACGTCTATCCCTGCGACTTCTTCGCCTACCCGCAGTGGCGTCTCGGCAACGTCACAGAGGACGAATTCGAGGCGCTGGCCGAGTCTCCGCTGCGGCAGAAGTTCGCCCACGCCAAGGAGAGCATCGCCCCTGAATGCAAGAGCTGCCGGTATCTCCACCTGTGCTATGGCGGCTGCATGAAGGACCGCCCGGTCTTCCCCGCGGTGACGCCGGACAGAACGCGCCTCTGCGAGGGGTACAAGATGCTCTTCGAGCACGTGGGCGATTACTTCGAGCGCTTCGCCGAGCGGCGCCGCCGCGAGATCGAGCGCGTCCGCTCCGCAGCCGCCTCCCCCGGCGCGAGACCACGCCCCAACGCCCCGTGCCCGTGCGGCTCGGGGAAGAAGTTCAAGCACTGCTGCGGCAGGTCGCGTTGATGCCCTCTGCTGCAAGGATCCCCTTTCGGCGAAGTTGATATCCTACACGCCGGCCCGATTGGAGGAACGCCCGTCATGAAGACCCGTATACGCAGGCTTCTGCTTGGAGCGTTGCTCGCCGCCGTAGCCCACGCGTGCGCTCAGGCAGGCGAGGAGGCCGTCACCATACAGGATTTCGAGAAGAAGATAGAGATCGGCACCTGGCCGCCGGGGGCCAAGTACGAGTTCTCGACCGACTGGGCCGCCGACGGCAGGCAGTCGCTGAAGCTGCACGCTAAGACGATGGTCGCCATCAGCGAGATGTCGACGCGCGACTGGCGCCCCTACCAGGTGTGGCGCTTCCACGTCAAGGTCCCCGGGAACGAGGGCGTCAATATCGGGCTCGAGCTCGCCGACGACGTCAACGGCTATAACAACCGCCACCAGAACTCCTCCAGCGCCCCGCCGGGCGAATCCGTTGTCGACATCGACATCGGTGGCGATCTCTGGCGCGGCGAGCGCAACAAGCCCTACCGCGAGGACAAGACCCCCATCCACCAGGACAGGATGAACCGCTTCGCCATCGTGGCGCGCGGTGGGGTCATCTACATCGACAAGATTCAGCTCGTGAAGATCCCGAAGCTCGAATGCGACGGCGGCTTCGCCTTCGACTTCGGCAAGAAGGGGACCACCGTCCAGAGTCAGTGGATAGGCATCAACGAGCAGTCGAGCTGGGACGGGGCGAAGGGCTGCGGTCTGCGCGGCGGCGTCGGCTTCGTCAATCCCGTGACGCCATACCCGACGCTCGTCATGGGCGACGGACTGCGCATGCACTCCGCCACCTTCGACGTGCGCCTGAAGGGCGGGGCCTACCTCGGGTGGGTCGTATTCGAGCGCTCGGGCTTCTGGGGAGGGCAGCAGGCCGTCTACACGAGGGCCACGCTGGAGGCCAACGGCCAGGCCGTGCACTCCCACGCCAACGAGCCGGCTGCCCCGTGGTTCAAGCTTCAGGACGTCGAGGCCCTCACGGTCGAGGACGTGGTCAGCAAGATCGTGCTGCCGCGCCAGAAGGTGGCTGATTTCAAATTCGACGCCACGGCGGGCAGGAACTCGTTCCGCCTTCGCGTCGAGGGCGGCGACAGGATGCCGCCCCGCCTGGCGGGCCTCGTCCTCGCCCCGGACAGCCCCGAGGGCCGGGCCTTCATGAAGGCTCACAAGGAGGCGCAGCTGGACGTCGTCCGCAAGACCCACAGCGTGCTCAAGAAAGAGCGTCGGCCGGGCGACCCGGCCAGGGCCGCCGAGCCGCTGGTCGTCACGCCGCTCCCGACGGACCAGGCCATGTACCCGCGCGACTGGCCCGACCTCACGAAGAGCCAACCGGTGCCGGCGATGAAGGGCCTCGGTGGGATGACGGCCCACCGGCTGATCGGCCTGTACGGGGCGGCGAAGCTCACCGTCACGGCCGGGATGTCGGAGATGAAGTCGCGCGACGGCAGCCTGCCGGCGGACGCCGTCCGCCTCATGGCGAATCACTACCTCCCGACGCACTCCTACGGCGAGACGGCAGTGCACGTCGAGACCCACGACTACAGGCCGCTCGAGTCCCTGACCGTGACGCCCGACGTAGCCCGTTCCATACTCGTGAGCATCGACATCCCCGAGGGGACCAGGGCGGGCACCTACAGAGGAGTGCTCACGCTCAAGTGCGCGGGCGAGAATAACCACACCGCGCGGGTGCCGCTGAGTCTCGAAGTCGTCCCGGGCGAGCTGCCTCCCATCGACTGGCCAGTGGGCCTCTTCTTCAGCGGCGTCAGCGTTCCCAGGAGCCTGATAAGCGACGAGACCTACTGGAAGCTCTCGGAGGATCTCTTCCGGCTGCTGAGAATGGGATCGAAGACGATGCTCACCGCGGGCCCCGGCTTCACGGTGACGCCCGACGGGGTCAGGGCCGACGACGCGTTGAAGTACCTGCGGATCGCAAAGAGGTACGGCCTGACGAGACGCATGGTCAACTACGGGGGCCTGGGCATCGGCGGCAGCGTGACGGACCCGGCCATCTACCGGTCGTGGGAGAAGTGGCGGAAGGCCAACAACGTGCCCGACATCTACCTCAACACCTTCGACGAGCCGTCGCTAGCGAGCCAGTTCGCCCCCATCGAGCGCAAGCTCAAGGCCCGGCGCGCCGCCGGCTTCAGGACGATCGGCTGGACCAGCATGCGCGACCCCGACAAGGCCGACGAGAACCACAAGATGCTCGTCCGCGAGTCCCATGCGGCGGCCTTCAACCTCCACACGCCCAAGACGCTGAAGTGGGCCAACTCGATCGGCAACGAGGCGTGGATATACAACAACGGGCTGTCGCGCTACCACCAGGGCGTGCATCTCTGGCGGAACCGGCGCTCCGGTGCCAACGGCCGCATCGACTGGATATGCTCCATCGTTCAGGGCTACCAGTTCGACGCCCTTGACTCGCGCGAGCCGGACCTCTCGTGCGTCTACTTCCACAAGGAGCTGGGAGTGCTGCCGGCCCCGCGCTTCCTGGGCGTGTGCGAGGGCGGTTTCGATGCGCGTCTGCTGCACGAGCTCGAGCGCCGGCTGAAGAAGGACCCCTCCGGTCCCAAGGCAGCCGAGATCAAGCGCCTCTTCGATGAGCTCGAGTCGAAGCCTTACCGCCAGGCGCTGCCGTGGGATGAGCTGGAGCGGCTGCGTGACAGGATGATTGGCCTGATGGGGTGACGTCCCGCGGGGCGGGCCCCGTCAGAGCATCACTTCCTTCTCGTGCACCGCGCCCAGGGGCATCAGCCCCTCGCGGCGGGCGCGCTCGACGATCTCCTCACCCTCGCCACGGTGTGCGTATACCGCTTCGCCGGGGCTGACGTGCCGGTTCCAGTGGTACTGGTAGACGGCGGCGAGTTCCTTCTTCTTTGCGAGTGGCGCGGGCACGGCGTGCCACATGGCGACGCGCTTCGTGCGCCTGCGGAAGTACCGTGCCAGAGCATTTGGCAGCAGGCGCGAGACCCAAGTCTCGGTCACGTCGGCCACGTAGCGCGGGATGACATAGCGCGGTCGCACGAGCGGACCGAGGGCCTCGGCTACCGAGCCTGCGAAGAGCGCTGCCTCGTCCTCGTCGGCGTCGGCGAGGAAGAGCCTCACGTAGCCGCCGTCGCGCTCGCCCGCCGCGACGCCGCCGTGGCCGCGCACCATGTCGGCGTCGCGAAGCGCACCCAGCACCGCCTCGCCTATCGCTCGCGCGAGCGTCGCGTCGCGCCAAGGCTCAGGGGCACCGAGGAACGGCGGGAAGCCGCCGCTTCCTCCTCCCGTCAGCTTGGTCTCGACGGCTCGGACCGGCGTCGCGGCGTACGGCTCGCCGATGCGCCAGAGGCCGCGGGCATGGTCCCGCTCGGCCGCGCGCAGGATCATGTCACCGTTCAGCACGCCCACGGCGCTCTCGACGCCTTCGGGTCTAATTTCGGTGAAGGCGGCATGGACGTGCCCGACGCCCTTCTCGATGGCTCCGTCGTCAGTGACACCGTAGAGCGAGCGGTGCTTCGAGATGAAGCGGCGGTAATCGTCCAGGCCCTTGCGGTACTCGGGCGCGATGCAGACCACGTCCCAGTTGCTGGAGAGCTTCTCGGGGTCGTCGATGTCCAGCCGCATCGAGCGGCCGCGGAGCTGGTTGATCGACATCGACGTCGTGACGGTGGTGAGGTCGACGAGGACGTTCACCTTGCTCGCGTCCCAGCCCTCGCCGAGGAGGCCCCGCGTGCCGACGAGGCACCGCGTCACCCCGTGCTGGAAGAGCTCCGTTATCATCGCGACGTAGACGCGCGGTCCCCAGTCGGAGCCGTGGCCGACCAGCACGTTGAAGCCGGCCTCGGCCTGGTAGTCGAGCTCGATCCCCAGTCCCCGCCGGGCCAGCCAGGCGAGGGCCTCGGCGCGGAAGCGCTCTGAGAGGTCGTCGTCGACGAGCACGCTCGAGCCCGTCACCAGGACGGGGTCAAGCTCGTCCGTCTGCTCGTTGGTGAGGAGGGCCCTGAAGGCTGCCACTGCGCCGCCCGCCTCCTCGTCGAGCAGGTGGCCCACCTCGGGCGCCACGGCCGAGGTGCGCTCGTAGTCGGTGACGACGACGGCGCGCACGGAGTCGCCGCGGGCGGCCATCTCGGCTTTGAGGATCGGCAGCAGCGCCGTCGTCTTCGAGCGCGTGTAGGCCAGCACGCGGGCGACGGGCGAGGCGCAGGGCTGGGCGCCCGTCTCCGTGATCTGGATGCCCAGCCTCCTGAGCAGCCCGATGGCATGATCAGCGCGCTTGTGATCGGCCGGCTGCGGCGACGGCCGCAGGCCGTGGCGGATGTACCGGTCGAGCACCGGTACGAGGACACCCATTGACTCAGGGTCCGTGTCGTCGCCGTCGTGAGCGTACGGTTCGAGGGGCGGCACTCCGGGCGGCAGCTCCCTGCCGCGGCCGGTCAGGAACAGCCTTGCCGCACGCGCCAACGCCGGGTCGCGGCGCTCGAAGCCGGCCCAGTCGTCGGCCTGGGCCACGGGCAGGCGCTTCTCGGCCAGCGTGACCGAGAGCCACTCATCGAGGGGCTGGGTGCCCTTGATCTCATTCGACTCCGTGGCCCCGGCGCCGCAGAGCTCCTCGACCACCTTGGTGAGTTCCCCGTCGGCGGTCGCGATGTAGGCGAGCTCGTCATCGGCCGGCCGCACGAAGTACGAGAGGTCCTGGTAGGGAGCCAGGTAGCCGTCGCGCACGAGGGCCGGCACGGGGACTTCGTGGTCGACCGGCCCGAGGAAGGCCTCGTAGCGCGCGATGTCCTCGTCGGCGCGGCCCGAGAGGTCGGGCGGCGTGGCGGTGAGCCCCACGACAACGGGCTCGCCCAGGTATTCGTGGATGCCGTCCAGCACCCTCCCCCAGTGGCCGAGAAGGTGGTGGCACTCGTCGAGCACCAGCATGCCGATCTCGAGCGAGCGCAGCCGCTCGAGCGTGGCCATCACCGACGAGTGGACCGTCGCCAGCGCGTCGCCGCCGAGGGCCATCGCCTCGCGGGCCTCGCGGCGGTGGAATGAGAGCCGCTCCGCGTGGTAGTCGGGATTGCGCAGCTTAAGGTCGCGTATCCACTCCTCGGCCTGGTCGACGTCGTCGGCCTGGTCACTCTCGACCAGCCGCGCGCGCCAGAGCGCCGCCGCCTGTTCGTCTATCTCGTCCGAGCCCCGCCGGGGCAACGTGACGGCTTGGTAGGTGAGCGAGGTGAAGGCGGCCGGATTGAGAGTGTCGGTACTGACGAGCTCCGAGACGGAGCCTTCGGTCTCGAACAGGTCGAGCCGGTCGACCCATTGCACCTGTATGGCCGAGTTGGGCGAGAGCACCAGCGCGGGGCGGCGTATGACCTCCGCCCACAGATAGAGCCCCAGCACCGTCTTCCCCGAGCCCGGCGGCGCGACGATGTGCAGTCTCCGCTCGCCGGCGTCGAGCTGCGAACGTGCGATGCGAACGGCCTCGGCCTGCGAGGGGCGCAGCTTGCCGCGGAGCTTGAAGGGCGGGATCTTTCCGGGCACGGACGCCTCCGTGGCTGCTGGGGATTGGCGGGGGCGCGGCGAGATCTGGTGGGCCCACCAGGGATCGAACCTGGGACACGACGGTTATGAGCCGTCTGCTCTGACCGCTGAGCTATGGGCCCTCCAATCTGGAATCTACCCCACGCCGCGCCGCCTTTCAAGGGGAATTTCCCTCGCGTCCGCGGGCGCCGGCCGTATAATCGGCCGCCCCGCCAGAGGCCCGGAGGCGCCACATGCGATACAAGCCCGACTTCGACGAGATGATCCCGCGGATGGAAGCGTGGTGGCACGGGGAGGTACTCGACCGGTGCTGCATTGCGATCTCGGCGCCGAACGGCAAGGCCGCTCGCGAGGTGCCCGCTCCGGCGACGCTCTACGAGCGCTGGACGGACCACGACTACCTGCTCGACGCAGCCGAGGCCCGCATGGAGGCGACCTACTTCGCGGGCGAGCGTGTCCCTGTCTTCAGGCCCAATTTAGGGCCGGATCTCTTCGCGGCGCTCCTCGGCGGCGCGATCGAGTATCGCGAGGGCACTTCGTGGGTGGCGCCCTTCCTCGACTGGGACGATCCGCCAGCCTTCGAGATCGACACCGGGTGCTTCGAGTGGCAGTGGCACGAGGAGCTCTACCCGAAGGCGGCCGAGCGCGCCGAGGGGGCCTATCTCCTGGGCGCTCCCGACTGCCACTCAGGGGGCGATTGCCTGCTGGCGATGCGCGGCGGCACCGACCTCTGCCTCGACATCTACGACCGGCCCGAGCAGTTGCTGGCGACGATGGCGAAGCTCGAGGCGGCGGTCGAGCAGTTCCATGCGGCGTGGTGGCCGCTGATGGAAGCCCGGGGCCAGCGCGGCCACACGACGTCCTGGCTCACGACGTGGTCGCCTGGACGATCGAACGCGACCCAGCTGGATCTCCTCGCGCTCATCTCGCCGCAGCAGTTCGAGGAGTTCTTCTTCCACGAGCTCGAGGTCCAGTGCGAGGCCCTCGACAACACCATCTTCCACCTCGACGGCCCCGATGCCATCAAGCAACTGCCGAAGCTCTACGAGCTGGAGAACGTGGGTGCCATTCAGTGGGTCTACGGCGCCGGAAACGGCCCGATGACGAAGTGGATCGATCTGCTGAAGGAGATCCAGTCCCACGGCAAGGGGCTGCACCTGAGCTGCGAGGCGGGCGAGGTCGAGACGCTCGTGCGCGAGCTCTCGTCGAAGGGGCTCTACCTAAGCACGTGGGCGGAAGATGCCGCCGAGGCGGATGCGCTGCTGAAGCTGGCGGCCGAGCTCACTCACGACTAGTGCCGCGCCAGAGCAGGGCGATCTCTTGGGTGCCTGGGTGCGGGGGGGCCGGGGGGGGGCCGGGGGCTACTTCGTCCCGTCGCGCTTCGACTTCTTCACGACGACATAGGTCCCGTTCGCACCGGGGACCGAGCCCTTGACCAGCAGCAGGTTCCTCTCGGCGTCGACGCGCACGAGGGGCAGTGCCACCGAGGTCTTCCTGACCGAGCCCATGTGACCGGCCATCTTCCAGCCCTTGGGCACGCCCTTCGAGGTCGAGTACATCCCGCCGATGGAGCCGCCCGAGCGGTGGGTCTTCTTGGTTCCGTGCGAGGCGCCGGAGCCGTGGAAGCCGTGGCGCTTCATGGGACCGGCGAAGCCCTTGCCCTTGGAGATGCCTGTGACGTCCACCTTCTCGACGCCCTCGAAGATGGCGACGGTGACCTCATCTCCCACCTCGCACTCGCCCCCGTAATCGCGGATCTCGCGGACGAAACGCTTCGGGGCCGAGCTCGCCTTGCGGAAGTGCCCCAGCATGGGGAGAGTCGCCCGCTCGGCCCTGGTGTCGTCGAAGCCAAGCTGCACCCCCGCGTAGCCGTCAGAGTCCGCGGTCCTCACCTGGAGCACGCTGCAGGGCCCCGCCTCTATGACGGTGACGGGGGTCCGCTTGCCGTCCTCAGTGAATATCTGAGTCATGCCCAGTTTCTTGCCGAGTATGCCGATCGCCATCTGTGACTCGCTCTCCTCAACTCAAAGCGGAAGCGGCGCATTATACCTTCGACCGTCCCCGGGTCAAGTGAAAAACCGGTGCGCGGGCTTGTGCGCGAGGGCCGGGCCTATTCGCCCTTCAACTGTTCGTCGAGGAAGGCCAGCACCTTGCCGAAGGCGTCGATGACCTGAGAGTCGTCCATCTCGTGGTCGAAGCCGTGCCCCCGTCTCGCCATCGTGACCAGCTCGTGCCGGACGCCGTGCCGGGACAGCTCCCTCTCCATCATCACCGACAGATCATACGGCACGTCCGTGTCACGATCGCCGTGCAGCAGCAAGACCGGCGGGTAGTCGGCGGTGACGTTCCTCGCAGGGGAGTAGGGAACGAAGAACGACGGCTCCTCGTCGGGATCGTGCCCGCTCACCTCCAGGGGCCAGAGGCCGTTCTGGCGGCAGTAGAGATAGAACTTCTCCTTCCCGCGGCCCTCGTACATCTCGGAGATGACCGGGCCCCTCACGTGGCGGCCCGATTCCTCCTCGGAGACGGCCGGTTGCTTGCAGTAGAAGGGGTCCGGCTTGCCGTACCAGTCCCCCACGATGTCACCGTAACCGTAGAAGGAGACTATCGCCCTCGGGCGAGGGGCGACGCTGCAGCCGGACGTCAATGCCAGGTAGCCGCCGGCCGAGTGCCCGACGGCCGCGATCCGCCCCGGGTCGACGGAGAAGAGTTCCGGTCCCGGGTCCGCGACCCACCGGAAAGCATCCTGCAGGTCGGCGATGATCTCGGGCAGCTTGGTCTCCGGCGCCAGGCGGTAATCGATGCAGATGACGGTGTACCCCGCCTCCAGGTAGAGCGCCAGCTGAGTGCGGTCGATCCCCTTGCGCGAGCCGTATATCAGGGCACCCCCGTGGATGTGTACGATCGCCGCGGTGGGACCGGCCGCACCGGGAGGCACGTAGACGTCGGCTTTGATATCGCAGTCACCGGCCGTCTTGTAGACGTAGGTCTCTGGCTTGAGGTCCATGCTTTCCTCCCTGCATGCCTCGGCGCGGAACAGCGGCCGCTCGCCGACCCCTCTATGTCTTAGGCCTGCCGCGGCGACCACCGGCCGCGAGCCTGCGCGCCCTGCGGGCGACCTCCGGGCTGGGGTCGTGCTTCGCGAGATCGTATACCTACCGGTGCC